>OZSS01000026.1_pt1 | contig 65099 bp, 65 predicted proteins | sample 1779911 | NCBI WGS metagenome assembly OZSS01 (sample SAMEA2603589, study PRJEB24840) | metagenome | biome: Water; feature: Photic zone; material: Seawater sample | place: Mediterranean Sea | collected 2013-11-12 | depth 10 m
TACTCCAAATTGGCTCAAATCTATAAATGCGAAGCCAATGAAGTTAGGTCTTGATTTAAGAGGCGGGGGGAATTTTTTAATGGAAGTAGATACGGATTTATTGATTGAAACTAAGCTGGAATCAGCTGCTTCGGTTTTAAGAAATAATTTAAGAGAAGAAAGAATAAAGACTGATCTCTTCAAGTTAAGCTCTAAAGAAATTCAAGTTGTTCTTAGAGATGAGAATAGCGCAGAGGATTTAGAAGAAATAATAAAAGAAATAGGCTCGTTAGATTTTGAACTTAAGCGGCCATTAACTTATCTCCTGAGTTTTTCTAATGAAGAAATTGAACAAACCATTGATTATGCTGTTTTACAAAATTTAACCACCTTAAGGAATAGGGTAAATGAATTAGGGGTTTCTGAACCGGTAGTGCAAAGAGAAGGAGAAAGAAGAATTTCTGTTCAGCTTCCAGGTATTCAAGATACTGCAGAAGCAAAAAAAATAATAGGTAAAACCGCAAATCTAGAATTTCGTCTTGAAGCAAAAGATAATGCATTGGCATCAAGAACAGATAGTTTTTTATACCGTGACTTACAAACGAGGCTAGATAAGAAGGTTATTATCTCAGGTGACAGAGTTTCAGATGCAAGTGTCGGCTTCGATGAAAATGGATTTCCTCAGGTAAATATTTCTCTTGACTCCGATGGTGGGGCCCAAATGCATCGCGCAACGCGGAATAATGTGGGAACTAGAATGGCTGTGTTATTCGTGGAAAAAAAATCTTCTGCAGAACAAGTGGGAGGCATGGTTTCTGTTAAAAATTATTACGAAAAAAGAGTAATTAGTTTAGCGACTATTCAATCAGCTTTGGCTAATCAATTTAGAATTACAGGTTTAGACTCTCCAGCAGAAGCATCAGAATTAGCTCTTCTTCTGAGAGCAGGCGCTCTTGCCGCACCGATGAATTTTGTCGAAGAAGGAACTATAGGTCCTTCTTTAGGGGCTGATAACATTGAGCTTGGAATTAATTCTTTGATTTTGGGACTTTCACTCGTACTTATTTTTATGATTTTTTATTACAAAGTATTTGGACTTCTCGCTAATTTAGCAGTGGTATTAAATTTGATTTTGATTGCTTCAATAATGTCAATTTTATCAGCTACTTTAACTTTACCTGGAATAGCTGGAATAGTATTAACCATTGGTATGGCCGTCGATGCAAATGTATTAATTTTTTCTAGAATAAGGGAAGAGTTAAAACGAAATATAAAACCTTTAGAAGCAATTTCATCAGGATATGATCGAGCGCTCATTACAATTGTTGATGCTAATTTAACAACATTGATAGTTGCGCTAATTTTATACATCGTTGGTACTGGCCCAGTGCAAGGCTTTGCTATTACTTTATCTGTGGGAATCTTAACCTCTATGTTTACTGCAATTTTATTTACTAGAATGTTGGTTTTTTTCATTTATGGAAAAAGGAAAAACTTAGAAAAAATATGGATTTAGTCTTATGAATATAGAATTTATGAGGTTTAGAAAGGTGGCTTCTGCTCTTTCTATTATCTTATTAATAATTTCAATTGGCTCTTTAGCTATAAAAAATTTAGAACTTGGTTTAGATTTTACTGGTGGAATTTTATTAGAAATTAAATTGGATCAAGATATAGAAAACCTCGAAGAAGTGAGAAATCTGTTGGCAGAAGAAGGTATTGAAAACTTTATTTTAAATTTTTCTGGATCTCAAAATGATTTGAGCATAAAAATTCCTGGTGGAGAGGACAGTTCTAATAATGAGTCACTAAAAAAAATTCTAAAAGATAATTTTTCTTATGATTTAAGGAAAGAAGAATTTATAGGTCCACAAGTAGGAGAAGAGTTGAGAGATCAAGGCGGGTTAGGCCTTTTGATTGCTTTGCTAATAATGACTATTTATATTATGTTTAGATTTCAATATAAATTTGCTGTTGGAGCTATTTTAGCTTTGGCTCACGACGTTTTAATCGTGTTGGGATTTTTCTCTCTTTTATCTATAGATTTTGATTTGACAGTATTAGCAGCAGTGCTAGCGGTGATTGGATATTCTCTTAATGACACGATTGTTGTATCAGACAGGATTAGAGAAAACTTCAGAAAAAAAAGAAGATCTGAAGCTACTCAATTAATCGATAGGTCTTTAAATCAGATGCTTGGCAGAACTCTCATTACATCGCTTACAACGCTTTTAGTACTTTTTGCACTACTCATTTTTGGGGGAGATGCAATTCAAAATTTTTCTTTGGCCTTAATAATTGGAGTGCTAGCAGGAACTTATTCTTCTATATATATCGTGTGCAATGTTTTAATTTCGATGAATATTATTGCTGATGACTTAGCGGTAAAGAAGGTTGAAAGTTACGACGATGGTATGCCTTGAGTTATTTGAAGGATTCCTTAATATCCTGAAGGATTAATTCTACGCAATTTTTATTTCCCGCGATTAAGTGGTGTGAATTATCCACTGTTGCTTCACCAAAAAAATTAGACACATATCCTCCTGCTTCTTGCACAAGCAGGTTCCCAGCAGCAAAATCCCAATGCTTCATTCCATATCCAACGAAAGCATCTAATCTTCCTGCGGCAACATAAGCAAGGTCTATTGCCGTTGACCCGGTTCTTCTGAGTGTCAAATTATGGCTATAAAGCTTTCTGATAACATCTAAGGTGTTAATTTCGGGCTCAATCTTTCCTGAATGGAAAGAATTGCATAAAAGAGAATTTTTCAAAGATTTAATCTTAGAAACTCTTAGGCGTTCTTGATTAAGGTAAGCTCCTTTTCCTTTTGAAGCATAGTATTCATCATCTCGAGTGATATCGTATATGACCCCATGCGATAGAATTTCTTTTTCATAGCAAGCTATAGAAATAGAATAGTAAGGAAAACCGTGAATGAAATTAGTGGTACCATCAATTGGATCGATTACCCAAACCAATTCAGCATTTTCAGGACCGGATCTTCCAGATTCCTCACAAATATATGAACTCTCTGGAAAAGAATCGTTGATGGTCGAGATTATGATTTTCTCTGCTATTTCGTCTACTTGAGTGACAAAATCGGTTGGACCTTTTTCATAAATCTTCACCTTATCCATTCGACGAGCAAATTTATGGATTTCTTTAGCCGCTAACCTAGCAGCATTTATAGCTATGTTAACTTTGGGTTCTTTTGATTGCACTCTACAATTGTAAACTATTGCTTAGTTTTAATATGAATGAATAAAAAAAATAATATCGATATCGAATTTATTTTAGTTGAGCCTTCTCATCCAGGAAACATAGGCGCTTGTGCAAGAGCTATCAAAAATATGGGTTTCAAAAAACTTGCCTTGGTAAATCCTAGAAAAGAGATTAGTGAAGAAGCTTTTCACAGAGCTAAAGGAGCTAAAGATATTTTAGAAAATGCAACGATTTATGATTCTTTTGAGGAAGCCCTGAAAGAAAAAAATCTTATCTTTGCAACTAGTGCAAGAGAAAGAACAATTTCTTGGCCAACATTCTCTGTTCATAAAATTGACGACGAAGTAAAAAACGAAATTTGTTCTCTTAAGTCTAAAACGGCAGTGGTTTTTGGGCGTGAAGACAATGGATTGTCTAATAAAGAACTTCAAAAATGTCACTATCATTTGATAATACCTGCAAATGACGAGTACTCTTCATTAAATTTATCACACGCACTTCAAATAGTTTCTTTTGAATTAATGAAGATAGTTACTACTGAAAATAAATTTATGCCAGACGAGAAAGAATTTGTAACTTCTGAAGAGAATGAAAAATTAATTTCACACCTGATGGAAGTTTTAAAAAAAATTGATTTTTATGATCCAAAGAGTTCAAAGCAAGTTAGGGTTAGAATAGAAAGATTGATCAAAAAGTCTAGATTAGATAAATTAGAAATGGGCATTCTTAGAGGATTTCTTTCTAAGATTATGGACTTTGAAAAATGATTGTTTCTGATACAATCATTTTTTCGTTGAGTCCCCTTCGTCTAGCGGTTAGGACACCGGGTTTTCATCTCGGCAACAGGGGTTCGATCCCCCTAGGGGACGCCACAAAGTCGCTCTTTTAGAGTGCAATTCAGACATCTTTTGAGGGAAACTGGTCAATTAATTACCTTTTTTGGCTTCTTTTTATATTTTTAAGTAAATTCATCCCCCTTTAACGAACCTTTAGAATATAACTGTAAATTAAATAAACTTAATTGGTTTATCTAAAATTTATGAAACTTATGTCAATTGTTGTAAAACCTTCTAAAGTCGAAGCAGTAAAAAGTGCTATATCATCTGTTGGTGTTAGCGGCGCGACTATCTTGGATGCAAGAGGTTTTGGTTCAACAAAAGGGCACACGGACTCTTATAGAGGAGCTCAATACCAGGTGGATACTAATCCCAAGGCTATGTTGCAGGTCGCTTGTAAGGACGAGAGTGTTAATGACATTGTTGAAGCGGTTCGAAGTGTTGCTAATACCAACACTATTGGTGATGGAAAGATTTTCATCACAGAACTTTTAGATGTAATACGCATTAGAACTGGTGAAACTGGTGAAGGTGCAATTAACGGAGAATATTAATGGAAGAAATTAAATTTTCATTAGACACATTCTATGCCTTGATGTCAGGCGCATTAGTTATGTGGATGGCTGCTGGTTTCACAATGCTTGAAGCCGGTTTAGTTCAGAAAAAAGATGTTTCAGAGATTGTCACAAAGAATTTGGGACTTTATTCCATCGCTTGTGTCATGTATCTAGCGTGCGGATTCATACTTATGTATCCTGGATCTGCTTTGGTTGATGGAGTACTTCCTGCAATCGGAACATCATGGGGGCTTTCAACAGCATTACCTAACGAAGAAATAGGCATACCTTATGGTATGGATTATTCTCAACAGGCTGACTTCTTTTTCCAAGTTGTTTTTGTTGCTACTGCTATGTCCATCGTTTCAGGAGCTGTAGCAGGTAGAATGAAACTTTTACCTTTTTACCTTTTTGCGATCATAATGACTGCATTCATCTACCCAATTCAAGGTTACTGGAACTGGGGTGGCGGATTCTTAAGTTCAGGAGGCTATTCTGATTACGCTGGATCTGGAACAGTTCATTTATGTGGTGCTGCAGCAGCATTAGCTGTAGTCACAGTCCTTGGACCTAGAAAAGGCAAATACAATGTTGACGGTTCAGTTAACCCAATGCCTGGATCTAACATTCCTTTAGCTGCATTAGGAGCTTGGATTTTATGGTTAGGTTGGTTTGGTTTTAACGGTGGATCAGAACTTATTGTCAGTGATGAAGCTAGTGCAATTGCAGTTAGTCAGGTGTTCTTAAATACTAATATGGCTGCAGCTGGTGGTGTAATAGCAGCATTATTAACTAGTTTATTTGCGACTGGAAAAATGGATGTAACCATGGCAATCAACGGAGCAATTGCTGGCTTAGTAGCAATTACCGCTGGGCCAAGTGCGCCAAGTGGTGGAGAAGCTGTCTTTATCGGTGCCGCTGGTGGAGTATTGGTATACTTCTCAATACTTTTCTTCGACAAAACTATGAAGGTCGATGATCCAGTAGGAGCTATTTCTGCTCACGGAACTGTAGGAATCTTAGGTGTTATGGTTGTCCCATTCACTTCTGATGCTTCTTTCTTGTGGCAACTTTATGGAGTATTAGCTATTGGTGGCTTTACTTACATAGCAAGTTTAATAGTTACATTCATTATCAATGTAATTATTCCAATCAGAGCAACTGATGATGAGCAAGATGCAGGTCTTGATTCAACAGAAGTTGGGGTATCAGCTTACCCAGAATTCTCAGATTAATTTCTCCCTAATAAAAAGCAGGCAAGCCTCCCTTGCCTGCTTTTTTCATTTACTTATACCCTTAAAACCAAGGATATAATCCTTCCATGAGATGTGTCTTAGGATTTTTAATAATTCTTTCCTTATCTATATTTTCTCAAGAAGAAGAAATTATTGTCATTGCTGAGAGGGGCTGGGTATTTACTCCTTCCGTAGATAATCTTTCAGAAGAAGATATCGGTGAAATAAATGCTCATCATTTTAAAGAATTACTAAATTTATCTTCTGGAACTTGGGTCAGCAGAGGGTCTGGTCAGGAAAGTTTAATCTCAATAAGATCGCCAGTCTTAACCGGTTCAGGTGCCTGTGGATCTTTTTTAATAATTGAAGATGAAATACCTATTCGACCTTTAGGTTTTTGCAATGTAAATAATCTGTTTGAGGTTTCAGGAAATCTTTCTTCCGAAATACAGATCATCAAGGGACCATCTAGTTCGGCATTTGGAGGCAACGCATTACATGGACTAATTAACTTAAAATCCATTACATTTGAAGGTCAAAATTCAATTGGTTTTGAAATAGATAAAAACAATTCCTTAAGATCAAAACTTATCAATAGAAAAAATAATATTTTGGCCTTTGGCTTGGAGTTAGATAGCGATAAAGGATTTAGAAAAGGTTCTGGTTATGACCAACAAAAGTTCGTGCTTAAAATGGAAAATCGTTACAACGATTGGTCGATGGAAAGTCTAATAAGTATCACAAACTTAAATCAAGAAACTGCAGGTTATATTGATTCTTACGAGCACCCTAGGAGACTTGAAAATCAAAATCTTGAAGCTTACAGAGATGCAAATTCTATAAGATTGAATACAAAATTTTCAAAACAATTTGACAAAGTAACGGTCACACTTAATCCTTATGTTAGAAAAAGTTCTATGGAATTTATCCAACATTATCTTCCTGGAAAACCAATCGAAAAAAATGGTCAACAAAGTTTAGGCTTATTTTTTAAAATTTTAGGACACGAAATCAAAAAAAATATTTTCAATTTTGGAGCACAATTTGAAGCTGCTGATATAAACCTTGATGAATTCCAGCCCAATAAACTTACCACTAGTTCTGCTTTTAATAACGCTGTTCGTCCTCAAGGATTTCATTACAATTTTGAAGTATTGACTAATTTGGTTGCTGTCTTCTTGAATCATAATTATAAAGTAAATGACGAAATATCTTTTTTTTCTGACCTGAGAATTGAATCACTAAATTACAATTATGATAATTTAATGAATGATGGCCGTTTGCGAGACGACGGTACTTCTTGTGGATTTGGCGGTTGCTTTTACTCTAGGCCTTCGGATACAAATTTAAATTTTTTTGACAATTCTTATAGATTTGGAGTTGAACGAAAATTAATCAACGGAAGTCTTTTTTTTCAATTTAGTACTGGACACAGACCTCCTCAAATCAATGAATTATTCAGATTGCAAAAAGGCCAAACCTTGGCTGATTTAGATTCCGAAGAAATGAATTCATTAGAAATTGCTTTCATCAATGAAGGCGATACTTCTAGAAATCAAATAGTTTTTTACTACTCAAAAAAGAATAATTACATTTTTAAGGATGCATCTTCTAATATGATTTTAGGGGGTCGTTCTCGACATAGGGGATTGGAATTAACGGGTTCAAAATTTTTGAATACTAAATTTTCTTTGAAATATGCTTTTAACTTGACAGAGCATCTTTACGATTTTACTAATTCCAGCATAGGAATTTACTCAGGAAACGATATCGATACGTCCCCAAATCTTTTTGGAAGTGTTTTTTTTAATTACGAAATAAATGAGCGAATTAAATTTCAAATTGAGCAAGAATTTATGGACGAATATTACACGGAACCTTCAAATCTTTATATTTACAAGGGGCATAATTTGACAAATGTAAGATCTTCTTACGAAGTAAATAAAAACTTAAGTCTTAATTTTAGTGTTATCAATCTTTTTGATAAAGCTTATGCTGAGCGCGCGGACTACTCGTCTTTTTCAGGAGAAAGATTTTTTCCAGGAATTCCTTTAAAGTGGCGCTTTGCCATAAATTATAAATACAATTAAAAGCATCCGTGAGTTATCAAACAGACTCTGAAGAGTTATCGGAAAATATTGAAACAGTTTCTAGTCCTGAGACTCTGTCTATCTGGGGACTGGCTTGGCCTTCTATACTGGCTAATATTTTATTTGCCGCTGCAGGAGTAGTTTCTATAAAAGCAGTAGGCATCTTAGGTACAGAAGCAGTGGCGGCTGTAGGAACTGGGCAAAGAATCCTTTTTGTAATTCAATCAATTATTATGGCGGTTTCTACTGGAACAGCTGCTTTAGTGGCTAGAGCTTTTGGTTCTGCGAACTACAAAGAAGCAGCACAAGTGCTTTTAGATTCTCTATGGATTGGAGTAATTTTGAGTATTTTAGCTGCTGCTTCTATGTGGCTGTATGGGGAATCAATAATCTCTTTCTTCGGATTAGACCCTGAATCTAAAAAATTAGCCGTTATATATATCAAGTACACGATGTTATTTTCTGCAGCTTTTTCAAGTTCCTTTATATTTAGTTCGGCACTAAGAGCGGCTGGAGATGCAAAAACACCTTTAGCAATAATGATTTTTCAAAATCTTTTGAATATTTATCTTTTAATAGGTCTCGTCAACGGACAATTCGGATTTCCCGAAATGGGTGTTGTTGGCGCTTCCTACGCTTGGGGTATATCTTTTACTGTAGGTACAGCTATATATGTAATTATGTGGCTTTCAAAAATGACCGTAATTCCCTTGCCATCTTTAAAAAATATTATTTACGATAGATTAAGGAAAATTTTTAAAATTTCTTTACCCGCAACTCTTGAGTCAGGGGTTTTTCAGTCGGGACTCTTATTTTATTTTTGGATTATTTCCTTATATGGAACTGAGCCCAGTGCGGCTTACAATATTGGGATAAACATCCTGATGCTTTCCTTTATGATCGGCCAAGGATTTTCAGTTGCTGGAGCGACATTAACCGGACAATTTCTTGGAGCAAATAACCCTAGAGAAGCTAAAAGGAGCGGATGGAAATCAACTGGCTTATCTATCATTTCAATGGGAATTGTTGGACTGTTGATTGCAATATTTTCCTATGAAATTTCAAGTTTTTTAGTTGATGACGAAGAAGTAATTAGGTTAACGGTTATTTTTGTGTGGTTTTTGGGCTCGATGCAACCTTTAATGGCTATTGAATTTGCAATTGGAGGCGCCCTCAGAGGAGCAGGGGATACAAAATCTCCATTGATTATAACTTTAATTGGGTTAGTTTTTTTTAGGCTTTCGATAGCTTTAATGTTTTTACTCTTTAATCTTCCTGTTGAATACATATTTGCAAGCTTAATGGTAGATTATTTAGTTAAAGCTATTTTGTTTGCTTATAGGTTCAACTCAGGAAGATGGATAAAAATCAATTTGTGACTATTTTTTTATTTTTTGGGTTTTTGCTGTATTATTAGCTAAATTATTAATAATTATCTGGGAGAGATATTATGGAATATGTTCTAGCTACTAACGATTACGTTGGTATATCTTTTTGGCTAGCCACAGCTATTATGCTTGCATCCACTGTTTTTTTCTTTATTGAAAGATCAGATGTTAAAGGTAAGTGGAAAACTTCTTTAACAGTTGCGGGATTAGTTACTGGTATAGCTTTTTGGCATTATTTATATATGAGAGATATTTGGGTAATGGTAGGCGATACTCCTACTGTTTACAGATACATCGATTGGTTAATTACAGTGCCTTTACAAATAATTGAGTTCTATTTAGTTGTTGCTGCGGTAACTACTATTAGTGCAATTATATTCTGGAAGCTATTGATTGCTTCAATATTAATGTTGGTCTTTGGTTATCTTGGTGAAACTGGTCTTATGGACGTCACGATTGGTTGGATCCTTGGGATGATCGCTTGGTTCTACATTATTTATGAAATTTTCTTCGGTGAGACTGCTGCTGCCAATGCAGGAAGTGGAAACGCTGCAAGTCAACAAGCTTTTAACACCATCAAATGGATTGTAACTGTTGGTTGGGCTATTTACCCACTGGGATATGCAATCGGATACTTCGGTGGCGGTGTAGATGCAAATTCTTTGAATATCATTTATAACTTAGCTGACTTGATCAATAAGACTTTATTTGGTTTAGCTATCTGGGCTGCTGCGAAGGCAGATTCAGAGAGTTCTACTGAAAGTTCTTATTAATTTCAGAAAAAAAAACTCCAGCTTTCAAAGCTGGAGTTTTTTTTTGGAGCTTCTTGTGAATCTCCCCCTTACACAAGAAGCAATATAAGATATAAAAAAAACCTCTTAAGGTCAAAACTTTTATTTTTAAAATTTTCACATTTTTTTTAAAAGTAATGGTTGATTCAGATTTTTATAGTATGTAAATTAGACATTCTGCGATTGTAGCTCAGCTGGTAGAGCGCGACCTTGCCAAGGTCGAGGCCACGGGTTCGAACCCCGTCAATCGCTCCAGATTCATGAAATATTTAAATTTTTTTTTACTTGTTTTTTTTCTTTCTACCGGTCTTTCTGATGAATGTGCTTATTCAGAGTGGGGACCAAATGATGAGGCAGGAAATGCAAATTTAATTTCAAATGAATCTGTTCTTGAAGCTCTAAAATCTGTAGAAACCGGTAAAACTTATAGTTTAGGATTGATTGTAGATTCTAATACACCTGCTTATCCTCCAAGATCTCTGGAATTAACAGTTGTTCAACCTTTTCAGCAGTTTGGAGCTGGAGAAGATTTATATCCTAATCTTGCGGCAAATGACGACATTTTTTCTGGTTGGCTTGGAATTGGATCACAGATTGATGGGCTAGGTCATATAGGTTCAGCAGATGGAGTTTTCTATAATTGCAATCATGGAAAAGATTTTGCTCAGATTACTGGTTTAACAAAACTTGGGATTGAAAAAATTCCACCTTTAGTAGCAAGAGGAGTCTTAATAGATATGGCAAGCTACTTAAACAAAGAGTTTATTCCTGCTGGCGAAACTTTAAATCTTTTACAATTAAAAGGTGCTATGAAATCTAAAGGTCTTACAATCCAAAAGGGCGATGTTGTAATATTTCATACTGGATGGACCGCAGCGAAGTTTAAATCTGCTCCAGAAGAATGGGGCAGTGGAGCCCCAGGAATCTTGCCAGAAATTGCAGAATATCTTAAAGAAAAGCAAGTTATTGCTGTAGGTGCCGATACTTGGTCATTAGATGTTGTTCCAGTTTTAGATGAAAAAGAGCCGTTCCCTGCACATCCTATCCTTCTAACTAATGGAATCTACATTTTGGAAGCAATGAATACAGGAGAAATGGCTGAGGATGGTGTTACAGATTTTCTATTTATTCTTGGCCCAGCTAAGGTAAGAGGAGCTGTGCAAATGATAGTTAATCCGATTGCGATAAATTAGAAGTATCAATTTCGTCAGCAATAAAGTGGTTTTTATCTCTATGACCCGCTTCATCGTTTCTGACTGCTATAACAACATCTCTTAAGGTCGCATCATTTTTCAAATTCCAATAGTCGATTGCTATTTTAGGCGCAGGAGAATTCTCTATTTCTCCCTTGTCTATTTCTTCTAAATATTCTGAATAGGAAGTGACAGCTTCTTCTTCAAAATAACCTATCATCCTATGAGCTGTTCTATTAAAAAAGATGTAGAGAAAAGTATAAAAAGTTCCGAAACCAATCTGAGCTAGAAAAATTAAAAAACGCTCGAATGAGGAGGGTTGTGCTATTTCAATAAAGGTCATTAAATGCATTCTTTCATTTTCAGCTTCTTCTAACATTTCACGAATCAAGCCATTATCATCTTGCATTCTTCTTAAAGAGCGTAAGTGGTGAACAACTCCGGCAACCATTCCAGGTACAGCAGCAACTGTTTCTAAAACTACCGCTCTATGTCCATACCTTTTCTTAAATAGAAAATCCGCAGAATTTCTCAAAAACTTGGTTATTCCAAGTGCAAAAGAATCACTAACTGAAGAAGGTAGTTTATGACCTGCAATCTCATTATGCATATTAGGTGGTAGATCCTGATTTAACATACTTCAATCCTACACACTAAATCTTCACATTAAATACAACGAACCTTTAATGTAGATATATATATCTAAAAGCTATATATAAAATAATGATACTATTAAAAAGATATATAAAAAAAACTACGCATTCAGATAATATAAATACAAGGAGATAAAAATATGAATGAAGAAGTTAATAGAGAAATAAATAATTCTGGCGTAATGACAATAGTTCTTAATAGGCCAAAAAGTCTGAATAGCCTTAACTATGGATTGGTTACAGGAGTTATAGAAGCTTTTGATGAGGCCGCCTCCAATGAAGAGGTAAGATCTGTAATATTAACAGGGGAGGGACGAGGTTTTTGTTCTGGCGCTGATTTAAGCGGAGGCGGGTGGCCAACAGAACCAGAATGGACTAGCGGTGAAATTTCAGCAAATAATATGGAATTTTTTTTAAATCCGATGATAAAGAAGATAGTTGCTTGCCCTAAACCTGTCGTTAATGCAATAAATGGAATTGCTGCTGGAGGTGGAGTGGGCCTGGCATTGAGCGGTGATATATTAATAGCTGCCAAGTCAGCTAAATTTAAATTAGTTTTTGGTAAACAACTTGGAATCATTTCAGATGTTGGCGCATCTTGGTTTGTTCCCAAATTAATCTCTAGGGCAAGAGCTAATGCTCTTGCTTTATTAGGAGAAGACCTCTCTGCTGAACAAGCCGAAGAATGGGGGCTGATTTGGAAGGCTTTTGATGATGAAGTACTTTTGGAGGAAGCAATGAAAATTGCTTTACAAATTTCAGATAGCGCCATAGAAGGTCTAAAAGCATGTGTTCATGCTCACGATCATGCCGTCAATGTTTCTTTGGATGAACAATTAGATTATGAAACAAAAACCCAAAGAGTTCTTTGCGACGGACCAGCGTTTAAAGAGGGAGTTGTAGCGTTTTTAGAAAAAAGAAAACCAAATTTTAGGAATTTGAAGTAGCGATCTTTTTTAAAATCTCTAAATAAATTTTGCTTAGATCTTTCAAATCTTTTATGGACACATTTTCATCAATTTTATGGATTGTTTCATTTAAAGGGCCAAGTTCTACTATTTCAGCATCCATAACGGCCATAAACCTGCCATCAGAAGTACCACCCCCATTATTAATTACTGGTTCTCTACCTAATACCTTTTTTATCGAATCGATAACTAAATCAACAAAATATGTTTTCGTTGTTAGGTAAGGAAGCCCGCTAAGATTCCATTCAACTTTGTAATCAATATCATAGGAATTTAAAATTTTTTCAAATTCTTCAATTAGACCTTCACTCGTAGATTCTGAGCAAAATCTAAAATTAAAATCCATCATCAATTCTCCTGGCACAATGTTCCCAGCACCAGTACCAGAATTAATATTAGAAATTTGAAAAGAGGTTGGCTGAAAATGATCATTACCAACGTCCCATTTTTTTTCCTTCAATTCAGTAATAATATTTGAAACAAGGAAAATTGGATTGATAATTTTTTCTGGATAGGCGATGTGACCTTGCTTGCCTAAAATTTTTAGCTTTCCACTAAGGGATCCTCTTCTTCCAATCCTAATAGTGTCCCCAACAATTTCTGAAGATGATGGCTCGCCTACCAAACAATAGTCAATTTTTTCTCCTCTTTGTATCAATTTATCTAATAAAATATCTATAAATCCATCATCTGATTCTCCTTCTTCGTTACTGGTCAAAAGGATAGCTATTTTAAAGTTTAGATTTTCTTCACTATTAATAAATTCAGAAAGAGCTTTTAAAAAAGCACAGATGTTTCCTTTCATGTCTGCAGCTCCTCTCCCATAAATTTTATCGTCTACTTTTTTTGCCGAAAAGGGAGGATGTGTCCATAAATTTTCAGGACCTGTTGGCACAACGTCTGTGTGGCCTAGAAAGCAAAAAGTTGGCCCGTCGTTTCCATAAACAGAATAAAGATTTTCTACGTTTTTGTAGTCTATTCTTTCGGATACAAATCCAAGTTCATTAAGGATTGGTTCAATAATATTAAAACAACCTTTATCTTTTGGAGATATAGATTCGATTTTAATTAAATTAGTAACAAGGTTTTCTAGGTTCATTTTCGTTAAGTCTAAAACATTTTAACTATTTATTAAAAAAAATTTTTTTCACTGGTAGAATAAATTTTTTCATTTAATAAATAAGGATTTTTATGAGTACATATGTCAATAAGGGTAATTTGAAAGTTTCAAAGAGTTTAGACACATTAATAAATAAGAAAGTTTGCGACTCTATTGAAGTAACACCGGAAATTTTTTGGAATGCGTTCGAAGAAATACTAAATGAATTTACACCTAAGAATAAAGCTTTGCTTGAGAAAAGGGAGATCCTTCAAAAGCAAATCGATGAATGGCATATTTCTAAAAAAGGAACGGATTTTGATAAAGAAGCTTATAAAGATTTTTTAAAAGAAATTGGCTATTTATTAGAAGAAGGTGACGACTTTTCAATAGAAACTGAGAATGTAGATCCTGAAATATCAAAGATTGCTGGACCTCAATTAGTAGTGCCAGTGATGAATGCAAGGTTCGCTTTAAATGCTGCAAATGCAAGATGGGGAAGTCTTTATGATGCTCTTTATGGAACAGACGTTATCCCAGAAGAAAATGGGGCTGAAAAAGGCGGATCTTACAATCCAATTAGAGGAGACAAAGTAATTGAATTTTCAAAAAAATTTTTAGATGAGACCTTTCCTTTAGTTACAGGAAGTTTTGCAGATGTAACAGCTTTTCAAATAAAAGCAGGAAAGCTACAAATTACTCTTGCTGATCAAAGCCAAGTTTCTTTGTCTGATGAATCAAAATTTGAGGGGTTCTCTGGATCAGAAGATAATCCTAAAGGGATTTTGTTAAAGAATAATAATCTGCACATGGAGATCCAAATAGACCGTTCTGATTCAATCGGCTCACAAGACCCGGCTGGCATAAAGGATGTTTTAGTAGAAAGCGCAATAACTACAATTCAAGATTGCGAAGATTCAGTCGCTGCAGTTGACGGCGACGATAAAGCTCAAGTTTATGAAAATTGGTTAGGATTAATGAAAGGCGACTTGGCTGAGACTTTTCAAAAAAATGATCAATTGATGACAAGAGTACTCAACGAAGACAGAGATTATATTAGGCCTAAAGGAGAATCTTTCTCTTTACCTGGAAGAAGCACTCTTCTTGTCAGGAATGTAGGCCATCTTATGACCAACCCAGCGATTTTAGATAAAGACGGTAATGAAGTATTTGAAGGAATTATGGACGCAATGTTTACTATTGCAATTGCAAAGCATGATATCTTGAATACTGGGTCAAAAGTCAATAGTAAAACTAAAAGTATTTATATTGTTAAGCCAAAAATGCATGGTCCTGAAGAAGTAAAATTCACCTGTGATCTTTTCGCAGCAGTCGAATCTGCATTAGGTCTAGAACCTCTAACAGCAAAAATCGGAATTATGGATGAAGAAAGGAGAACTACGGTTAATCTTAAAGAATGTATTAGAATTGCAAAAGATAGAGTTATTTTTATCAATACAGGTTTTTTGGATAGAACAGGTGACGAAATTCATACAAGCATTGAAGCAGGCCCAATGATAAAAAAATCCGAGATGAAACAACAAACTTGGATTAACGCATATGAGAATTGGAATGTTGATACCGGCCTTGAAACTGGATTCAAAGGGAAAGCTCAGATAGGTAAAGGAATGTGGGCTATGCCAGATGAAATGTTGGGAATGTATGAAGGAAAAACCAATCATCCAGAGGCTGGAGCAAATTGTGCTTGGGTTCCTTCACCGACTGCTGCAACTATCCATGCACTGCATTATCACCAAATAAGCGTTTCAAAAGTACAAGAAAATTTGTTGACCCAAGAAAAAGCAAACTTAGATGACATACTAGAGATTCCACTTCTTAAAAATCCTGATTCACTTTCTACTGAAGAAATTCAAAGTGAACTAGATAATAACGCCCAAGGTATTTTAGGTTATGTAGTCAGATGGGTAGATCAAGGAGTTGGTTGTTCAAAAGTACCGGACATAAATAATGTTGGTCTAATGGAAGACCGAGCTACATGCCGAATCTCTAGCCAACATATTGCAAATTGGTTACACCATGGATTATGTGATGAAACTCAAGTCATAGATACGATGAAAAAAATGGCACTTGTAGTGGACCAACAAAATTCAGGAGATCCCAAGTACATTCCAATGGCTCCAAGTTACGACGGTCATGCTTTTAGAGCCGCTTGTGCACTTGTACTTGAAGGCAGAAATCAGCCAAGTGGTTATACTGAGCCAATTTTGCATTCAAAACGATTAGATTTTAAAGCTTAGTGAGCTTACTGGAAGACCACCTGAAATGGCTTAATCTTCATAAAGAAGCAACCCTCGAACCGGAAAGACCTATAGTCGATCCCCATCATCATTTTTGGCCTGGTGAACAACATTATCTGCTTGAAGATCTATGGTTAGATACTCACAGTGGTCACAATATAAAAAAAACAGTTTTTATTGAATGTTCTCAGGAGTTTTTAAAAACTGGAGATAAAGATTTTGCTCCAGTGGGCGAGACAATCTTCGTAAAAAAAATCAGCGACGAAGCTAGAAAAGAAAAGCATAAAACTCAAATTGAAGGAATAGTTGGACACGTAAATTTACTAATAGGACCAGAGAAAACTCACGAGGTTCTGACAAGTCATTTGAAAGAGGGCGGAAATTTATTTAAAGGAATAAGGCATGCGGGAGGATGGGATCACCATTCTGAATTATCTAATTCCCATCACAGTCCTCCTAAAAATATGTATTCAAACGAAATATTTATAGAAAGTCTCAACGAACTAATTAACTTAAACTTATCTTTTGAAGCTTGGCAATATCATCATCAAATAAATCAGGTTGCAAAAATGGCTGAAACTCTGCCTGATTTAAAAATTGTTTTAAATCATTTTAGCGGGCCTATTGGCATCGGTCCCTACGCAAACAAAAAAGATGAAATTTTCGAGATATGGAAAAAAGATATTACCCAATTGGCAAAGCATACAAATGTGTACGCTAAATTAGGCGGCTTAGCAATGCCAATAAATGGATATGAGTTTCATAAACAAAAATTACCCCCAACCTCCGACCAAATTGTAAATTCTCAAAGACGTTATTACGATTATTTAATATCTTGTTTTGGGCCAGAGAGATGTATGTTCGAAAGTAATTTTCCTGTAGACAAACAGTCAGTTTCATACAATATCATTTGGAACGCATTTAAAAAAATGTCTTCAGGCCATACAAATTCAGACAAGGATTTGATGTTTTTTAATACTGCAGAGTCTTTTTACAAGCTTTGATTATTGGTTAAAACCTTGGAGTTCTGCGGCTTCTTCTCTTACGATTTCAGGCGCGCCTAAGATTTGACGATTCAATCCTATCCTTTTGAACCAATAATGAAGGCCTAGTAGATCGGTAAAACCCATCCCGCCATGAACCTCTGTTGCTTTTTTTGAAATCATCTTCGCTACTTCAGAAATGTGCGATTTAGACTGACAAGCTAGTAGTCTTGATGATGAAATCTCTTCTGTGTCATATGAATGAGCAGCTTGCCATACAAGGGAGTAACAAGGCTCTAAATCCGCGGCCATTTCAGCACACATATGTTTTACTGCTTGAAATGAGCCGATAGTTCGATTGAATTGCTTTCTCTCTTTTGAATAAGTTACGGCCTTTTCTACCATGGCTTCTGACGCTCCTAAGGTATCTGCAGATAAAATTATTCTTCCAGCATCAATAACTTTTTTAGCAATTTCATTATTATCTAAAGTTTTTTCTAAAATTTCAGCCTCAACATTTTTTAATAAAATTTCATGAAATGTGCGAGTTTTATCGACTGTAGTTAATTTATTCATAACGACTCCCTTTGCATTTGAGTCAATTACAAATAGCCCTCCCGATTTGTCAGAGAGTATCAAGAAATCAGATTTTTCTGCATCTAGGACGAATAGCGAACGTCCATTTAGTTTGTTTTTAGAGAATTCTATTCCAGCATCTTCTCTTGCACCCACAAATTCACTCATCCCAACTCCAAATCTAATTACATTCTCAGCAATTTTAGGTAGGTAATTTTTTTTCTGATCTTCACTTCCTCCTAAATTAATAGCTATTGGTGCCATTACATAAGACCCAACAAATGGAATGGGACCAATTCCTGAACCAAGAGACTGTGCAACCGCTACGGCATGCAACAATCCAGCTCCAAGGCCTCTGTGTTCTTCAGGAACTAAAAGTGTATTTATTCCAAGGTTTAAAATGCCCTCAAAAATATTATTTTCAATTTCTTCCCCTTCACCATTGGCAATTTTCCTAATTTCGTCCACCGTGGCGTTGTCATCAAGAAATTTCTTTACAAAATCTTGAATCGATTCTTGCTCTTCTGATAATCCGAAATACATTTTTATACCTCTACTTGCACTTTTGGTTCGCGAGGCATTCCAAGACCTCTCTCGGAAATAATATTTTTTTGAATTTGGTTAGTTCCACCCCCAATAATTAGTCCAAGAAAATACATATAAGTAAATTGCCATGATCCTCCGCCTCTTACATTAGGGTCATCTTCATATAATGTTCCAAGCTCTCCCATGATGTCTATAGCAAGACCTTCCAATTCATGTCGCAGTTCAGTTCCAACCAATTTTTGGATCATACCGCCAAGTTTTACATTTTGGCCTGGATTAATTTTTGCAGAAAGCAATCTTAATGAGTTTGCTTGCACAGCTAAAACTTTTCCCTGGATTTGGAGCAATCTATCACGATAAGAGGCAACATCGATTAATCTTCTTCCGTCGATAGTTTCTTCTTTCATCAGATTTATTAAGGTGTTGAGTCTATTCAAGGTTGCGTTTGGGTTCGCTAGAGATCCTCTTTCATGACCTAGAACCGAATTAGCTACTGACCAACCTTCGCCTCTTTTCCCAACTATATTTTCTTCTGGAACCGTTACGTCATCAAAAAAGACTTCGTTGAAGCCGGCTTTTAAAGTCATGTCAACAAGTGGCCTAATTTCTATTCCAGGTGTATCCATAGGGATTAAAATAAAACTTATCCCAGCATGCTTTGAAGCCTGGGGTTCAGTCCTCACCAAGCAAAACATCATTTGCGAATATTGAGCAGTACTGGTCCATATCTTTTGACCATTAATAACCCAATTTCCATCAATCAACTCTCCTTTGGTTTGTAAGCTTGCTAAATCACTTCCCGCATTTGGCTCAGAATAACCCTGACACCAAATTGTTTCACCTAGTAATGTGGATTCAATGTGTTGTTGTTTTTGATCTTCAGTTCCCCATTCAAGTAATGTTGGTACTAGCATGTCAATACCTTGACCGCCCATTGCATTTGGAACTTTATACTTAGCAAAAGCACCTGCAATGATTCTACTTTTTATAATGTCAGGTTCGCCGCCATATCCGCCATATTCTTTTGGTATTGATCTTGCAAAATAACCTTTTTCTATTAGAATTTTTTGCCATTCAGATCTGCCAATAGATTTACCCTTAGAGCTTGAGACATTTCCAGACAAGGCATCATGCATTTCAAATTTTTTATCATTTGTTGTGATTGTCGCGCCACTGTATTCTTTACAAAAAGCTTCAACTTCACTGGTAAATTCATCGTATTCGCTTCCAAATTCTAAATTCATATTTCCTCCAAGCGGTAAATTAGTCCAATTATTTTAAATTAAATTAGCTCAAATATATTACAAACTTTAAAATTAATTCATTAAAAAAATTTTGAATTTTATATAGCTTTATCTAGAATGACTTTGATTTTTTGTTATGGATAGATTAGTAAAGGTTGTAATGGTGTTTTTGTTATTGTTCACAGTGCCATTTAGTTTAATAAATCTGTTTTGGACCGATCTAAATTCTACTTTCCCTCTTTCTGGTTTTACTAAAGAGCAAATGTCTCTATGGAGATTAAAGGTCATAAATCCTTCGGTCTTTTTAACTGTTTCTTATTTTATATATAGATATTTTGCAGGTCTAAATCCAACATCAACTATTTGGCCAGTTTATGTCGTTTGTTTATTCTTTTGCTTATCTCAATTTATTGGTTTCTTTACCGGTATTCCTGTTTCTGGGTTTAGTATTGGTTGTTTTGTGATTTCGCTTTTGTGTTTATTCGTTTTGAGACATGCCCACGAAAAAAGAAAAAGAGAAATATCTACTTTTTAGGATATACTTTTTCATCAAATTAAGATTTGCGGGCATGGTATAATGGCTATTACTTCAGCCTTCCAAGCTGACGATGCGGGTTCGATTCCCGCTGCCCGCTCCATAAAAGAAATTTAAATATCTATGAGAAATATAATAACAGCCGTTGAAGAAGCTCTTCGAAAAGAAAACATTCCTTTTGCCTCTTATGCAATAACGGATAAAAATGAAACAATACTTTATGAGCACTTCGGCACGCAAGATTTAACTAAAGAATTGCCTCCTACCAATGACACACGTTATCGTATTGCCTCTATGTCTAAAGCGGTGACTACTTTGGCTGCTTTAAAATTATTAGATGATGGAAAACTTCAGCTAAATACCAATGCTAAAGAATATTTTCCAGAACTCGGCGAGATAAAGGTAGCTAAATTGCATGAAAATAATATTACCTATGATGAAATTGAATCAGATATTACTATCCATCAACTTTTGTCGCATACGTCTGGATTTGGATATGATTTTCACGATCCCACTCTTAGTCATTTAGTTGTAAATCAAGAGCTTGCGCCCTTGACTAGTAAAGATGGATCTCAGCTCAAAGCTCCTTTAGCTTATCAACCTGGAACGAGATGGGAATATGGTATAAGTCTTGGATGGATTGGAAAAATAATAGAAAAAATTTCAGGTAACAATCTCAACGATTTCATCACCGAAAAAGTTTTTTTACCCTTAGGAATGAAAGATTCAACTTTTGATGCTTCAACTTTTGATAAAAAAAATATTGCGGTTCTTCACGCAATGGAAGCAGAAAATTTTATTAATGTAGACGATTTTGTTGACGATTCAACCGATGGGTTTTATTACGGCGGCGGCGGAATTTATTCTACACCTGACGATTATTGCAAGTTTATGAGACTTTTCCTGAATGAAGGAAAAATTAACGGAAATCCATTTATCAGCGCTAATACTTTAGATCTTATGATGAAAAACCAAATTGGTGACTTAAATTATCTTCATCAACCTACTTTCAACCCAAGTTTAATCCACCCCCATGAATGGTATCCAGAAATTAAGAAAAAATTTACTTATGGTTTTTTGACCAACTTAGAAGATATGCCAGGAAGAAGAAAATCTGGCTCTCTAGCATGGTCGGGAATTTGCAATACTTATTTTTGGATCGATCCTGCTTCAGGATTAGGGGGGACTTTAATGATGCAATTGTCTCCACATTATGACAAAAAATGCATCAACGTTTTAGAAGCTTTAGAAAAGGCCGCTTACTCAGAATTAGAAGTTTTGAATAACTGATCTGCAACGTAAGGATTGGTTTGCCTTTCTTGCCCAAAAGTAGAAACAGGTCCATGACCAGGTACAAAAGTTACGTCATCTCCCAAAGGCCATAGCTTAGTTCTTATAGCATTGATTAGATCTTCATGATTTCCTCTAGGAAAATCTGTTCTACCGATAGAGCCTTGAAACAATACATCCCCGACAATTGCAAATTTGGCTTCTTTATTGTGAAAAATTACATGTCCAGGGGTGTGACCAGGGCAATGATATACATCAAAATTTATCCCATCCAATTCAAGTTGATCGCCATCTTCGAGCCATCTATCCGGCAAAAAGTTTTTAGAATCCGAGAGCCCGTACATTTTTCCGTGTTCTTCAAGAGCAGAAATTAGAAATTCATCCTCTTTATGTGGACCTTCAATAGTGATCTTATATTTTTGAGAAAGATTAAATGCTCCTCCTGCATGATCCAAGTGACCATGTGTTATAAAAATTTTTTTTAACTTTAAGCCATTTGCTTCAAGATAACTTTCAATCTTATCTAAATCTCCCCCGGGATCAGTTACTGCAGCATTTTTTGTCTCTTCATTCCAGATCACGCAAGAATTTTGCATCAAGGGTGTTACTGGAATTATTTTTGCCTTAAGATTACTCACTCATGTATTTTACTATAAATAATGGAATTTAAGTTTATTGAAACAAATGGAATCACTCTTCGCGCTGCAGTAGAAGGAGAAGGGCCTTTGGTGATTATGGTGCATGGATGTCCAGAGAGCTGGTTTAGTTGGAGACATCAAATTCCGGTTATTGCTGAGGCAGGATACAAAGTTGTTGCCATTGACGTTAGAGGTTATGGCGGCTCTGATAAACCCCACGCAATTGAAGAATATACTCTCAAGAAGTTGAGTGACGATGTTGTCGGCGTCATAGATTTTTTTGGCGAAGAGCAAGCCATATTATTTGGCCATGATTGGGGAGCGCCAATAGTCTGGTACACAAGCCTTTTGAATGAAAAGAGAGTTTCAGCAGTTGCAGGGCTTTCTGTGCCTTATTTTCCTCAAGGCGATGTTTCTCCCATGGATGCTTTCGAGGCAATTTTTGAAGATAAATTTTTTTATATGATTTATTTTCAAGAAGAAGGGCTAGCTGAATCTGAATTTGAACCTAATTTAAGAAAATATTTGGAATCGACCTATTTTTCTGCAGATGGAAGAGGTATGAAGAAACAATTCGAAAGCCCCTTTAATGTCAGTGATAAAGGGCCAGAGGCAAAGTATCTAGATAACATTATTCAATTTGATGATTACCCAAAATGGATTAATCATGATGAAATGAATTATCTTATTAATGAGTTCGAAAACAGTGGTATGAGAGGTCCTCTCAATAGATATAGAGCACAGAAAAAAGATTTTGATGATTTAAAAGCCTACAAAGATAAAAAATTAAAACAACCTGCAGCATTAATGGTTGGCTCGTTAGATCCAGTTAATTTTTTTGTTGGCGAAGGATACAAAGATACCGCTGATTTAAAAGCAAATTTTGACCCGGTCTATGAAAATTTAGTTTCAGTTGAGTTAATTGATGATGTAGGTCATTGGACTCAACAAGAAGCTCCAAAACAAGTAAACGAATTTTTATTAAATTTTCTTAAACAGATTTAGACTCAATCCTACTTGGATTTGAAAATCTTTCTAGATTCGCCTCAAACTCATGAAGTCGTTTCCAAATACTTCTTAGTTCGGTTATTGTGGTCCAATTGAATAAAAATAGAGCGAAACCACTATGAACTCGATCAAAGGCATTAGAAATTTGGATCACTACTCCTAAGAGCGCTGCCCCAGTAAAAAGGCTTGGTCCAATAATCAGGAACGGAACAATCACCATAAATTGACCATAACTTTCAATCCATATGTCGAAATATCCGTAATGAAGATAAAGTCTTTGATAATTGAATCTTATGCCAGTGAAAAGATACCAAAGAGTATCGCTTTGCGCATAATTGACTTTATCGTCTTCTCCTAAAACAAGATCCTTTCTGAATGCCGCCTCAACTTTCTGATTATTGTATTCCAACCCAGGTAACTTGTATCCAACGAACCAGGAAATTACTAAGCCACCAATAGAAACTGTAAGAGCAGTCCAAACTAGCGAACCTTCAATATTGCTAAAAAAAGGAATTGTGACCGATTCACTCAAACTCCAAAGCACAGGGACAAATGCAACTAATGTCATAATAGCCCTTACAACTTGCAGTCCAAGACTCTCTACTATTCTTGCAAATCTATTGCAGTCTTCTTGAATTCTTTGGCTTGCTCCTTCAATTTCTTCTTCAACACTTTGCCACCTAGGAATGTAATTAAAGGTCATAGCTTGTCTCCATCTCAAGCCATAGATTCTGGTAAACCAAGCTGTAAAGGTTGCAAGTACCACATACGGCATTGCTATGACTAGAAAACTAGGAGAGCCTTGAAATCCATTAAAGAGATAGTCTGTCGAGATTAAAAAATCATAAAAAATATCAATTCCTTCTTGAGGATTTTCTGAAAAATCTGCCGCTATTTGTAAATGATCGTAAAAACCACCATACCAAGTATTAATGGCTACAGTCATCTGAACCTGCATCCATAACGAGGTTATGAGGAGCGCAAGACCTCCATAAGCCCAGTACGCCCATTCCCTAGTTCCGTAAAATGCTCTCAACATAAAAAAAAATATAAAACAGAAAGAAGTTTAAACTATTATATCTTCATGACTAGAACTAAAGAAAAAATCAAGAAAAGGTCATATTCGCCGTTTCTAATAAACCGTAAAAGCATTTATGGAGTTTTAGAAATTATTTTTAGCGAATTGAAAAATAGTATTTATAAGTCTTTAGACAAGGAAAGCTCCAAAGAAAAAAAAGTATTGAATTATGTCAAAGAAAAAGCAGTTAAAAATGATCCAGAGAGCGTTCTAAAAATTATTGATGACTGCGGTTACAATAAATTTTTTTTGATGAATATTGGAGACCACAAAGGAAAAATTCTAGACGATTATGTTTTAGAGAGCAAAGCACAAAAGGTTTTAGAGTTGGGCGTTTATTTAGGTTATTCGACAATTCGAATCGCTCGAAACTTGTCTAAAAATTCTCGTCTTTATTCCATCGATGCTAATAAAGATTTTTTAGAAATAGCACAGGAACATTTAGAGTTTTCTGGATTGCATGACAAAGTGACTTTTTATAACGGTAAAGCATCAGAAGTAATACCTAGATTAAATGAAAAATTTGATTTTGTTTTTATCGATCACCGGAAAGAAGCATATCTGACCGATTTGAAACTATTAATTGAAAATAATTGTTTGAATGATGGCGCTATAATTTTTGCTGACAACATTGTGCTTTTTCACCTAGAAGACTACTTAGAGTTTGTTCGAACAAATCCAATTTTTGAAAGCAAATTTATTCCCACCCTAAGAGAGTATTCAAGTTCACATCCTGATGGCATCGAAGTTTCTTATTTCAGAAAATGAAATTAAACTCCCTTGATCTACATGGAATAAAACATCATGAAGTTGATTTACTAGTTGAAAATTTTGTTTACCTTAATCAAGAAGATATGCCCTTAAGAATAATTTGTGGAAATAGTCATAAGATGATTTCACTAGTAAAGGTAGTTTTGGAGAGGATAGATTGTGAATATGAAGAGGGCATGGGAAACAATTATGGTTTAATCATAGTCAGAAAAATATAATGAAATTAAAAGAGGTAATAGTTTTGAGCGAGAAAGGAGACTTTCTCAAGGATTTTAAAGAGGGAGAATCTTTTTCTTTAATTATGGATTTTGTTTCTTTGAAAGCCTTGTTCAAAGAAATTTTCTCATTTCAATTTAAAAAATTATGGTTTTTAGTAACTTTTCTACTCACCGCTACTTATATAAGAAATGAATCTGGACTGTCTAAAATATATTCAAAATCAATCTTTGAAATCTATGATACTTTCGAATCCATGCCCTCTAGAGTAGAATTTGAAATAGACAAGAAATTAATTAAGAAGAAAATTTTATTGTTGTCCAATCCATTAATAAATGAAAGCTAGTCTAGTTTTAAAAAATTGCAATCTTGTAAATGAAGGTGAAATAAAAACTGTAGATATTGCCATCAAAGACGATCGAATTGAAAAAATTGCTTCATCAATAGATTGTGAATCATTTAAAGAAGTAGATTGTTTGGGAAAATATGTTGCCCCAGGAATAATAGATGACCAAGTACATTTTAGAGATCCTGGATTAACAGAAAAAGGGGACATACGTTCTGAATCTCTTGCAGCGGTGCATGCAGGTGTTACTTCAACATTCGATATGCCTAATGTTGATCCAAATATGACGACAATAGAGTTGATGAACGAGAGAAATCAACTAGGCGCAAAAAAATCTTGGACTAATTATTCATACTATTTTGGCGCCACTGAAACCAATCTTGAAGAAATTAAAAAATTAGACCCCAAAGAGACTTGTGGTTTAAAAGTTTTTATGGGGACTTCAACAGGAACACTATTAGTCGAGGATGATTTTGCGCTAGAGCAAATTTTCAAGCATTGCCCTGTAACTATTGTGACTCATTGTGAAGACAACGAAACAATGAAAAATAACTTAGAAAAAGTAAAACTTGAAAATGAAGAAATCGATGCAAGTTTTCATCCCATAATAAAGGATGATATTTGTTGTTATCGTTCCTCATCGAAAGTAATTGAGCTAGCTAAAAAATATTCTTCTGACCTTCATGTATTGCACCTCACAACTGAAAAAGAAATAGCATTATTTGAAAATATTGATCTTAAAAAAAAGAAAATAACTTGCGAAGTTTGTGTGCATCATTTGTGGTTTGATGAGAGGGACTATAATTCTTTAGGAAATCTTATTGTTTGTAATCCTGCCATAAAGAAAGAATCCGATAGGAATGCTCTGCGACAGGCATTAAAAGATGGATATATAGACTATGTTGCTACAGATCACGCTCCACATGTTTACGAAGATAAAAAGCTTCCATATTTGCAAGCACCTGCAGGTATTCCTCTTATCGAACATTCATTTCAAATAATGATAGAGCTGCACAAACAAGGTTATTACACCTTAGATGAAGTTATTTCTTACATGAGTCACAGAGTAGCAGATCGATTTTCAATTATAGATAGAGGATATGTGAGAGAAGGTTATAAGGCAGACTTGATGATGTTTGATTTAGATAAAGAGATATCAGTAGCTAACGAAACTGAGCTGACAAAATGCGGGTGGACTCCATTTGATGGAAAAACTTTTAGTTCTTCTGTAACTGGCACCATAGTCAATGGAAAAATCATTGTTCTAGATAATCAACTTGTTACTGATTCAACTTCGGTAGAAAAAATAACTTTTGATAGATAAGATGTTTAAAGAATATAAAGAGTACGACGCATTAGGCCTCTCTGAATTGCTTAAGAAAAAAGAAGTCTCTGCTAAGGAATTATTAGAAGAGGCAATTTTTTTAACTGAGACATTAGATCCCCTTATAAATGCAGTGCCCCAAAAACACTTTGAGCTTGCTAAGGCTCAAGCTGAAACAGATCTGAAAGGACCTTTCTTCGGCGTCCCTTTTTTATTAAAAGATTTACATTCTTCTTTAGAAGGCACAATCACTTCTGACGGCTCGAGGTCGAGCGCAAAGAATGTGGCTGATTTCACTGATACTTTAACCCAAAGATGTTTGGATTCTGGTTTGGTAATTTTCGGAAAAACTAATTCTCCTGAATTTGGTTTAACAGTCACAACAGAACCGGTGCTATTTGGTCCTACAAGAAATCCTTGGAATTTAAATCATTCGGCTGGCGGTTCAAGTGGTGGTGCAGCTGCTGCAGTTGCAGCAGGTATTATACCTATGGCTCAAGCAACTGATGGGGGAGGTTCGATTAGAATACCAGCTTCTTGCTGCGGTTTAGTTGGTTTGAAACCCACTAGAGCAAGAACTCCAAGAGGTCCAAAAGTTTTTGAAGGATGGGCCGGTCAATCTATTGCTCATTGCGTATCAATATCAGTTAGAGATAGTGCGCTCCTATTGGATGCAACCTCAGGTCCTGAAATTGGTAGTCCATATCATGCTCCTTATCAAAAAGATTCTTTTCTTTCATCTCTAGAAAAGGATCCAAAAAATCTAAAGATTGCTTATATTGTTCCTGAGAGTATTTCAATTGATGCTGAAGTGAAAGACGTAATGACCAAAACCTTTTCTTTATTAGAAAGTCTTGGCCATTCTGTTGAAAGTAAATCAATTGATCTTCCAACCGATGAAATAATGACAACCATAGCGGCAGTTATTTCTTCTAGTTTGGCAAACAAGATCGATGAGATGGAAAAACAAATTGGAAAAAACTTAGACAATACGATGCTGGAAAACGTTACGCTCCAAATGCAAAAAAATGGTAAAGAGGTATTGGCAAAAGATTACATACAGGCTGTTAAGACCAATCATAAAATAGGTTATGAGGTTGAAAAGATGTTCTTAGATTATGACATCCTGCTCAGCCCGGTTTTGGCTAAGCCCCCGGTTGAGATTGGTAACATAGATTTAAATACCACTGATTTTGTTGACTACGCAGAAAAACTTTCTACATATACTCCATTTACAGGTATTTTTAATCAATCTGGTCATCCATCAATTTCTCTTCCTTTATACCGCACGCCTAAAAATCTTCCAGTAGGAACAATGCTGACGGCTTCGTTCGGGAATGAAGCGTTGTTGTTCGGTCTAGCTAGACAACTTGAGGTCGCAGAACCATGGGAAGCAGCTATAAAGGAGATGAGAACTCAAATCGGATAATTATTCGTTTAAGGATTCACGAGTTTCTTCTTCAAGATTAGCCCTAAAGTCGGATTCCTGAATATACATTCCTAGCCCAGCGAGCAAGGCAGTAATCAACGCAATAACAACAAAAAAGATGAAAAGATTTTTTGTTATCTGCGAATCGTTAAGATCGTTAGACATGTATGCATTATACTAATTTTGTTGAAAGAAATGAAAAGAGAAAAAAAAATACTAAGTAAAGAAGTTATTTCCTGGGCATTTTATGACTGGGCAAATTCAGCATTTGCCACAACGGTTATGGCTGGATTTTTTCCTTTATTTTTTAAAAGTTTTTGGGCGAGTAATTTAACTGACGCGGAAAGTACGGGCATGCTTGGGATAGCAAATTCTTTGTCTGGATTATTAATTGTTCTGATTGCCCCTTTCTTGGGAGCAGTTGCTGATATCACTTTTAAAAAAAAATATCTGTTAGTTTTTTTTATGATTATTGGAACAGGATCAACGGCTTCATTTTTTTTAATTCAACAAGGAGACTGGATCCTTGCGATGAGTGGATATATTTTTGCTTGTATAGGTTTTTCTGGAGGAAATATTTTTTATGATTCTTTGATTATCAATGTTTCTAGTGAGCAATCAAGAAACAAAGTATCAGCTTTTGGATACGCAATGGGCTACCTTGGTGGAGGGTTATTATTCGTTTTAAATGTCTTCATGTATTTGCAACCAGCGGTCTTTGGGTTAGCTTCTGAGGTAGATGCAATTTTATTTTCTTTTTTAAGCGTAGCTGTTTGGTGGTCTTTTTTCACTTTGCCTTTAATAAGATATGTGAAAGAGAAATCAGGCTTGTTTGAAAAAACTTCTTCAATGAATTTAATAAAAAAATCTTTTTTTAGAGTAGTGCAAACATTTAGAGAAATAAGAGAGTATAAAAATCTTTTTTATTTTTTAATAGCTTACTGGCTTTATATGGATGGGATCGATACTGTTGTTAGAATGGCACTGGCATTTGGCGCCGACATCGGCTTAGCTACTTCCGAATTGATAGTTGCCCTAATAATTACTCAGTTTGTTGGATTTCCAGCAACTATCGGATTTGGGTTTTTGGCAGATAGATACGGGCTCAAGTTATTGCTGTATGTTGGAATTGGGATGTACATATGCATATGTTTTGGAGGCTTAGTTATATCCTCTATTTATGGATTTTACATAATGGCTGCAATAATTGGCTTAGTTCAAGGAGGAGTTCAGTCAGTCAGTAGGGCTGTTTTTTCAACAATGATTCCAGAAGGAAAAGATTCTGAGTTTTTTGGATTTTATAATTTAGTTGGAAAATCAGCAGTCATTTTTGGTCCCGCAATGGTAGGAATCGTAAATTATTTATTCAATGATCCTAGAGCAGGAATCATAAGTTTGTTGATTTTATTTATACCAGGATTACTCATGCTAAGAATGGTACAAATTAAAGAGCAATAGAGTTTTCTAAAAGCACTTCTTTAAGAAGTTCGGGTTCGTCGGTCATTAATCCATCCACTCCTAGATCGATAAATTTTTGCATTTCCTCTCTTTTATTTACCGTCCAGACATGAACTTTAAAACCTAATGAATGACTTCTTTGCAAAAGTTTCTTTGTGAAAACTTTTATGCCATTCCAATTTTCTGGTATTTGTATAATTTTCGACCTTTTATTTGGGATGTTTAAAAATTTTATTTTTATAATGTCTCTGATTCCCATTGAAGTTAAAACTCTTGAATTAGCTCGTTGAATTTCATCAAGACGGCTGGAATGAAAAGAACCAATGCAAATTCTATCCTCTGCTTTCATATCTTTTATAATTTTTAAGACTTTTAAACCAATTTTTGAAACCTTAAGATCGATGTTAAAAAAATTTGTAGGGAATTCTTCAAGCAATTCATTAAAAGTAGGAGTGTGCCCAGGTTGAAAAAAACTCAGCCGATTCAAGTCTTTATAGTTGATATCTATTAATTGAATATTATGTCCAGATGTTCTTAAAAGATCAGGATCATGAAAGGTAATTATTTTATCGTCTTTTGTTATCCTTAAATCTGTTTCTAAATAATTGAAACCAATTTCTTTTGCAGATTTAAAAGCCTCAATTGTGTTTTCTCTGAAGAATTTTGCATTTCCCCTGTGAACAAAGGCTTGAAAATTGCTTGCTAAAAACTCCCCCATCATATGTGTTATTTCACCAATTTTTAGTTTGGAAATAAGGTAATATTTTAATTATAAATGATCAATCCAGTTTCCAGTAAATTAGGTATCACAGAAGTCGTCCTTAGAGATGGAAACCAATCTCTCCTTGCAACGCGCATAAAAACTGAAGATTTACTTCCAATTGCAAATGCCTTGGATGAGATAGGCTATTGGTCGATAGAATCATGGGGCGGAGCTACTTTTGACAGTTGTTTGAGATATCTTAATGAAAACCCATGGGAAAGGCTTCGCCTTTTTAAAGCCGCAATGCCAAAAACAAAGCAACAAATGTTATTGAGAGGCCAAAATCTTTTAGGTTACAAGCATTATCCTGATTCTGTAGTTTCAAAATTCATTAACAAGTCGTCTGAAAACGGTATTGATGTATTTAGGATATTTGATGCTTTAAATGATATTGAAAACTTAAAATTTTCTATCAAACAAGTGAAGGAAAATTCTAAACACGTCCAAGCTGCAATGGCTTATACAGTAAGTCCAATCCATGATATTGATTATTGGGTCGATTTGGCAAAACGCATGGAAGATTTAGGAGTTGATTCTATAGCTATTAAGGACATGGCCGGCATATTAAAGCCTTATGTTGCCTTTGAACTGGTTTCTAAATTAAAAGGAATCCTTTCTGTACCACTGCACTTGCAAACACATGCTACTGCGGGTCTATCTACGGCAACCAATTTGAAAGCAATAGAAGCTGGCATAGACAACATCGATACATCTATTTCTTCCATGAGTATGACTTATGGACATTCTCCGACCGAGAGTATCGTAGCAAGCTTGGAAGATCTTCCTAGAACAACGAACTTAGATCTGAAAAAATTTAAAAAGATTTCAAACTATTTTAAAAAAATTAGAAAGAAGTATTCTCAGTACGAGGGTAGCTTGAAAGGTGCAGATACACAAATGCTTGTTAGTCAGGTTCCGGGGGGAATGCTTTCTAACCTAGAGTCTCAATTAAAGGATTTAAATAAATCAGATCTCTTAGAAGAAGTAATTAAGGAGATTCCAAAAGTTAGAGAAGATTTTGGCTTTCCTCCACTAGTGACACCAGTTTCTCAAATTGTTGGCGCGCAAGCCTTGATGAATGTATCTGAAAATAAACCTTATGAAACTTTATCTAATGAAACCATAAATTTATTGACAGGGCATTATGGCAGAGTTCCAGGCAATGTTAACAAAGAGATTTTAAAAAAGGCTGAAACTGAACAAGATTCAAATAGCCAAAGATCCGCAGATTTTATTCATGATGATTATGAGGAAAGAAAAAAGGATTTAAAGAATTTTTGTGAGCAAAATAAATTAAACGATTTCAGTTTGAACGAGGAAATGTTGCTGTGTTTTATTCAATTTCCTTACAGCACAACTGACTATTTAAAGAGTATTGAATAAAAAAAAGCCTCTCAAGAGAGAGGCTTTTTTTTTGGAAAGTTTTTTACATTCCAATGGAAACTACAAATGCATCTTGATCAGTTCCGGCTGTATCGCCTTCATAATCTGTGTATGCAAGTGATAATTCAAAGTCCCCGACTGGTATTGCGTATCCAATTACGTAGTTAGTTCCAGAATCTTCATAGTCTCCGTAAGAGAGGCCAATTGATCCAGGTCCTGCATCTATGCCGTAAGAGATCTCAGCGTAATCACCGAATTCGTCTCCAGCTGCGTAAAAGATACCAACGCCCATGACATCAAGTCCTAGGTAAGTTTCTGAGAAGTCGCCTGAAGAACCAGGATAAGTAACTTCAATAAAACCAACGTCGTAACCAATGTCACCGATAGATCCAGCATAACCACCGTAGTAGTCAAGTTCTAGAGCTCCAGTATCACCGAAGTTAGCTGATCCAGCCCAAGTTCCAAGATAGAAACCAGAGTCAGTCTCTAAATCAAGACCACCGGATACAGATACTTCACCATTGTTTTGAGTCATTCCACGCCAGATATAATCTGAAGTAAGACCCATGTTTCCAGAGACTGAAACCGCACTAGCAATTCCAGAAGAAACAATGAGCACTAAACTAATGACTAGTGTTTTAAGTTTATTCATATCATCTCCATTTATAAATTTATAAACTGTGGCAATTATATACCTTTATAAGCGGTTCTGAGCAATATTTAAAAAACCCAATATATGTATTTTTTGCTCTTTTCAAGCACAAAATATAGGTTTTTTATCGTTTTAGGGTTCATTTTGGTGCAAAAAAGTGCACTAAAAAATAAAAAAATTGTATTTTTTTAGGTTTAAAGTTTTAATTAGTTCCATGAAATTTAACGCATTAGTTTCTTCTGAGTCTGATAAAAAGTTTTCTCTTGTAATAAAAGAAAGAGATCTTGAAGAACTTCCTGAAGGGGAAATACTTATAAGAGTAAATTTCTCTTCCCTAAATTACAAAGACGCGCTTTCAGCTACAGGCAATAAAGGCGTCACGAGAAACTATCCCCATACCCCAGGAATTGATGTTGCTGGAATTGTAAAATCATCTTCTGTTGCAGAATTTTCAGAGGGAGAAGAAGTTATAGTCACAGGATATGATTTAGGAATGAACACCGCGGGAGGGTTTGCAGAATTTGTAAGAGTTCCGAAAGAATGGGTAATAAAAAAACCAGAGAGCCTAACATTGTCAGAATCTATGGCTTTAGGAACCGCAGGACTTACAGCTGGATTATGTGTAAGAAGACTTATTAATCATGGTATTACTCCAGAGATGGGAAAATTATTTGTAACTGGTGCAACAGGAGGGGTTGGCATCATTTCTCTAATGCTTTTATCAAAATTAGGTTATGAAGTTTCTGCCATTACCGGAAAAAAAGAATCCGAACAAATGTTAAAAAGTTATGGAGCAAAAGAAATAATGATGCGAGATCAATTTGATGAGCCTTTAAAATCTCCTTTGCAAAAGTCAATTTTTATTGGGGGCGTAGACGCTGTCGGAGGAAAGGTACTTTCAAACCTTCTTACCCTTACCGGGCAAAGAGCTGCTATAGCTTGTTGCGGCATGGTGAATGGAGCAGAACTTAATACAAGCATTTTCCCCTTCATTTTGAGAGGAGTTACTTTGTTTGGAGTAGATTCAGCGGAGACAGAAATTGAGGTCAAAGAAGAAATCTGGAACAACTTTGCCACTACATGGAAACTTAAAAATTTAGAAGACGAAATAAAAGAAATAAGCTTATCGGAATTACCTTCAGAAATTGATACCATACTTAAAGGAAAACAAATTGGCAGAGTCAGAGTAAAAATCTAGCAATGGAACAAAAAGAAAATAAGTTTAATGAAAAAATAGCTGACTCGGACAGTAAAGCCGATGCAGTAGTTGCTGTCGCTGCAATAATTATTGTCACTGCTATAATAGTTTTTTGGGTTTCAACTCAATAATCATTCATGACTAAAGCTTCTGATTTAAAAAAACAACTGAGATTGCCTGTAATAGGAGCGCCTCTCTTTACTGTTTCTTATCCAGAACTAGTCATTGCTCAATGCAAAGCTGGCGTAGTTGGATCTTTTCCAGCCTTAAATGCTAGACCCCAAGAAGAGCTCGAAGTTTGGATTAATAAAATTTCTGAAGAACTTAAAAAATATCAAGATGAAAATCCCGACAAGAAAGTAGCTCCTTTTGCAGTGAATCAAATTTGTCATCATTCCAATGATCGGCTCCAACATGATGTTGATATTTGCGTGAAACATGAAGTTCCACTCATCATTACAAGCCTTAGGGCTCCAAAGTTTGTTACCGAAGCCGTTCACAGTTATGGAGGGATTGTCATGCATGACGTAATTAATATTAGGCATGCAAAGAAAGCGATTGAGGAAGGTGCTGACGGATTAATTTTAGTATGTGCAGGAGCCGGAGGTCACGCCGGCACCTTAAGTCCTTTTGCTTTGGTTAGAGAAGTAAGAGAATTTTTTGATGGCCCAATTGCTCTTTCTGGAAGTATTTCGGAAGGCTCTTCGATTTTATCTGCGCTAGCTTTAGGTGCTGACTTCGCCTATGTAGGAACAAAATTCATAGCAACTTCTGAAGCTAATGCATCGCCTGGCTATAAACAAATGATTGTCGACAGTAAAGCTGATGACATAATGTACAGTGCGACTTTTACAGGGGTTCACGGAAATTATCTTAGACCGAGTGTTGAAGCTGCTGGCTTAAATCCTGAAGAGCATATGTCGGGAAGTAAAGATTCAATGAATTTTGGATCTTCTGCAACTAAAGCTTGGAAAGATATTTGGGGTTCTGGACAAGGAATTGGAAATATTAATCAAGTTAAATCGGTCGGTGATGTAGTTGATGATTTAGAGCAAGAATACAACGCTGCTAAAACTAGATTATCAAAAGTTGGTTAACTAAATCTTCTCAGGACTCTTCTAAAAACTTTTGCGCATCTAATGCTGCCATGCAACCAAATCCAGCGGAAGTTATAGCTTGTCGATACACCGAATCTGCAACATCGCCTGCCGCGAAAACTCCGTCTACGCTCGTTTGAGTTACATTTCCGCTCAACCCACTATTAATCGAGATGTAACCATTTTTCATATCTAACTGATCAATGAACATGTCTGTATTTGGTTTATGGCCAATCGCAATGAAAACTCCTTCTAAATCTAGTGTTTTTCCGGAATCTAAAATTATTTTACTTACCAACTCGTCGCCAACCACCTCTTGAAGTTGTGAGTTCCAATGAATTTCGATTTTCTTATCTTTTTCTTTATCAAAAATTCTATCTTGTAAGATTTTTTCAGCTCTGAGACTGTCTCTTCTATGAATCAGATGAACTTTTGAACAAATATTGCTTAAATAAAGCGCTTCTTCCGCCGCTGTGTTTCCCCCGCCAATTACTGCCACTTCTTTGTCTTTGTAAAAAAAGCCATCACAAGTCGCGCAAGCGCTTACACCTCTACCTAAAAATTTTTCTTCAGATTCAATTCCTAAATACTGGGCGGAAGCTCCAGTTGCAATAATTAAAGATTCAGCCAGATAAGTATCATTCCCTTTTAACTCGATTGGTTTATCTTTTACATTCACCTCCTCGATATGATCATTTATAATTTTGACATCAAACTTTTCGGCATGATTTTTCATTCTTTCCATCAAATCAGGCCCTTGTAAATCATCATGATCGCCTGGCCAATTTTCAACATCTGTTGTAGTAGTGAGTTGACCACCGATTTCCAGACCAGTTATAAGAATAGGATCTAATCCTGCGCGAGCGGCGTAAATTCCAGCGCTGTATCCAGCAGGTCCTGAACCCAAGATAATTAATTTTCTTAATTCGCTCAAAGTAGTCTTGATTTTTTCACATTTTAAAGTAAATGAAGTGAAAGAGACAGTCGCTTTCAAAGCCAACTGTCATTAACTCAGAAGGGAAGATATAATAATATTTTATTTGAAAAAATTGACTAAAAATAAATCAAATCTATTTTCAAAAATTTTCAATCCAGCTTTCTCGCTGAGTACTGCTACCAAAACTCTCACATTAGACTTATTTAATCTTTTTTTAGTCATTTTAGGGATTGTTCTTTTGATCTCTCTTTGGACGTTTGAAATTTCTGACCCCAACTGGAAAGAGATTTCTTCATCAGAAACTAATTTAACAAATAGCATTGGGATTGTCGGTGCTTGGTTGAGCAGTTTTCTTTACGAGTTTTTGGGAATTACCGCATGGTCAATGATTATCTTATTTTTTTATCCTGCCTTTATGTCTTATTTAAAAAACACGGAAGAAAAACCTGCTCAAAAAAATTATTTTTTTAGTATCTTTGGATTTTTTATTTTTTGTTCTTCTTTATGTTTATTAATCGATCTTCACATTAATGCATTCGAATTTTATTTTCCTGAAACTAGTTCAGGGATTTTGGGCACCATTATTTCAGTAAATTTGTATCCTTACTTAAGCTTGGTAGGTTCAACTCTTTTCGGAATTTTCTTTTTGATGGTTAGTTTTAGCCTGATGATCAATTTAAGTTGGAAAAATACTTTTATTGGATTGCAAGATAATTTTAAAAACCTTGTTTATGTTTTAGATAAGTACTCTAAAAATGGATTTGAATATTTAAAAAAATTAAGACAAAAGAAACAAGATCAGAAAAATAGACAGGCATTTTTAGATTCACATAAAGAAAAAATTAGGTCAATGCCTAAACCGGAAATAAAGAAAGTTGATAAACCGATAGTTGAGGGGAAAAAAGTTCACCAAGAAAAACAAGTCGAGCTATTTGAGGAAAAAATTCCAGGAGAAATGCCAAAAATTTCACTTCTTGATGAGAAAAAAAATGATGCTCAAGTTATGAATTCACAGCAACTTTACGAGCTAGACATATTAAAAGAAGCACTAATTACAAAACTTGCCGAATTCAAGATTACTGGTCCAGAGGGAGAATACGCGATTGTAAGAGAGACGATGCGTGGACCAGTAGTGACACGTTTCGAAGTTGAATTGCCAAAAGGAATCAAAGTCTCTCAGGTATCTAACTTAAACAAAGATCTTGCTAGGTCCTTGGGTGTCGGAAGTATAAGAATTGTTGAAGTCATTGAGGGAAGAGAAACTATAGGAATAGAGGTGCCTAATGCTGACCGGGAGGACGTATTTTTAGGAGAAGTGATAGCTTCCAAATTATTTGAAGAATCAAAAAGTCCACTCACTTTAGCTTATGGTAAAGATATAGAAGGAAAGCCCGTTTTAGAAGATCTTGCTTCTTTACCACACTTACTAATTGCTGGAACAACTGGCTCTGGAAAATCTGTTGCATTGAACGCTATGTTGATGAGTATTTTATACAAAGCAACACCTCAGCAAGTCAGATTGGTTTTAATTGACCCAAAAATGCTGGAACTTTCAGTTTATGAAGATTTACCACATTTATTGTGTCCCGTTATTACTGATATGGCTCAAGCTGCCTTTGGTTTGAGGTGGTGTGTTAATGAAATGGAGAGGAGATATAAACTAATGGCGGCTATGTCTGTGAGGAATTTGAACGGTTTTAATGCAAAGGTTAAAAAAGCCAACGAATCAGGAAATCCTATTAAAGATCCAACTTTTAAAATAGATGAAGAAAAAGGCACTAGTGAAGCAGACATACCTAACCTCCAGGAGCTTCCTCAAATTGTCATCGCTGTTGATGAATTGGCTGACCTCATGATGGTGGTAGGAAAAAAAGTTGAGCAATTGATAGCAAGATTAGCTCAAAAAGCTAGAGCAGCAGGTATTCACATGCTTTTGGCTACACAAAGGCCTTCGGTTGACGTCATCACAGGACTAATAAAGGCTAACATCTCAGCAAGGATGGCATTTAACGTAGCATCATCGATGGACTCAAGAGTTGTGTTGGATCAAGTTGGGGCTGAGCAGCTATTAGGAAGAGGTGATATGTTGTACGTTGGTTCTGGTACTTCTGTTCCTTTGAGAGTTCATGGAGCGTTTGTTGGCGAAGAAGAAATAATAAGAGTAGTTAAAGATTGGAAAGATAAAGAAACTGTTAGCTATCTCGATGCTGTAACTAAAGCTCCAGAAACTGGTGAAGATTCAGAAGGCTCTGAAGATTCAGAAAAAGATGAATTTTATGATCAGGCAGTGGCGTTTGTGGTTGAATCAAGAAGAGCCTCTATTTCAGCTGTTCAAAGAAAATTTAGGATTGGATACAACAGAGCTGCTCGTTTAATTGAGGCTATGGAATCGGCAGGTTTAGTGAGCGAGATGAATTCTAATGGAAATCGAGAAGTGCTTGCTCCAAGCAATGCAGAATAGATTTCTAATTCTTGTTGTATTTTTTTCCAATTTATTTTTTGGAGAATGCAATTTAAATTCAAATTTGTTAAGTAATTTTTTTGATTCGAACTCTTCTTTTCAGTCCGAATTTATTCAAGTTTTTGAAGAAAAGGAAAAACCAAACATTTCTGGTGAGATTTTAATTAAAAGGCCAAATCATCTAAAAATTTATTTAGAACGGCCTTTAAATTCAGAATTGATAATAAATCAAGATTATATTTTTCAAACTGATTTTGACCTTGATCAAACGATAAGATACGAGAAGGATGCAATGATTGATTTTATTCCAGCAGGTTTTTTATTACTTTCTAAAGAAGAGTTCTGCGAGGGATTTACAATGGATATTTGTGACAATAAAGAATGTGTAATTCGTCAAAAAAATAATGACAATAAAATTGAAATATTTTTTAAAGATCTAAAAATTGAACAATTAAATTTTAGCGGTCCTAAGTATGACGAAACTAAAATTTTGTTTGGAAACATGACCTTGATGAATGATATCAATGAGTCTGCATTTAGCTATAATCAAGAAGTTAAAGATTTACTAATAATAGATAAAAAATGATCGATTTAGACAATCTAAGAAATAATTTAAAAGAGGTAAGCTCTAACTTGATGAAAAGGGGTTTTAAGCTGGACGAAGTTTTATGGACCTCTTTGGAAGAAAATAGAAAGCACTTTCAGGTAAAGATGGAATCTTTGCAGGCGGATCAAAATAATATTGCTAAAGAAATTGCTCAACTTCAACAAGATGGCAAGGAAAGCAATGAGGAAAAATCAAAAGCCACTGAAATATCCAAAGAATTAAAGAAAGTTAAGGAAAAGTTTCAAGAAAATAAAGTTGAGTATGATAATTTCTTGCTTTCATTACCAAATATTTTATCTGATTCAGTTCCATCAGGAATTGACGAAAATGACAATGAAATAATTTTTGAAAGGGGAGAAATTCCGTCTTTTGATTTTTCTCCTAAAGATCATCAAGAGTTAGGTATTTTGAATGGAGGAATGGATTTCGAAGCCGCTGCAAAAATAGCTAAATCGAGATTTATTGTTTTTAAAAATTCAGTTGCTCAACTCAACAGGTCCTTGATTCAATTTATGATCGATACTCATACAAATGAACACGGATATTCAGAAATCTATGTTCCATTTATAGTAAATAAGGAATCTTTACTGGGGACCGGACAGCTACCTAAGTTTAAAGATGAGCAATTCCAAATTAAAGATGAAGAAAATGAAATGTATTTAATTCCGACCGCAGAAGTTCCAGTAACCAATTATCATAGAGATGAAATTTTAGATGTTTCGGACTTAACTTTGTCTTACGTTTCACATACTCCATGTTTCAGATCTGAAGCTGGAAGTTATGGGCTAGATACCAAAGGCATTATAAGACAACATCAGTTTGAAAAAGTTGAGTTAGTTAAGATTTCACATCCTGACGATTCTGACGAAGAGCTTGAAAAATTAACCTCTGATGCGGAAAAAATTTTAGATTTACTTGAACTTCCTTTTCGAAAGATAAAATTATGCGCAGGCGATATTGGATTTGGTGCAGCATTAACCTACGATTTAGAGGTATGGATGCCGAGTCAGAGTTCTTATCGAGAGATTTCATCCTGCAGTAATTATCGTGATTTCCAATCACGAAGGCTAAAAATAAGAACAAAAGAAAATGAAAAAACAATTCTTTGTCATACTCTTAATGGCTCAGGCCTGGCTATTGGAAGAACAATCGCAGCAATTTTCGAAAACTTCCAAAATAAAGACGGAACAATTTCTATTCCTAATATTTTAAGACCGTACATGGGAAATAAAGAAATTCTATGAGCTTTAGTCTCATTGCTGATAGAATCCACTTTCACAAATAATACAAGCCTATGGAAATGATAATAGAATTTGCTTTCTTTCTGCTAAAAGCACTGACAATAACTTTACTAATTTTTATTCCAATTTTTTTTATAGCGTCGTCACTAAAAGGTAAATCCGAAGCAACCGATACCTTGAGAATAAAAAATCTCTCTAAAAAATACATGTCCATGGCTGATTCCTTAAAAGTCTTAAGCTTGAATAAAGAAGAAACTAAAAAATTTGTTAAAGCCTCTAAAAAAGAATCAAAAATCTCCTCAAAACAAGCATCTAAGACTAAAAAAAAGCCAGTTTATGTAATTGATTTTTACGGTGATATTGAAGCTTCGAATGTGGAGAGTTTAAAAGAAGAAATAAATGCAATTTTAAATAGTGAAACCAAATGTGAAGAAATTATCTTGAGACTTGAAAGTAGGGGCGGTACGGTCATTGGCTATGGATTATGTGCTGCACAACTGCAAAGACTAAGAGAAGCTAAAATTAAGGTAACAGCCTGTGTAGACAAAGTTGCTGCTTCTGGCGGTTATATGATGGCGTGCGTCGCTGATAAAATTATTTCTGCACCTTTCGCAGTAATTGGTTCAATTGGAGTAGTCGCTGCAATTCCTAATTTTCATAAAATCTTGAAAAAAAATGATATTGATTATGAGCTTCATACCGCGGGCGAATTTAAAAGAACTATTACAACTTTTGGAGAAACAACTGAGGAAGGAAGACAAAAATTTAAAAAAGACTTAGAAGATATCCATAAACTGTTCAAGGATCATGTGAGTAAATTCAGACCAAATCTAGATATAAGTAAAATTGCCACTGGTGAAGTCTGGGAAGGCATTGAAGCTCTCGAAGTAGGCTTAGTAGACGAAATAAAAACAAGCGATGAATATATTTTAGAATTTATAAAAAAACACGATGTTTATAGTATTAAATTCGAACCGAAGAAAAATCTTCAAGACAAATTTAGTAAATTTTTTAAAGCACTTTTGTTTGATTCTTTAGGATCAGTTGAGGACTTTTTTGATAAAAGAAAATACAAATAATTAACTTAATTTATGAAAGTTTTGTCATACGCGCCTTTACTTCCGGCCATCTTTTTAGCCTTAATAGCCCTCAATTGGATCTTCAACCCAGAGGCTGCTGCATCTTCTTTAGGACTGATAATTAGTGATCCTGTGGAGAAAAACACTTTAATCAGAGACTTTACAGCCTTTTTTCTCGGAACTAGTATTTTTTGTTTTCTTGGGTTTATTACAAAGAGACCTGAATGGTTTTTTGCTTCAGCGATTATTTTTTTAATAGCTTTGCTATTTAATGTGTTGGCTAATATTTTTCATGACGCTTCTTTTGTCTTGGAAACTTTCTTAGTTGAACTAATTTTAGCTTTGGCGTGTTTCCTTTCTGGAAAATATACAAATAGAGTTTCAGGAAGGTAATTTTTAATTACCTTTTTAGAATAGCAACGATAATTAAAATAGAAATTAAGGCCAGAAGACCTTCTTGGCCAAGCACGTTTAGAATATTTGAAAAGTTTTTTACTACGTCACCAAAAAAAGCTGTTTCAGGACCGAATATAATTCCTACCAAAACTGCAACTGCAACAAATAGGGCTAAGACTTCAGTAACTTTGTAAAAAAAGTCTTTTATCTTATCGAAATTGAACCATTCCATAATTAAATAAAGAGAAGGGGCCAAATAAATGACCCCGTTCTCAAAGATTTATCTTAGAAGATTAATCAATATTGCAGCTGCAAGCAAGCCAACCAAACCATTGTCGCCAAGAGTTTGTATAACAGCAAGAAGCTGATTAAGGACATCTCCAAAGAACCAAGAGTTACCGAACACTATTCCAGCAACTACACCTAGTCCAATAACACCGACCAAGATTCCAGTTAACCCAGAAACTAAGTCACCTATCATTTTCATTGCATTTTCCATAATTTCCTCCCCAGGTAAGTTTATGTTTTTGCACTAAAAATTCTCACACGAAAGTTTCGATGATTCAATTTTAAAAAAAAAATTGGTACCACTTTTAGTTTAAAAGTGTCAATTTTTGTATTTCCTCTAAAAAAAGTTTTTTAAATTTGTCAAATTTCGCTTTACTTTAATTTATGACTAAAATGGTATTTACAATAATTAAAAAGTTTTAGGAGAAAGATATGTTTAGTCATATTATGATCGGCGCAAATGACATAGAAAAATCAAAAATATTTTACGATAATTTATTAGGTATTTTAGGCGCTAAAGAAGGGGTATTCGTTCCTAACTTGACTGGGCAAACTAGATATTTTTACTTTTTAAATAAGAATACTTTTTGCATAACTGAACCAATCGATGGTAATTCCGCTGTTCCAGGGAATGGCAATACAGTCGCTTTTAATGTTCCGGACGAGGAAACTGGAAATAAATGGCATCAAACTGGGTTAGATCATGGTGGTGTTTCTACTGAAGATCCACCGGGAATTAGAGAATATGAAAATATGAAAATGTATCTTGCTTATTTAAAAGATCCTTCTGGAAATAAAATTTGTGCTATTAAAGTTTTCTCTTAGTCATACGAAATTTATTTATGAACGAAGACATTAGAATTTTTTCTTATCTCCCAAATCCTAGAGTGTGGAAGTCTTTGATCACTGCAAAATTGATTAGCGTAAACGTTAATGTAATTGGTGATAAACCCAGAAATTTACCAGAATGGCTTTGGGATTTTGATGCAAGAAAATTAAATGATATTGATTCCAAAGATTTAACTAAATTTAAACGTCAAAGCAAAAGAGGCTTCAAAGTAGACCTTTATAAAACCGACGACTTTTTGGTAAAGCATCCTTTTGGAACTGTTCCCGCAGGGTTTAACTTTGATGGTTCTGTTGGCATTTTTGAATCGAACAGCATTATGCGCGCAGTTGCTCGTTTATCAGATGATCATAATCTTTATGGCGGCAGTAATAGAATGCAACAATCAAGAATTGATAGTTTTTTAGATGCTAATCTTGGGTTTGCAAGAGAATTTCAAGTTTATGTCCTAGAGCTTGATGAGCTTAATGATTATTTATATAAAAGAATGACTTCTGCTTATCAGTTTTATTTAGACGGTGTTGAAAAAGCTCTTCTCTCGAGCGCTTATATAGTTGGTGATGAGATAACAATTGCTGATATTTCTTTCGTATGTGATTTAGCTCAATTTCTTAGAGAAAGAGACAATAAAAATCTTTTAAGAAAACAAGGATTTGAGTTAATTTCAAAAAATTTCGAAAAAGAGTTTCCTCTTTCGTTTAATCATTTAAAAAAACTTTATCAAACAAAAGAATTCAAAGAGGTTATGCAAGATTATCTCGAAAAAGTATTAACATTAAAATAAATTGTAAAAAGATTAAAAAAGTATTTCTTTTTTCTTAAATTAGTATTCAATACACTCTTTGAAAACAATTAGGAAAAATTTATGAAATTATATGTAGGCAACCTTCCTTGGAGCATAGGCGATCAGGAATTAGAAGATCTGTTTTCTGACTATTCTGTCGTTTCAGCAAAAGTAATTAAGGATAGAAATACAGATAGATCCAGGGGTTTTGGTTTTGTTGAGCTAGAGTCAGGCGGCGAAGAAGCTATTGAAGCTCTTAATGAATCAGAAGTCGAGGGAAGACAGCTTAAAGTCAACGAAGCTAAGCCCAAATAAACTTTTTTTCTGAACAAATCCTTTTAAAATAGTATTTTTGGAGGGGTGGCAGAGCTTGGTTGAATGCACCGGTCTTGAAAACCGGCAAGTCAGAAATGGCTTCGTGGGTTCGAATCCCACCCCCTCCGCCAAAAAAAACTTTTTAATTCTTTTTATAAATCAAAAAATTCTTTTTTATAAAAACTTAGTCTAAAAAAGCGCAATTTTGCTATTGATCGATTTCATATTTGGGTTAAGATAAATTCATCTACTAGAGGACGTTTTAACAACTCGAGACGATAAAAAAGAGAATAGTAGAAAGAAGGAGAAGGGTGAAAAGCTGAAAGAAATTTCACCACATGATGGACACGGGGTAAAGTCCAACACTAGGAAGCCCGCTAGGCCCCTTCAACTTCGCTAAAAAAGAAACACCACTCAGTGGTGTTTTTTTTTATACTTACCATATGTCTATACTACTTACAGGTATTACTACCAGCGGAACTCCGCATTTGGGAAATTATGTTGGGGCAATAAAGCCATCTATCGAAGAATCTAAAAAATTTAAAGATACCTTTCTTTTTCTTGCCGACTATCATTCATTGATTAAAAATCAAGATCCTAAACTGACTTTTCAATCTTCTTTACAAATTGCTTCCGCTTGGATTGCATGCGGTATAGATCTTGATAAAGTTAACTTCTATCGACAATCAAACATTCCTCAGATTCTCGAGTTGAATTGGATCTTGTCTTCCGTAACACCTAAAGGCATTTTAAATAGAGCACATGCTTACAAAGCCGCTGTTGATTCCAACGATAAGAACGATCCAGATAAAGGTATTAATGCGGGCTTGTTTAATTACCCGATATTAATGGCAGCAGATATATTATTATTTGATGCAAAATACGTTCCTGTAGGAAGCGATCAAAAACAACACATCGAAATGACTCGAGATATTGCAGGAAGGTTCAATAATACGTATGGAAAAACTTTTGACCTGCCAGAGCCAATTATTTCTGAAGATATTTCTCTTCTTCCAGGGTTGGATGGAAGAAAGATGAGTAAATCTTATAATAATTTTATTGAACTCTTTTCTTCTGAAAAAAAATTACAAAAATCTTTAAATCAAATCATCACAGATTCATTATTGCCTGGTGAGCCAAAGGAGACTAAAGACTCAATTCTATTTGAATATTTCAGCGCTTTTGTTAGTAAACATAAAATTTATGATATAGAAAAATCATTTAAGGACGGTGCTGGATGGGGAGACTTGAAGAAAATGCTTTTTAACATCATCAACGAAGAAATTAAACCTCTTAGAGAAAAGTTTGATGAACTCGTCAGTAAACCAGAACTTGTCGAAGAGATATTGATTGAGGGTGAAAATAAAGCCAGAAAAAAAGCTGAAATAAAAATAACAGAAATAAGAGAAAAAGTAGGAATAAAAGCTTTAAATGGATAAAAAAAAAGAGCTCTTAAAATACCCAATTAAAAATAAGTATACCTTGCTTGGTATGGAGTTTCTGAGACTCCACAATCACGGCCAATCTTTGATTATAAGAACAAAATTTTCTGATTCGTTTAAGAAACATAGCTATGATTTTTTAATAGACAGTCTTTTAAAAGAAGAATTCGTAAACTTTCAGTTGACGGATTTTATGTTTGTTAGGGCTAAAGGATTCCATGGTCCTTTTTCAACGAAGAAATTAAGTAGTACTTCCTATACTAAAATTCAATCAGACGATTTTTTGTCTTTTGTAACAGAAATCGTAACTTCAGAGAGACAACAAACCCCAAATATTTCAAAAGACATATATGAAAAATTAGAATATTTCTTATCAATAATTTTACAAGAAAATTCAATCACTTTTTTTTTAAAACAGAACAAAATTAGAAAATCTAAAGACAAAAATGAATTTGATCACGAATGGTCTCACGCATTAAACGAATACTATGAATTTTTGGTATTTAATCCTTCCTCTGATGAGCTATTCGTTTTAGTTTTAGCCTATGACTAATTTCTCACAAAAACCAGATAAATCTATTTGGTATTTAGCAGCTGCAGTTGCATGTATTGGAGCTGGGCAATCAACAATCTTTATTTTGATTCCAGCAGAAGTAAGAGCAATGGGTTTTAACGAATTTCAAGTGGGTATAATTTTTTCAATCTCTGCTATTGCTTGGATGATTTTCAGTCCTTTTTGGGGGAGTCTAAGTGACAAGTTTGGCAGAAAGTGGATTTTTTTAATCGGAATTTTTGGTTTTTCTTTATCTATGATTTCTTTTGCTGCGATTATTTCATCCGCGAATAATAACTTGATACCCTTTGTGCTGATATTGCCACTATTGATAGCTACTAGGTTAATCAATGGATTATTCGGCAGTGCAGTTAGGCCGGCTGCTGGAGGAAGAATAGCAGACATAACTTCTCCTGAAACTAGAGCGGCAGGATTCGCAAGATTTGACGCTGGCTGGCAGCTTGGCGTTGTCACAGGACCAATTCTTATTGGCATTCTCTTATCAATTTTTAATAACAACCTTTTTATTCCGTTTCTTTTCGTTGCTTTGCTTGGAATTTTTATAGGTTTTTACAATTTTGCTCAAATGAGTGAAGCTGAAGAAGTTTTGAATGAAGAAAAAATCGAGTCACAAAAAAAAATAAATATGTTTGACCCAAGAGTCTGGCCTTCTCTTGTAGTTGCGTCTTTCATGGGACTATCAAACGCAGGATTGGTCTTGACGAGTTCAATATTTGTTAAGGATGTAATTTTAACTAATCAATTAGAAATATATTCTACTGTAGCCATTGGATTTTCAATCGTGGCTTTATCTTCTATGTTTTCGCAGTTAGTGATTGTACAAAATTATCGAATATCTCCATTAAGCCTAATTAAATGGGGACTTTTTATAGTTTTTTTAGGATTTATGACTCTTTCTCAAGCTTCTTCTATTCCCGGATTATATTTAGGATTAATGCTGAAGGGCTTAGGTATGGGGTTAGCTAGAGCCGGAAATGTAACAATGCTTTCTTTGTCCGTCTCAAAAGATGAACAAGGAACAGCAAATGGACTCTTAAATATGGTCTTTCCAATTGGGCATATTTTGGTTCCAATTATAATCATGCCTTTATATATAATTTCTCCAGAATTTCCTTATCTTTTACTTTCTTCTCTGGCAATCCTTTTAATTGCATTTATACTTTCTAATCAAAAAAAATATTACAGCGTGGAGAAAATTAATGTTTGATAAAAATTTATTTAGTGGAAAAAGAATCTTGGTAACAGGCGGCGGAAGTGGTTTAGGAAAGGAAATGTCAAAGCATTTTCTTAATCATGGCGCAGAGGTCATTATCTGTGGAAGAAGGGACGAAGTCTTACAAAATACTGTCAAAGAATTAACAGGTGAAACAAAAGGAAAAATTTCCTCTCATAGTTTAGACATAAGAGATGCGATGGCGATAGAAGATACCGTGAGTAATATTTTTGATGAAGCCCCAATTGATGGATTGGTTAACAATGCCGCTGGAAATTTTATTAGCAGAACTCAAGATCTTTCACCAAATGGATTTAATGCCATCGCTTCAATTGTCTTTCATGGAACATTCAATATGACTAACACTGTTGGAAAAAAATGGATTGAGTTGAAAAGACCCGGAACTATTCTATCAATAACAACCACTTGGGTTTGGACAGGTTCGCCTTTTGTTGTGCCTTCAGCAATGTCTAAGTCTGGAATAAATGCAATGACCAAATCACTAGCAGTAGAGTGGGGTCCACATAACATTAGATTAAATTGCATAGCACCTGGACCTTTCCCGACGGAAGGCGCTTGGTCAAGATTAAGTCCGGAAACTGAAAGTACAGAAGGCTCTATGGATCAAAGCTCAATGTCTTCCAACCCGATGGGCAGGGTTGGAGAAATGAGCGAATTAGGAAATTTAGCTACTTTTTTAATGGCAGATGGATGTGACTACTTAACCGGTCAAACTATTGCTATTGATGGAGGAGCCTATCTTTCAGCAGGAGGAACTTTCTCTAGTTTAGGGAAACTTGGCGATGAAGACTGGACAAATATAAGAGAAACCATTAAAAAAACAAATGAAAAAGACAAAAAAATGAGGTCTTAAAAAAAATAGGAGAAAATCATGTCAAATGAAACAATTCAGGAAATGGAGAATACTTTAAAACTTCAAAAAAAACTTTATGTTGAAGAAGGAATTCCAAGTTTAGAGTTAAGAAAAGATAGACTGACTAGGTCTATCGAAATGCTTAAAAAATACCATGAGGAAATACTCTCAGCAATTACAACAGATTTTGGCAGCAGAGATCCAAGAGCGGGCTTCATGTCAGAAATTATGAGTACGATTGGCTCTTTAAATTATGCGAGAGAAAATGTAAAAAATTGGATGAGAGATGAAAAACGAAAAAGCAATCCATCTCAACCATTTGTAGTGAGAACTCTTATGGGTTTGCTAGGAGCTAAATCAAAAATTAAGTATCAACCTCTAGGTACAGTTGGTGTCATAAGCCCTTGGAACTTTCCTATAAACTTAGTGCTAGCACCTCTAGGTACAATTTTTGCTGCAGGTAATAGAGTAATGATCAAGCCTTCCGAATTTACTCCCGAAACTTCTGAACTCACTAAAAAAATGTTTCAGGAGTATTTTGATCCTTCTGAAGCTGCAGTTTTTACAGGTGGAACAGATGTTGGTGCGGCTTTTAGTTCTCTTCCATTTGATCACCTTTTGTTTACTGGGAGTACTAATACAGGAAAACTAGTTATGAAATCTGCTGCAGAAAATTTAGTTCCTGTAACTTTAGAATTGGGTGGAAAATCACCTGTGATAGTTGACGATGATGCAGATATGAAATCAGCAACTACTAGGATAATGAGAGGAAAGACAATGAACGCTGGGCAAATTTGTTTAGCCCCAGATTACGTTATGGTGCCTAAAGGTAAATCAGAAGAATTTTATGAAAAATCGAAAGAAGCAATAGAAAAATCTTTCGATACTCTAAAATATAATCCTGACTATACTTCCGTCATCAACGAAAAACATTATGAAAGGCTAAATGATTTAATTGAGGATGCAAAAGCGAAGGGAGCTGACGTAAAAGTAATCAATCCTGCCGATGAGGATTTTTCTCAACAAGAAGTTCACAAAATTCCTCCTACTCTCATCATGAACCCAACAGACGATATGCAAATCATGAAAGAAGAAATTTTTGGGCCGGTGTTGCCTGTAAAAGAGTACGAAAATTTTCAGGAAACAATTAATTACGTCAATTCCAAAGACAGACCATTAGGGCTTTACTACTTTGGAAAGAATAAAGAAAGAGAAGAAAAAGTACTAAACAATACTATCTCTGGAGGAGTTACTATTAATGATGTAATTTGGCACATCGGTCAAGAGGACTTACCTTTTGGAGGTGTAGGACCAAGTGGAATAGGTAACTATCATGGATTTGATGGTTTTAAAACTTTTAGTCACGCCAAAGCAATTTATCGACAGTTTTCAGCAGACCTCTTGGCTCCAATGATGCCACCTTACTCTGGTAAGCAGTTTGAATCCACTAAAGAACAAACTCTGAAATAGTAGATTTAAAAAAATCTAATGTTGTCGAAAGATTTATCTTTTTTCATAGCCATTAGATTTCTAAGATCCCGAAAGCAAGGGTTTCTTTCCTTTGTTACAGCTTTAGCATTTTCATGTGTTGCACTTGGAGTTGCAGTCTTGATTGTTGTGACCTCTGTAATGAATGGATTTGAAACAGAACTAAGAGAAAGAATCTTAAAAACTATTCCACACGCTTCTATTGAGGGTATTCAACCAATAAAAGACTGGCGATCTATATATTCAAAATTAAAAAAAAATGAAGATATTGTTGGTTTGGCTCCCTTTATTGAAAGTCAATCTTTGCTCTCGAATAAAGGAGAAGTTTTTGGAACAAAAATCTTTGGGATTCTTCCAGAATACGAAACGTCAGTTTCAGTAGTCGAAGATTTCATGTTGCAGGGTTCTTTTGATTCATTAAAAGAAAATTCTTTTAATATTGTTTTAGGCCTTTCTCAAAGTAGAAAACTAAACGTAGGTATTGGTGATGAAATAGCTTTAATGATTCCAGACGCCAACGCAACATTTGCAGGGTATTTCCCTAAGATTAAAACTTTTACTGTTTCAGGAATTTTTAGAGTTGGTTCTCCAGAGTTGGATCAAACCAATTCATTTATAAATCTAAGTGATGCAGCAAAATTAATGTCATTGGACCAGAAGGTCCATGGAATAAGGTTGAAGTTTAATGATTTATTTAAAGCAACTTCACTATCTTGGATCGCATTAGGAGAAGCTGAGACGCAAACGAATGAACTATTAATTTCTAAAGATTGGACTAATACTTATGGATCTCTTTTTGAAGCAATTATGCAAGAAAGAGTTCTAGTGGGACTTCTTCTTTTTTTAATAATAGTTGTTGCTGCATTTAACATTATTTCTATGTTGGTAATGATGATAAATGATAAGAGATCACAACTCGCTATACTTAAAACAATTGGAATGTCGAATTACGAAATTCAAAAAATATTTGTTTATTTAGGTTCTATAATTTCTATTATTGGTACATTCATTGGGTTGATTATAGGGCTATTGCTAACCTATTTTCTTTCAACTGATTATATGGAAGCTTTAATGAGCTTTCTCATGAGAGATTCTTATTTCATAGATTATTTTCCCACAGATGTAAGGTGGTTCTGGGTATTTATGATTTTGTTCGCATCTTTGATAACCACAATTTCTGTTTGTTTGTATCCAGCTAGACTCGCGTCAAAAATTTATCCATCTCAGGTATTGAGAAATGAATAAAGTGTTTGCTGCGGAGCAATTAAGTAAAACCTTTGATCCAGATACATCTCCAATACATGCAGTAAAAGACGTAAGTCTTGAAATTTGTGAAAACGAAATAATCGTTTTAACTGGTAGATCTGGCTCAGGAAAATCAACTTTACTTCATCTTTTGGCTGGTTTGGAAAAAAAGACTTCTGGCTCTATATTCTTTAAAGAAAATGATTATGACAATCTAAAGCCTAATGAATTAACTAGTTTGAGGAGAGCTGAAATGGGGTTTGTTTATCAATTTCATTATTTATTAAACGAACTTTCAGCTCAAGAAAATGTTTCTTTGCCTTTAAAATTAAATAACGTGAATCAAGACAAAGCAAACGCAGCCTCTATTGAGATTTTGGATTCACTTGGTTTGGGGCATCGAATAGATCATAAACCTAGTGAACTATCAGGCGGAGAAAAACAAAGAGTCGCAATAGCGAGATCACTAGTTCATTCGCCAAGTTTAGTAATTTTAGATGAACCTACTGGAGATTTAGACACGCAGACATCATTAGAAGTCATAAACTCTTTAAAAAAATTTGTTAGTGACAAAAAATCTTCTCTATTAATTGCAACTCATGATGATAATTTTCAAAAAATAGCCGACCGAAAATTAATGATGGATTCGGGCATAATAGAATAAATGAGCTATATAATTTTGTCAGGTGGAGTAATAATTTGGCCCATCATTTTATTATCAATAATTTCTTTAGCCATTGTTTTTGAAAAAACTTGGAATCTAGCTAGAGACATTATTTTGCCAAAGAATCTCAGAGAAAATTTAATATTTCAAATTTCTGAGAATGTTATTTCAGAAAAAAAAATAAAAAAAATGTCAAACGACTCGGTCCTTGGAAATATTTTTGCAAGCTTACTGAATGAAAAGGTAAGAGATAAATCAAATTTGAGAATGAGAGCTGAGGAAGCCGGGAGGTTCGAGATAAACCGATTAGAGCAATACTTATCTCTTCTTGGAACTATTGCTACTGTCTCACCCATTTTAGGTTTATTGGGAACAGTTGTCGGTATGATAAATATTTTTAGCAATCTTTTGGAATCAAATATGGGATCTACTAGTCCATTGGCTGGAGGTATTGCTGAGGCACTTGTAACTACTGCAGCAGGTTTGATTGTTGCTATTCCCACCTTAATTTTTTATCGACACTTCACCCGAATTATTGAAAATTACTCTCTGGAGTTGGAAGAAGAGGCTAATAAATTTATTGATTACTTGATTAAAGAATGAAATTTTTGAGAAAGAAAAGTTCAGAGATATCTTTAGAAGTTACTCCATTGATAGATATAGTTTTTCTGTTACTCATTTTCTTTATTTTAAATAGTCAATTTGAAAAATTGACATCGATGGAATTAAACCTTCCTAAAGTAAATAGCGAGCAACTTAATGAAATAAACGGCAAAAATCTTGTAATTGAAATCACTGCAATTGAGGAAATCATCCTTAACGGACAAAAACTTTCAGAAATAACTTTCAAATCTCTTAATAATCATATTAAAGAAAATTTTTCTCAATTTAGCTCGGCTGTGATTTCTGCAGATTCAAATACAAAATATAAATATTTAGTTACTATTATGGATGTTCTTAACAGAAATAATTTTGAAACAGTTGAAATAAATGCAACAGAGCTCAAATAGTATTAATGGCTAAAAAAAAATCTAATTACGCCAGATTAATTGGTTATGTATTACCAAGTTATGGGTTATTTCTAGTAAGTTTTATTGGATTTTTTATTTTTGCTGGCTCCCAAGTAGCGATTGCCGAATGGTTTAGGCAAATAGTTGATTTTGTTTCAAACCCAAAATCAGACCAATATTTATTTTTGCCTATTGCCTTGGTGGTATTGGCGCTTATTAGAGGAATTGGATTTTATTTAGGCTCATATTTTATGGCATTTGTAGCTACAAAACTTGTTCACGATTTGAGATCAGATTTATTTGTAACTTTAGTTAATCTACCTTCAAAGTTTTTTGACTCAAATACGAGTGGGCATCTTTTGTCTAGAATCACATTCAACGTCTCTCAAGTAAGTGAGGCAGGCACAGAAGCCATAAAAATCATTTTACGAGAAGGGTTAATTGTAATCGGCTTACTAAGCTATTTAATTTATTTAAATTGGCAACTAACCTTGGTATTAGTTTTTACGAGTCCGTTTATTGCAGGAATAGTATATTTAGCCGGAAGAAGGCTTAGAAGAGTAAGCACTAGAATTCAAAACGCAATGGGCGATGTAACACATTTAAGTTCAGAATCTATTAACGCTAATAAAGAAGTAAAGTTATTTGGACGACAAGAATCAGAATTTAAAAAATTAGTCTCAGCCAGCGAACACAATAGGATTCAGACTTTGAAACTTGAATCTACGAATGCGATTTCTTCCCCCTTGATTCAAGTTATCTTATCGATTGCTCTAGCAACTATCACTTGGTTCGCTATTGATGCTTCTGTTATAACCAATATGTCTTCTGGGACATTTATTGCTTTTTTTGGAGCCGCAGCGATGCTTGCAAAACCCATAAGACAATTGTCGACAACTAACTCCATGATTCAAAGGGGGCTAGCAGCTGCCGAAGCAATATTCAGTCAGATTGATGAAAAAGACGAATTGGATGAGGGTAAGCACGAATTAAAAGAAGTCGACGGAGAAATTGAATTTAAAAATGTAAATTTTCAATATGATCAAACGGATATAAGCTCTCTTGAGGAAATAAATTTTTCTGTTTCTAAAGGATCTACTTTAGCAATTGTTGGATCATCCGGAGCGGGTAAATCAACACTTGTTAACTTGATACCAAGATTTTATGAAGTGACCGACGGAGAAGTCCGAATTGATGGAAAGAATGTAAAAGATTTTAGCCTTAAATCTTTGCGTTCGGAAATTTCTTTTGTCAGTCAAAATACAGTTTTATTTAATGACTCTATCTATAACAATATAAGTTTTGCTGACCCTGAGGCCAATAGGGATAAAGTTATAGAGGCGGCTAAAAAAGCACACGCAGATGAATTTATTGAGCGTTTACCACAAGGTTATGATACAAAAATAGGAGACGATGGAACGTTATTATCAGGTGGACAAAAACAAAGAATAGCTATAGCCAGAGCTTTGCTAAAAAATTGTTCTATCTTAATTCTGGATGAAGCAACCTCAGCTCTTGATTCTGAATCTGAGAAATTAGTTCAAGAGGCTGTAGATAACTTAAAACTAGGAAAAACGACAATTGTTATTGCTCATAGATTGTCTACTGTAGAAAGTGCCGATGAAATTTTGGTGCTCGGAAAAGGGAGAATACTTGAGAGAGGTTCACATGATTTCTTAATCGAAAAAAAAGGCGAATATTTTGAACTATATAAAAATCAATTTGTTGATAAAGAGCCATCAAAGGAAGTTCAAAAACCTATATTCATTCCCAAATTAAAGATAGATGAATCCTCACACGCCAATTTTATTGAAACAGCTTGGTATAAAAATAAATTATGGATTAAATTATTCTATCCTTTGTCAGTTTTTTTCAATTTAATAAGCAGTTATAGAAGACGACAATTATCAAAATCCTCTTGGAAACCTAAAGTTAAGACCATAGTTGTAGGCAATATTACAGTTGGCGGTAATGGTAAGACACCTTTTGTAATATGGTTAGCAAACCTGTTAAAAAAGAATGGATATAAACCAGGAATTGTTTCAAGAGGATATAAAAGTACCTCAAAAAATTTCCCTTTAGAAGTTGATTCTGAAACAGATGTTTATAGTTCGGGCGATGAGCCAAAAATTATTTTTAATTCAACTAAATGTCCAGTTGTAATCGGACCTAATAGAGTCAAATCTTCGAAATATCTATTAAATAAACATGAATGTAACGTTTTAATAACGGACGACGGCCTTCAGCACTATTCTTTAGGAAGAGATGTAGAGATCGCTATGGTTGATGGAATAAAAAAGTTTGGGAATAAATTGACTCTCCCTTCAGGACCATTGAGAGAACCAATCAACAGACTTGAAGAAGTTGATTTTGTTGTGAACACTAATTCTTTTTTAAAAAAAGAAGATGAAAGAAAAAATAATGAATTTTTAATGACTTATAAACCTATTTCGTGGATAAACATTAATTCAAAGAGACAAATTGAAATTCACGAATGGCCTTATAAAAAGATAGTCCATGCAGTGGCCGGTATATCTAATCCAGGAAATTTCTTTTCATCGTTAAGAAGCTTAGGGTTTGAGGTAGTCGAACATATTTTTCCCGATCATTACAATTTTTCAAAAAATGATTTTGAAAACCTTTTAGACTTGCCAGTCATAATGACAGAAAAAGACGCAGTAAAATGTGAGTTCTTGGATGACAACTTTTGGTATTTAAAAATCGAAGCTCAAATTTCTGAGGGTATGGAACAAAAAATTATTGAGCAAATGAAATCTTGAAGAAGGTTATTTTAATTCCTTCTAGACTTCAATCTGAGAGATTACCAGAGAAACCTCTTAAATTGATTGGAGACAAAACCATGATTAGACGGGTTTATGAGGCCGCTAAAAAGTCCGAGGCTGACAATGTTGTCGTTGCGACTGATGCAGAGAAAATATTTGAAGAAGTAAAAAATTTTGGTGGCACAGCTTTGATGACAAAGTCAGATCATACAAACGGAACTGAAAGAATTTTTGAAGCTTCTGAAATTCTTGATTTAAAAGATGAAGATTATGTGGTGAACCTGCAAGGCGATGAACCTTTCACTGATCCAATTGACTTAAATAAGATATTTTCCGCATTGGAGAATAATGAGTGTCAAATAGTTTCGTTATTTACAGATTTTAAAAAAGAATCTGATCTAGACGATTTGAATAAAGTGAAGGTTGAATTAAATGGTTCTAAGGCGAAATTATTTTATAGGGCTATTAAAGATGGATCGGATAATCCTTTCCTACATCTTGGAGTCTATGGCTTTAGATATGAAGCACTGAGGAGATTTGTGGCTTTGCCTAAAACTGAAAATGAAGTGAGTTTAAAATTAGAACAGTTGAGGGCTTTAGATAACAATATCCAGATACACATGGTTAAATCAGAAGCTAAAATTCATCTTGGCATAGATACTGTCAAAGATTTAGAACAAGCAAACAAGTTAATAGTAAATGATATCGAATAAAAATTTAAAAGATCTAAATTCTTTAAAGCTTGAATATTCATGTAAGAATTATTTTGAGTTAAACAACCATCAAGACCTATTTGAATTATCAAAAGAGATTAGAAAGTCTAGTACTAGATTTTGGATATTAGGTGAGGGGACAAATGTAGTCATTTTAAAAAACTTAGACGGTTTAGTGATAAAAAATAATCTTTTGGGAATATCCTTCCAAGATAATTTTGTAAATTGTGCCTCTGGAGAAAATTGGGATAATTTAGTCAAGAGATGTTTAGAGCAAAAGCTGTATGGATTTGAAAATCTTTCTGGTATTCCTGGCAGCGTTGGAGCCGGGCCCATTCAAAATATTGGAGCTTATGGAGTTGAGATTTCAAGTTTTATAGAGTACGTAGAAGTGTTCAACTTGATAACAGGAAACTTTGAAGTGTTTGACGTAAATGATTGCAAATTTGCTTACAGAAATAGTATTTTTAAAGAATTACCTAATCATTTAATTACAAACATTAGATTTTCGCTTAGTACAAATTTTCAACCAAATTTATCTTATGAATCAATTCCTCAAGACTCAGAGATAAGTTCTGCTGAGGAGTTAAGAAATTTAATTCTTAGTATTCGAAACGACCGACTTGTTAATCCTAATCAAGATCCAAATGTGGGCAGTTTTTTCAAAAATCCAATAGTCTCTAAGTCAAAACTAAAAGAGTTAAAGAATAGTTTCCCGGAAATTAAATTTTATGATGTCGAACATGATCTTTATAAGATTTCAGCTGCCTGGTTAATAGAAAATATAGGAATGAAGGGAAAACAAGATAAAAGTTGTGGAGTGTCTAAAAAGCATTCCTTGGTGCTAGTAAATTTTTCCGATAAATCAGAAAGTATTATCAATTTATCAAATAAAATAAAATCTATGATCAAAAGTAGATTTGACTTAGAACTTGAAACTGAACCGACCTTTGTTCATTAATTATGGTGTCAACAGTAAGTCTTTTTCAAAGTATTTTAGAAGCCCAAGAGAAAAACGGTGGGCTTCCGCCGGTAGAAAAGTGGAATCCTCCACTTTGTGAAAATGTAAACATGCGGATATCTCGTGACGGCAAATGGTATTTCATGAACTCGATAATTTCTAGAGAGAAAATGGTTAATCTATTCAGTTCTGTCATAAGATTTGATGATGATGGATTTTATTACCTAGTAACACCTCATGAAAAAATTAGATTAGTTGTAGAAGATAAACCCTTTGTGGTCACGACTTACAATAAAGAAATAGTAGATGGTCAAGAGACTTTTCTTTTCAAAACGAATGTTGGAGATATAGTTCCTTTGAATTCAAGCCACCCTTTAAGAATAGAAATTTCTGAATCCAATGAGCCTTCTCCTTATTTATTGGTTAGAAAGAACTTAGAAGCACTTTTAACTAGAAACGTTTTTTATCAATTAGTAGAGGAAGCTAATTCAGATGAAATAAATAAAGAACTTTTTATTACAAGTTCAAAAGAGAGATTTAGTCTTGGAAGTTTTGAATAAAAAAACTAAAATTTATTAAAGTTAAGGAGTAATTATGAAAAAGGTTTTAATTGTGATGGGTCTTATTTTTAGCATTAGTCTTTTCAGTTCTGATAATTCAAGCGCGGATTGGCAGATAAAAACTTATTCTTCAGCCGCACCTTCATTTATTGGTGACTTTGCCACAGTAATTGGGGGGAAAGGTGATACCTTAAGAAAAGGTTCTAATGGATGGACTTGTCAACATGGAAATCCAAGACCATTTCCTGAAACTGGCTGGAAATCTGCGCATGAGGCCATGCCAGTTTGTCACGACGATGAAGGAATGAAATGGATGATGGCATTAGGCGAAGGAACAAAACCAAACCTTTCAAGAGATTCTTTTATGTGGATGCTTCACGGTGATGTGGGCGAGGATAATTTGGTTCCTGGAGTTTTAGATAAAAAAGACACGACTCCTGGCCAATGGATTGAATCAGGTCCTCATTTGATGCTGATGCCTAAGGATCCTAAGACATTAGAAAATTTCACTTCAGATTTTAGCAAAGGCGAGCCTTACGTTATGTTCCCAGGAACAGATTATGCTCATTTGATGATTCCCGTTGAAGGCTACTACCAGTATCAGAAATAATAGATTAACTTTATTTACATATTAGGGTAGTTAGGACCACCCATGCCCTCTGGCGTTACCCAAACAATGTTTTGGCTTGGATCTTTAATGTCACAAGTTTTGCAATGGACGCAATTCTGAGCATTTATTTGAAATTTGTTTTCGCCGTCTTTTTCGACTACCTCGTAAACTCCAGCAGGGCAATATCGCTGTGCAGGTTCGTCATATTCAGGCAAGTTCACCGAAATAGGTATAGAGGAATCTTTTAGAGTTAAATGACAAGGCTGATCTTCTTCATGATTGGTATTTGAAAGGAATACAGAAGATAACTTATCGAAGCTTATTTTACCATCAGGCTTAGGATATTCGATTTTTTCGCACTCAGAAGCTTTTTTCATACAAGCATAATCTGGAGTTTTGTGTCTCCAAGTGTAAGGAAACTTACCTCTAAAAAAGAACTGTTCTATAGCCATAATTATTCCACCAACTAGGGCTCCATATTTATGAAGCAGGGCGGTCATATTTCTTGATTTGTAAAGGTCGGTTTCAATCCAAGAAGATTTAAGTTTTTCCTCAAAATCAATTAAATCTTCACCAATTTTATTCTGACTAATCGCCTCGAATGCGCTCTCGGCTGCTAGCATTCCCGACTTCATGGCTGTATGTGAACCCTTGATTTTAGTGAACACCATCAATCCTGCATCACAACCAACTAGAATTCCGCCAGGGAAAGTCATTTTTGGTCTTGAATGGTAACCGCCTTTAGTTAAGGCTCTTGCTCCGTAAGCAACTCTGGTTCCATTTTCTAAAAGTTTCTTTATGTCTTTATGATGTTTCCACTGTTGAAATTCATCGAATGGACTTAGGTGCGGATTAGAGTAATCCAATGGCACAACTATACCTAAATAAACTTGATTATTTTCTCCATGGTAACAGTAAGATCCAGAGTTTGATTTACTCGGCCAACCGAAAGAATGCATAACGGTTCCCTCTGAATGAACTTCTTCTGGAATATCCCAAACCTCTTTAAAACCAATGCCATAGTGTTGAGGATCACTATTAGCGTCTAATGCATATTTAGAAATTAATTTTTTACCTAAATGACCTCTGCAACCTTCTGCAAAGATAGTATATTTTGCTCTTAATTCCATTGGCGGTTGGTAAGAAGGCTTTCTTTCACCCTCTTTGGTTACGCCCATTTCTCCAGTTAAAATCCCTTTGACGGTATCGTTTTCATAAATTACTTCCGATGCTGTGAAGCCTGGAAAAATTTCTACACCTAGATTTTCTGCCTGAGTCGCAAGCCAACGACAAAAGTTGGCTAAGCTCATTACATAGTTTCCATGGTTATTGAAATTTGGTGCAAAGATAGAGGCAAAAGGAATCCCAAAAGAAAGTTTTTCGGTTAGAAAAAATTTAACAATATCTTTCTTGGCTGGAGTATTTAAAGGAGCTCCTTTCTCTTTCCAATCAGGAATTAATTCGTCGAGCGCTGTCGGCTCAAAACAATTGCCTGACAAGATATGAGCGCCAATTTCTGACCCTTTTTCAATCAAACATACGCTTAACTCTGAATTATTCTCAGCCGCCAATTGCTTTAATTTTATTGCAGTAGATAATCCAGAAGGACCTCCTCCAACGACTACAACGTCGTATTCCATTGAATCTACAGCTACATCCTCACTCATTTTATACCCTCAGGCTATATAATTATATATTCTAATGTTTTGCTGATACGCAGTATATCTTTTAGAATGCGGTTTTTTTGAATTAATTCAAATATAATATACTTATAAATATGAAGATTCTTATTCCAATTAAGAGAGTTGTTGATTACAACGTAAAAGTCAGGCCTACTTCCGACGAGTCAGGTGTTGATTTAAATAACGTTAAAATGGCAATTAACCCATTTTGTGAGATTGCTGTCGAAGAAGCAGTAAGACTCAAAGAATCAGGTGTTGCTGAGGAAATTGTTGCTGTAACTATAGGGTCTTCAGCCGCTCAAGAACAACTTAGAACCTCATTGGCTTTAGGAGCAGACAGAGCAATTTTGGTCGAATCTGAAACAGAACTAGAACCCTTAGGAATAGCAAAATTGCTAAAAGCAGTAGTTGAAAAAGAAAGTCCAGATCTAGTTATCCTTGGCAAACAAGCCATCGATGGCGATAATAACCAAACTGGCCAAAAATTAGCCGCACTATTAGGCTATCCTCAGGCAACTTTTGCTTCGGAACTTTCTATTTCTGATGGTAAAGCCACGGTTACAAGAGAAGTTGATGGAGGTTTGCAAACCGTGTCAGTGAATCTTCCAGCAATCGTCACAACAGATTTAAGACTTAATGAACCGAGATACGCTTCTTTGCCGAACATTATGAAGGCAAAATCTAAGCCTCTAGATGTTATGCCTGTCGCAGATTTCGGAATTGATATTACTCCTAGAATTTCAACTTTAAAGGTTTCTTTACCTCCGGAAAGAGAAGCTGGAGTAATAGTTGAAACCGTTGACGAATTAGTCGACAAATTAAAAAATGAAGCAAAGGTGATCACATGACAGCATTAGTAATTTCTGAACACAACAACGAAGAGCTAAAATCAGTAACTCTAAATACTATTTCGGCAGCAAAAGAACTTGATAATGACATTCACGTTTTAGTGGCTGGAAAGGAATGTGCGGGAGTAGCTGAAACATCCAGTAAAATTGATGGAGTTACAAAGGTTCTTTTAGTAGATTCAGTAGAATATGAGCATTTTTTGGCTGAAAATATCTCCACTTTGATTTCAAAAATTGCCGATGATTATGATTTTATCTTAGCTCCAACTACTACAAGTGGAAAAAATTTCATGCCAAGAGTCGCAGCCTTATTGGACGTAAGCCAAATTTCAGATATTTCTGCAGTTGAAAGTACCGATACTTTCCAAAGACCAATATATGCTGGAAATTGTATTGCTACTGTTAAGACTACTGACAAAAAGAAAGTAATTACGGTAAGAACAACTGCATTTGACGCTGCTCCAACTGAAGGTGGTTCAGCTGATATCGTTTCTTTAGAAGAGGTTCACAATTCAGGAATTTCCGAATTTATAAAAGAAGAGCTCGCCCAATCAGATAGACCTGAACTTACTGCTGCTGATGTGATTATCTCAGGCGGAAGAGGGATGCAAAACGGGGATAATTTTTCTCTGTTAGAAGGTATTGCAGATAAGTTAGGTGCTGCAATAGGCGCCTCAAGAGCAGCTGTAGATTCTGGTTTTGTTCCGAATGATTATCAAGTCGGTCAGACAGGAAAGATAGTAGCTCCAAATTTATACATTGCAGTAGGAATTTCGGGTGCAATTCAACATCTTGCAGGGATGAAAGATAGCAAAGTTATAGTTGCCATCAATAAAGACGAAGATGCACCTATTTTTCAAGTCGCTGATTACGGTTTAGTTGGAGACTTATTTGACGTTGTTCCAGAACTAGAAAGTAAAATCTAAATCAGTCATGGATAAAATAGATATCACTGATTCTGCTCAGGAATATTTATCGGAACTTCTTTCTAAACAAGAAGACCCTACAAATATTAAGATCTTTGTCTCAGAACCCGGTACTCCTAAAGCTGAAACTTGTATCGTTTATTGCAAAGAAGGAGAACAAGAGTCAGACGACTTGTTCTTAGAATTAGAAAAAATTAATGTTTTTTTAGAGAAAGCTAGTTTACCTTTCCTCGAGGAAACCAAAGTTGATTATCATCCGGATAAATTTGGTGGACAGCTCACGATACGAGCGCCAAATGCCAAAATGCCGAACTTAAATGAAGACAGTTCAATTGAAGATAAAATAAATTATTTCTTATACAGTGAGATTAATCCTTCATTAGCATCTCACGGTGGCGAAGTGCACTTAGTTGAAGTTCTTGAGCAGACTAAAGCAGTGCTGAGGTTTGGCGGAGGATGTCAAGGTTGTGGAATGGTAGATTTAACTCTTAAAGATGGTGTTGAGAAAACCCTTAGGAACAATATTCCAGAATTGACCGAAATTATAGATTCTACTGATCATAGTCAAACAGAAAACGCTTATTACAAATAAAATCTTACGACAATCTACTATCTTTGATTCGAGTATAATTTATTGAATGAAAGATAAAGCTTTCGTATTCAACGATACTGAGACCACAGGCTTAAATACCTGGTTTTCTCAAATAATCCAAATAGGCTCAGTTCTGACCGATAGTGAATTTAATGTCGATGAAGAACTAAATATCAGTTCAAAAGTTTTACCCTGGGTTGTTCCCACTAAGGGCGCCTATGAAACACATAAACAAGTTGAAAATTTATCGGATGGAATGTCTCATTACGAAATGATGCATTTTCTAAAAGACAAATGGTTAAATTGGGGAAAATCAAAAGAACTAGTGCACGTTACTTACAATGGCATGAGCTTTGATGAAGAATTATTTAGACGACAATTTTATTGGAATCTCATTGATCCTTATTTAACAACCAATAGAAACGGGTCCTCTAGGATTGACCTCATGGTGATACTTTTCATTATTGCCAATTTTTATCAAGAAAAAATCAATATGCCAAAAGATGAAGATGGAAACATTAGATACAAATTAGGAATGGTGGCCGAGGCAAATGGGATTTCATCTTTAAATGCTCACGACGCGCTAGTAGATTGTTATTTGATGATTAATCTAGTGAGATTAATCAATAAGGTAGCTCCAGAAGTTTGGCAGTCCGCTATACAGGCGTCCTCAAAAAAAGGTTTGATTTCAATGTTAAATGAAGGACCGTTTTCGATGTTTGCAGAGATTGTTAAGGGGCAATGTTTTAATTATCCAGTTTATCCTTGTGCACAAAATCAAAAAAAACCAAACGAATTACTTTTAGTTGATCTTTATTTTGATCCAAACGAATTATTTGAGATGTCATACTCAGAATTGAAAGGACAATTTGGAAAATCTGGAGCTTTTAGAAAAATTGCTATAAATAAAACTCAGCCATTAATGAATGCAAGCGCAATTTCAAATGCAGACTCTTTTTTAGATTTATCAATTGAAGAATTAACTAAAAGAGCTGAGCAAATTAAAGGCAATGAAGATTTTAAAAACAATTTATCTCAAATCTTGGAAGATGATGATAAAACCTGGCCGGAAAAAACAATTGTTGAGCAAAAAATATACGACGGTTTTAGTTCTGATGCAGATAAATTATGGATGGAAAGATTTGAAATAAGTACTTGGGACGAGAAAGTTAAATTAGTAAATGGTTTTGAAGACGAGAGATATAGAGAACTTGCTGAAAGAATAATTTGCTATCAAAAGCCTGAATTCGCAAACGAAGAAATGTTAGAAAATTTTAATAATCTTGTTAGGTCCAGGCTTTTTTCAAAGGGTCCCTGGAATAATCCTGGAGAGACTTTAGATCAAGCCATACACAACGTGGAAATTGCTCTGAAAGAATCTGAAGACGATGAGAAAAAGGAAATTTATAAAAAGTTATTAGAGCACTACAAAACTAAGACGGCTCAATTTTCTCAGTTTTGACTATTCGATAAATGATGCCAAATTTCGGATGATCAATGTAATGCAATTCCCCTGATTTTAATTTTCTTGATTGATTGATCTGAAAAGTTACTTTCATTGAATCTTTTTCACTTAGTACCTCATAACCTTCATTATTTTCTGCTTCGAGAGGGATCGTTAGATTTTGAAAATCTAAATCCGTTGTTGTTTCCGCTAAGAAAAAATTAAAATCAGTATGTAAAAATCTTTTTTTGTATATTTTGAGACTTCCGAATATTTTGTTGTCTTTGAAGATTTCGGAATCTATCAAAAGAGGCTTAGCTAATTCTTCAATTAAAATTGGTTGAAACCATGAATAATGGCCAATAACTCTGTAATCTCTACTTCTTTTAAATAAATCCACTTCTTCGCTGAGAGAGAACTTCTCTCCCGCGTCAATTTGAAAGAAATCTCTGTTTTTAGGTTTCCTAACAAGCTCTGATTCAATTTCTTCTTCTACTTCAACTTGCGGTGAGTTCACGTCTATAAAAAAATCTTGAAAGGGGTATTGCAAATCCAAAGCCGGCGGCTCGATAAATTTTGGATATTGCAAAGAGGATAAAAGTGCTAAATCGTTTCCCAAGTCTAAAACGGGTTCCTCAAAAATTTCATTGGAATCTAAATCAGGTAAAAACTTAAAAAGAATAATATCGATTCTGTAGATTTCTTCGTCGGTTGACAAAGAAAAGTTACTGAAAAGTAACAAGCTAAAAGCAAACCAGTAACTAGTCTTTTTTTTAAACACTAAATGATTTTAACTTATTTAAAACAAATTCTGATTTTGAATTTATTTCTTCAGGATAATTAAAGGAAATTTCTTTGATTTTTGAATTTTTGGAAACTAAATTTGAATTTTCATTCAGTGCCAAAGTACATTTAATCCCATCACCTTTAATTTTATTTATCAGAAGGTTATTGGCTTCAATTCTTATTGAAGTCTGATTGATAAGGATTTGGAGATCTTCTGGAAGAGAGCCAAACCTGTCTTCTAGTTCCTTTATATACGTTTTTAGATTTTCTAGATCTTTGATTGCAGAAAATCTTTTGTATATCTCAAGTCTTACTTCAGCCTGCGGAATAAAAGACTCAGGAATGAAACCATTTTCACCAATTTTTATTTCAAATTCTTCATGAGTCTCATCAAAACCTTCGAGTAATTTTATTGATCTATTAATCATGGATGAGAATAAACTTAGCCCGACATGATCAATCAAGCCGCTTTGCTTTTCTCCGAGGATCTCACCGGCACCTCTTATTTCTAAATCTCTCATTGCCAAATTAAAACCCGAGTTAAGAGAGTCACTAAATTTTAGTGCTTCAAGACGCGCAAGGGCATTCTTATTTAGACTCTTATCAGGGGAGATAAAAAAATATGCATATGCTTGGCGACTCGATCTGCCAACTCGTCCTCTTATTTGATGCAACTGAGACAAACCAAAATTTTCAACTCCTTCAATTATTAGTGTATTAGCGTTTGCAATATCAAGTCCGTTTTCAATAATCGTTGTGCAAAGAAGGATATCAATTTTTTTGTCAGAAAAATTTACCATAATTTCTTTCAATGACTTTGGTGACATTTGACCATGAGCAATTTCAATTTTTGCGGCCGGAATTGTTTTTGGGTATGATGATGAACTGCGAAAAAAACTGGTTTGGGTCGCAATCAGGGCTTCG
>OZSS01000027.1_pt1 | contig 65088 bp, 61 predicted proteins | sample 1779911 | NCBI WGS metagenome assembly OZSS01 (sample SAMEA2603589, study PRJEB24840) | metagenome | biome: Water; feature: Photic zone; material: Seawater sample | place: Mediterranean Sea | collected 2013-11-12 | depth 10 m
GACCAAAGGCGATATTTTGGCCTTTTTAAAAAATAGAAAAGCACCTGTTGCAGCAAGTGCTCAGCCCAGCGTTGCTGCTTCACCAAGCACTACAACTGCAGCTGCCACAACCCCTGTGTCTTTTTCAAAAAGCGATACTGATGAGGTTGTGTCCATGACACGCATGGAGCAAATGATTTCTGACCACATGATGCACAGTCTCAAAACCTCGGCTCATGTTCAGTCTTTTATTGAAATAGACGTGACCAAGCTCTGGAATTGGCGTGAAAAAGTAAAACATCAATTTGTAAAGCAGCACGGAGTTAAACTAACCTTTACGCCCATATTCTTGCATCTGGTTGCACAAGTGCTTCCTGAATTCCCATTGTTGAATGCTGTCCTAGACGGTACAAGCATCATCAAGAAAAAAGACATAAACCTCGGTATGGCAACGGCTTTACCAGATGGTAATTTAATTGTTCCTGTCATCAAACAGGCCGATACACTAAGTCTTATTGGGCTGGCTAAGAAAGTACACGAGCTGGCTTCAAACGCACGTAACAATGCACTAAACCCTGACGATGTGCAACGAGGTACCTATACGGTAACCAATGTAGGTATGTTTGGCAGCCTTACGGGAACGCCCATCATCAACCAACCACAACTTGCTATTTTGGCATTAGGTGCTATTCGCAAGGTTGCCGCTGTGTTGGAAACAGAAAATGGCGATGTTATTGCCATACGCCAGCAAATGATGGTGTCGCATAGCTACGACCACCGCATCATCAATGGCGCCATGGGAGGCATGTTTCTCTTGCGCCTAAAGCAGCGCATTGAAAACTGGGACGAAACGCAAACAATTTAATATGGAACTTTCGCTAACACGCCCTTTGTGTTTTTTTGATTTAGAAACAACAGGCGTTAATGTCGCCAAAGACAGGGTGGTGGAAATATCCATCTTAAAGGTTTTTCCAAACGGCAATAAAGAATCCAAAACATGGTTGGTAAATCCAGAAATGCCCATTCCACCACAAACTACAGCCGTCCACGGAATCACAGACGAAAAAGTAGCCAACGAGCCCACATTCAAACAGTTGAGCAAAGATATTTACAACATGATTAAAGGGTCCGATTTGGCAGGATTTAATTCCGATCGCTTTGATATCCCACTGCTGGCGGAAGAGATGTTACGTGCTGAAATTGATGTGGATTTTAAAAAGTATTTAACGGTAGACGTGCAAACCATTTTTCATAAAATGGAAAAGCGAAACTTGTCGGCTGCGTATAAATTCTACTGCGGAAAAGATTTAGACAATGCGCACAGTGCTGAGGCCGATACCAACGCAACATATGAAGTGTTGAAATCTCAAATTGAAAAATACGACGAACTCGAAAACGATGTTTCCAAACTAAGTGCCTTCTCTACACGAAGAAAAAGCGTTGATTTTGCAGGCTTTGTTATCGTGGATGCAGACGGAGACGCTGCTTTTAACTTCGGAAAGCACAAAGGGAAAAAAGTGGTTGAAGTATTGGAACGTGAACCTGGCTATTTCAGTTGGTTATTGAATGCAGATTTCCCACGCTACACCAAAAAGGTACTCACGGCCATTCGTTTAGAAACCATGAACAACGCATGAAAATTATTTGTATTGGTAGAAATTATGCAGCTCACATTGACGAACTAGATAATGTTCGACCCGATGTACCTGTAATTTTCATCAAGCCCGATACCGCTATAGCCCAACCCAATCTTCCTTTTTTTATCCCTGAATTTTCAAATGAAGTACATCACGAGGTGGAGGTCTTGGTGCGTATCAACCGTATTGGAAAGCACATTCAGTCCAAGTTTGCACACAAATACTACGACCAAATAGGCTTGGGAATAGATTTTACCGCTCGCGATATTCAGCAGCAACTTAAGTCAAAAGGGCTGCCTTGGGAAAAAGCAAAGGCTTTTGATGGATCGGCATTTGTAGGCAAATGGTTTGACAAGTCTACTTTGGGTGATTTGGGTAAACTTCCCTTTTCCCTTCAAAAAAACGGTGAAGAGGTTCAAGCAGCAGATACCAGTCTGATGTTGTGGTCTATAGACGAAATTATTGCATATGTTTCTAAATATTTCACGCTTAAAATAGGCGATATTATCTTTACGGGTACGCCAGCTGGCGTCAGTCAGGTTGTTAAGCATGATCGTCTGGAAGGTCATCTAAACGGTCAAAAAGTCTTTTCCTTAATCGTCAAATAGATGCGGGCAGATATCATTACCATCGGAGATGAGATTTTAATAGGCCAAGTAGTGGATACCAACGCTACTTATCTTGGAAAGACGCTTAACAATATCGGTATTGAAGTACGCCAAATACATACCATATCTGATAATAAAGAAGCTATTTTAGATGCGTTTGCTAGGGCTCAAAACCAAGTTGATTTGGTAGTCATGACAGGCGGACTTGGTCCCACCAAAGACGATATTACCAAACATACGTTGTGCGCGTATTTTGATGATACCTTGACCTTCTATCCAGATGTGATGGCACATATTGATGAGTTGTTCCGAAAATACGTCAAAGCGCCAGTTAACGATTTAAACAGGGGGCAAGCCATGCTTCCTTCTAGCTGTACACAACTCTTTAATGCACATGGAACGGCCATGGGCATGTGGATGCAGAAAGAAAAGACCGTATTTGTGTCCCTTCCGGGGGTTCCTTTTGAAATGAAACATTTGGTACAGGAGAAATTGATTCCATTAATAAAAGCAACTTTTTCCTTGCCTGCTCGTGTGCACAAGACCATGATGACTTATGGGCTTGGTGAAAGCATCATTGCAGAAAAAATAAGCGATTGGGAAGCTACCTTACCCCAACACATTAAGTTGGCCTATTTGCCTAACCTTGGACGGGTGCGCTTGCGTTTGTCTGCACGTGGGACAGATGAAGCCGTGCTCCGAAATGAAATAGATGCGTTATTTGAAGACTTATATCCGCTTATAGGTGACCATATAAAAGGCTTTGAATCCGAGCAACCCATTGAAATGCAAATAGGAACAGCCTTGACCCAGAAAGGTTGGACATTGGCCACGGCCGAAAGCTGTACAGGTGGCGCATTAGCCGCTTTGTTTACACAGCATCCTGGCGCATCTACTTTCTTTAAGGGTGCTGTAGTGAGTTATGCTACGGATGTAAAACAGCAGTTGTTGGGCGTACGGCAACAAGACATCGAACAGCACACTGTGGTCAGTGAACCCGTGGCTTTGAGCATGGCAAAGGGTGTTGTTCGCCAAACGGGTGCAGATGTTGCCATTGCCACCACTGGAAATTTTGGCCCCACACAAGGCGAGTCAGATGTGGAAATTGGCACGGTGGTTATTGCCATTATAGCTCCAAATATTGAATATGTAGAGACGTTTATCTTTGGGAAACACCGCGAACGCAACTTGCGCAAAACCCTAAATAAAGCACTTGAGTTGTTGCACTACAAATTAGCATCTGAACTTTAGTTAAAAAATTTTTTTAACACACCATATTTTCCTAAGTTTGCACCCTGTTAAAAAAGATGTCATGTCGAAAGTATGTGAATTAACTGGTAAAAAAGCGATGGTTGGCAACAACGTATCGAAAGCCATGAACAAAACCAAGCGTAAGTTTGGTGCTAACCTAATCAAGAAGCGTTTCTACATTGTTGAGGAAGATAAGTGGATTACCCTAAAACTTTCAACATCGGCATTAAAAACCATTAACAAAAAGGGCTTGCCTGCTGTTGTTAAAGAAGCACGCGCACAAGGTCTGATCAAATAACCACGTTATGGCTAAAAAAGGAAACCGCGTTCAAGTTATTTTGGAATGTACCGAGCACAAAGACTCTGGTCTTTCTGGTACTTCACGTTACATTACAACAAAAAATAAAAAAAACACGCCAGATCGCATTGAAATTAAAAAATTCAACCCGACCCTAAAGCGCATGACGGTTCACAAAGAAATCAAGTAATTATGGCTAAGAAAACGGTAGCAACCTTACAAACAAAATCAAAGCGTCTTACGAAAGCCATCAAAATGGTACGTAGCGATAAAACAGGCGCATATACCTATGTAGAAACCATTCTAGCACCTGAACTGGTGAACGACTGGTTATCTAAAAAGTAAAACCAACCATTTAATCGTTTAAAAAGCCACATTGTTGTGGCTTTTTTTATTCTCAAAACGTACCTTTAACCCATGGGGCTTTTTTCAAAATCATCTAAGAAACTTCAATCTGGCCTGTCGGCAACCAAAAAGGCTTGGACAGCACGTCTTAAAAAAGTGGTGCTTGGAAAAAGCAGGGTAGATGCCGATTTTTTAGAAGAACTCGAAGAAATACTTATTACTTCCGATGTTGGCGTAGCCACCACTGAGAAAATCATAGATCGTTTGGAGCAACGCGTGGCCAAAGATAAATTCATAAAAGCCGAGGAATTAGATCAGCTGTTGTATGAAGAAATTTTTGCGTTAGTAACCGACAACAGCCCTACCCAAACAACCGCTCAGGACGGCTTGCAGGTCATATTGGTAGTTGGTGTTAACGGAGCGGGCAAGACCACCACTGTTGGTAAGCTAGCCCATCAATACAGCCAACAAGGCAAAAAAGTCATGCTTGCAGCTGCCGATACTTTTCGTGCAGGCGCCATAGATCAATTGCGCCTTTGGTCCGAAAGGGTCCAAGTGCCTTTTGTCAGTTTACAAGAGGGTAGCGACCCTGCTTCAGTGGCATTTACTGCCGTTGAACGCGCCAAGAAAGAGGAAGTGGATGTACTGTTTATAGATACTGCGGGACGGCTACACAACAACACCAACCTGATGCAGGAATTGGCTAAAATTGAGCGAGTGGTGAAAAAAATCATTCCAGAAGCTCCTCATGAGACCTTGTTGGTATTAGATGGCGGTACGGGTCAAAATGCCTTTATGCAGGCCAAATTATTTGCAGAAGCCACAGCTATTTCTGGGCTTATATTAACCAAGTTAGACGGTACAGCAAAAGGTGGTGTCGTAATTGGCATATCTGATGAACTCGAAGTCCCCATCCGCTACATTGGTGTAGGCGAGGGTATGGATGATTTAATTCCATTTGAAACCAAGCCATTTTTAGATTCACTTTTTCAAAAAAACTAGTCTATGAAAACAATTTTAAGTTTTGGGTTTATACTGTTCATGTTGTCTTGCAACACGCCTTCAAGTCAATATTGGCAACCCTATGACGAATCAAAAGAATTAGCTCAAAATGCGGATCACGAAATACCTAGAATGCGTTATAAGCTTATTCAATCTAAATTTTTGGACAAAGACGCCATGTGGGCACCCTTTGAAAAAGAATTACGTGGTTTTGACATCACTTATGAGGCTTTAAAGCCACTGATTATTGAGCAAAACATTCCAACACTTCAGCAGCATATAGCCAGTGGAACACTTTCCTATGAGCGCTTGGTTAAGTTCTATTTATATCGCATTCGCCTTTTGGAGTCCAATCCTAAAACCACCTTGCACGCTGTACTAGCACTAAACCCCAACATTATTAAAGAGGCTCAGCAAAAAGACAGGCAAACTCCCGAAGATATGCACCTCATTTATGGGATGCCTATTTTATTGAAGGACAATATTAACACTGCAGCCATGCCTACCACTGCTGGAGCTGCGATCTTAGAAAATCATGTTCCCGATGAAGATGCTTTTGTGGTAAAGCAGCTGAAAGACAAAGGCGCTTTGATTTTAGGCAAAGTAAATTTAAGTGAATGGGCGTATTATTTCTGCGACGGTTGTCCTGTTGGTTACAGTGCTGTTGGCGGGCAGACCCTAAACCCCTACGGCAGAAGAATTTTTGAAACGGGCGGTTCTAGTTCAGGTAGTGCCGTGGCCGTGGCGGCAAATTATGCCGTAGCAGCCTTAGGTTCCGAAACATCGGGCTCCATATTGTCTCCTTCAAGCCAAAATGCGGTTGTTGGACTAAAACCCACCATTGGCCTAGTAAGCCGAACAGGAATAGTGCCTATATCAAGCACCTTGGACACTTCAGGACCCATGACCAAAAGCATAGCCGATAATGCCATTTTGCTAGATGCCATTGCAGCCCCCGATGCACAAGACGCTATTACCAAACGAGTTCCGCGCATCATGTCCTTAACAGACAGTTATGTTGAACCGTCGCTTTCTGGAGCAAGACTTGGCGCCATGACCAATATTTTAGCTGTAGACTCACTTTACCGCAACGCTGTTGAAGACTTGAGGGCTGCTGGCGCAGAGGTAATCGAATTTACCCCTGATAAAATTTCGCTTTCTGGATTTTCATCTATCCTTAATGGAGATATGAAGCGCGACATCCCTATGTATTTTAAAAACACATCAACCGCTGAATTTGCAACTATTGATGTGACGAAAATTATCGATTACAACAAGCAAGATAGTGTACTGTATATGCCATACGCCCAAGAACGTCTCGATGGCGTTATTAGCGATAGTATCACAGCAGCAGGTTTAGAAGAAACCATTTCAAAACTCAATGCGGCCGCTTCGGGATTTTTTGAAACCCCTATACGTAAATACCAGCTTGACGCCGTGCTTAGTAAAAACAATTATTACGCAGGCCACGCTGCTATTGCGTTTTACCCGTGCTTAACCGTTCCTATGGGCTATACACACGAAGGAGAGCCAGCTAACCTTACATTCATCGCACCATCATTTAGCGAGGAAAAACTGTTGATGCTCGGTGCGGCTTATGAAACCATTTCTAATCACAGAAAATCTCCGAAAGGCTACTAATAAACATGCGAACAAAATCAGCTAAAAAGAATAAAATCAACGTTGTTACCCTCGGATGTTCTAAAAACATATATGACTCCGAGGTGCTTATGGGGCAACTCAAAGCCAGCGACAAAGACGTCGTGCACGAACAGCAAGGAAATATTGTTTTGGTTAATACTTGTGGTTTTATTGATAATGCCAAAGAAGAATCGGTCAATACCATACTGTCTTTTGCCGAGCAAAAACAGACAGGTAAAATCGATAAATTGTTTGTTACGGGTTGTTTGAGTGAGCGCTATAAAGACGATTTAGAAGCTGAAATTCCAGATGTTGACGACTATTTTGGCACGACCGATTTACCTTTGTTGCTTAAGGCGCTTGGTGCAGATTATCGCCACGAATTGTTGGGCGAACGCCTAACCACCACGCCAAAAAATTACGCCTATCTCAAAATATCAGAAGGCTGTGACCGACCTTGTTCGTTCTGTGCCATCCCATTGATGCGTGGGGCACATCGCTCAAAACCCATTGAAGATTTAGTTAAAGAAGCACAAGGACTTGCTAAAAACGGCGTGAAGGAACTGATTATTATTGCCCAAGATTCTACCTATTATGGCTTGGACGTATACAAAAAGCGACGCTTGGCAGATTTGCTGCGTGCATTAACAGCAGTGGCAGGTATCGAATGGATACGCCTACACTACGCCTTTCCTTCAGGATTTCCAGAAGACGTGTTGGGCGTAATCGCAACCGAGCCCAAGGTGTGTTCATACATTGACATTCCATTACAGCATATTTCAGATCACCTTTTGAAGTCCATGCGTCGTGGTACTACACAAGAAAAAACAACGGCTTTGCTCCAGCGTTTCAGAAAAGCTGTTCCAGAAATAGCCATTCGCACCTCGCTTATCTTGGGTTATCCTGGTGAAACAGCAGCAGATTTCGAATTGCTTAAGTCATGGGTAAAAGAAATGCGTTTTGAGCGTTTGGGCTGTTTTCAGTACAGCCATGAGGAAAATACCCATGCCCATAGCTTGGTAGACGATGTGCCTGCTGAAGTGAAACAAGCACGTGTCAACGAATTGATGGAAATCCAAGCCCATATTTCTTGGGAAAAGAATCAAGCCTTGGTGGGTAAAACCCTGCGTTGTGTTATTGACAGAAAAGAAGGAAACCGCTTTGTGGGTCGTACCGAGTTTGATTCTCCGGATGTGGACAACGAAGTTTGGGTGGATGCCCGCGAACACTACCTCAAGGTTGGCGATTTTGCCAATCTAACCATAATAGCCGCACAGGACTTTGACTTAGAGGCCGTTCCTGCGCAATAGTTTCTTACATTAACTACTTTTGTCTTATGAAGCTAATCGAGTCGTTGGGATATCATAGGGGTGTTTATGCACCTTTAATGCAGCAATTGTTGCGCAACGATCCCGCCTTAAAATCCTTTCATAGGGGGTTGGTTTCAACCAAAGCAGCCACTAAAGTCGCATCAAATCGCGCCACTTCCTTTGACCAATCCAAGCGAAATACATTGGTTGAGGTGCTGCACAAGCAATACGAACACCTAGCCCCTGATAGTAAAACGCGTGCACAAATAGATGCCTTATCCGCCTCAAACGCAGTAACAATAACCACAGGGCATCAGTTGAATCTCTTTACAGGGCCCTTGTATTTTTGGTATAAGATTTTGGATGTCATTAATGGTGCAGCAGCCATGCAACAAGCAGATGACAAACACCAATATGTCCCCGTTTTTTGGATGGCATCTGAAGATCACGATATTGAAGAGATAAATCACTTCTTTTTGGGCGAACAAAAAGTAAGATGGGAAGCAGTGACCGCCGGAGCTGTGGGCCGTATGCCTACCACTGGCCTTGATGTTATTTTAGACGAATTAACCCCCTATTGGAACAGTACCGACCAAGCAAAAGAATTACTCGTTCTTTTTGCAAATTGCTATTTGCAAGAAGGCACGTTGGCAAAAGCCACGCGAAGACTGGTGCATCAGCTTTTTGGTGCAGACGGAATAATCGTGGTTGACGGAGACGATGCAGCCTTAAAATCACTGTTTGTGCCTATGTTTAAAGCTGAGGTAAGGGAACAATTCACGCACAAAGGGGTAACGCAAACCAACACTGCCTTAAAAAAGGTGGTGAAGGACTTTAAGCCACAGGTAAATCCTAGGGAAATCAACCTATTCTATCTTTTTAACGATAAGCGCTTGCGTATCACAACAGATGCAAATCGATTTGGAACCACAGAAAATCCAACAAAATGGACATTTCAAAGCTTGAGTGAGGAAATTGAAAAGCATCCAGAACGATTTTCTCCCAATGCACTTATGCGCCCTCTGTATCAAGAATGTGTGCTGCCCAACATTGCCTATATAGGTGGTGGCGGTGAGTTGGCCTATTGGCTACAGCTTAAAACTACTTTTGAAAAATTTGACATTCCATATCCCCTCTTACAGCACCGAACTACTGTTTTGTTAATGTCTGAAAAGCAAGTCAAAAAATGCAATAAGCTAAACCTTCCTATAGCCGACTTGTTCTTGCCTACAGCGACTTTTATCAACAAACGCGTACGCCAAATTAGCGATATTGACATAGATTTTTCTTCCCAGCGCGAAGTATTGAAAGATAACTTTAAGGCCTTTCATGACTTGGCTGCACAAACCGACAAATCCTTTTTGGGGGCAGTCGAAGCACAAGAAAAAAAGCAGCTCAAAGGCTTGGACAAACTAGAAAATCGCCTCTTAAGAGCCCAGCGGAAAAAACTGCAAGACGAAGTGGTACGTGCCACCGACATTCGAAACGATTTATTTCCAAACAATAGATTACAAGAGCGCACGGCACATTTTTCTGCCTTTGTTTCAGAAACAGGCTTGACTCATTTTACTAAAGAATTAAAAGCCACTTTATCTACAGCGGTAAATGGTTTGGCGGTCATTCAAATTTGATATCCATACCTGTTAAAAACTATTGATAAGCGATTCTGCTTCATTGAAGTTTAGTTGTATTTTTGCATATGCAGAACAAAGTTTTAATTCTCGATTTCGGTTCGCAATACACTCAGTTGATTGCCCGACGCGTTCGAGAACTTTCCATTTTTTGTGAAATCCACCCTTTTCACAATATTCCTGAGGACATCAACACATTTAAAGCAGTCATCCTTTCGGGATCGCCGTATTCGGTTCGTGCTGATGATGCGCCACACCCCGATTTGAGTCAAATCAGAACTAAAGTGCCTCTGCTTGGGATTTGCTACGGAGCACAATATTTAGCACATTTCAATGGCGGAGCGGTAGCCCCTTCAGATACTCGTGAATATGGCCGAGCCAGACTGGCACAAGTAGTACCGCATGCCTTTACCAAAGACATTCCACTCGAATCTCAAGTGTGGATGAGCCATAGCGACACCATCAAAAAATTACCTGAGCATGCAACCCAATTGGCATCCACTTCTGATGTTGCCAACGCCGCTTATGTCATGGACAATGACATGACCTATGGGATACAGTTTCACCCTGAAGTGTATCACACAACAGATGGTAAGCAGCTGCTGCAAAACTTTTTGGTTGACATTTCGGGTATTAACCCCGACTGGACCTCAAGTGCCTTTGTGGAAACAACAGTGGCTGCTCTAAGCGAGGAACTGGGGCAAGATAAGGTGATATTGGGCCTCAGTGGTGGTGTGGATTCTTCTGTGGCGGCTATTTTGTTGCACAAAGCCATAGGCCCTAACCTCCATTGTATTTTTGTCAACAACGGTTTGTTGCGCAAAAACGAATACGACGAGGTATTGGAGCAATACAAAGGCTTGGGATTGAATGTCAAGGGCGTGGATTCTTCCAAGCAATTCTTAGATGCCTTGGCAGGGGAGCGCGACCCAGAAACCAAACGAAAAATTATTGGTAAGGTATTTATAGATGTCTTTGACGATGAATCGCACAAGGTCGAAGGTGCCAAATGGCTTGCCCAAGGCACTATTTATCCAGATGTTATTGAATCGATATCTGTAAACGGGCCTTCTGCTACCATCAAATCACATCACAACGTGGGGGGATTGCCGGACTTTATGAAGTTGAAAGTAGTAGAGCCCCTTAAAATGCTATTTAAAGATGAAGTACGTCGCGTTGGCGCAACCCTTAAAATGCCCAAAGAAATACTTGGACGCCACCCATTCCCTGGGCCAGGCCTTGGTATACGTATTTTAGGAGACATTACAGCCGAAAACGTGCGTATGTTACAAGAAGCAGATGCTTTGTTTATTCAAGGGCTTCGAGACCACGGCTTGTACGATGACGTTTGGCAAGCTGGTGTGATGCTGCTGCCTGTGCAGTCTGTGGGCGTAATGGGAGACGAACGCACCTATGAAAAGTGCGTTGCCTTAAGAGCCGTAACTTCAACAGACGGAATGACGGCAGATTGGGTACATTTGCCATATGCTTTCTTACAAGAAATTTCAAACCAAATCATCAACCGTGTCCCGGGAATCAATCGTGTCGTTTATGATATTAGTTCAAAACCCCCTGCAACAATTGAGTGGGAATAGACTTATTCTATCACTCGCTTTTCTTTTTTTTGGCTTGCTTGGCAGCGCACAAGAGCCAGAAGCATCTCACTTTGTCGTTCATAAAGTAAAAAAGAAAGAATCCCTTGAAGGGATTGCAACGCGCTACGATGTCACAGTGGCTCAAATCATTACGCACAACCCCGCTGCTGCGAAAGGAATACGCAAACGTGACAAGATCAAAATACCGAGATACAAAAAAGAAGTTGTTGTTGCGCCAGCGCAACCCACAACAGTAACACATAGCGTACAGCCAAAGGAAACCCTCTGGCGGATTGCCCATACCTACGGCATTTCAGTAGACTCACTCAAAGCGTTAAATCCCCAATTAGGTGATACCTTGTCGGTTGGGAGCATGCTTAAGGTGCCCTCCAAAACGGCTGAAGAAATTGCGGCGCAAGTTGATTATTACACCGTTAAGCCTAAGGAAGGTTTTTTTCGTCTTGAACAAAAATTAGGCCTTAGTAAAGCTGATTTGGAAGCCCTGAACCCAAGCCTTGATTCGACAGGACTTATGGTAGGCATGGTTTTAAAAATTCCAAAGGCAAAAGCAGCTGATTCACTCATTGTTGATGGATTGGAAAAAATCAAAACCAGTTTATGGGACAGTACTTTTGTTGCACCTGTGGTGCGCATTGCTTTTTTGGCGCCCTTTAGACTTTCTAAAATTGAGCTGGATTCCATAGATCAAACAAACAAAACGCTTTCTGAACGCAACCTAACGACAGTGTCGCTTGACTTTTATTCCGGTATGTTATATGCTGTTGATAGCTTGAATAAGGCAGGCTTGAGTATTGAACTCTCTGTTTTTGATTCCGAAGGCCAGTTGCATATTATTGAGCAGTTGCTCAATCAAGAAGACTTTACCAGTTATGATGCTGTTATTGGTCCTTTCACGCCAGCCAATGTGAGCAGGATGGCACAAGCCATGAGCTTTTTTAATGTGCCCGTTATCTCCCCCTTGACCACACGTGATATTCGACCACGCAAAATGCTTATCAACACCATTCCCAGCAAGAAGTCACTCGCCAAACGCATGATGCGCTATGTGGATTCGCTGGATGCACAACACGAAAATCCCTGTGTATTGATTATTGCAGATACTAAAAATCAGCAAACGGCACTGCGCCTAAAAGAACAGTTTCCCTTGGCAGAAGTTTTGCCGCCAGATGAAGAATTTGGCTTTATCAAGCCCGATGTAGTGGATTCATTGTTAACGCCTACAAGACCAAATTGGGTCTTTTTGGAAACCGAAAACTTAAATTTGGTAACCAGTATGACTTCCATGCTAAATGCTCAATCTTCGGAGGAGCGCCAGGTACAATTGCTCACGCATTTCCGATCGCCGGCCTATGACGATGAAAATATTTCTCAAGCCCATCTGGGCAATATCCGTTTTTCTTATCCCAATCATTTTTTGGAAAAACGCGATAGTTTACGCCTAAAATTTGACGCTTCATTTAAAGAACGCTATGGAAAGGTGCCCAACAGGACTGCCGTTAAGGGGTTTGATGTTATGATTGATGCCTCCCTTCGAATAGCTACCAAAAGAAAGCTAATCGATGGATTAAAACTCGGGGTTTTAGAGCAGTTACAATACCGTTTTGATTATCAGCCCAATCCAAAAGGCGGTTATCGAAATACTGCTACTTATATGGTACAACATCAGGGCTTTGAAACTATTGAAATAGTGCCTTTACAGCCACAAGCAGATTCCTTGCATGTTAGGTAGTTTATTCTTTGTATTTTTGCCACTTAAAATGAACAAGATTTATGCCTAAAGCCAAATACGTTTTTGTTACAGGGGGCGTTTCCTCCTCACTTGGAAAAGGCATCATCTCTGCATCATTAGCCAAATTACTTCAGGCACGGGGCCTTAAAGCCACCATCCAAAAATTTGATCCGTACATCAATGTTGACCCAGGAACCCTAAATCCATATGAGCACGGAGAGTGTTTTGTCACAGACGATGGCGCTGAAACTGATTTAGACCTTGGACACTACGAGCGTTTTTTAAATGTACGTACTTCTCAAGCCAACAATGTTACCACAGGACGTATCTATCAAAGTGTTATTGAAAAGGAACGGCGTGGTGAATTTTTGGGCAAAACAGTACAAGTTATTCCTCATATTACCAATGAAATCAAAACGCGCATGCAGCAGCTTGGCGAATCGGGTGATTACGATGTGGTCATAACCGAAATAGGCGGTACGGTTGGGGATATTGAGTCCCTACCTTATATCGAGGCTGTGCGTCAATTGCGATGGGAACTGGGGCGTGAAAATTGTATTGTTATTCATCTCACACTGGTGCCTTACCTATCTGCAGCAGCGGAATTAAAAACCAAACCCACACAACACTCTGTAAAAACCTTGATGGAAAGCGGAATCAACGCTGATATTTTGGTTTGTCGCACCGAGTATGAACTTTCAGAAAGCATACGTGCCAAACTCGCTTTGTTCTGTAATGTCAAACGCGAAGCGGTCATTCAATCCATAGACGCCAAGACCATATACGATGTGCCTTTGTTGATGCAAAAAGAAGGCTTAGATCGTGTGGTGATGGAAACCTTGAATTTATCAGATGATATTACGCCTGATTTGACAAAGTGGAAAGCCTTTTTATACCGACATAAAAATCCAAAAAACCACGTCCGTATCGGGTTGGTGGGGAAGTATGTTGAATTACAAGATTCCTATAAATCTATTTTGGAAGCCTTTATTCACGCAGGAGCTGCGAATGAAGTTAAGGTGGATGTCGTATCCATACATTCTGAACACCTTACTGGTGACAATTGCGCGCAAGAACTCAAAGACCTACACGGTTTGTTGGTTGCCCCTGGCTTTGGCTCTAGAGGGATTGAAGGAAAAATAAGTGCCATAAAATATGTACGTGAAAACAACATTCCGTTTTTTGGGATTTGTTTGGGTATGCAAATGGCCGTAATCGAGTATGCACGCAATGTCTTAGGACTTGCTACTGCTAATTCCACCGAAATGGACGAAGACACAGCACATCCTGTGATTAGCCTTATGGACGAACAGAAAAACGTAGAGGACAAGGGCGGAACCATGCGTCTTGGCGCTTGGGATTGTGCGCTTACGGCAGGTAGTAGTGTGCATGATATATACAAGGCTGATGACATCAGCGAGCGTCACCGTCACAGATACGAATTAAACAATGCCTACCTAACAGATTTAACCAAAAATGGCCTCAAAGCCACAGGCGTCAATCCAAAAACAGGCTTGGCAGAGATTGTTGAAATTGATGCGCACCCATGGTTTATCGGCGTACAATATCACCCCGAATATAAAAGTACAGTTCTTGAGCCGCATCCGCTTTTTTCAGCTTTTGTGGAAGCTTGTAATACCTACGCAAATAAAAAATAATTTAACATGGAAAATCGGCAAATAGACCCTCTACAAATCATAGGAATGGTGCTTATTTTTGGCATATTCACTTGGATGATGTACAATCAGCCTGTTCCGGATTTGGAAACGACAGATACTGCTATCACAGCAGCAGCCGAACAACAAGATTCAGTGCAGCCCATTGCATCGGAAACAGCCAAACAAGCAAACCCTGTTGTAGCAGCGGCCAGCGTTGTTGCCGATACCCTTAAGTTGCAAAACGAGGTGCTGTCCATTGGCATTTCTACCAAAGGAGGCCTGATGACACAGGTTGCCCTAAAAGGTTTGGTCAATTACCAAGACGCGCCTTTGTACTTGATCGACAACGATAACAGCTCCTTTAACATCGCATTTACAACCGTTTCTGGACAGTTGTTTCAGACAAAATTTATGATGTTTACCCCTTCGGTAAGCAACACAGCAGCACGACAGGAATTGCGTTTGCGCGCACCACTTGATACCGATGGTTATATTGAATTGGTCTATACGTTGCCAAAGGACGGATACCGCTTTGGTTTTGAAGTGGTTGCCGAAGGCATAGAAGGTGCTTTGGACCCTTCCATTCCCGCTGCCTTTTCATGGCGTATGGATGGCTTCCGCCATGCGAAAAGCGCCCAATACGAAAACCGTTATACGCAACTTGCCTATAACCACAAATCGGACAAATACAGTACGCTATCTGCCGCAGGAGACGACGACGACGATTTGAAAAACGTAGGATGGGTATCCTACCGCCAGCATTTTTTCAGTAGTATTCTTATTCCAGAAAACCCATTTGAAGTGGCTATTGTTTCCACATCAACCATAACAGACGAGGAAGAAGAGGAGTCGGAATTTCTTAAGGCGTTTTCGACCGAAACCACATTGCCGTATGGGCGCAACCGTTTTCAGGCCAACTTTGATTGGTATATGGGCCCAACCGACTACGCAGTATTAAAGACCTATGACGAATCTCTCTATGAAAGTATTTCTTTTGGCTGGGGGATTATTGGCTGGATAAACCGTTCGGTATTTTATCCGTTGTTTAGCATGCTTTCGGGGGTTGTTCCGCAAGGGATTGCCATTATTTTATTGACCATTATTGTGCGTTTGGTGCTTTCGCCAGTGCTCTATAAGTCTTATGTGTCTCAAGCCAAAATGCGGGTGTTGCGACCGGAGATAACGGCCTTGAATGAAAAGTATAAAAACGATGCCACCAAGCGTCAACAGGAAACCATGAAGCTCTACAGCAAAGCCGGAGCAAGCCCTATGGCAGGTTGTATACCCGCATTGATTCAAATGCCGATTTTCTTTGCCTTGTTCTATTTCTTTCCCATCGCATACGAAATGCGTGGTAAGTCCTTTTTGTGGGCAAAAGATTTGTCGTCCTATGACATGATTGCAGAGCTTCCATTCACTATTCCATTCTATGGCGATCACGTTAGTTTGTTTCCACTATTGGCGTCTGTTGCGATCTTCATCTATACCCAGATGACGGCAGGTCAGCAAATGCAACCTTCACAGCCGGGCATGCCTAACATGAAGTATATCATGTATTTGATGCCTGTCATGATGTTGTTTTTCTTTAACAATTATGCCAGTGGGTTTAGTTTGTACTATTTTGTTTCCAACGTATTGATGATTGGGATCATGTTGGTGATTAAAAACGTCATCATTGATCAGGATAAAATCCATGCGCAGATTGAGGAAAACAAAAAGAAGCCTAAGAAGCAAAATCGCTTTCAGCGTAAAATGGCTGAATTGATGGAAGAAGCAGAGCGTCAAAAAAAGCTTAAATAAGCTGTTCAAGGGGCATAGCCACAACTAACTCACATATCCTACTTACCTTTGTGCTATGCAAAACAAACGCGTCATTGTTGGACTTTCTGGTGGTGTAGACTCCAGCGTTGCTGCTTATTTACTGCAGCAGCAAGGCTATGAGGTCATTGGTTTGTTTATGAAAAACTGGCACGATGACTCGGTAACCATTTCGGACGATTGCCCTTGGCTGGAAGACAGTAACGATGCCATGTTGGTGGCTGAAAAACTCGGTATTCCCTTTCAAACCGTTGATTTAAGCGAGCAGTATAAGGAGCGCATAGTGGACTATATGTTTGCCGAATATCAGCGAGGCCGAACACCCAACCCCGATGTGCTTTGCAACCGTGAAATCAAATTTGATGTATTCCTTGAAATAGCCCTTTCATTAGGCGCAGATTATGTCGCCACGGGACATTATTGTCAAAAGGATAGCCTTGTCGTGGACACTGCGCCTGCGGTGGACCCTGAGCCTGCGGTGGGCACTGAGCCTGTCGAAGTGACCCACCGCCTCCTTGCCGGCGCAGATAAGAACAAAGACCAATCGTATTTTTTATGTCAACTCAACCAAGCGCAACTTGCCAAAACGCTGTTTCCCATTGGCGGACTGCAAAAAAGCGAGGTGCGTAACATTGCTGCCGAGCAGGGATTGGTCACGGCTGAAAAGCGCGATTCTCAAGGGTTATGCTTTGTGGGCAAGGTTAGCCTACCCGATTTTTTACAGCAAAAATTAGCAACCAAAAAAGGCGATATCGTTCAAGTTGCAAACACCCACCCCATGTATGCCAAAACCCCAGAAAATACCCCAGCGTCCTTGGCGGAGAAGTTTGTGTATTCCCCCGAAGACGGCAACGTTGTAGGTACGCACAACGGCGCACATTTTTTTACGGTGGGTCAACGTAAGGGCTTGGCGGTTGGCGGCACCAAAGAACCCCTGTTTGTGCTGGCAACAGACGTGCAGAAAAATATTATTTATGTGGGAGAAGGCAAAGACCATCCAGGCTTGTATCGCCGTGCTTTGTGGATAGACCAAGCAGATGTACACTGGATACGCCCCGACTTGCAAACCGACCAACCCATGATGGTACAGGCGCGCATACGCTATCGACAGCCTTTGGCAAAGGCTCGCTTACATCAAGAAGAAAACGGAATGTATTTGGTTTTTGACACACCTCAATCGGCGATTGCCGCCGGGCAGTTTGCCGCTTGGTACCTAGACAACGAGCTGATAGGCTCTGGGGTGATTGGGTAATCCTACACCTCCACAGCATCAAAAGCCATCACCACTTGGTTTTTAACCAAATCGTCAAAGCTTTCCGCTTGGCGTATCAGGTGTGCTTCGCCGTTGTGCCACAACACTTCTGCTGGACGGTAGCGTGAGTTGTAGTTGCTCGCCATGGTAAAGCAATAAGCGCCGGCATTGTGAAAGCACAGTACATCGCCCTCACCTATTTCGGCAATTTTACGGTTGTTCGCAAAAGTATCCGTCTCACAAATATAGCCCACAACGGAGTAAAAGCGCTCTCTACCCTCTGGGTTGGAGATGTTTTCTATGCGGTGCTGTGCGCCGTAAAGCATGGGGCGTATCAAGTGGTTAAACCCACTGTTCACCTGTGCAAATACCGTTGAGGTGGTCTGCTTAACCGAATTCACAGACGTGAGGAAATACCCCGCTTGGGATACCAAAAACTTGCCCGGCTCAAAGGCCAATACCAGTTCTTTGCCGTAGTCTGCGCAAAAGGCATTAAAGCGAACGCTTAGTTTTTCGCCCAATTCCTCTATGTTGGTCTCGTTGTCGCCTGGCTTGTAGGGTACTTTAAACCCACTGCCAAAGTCCAAAAATTCCAAGTCCGTAAATTGGCGTGCCGTGTCAAAAAGGATTTCGGCAGCATGCAGGAATACGTCGATATCTAAAATATCACTACCAGTATGCATATGCACCCCGTTGATGTTCATGCCCGTGTTTTCTACAATACGCAACACGTGCGGCATCTGGTGAATGCTGATGCCAAACTTAGAGTCGATATGACCTACCGAAATATTGGCATTTCCACCCGCCATAATATGCGGGTTGATGCGGATACAAACCGGCACCGTTGGATGCGCCGTGCCAAACTGCTCCAACACAGCAAGGTTGTCTATGTTGATTTGTACGCCAAGCGTCGCTACTTCTTCAATTTCTGCAAGCGAAACACCATTGGGAGTATAGATGATTTCTTTTGGTGGCACTCCGGCTTCAAGACCAAGCTGCACTTCCTGTATGGATACGGTGTCCAGTCCTGCGCCCAAGTGATGCATCCATTTGAGTACGCTGAGGTTCGAAAGCGCTTTCACGGCATAGTTGATACGCAGTTGAGGTACTGCGCTAAACGCGTTGGTCAGTCTGTTGTATTGCGCTTCCATGGCATGGGCGTCATATACGTATGTGGGACTGCCATGTGTTTCGCTTATTTGTACTAAATCTCGGTGCTGCATCACATAAGTTTTGCGCAAATGTAAGTTTTTAGGACGTGCTGTAAGAGGTAAAGCATAAAATATATTAAAAATAAAACAAGATGTTATAAATATAACAAACAAGTTTGGTATTAAGGAGTGGATAAGCTCGATTGATTGCCTATTTTTGCAGCGAATAACTTACACTCATGAACGTACACGAATACCAAGGAAAAGAGATTTTAGCAAAGTTTGGCGTAGGCATACAGCGCGGAATTGTAGCCACAACGCCAGAGGAGGCAACGGCCGCAGCAAAGCAATTAACCGAAGAAACGGGAACCGGTTGGCATGTGATTAAAGCACAGGTACATGCTGGGGGTCGCGGAAAAGGCGGTGGTGTAAAGCTCGCCAAGTCTTTGGAAGAAGTTGCGCGTATCTCGGAAGAAATTATAGGCATGCAGTTGGTTACTCCGCAAACCACAGCCGAGGGAAAGAAAGTGCATCAAGTACTCATTGCTGAAGATGTCTATTACCCTGGTGATTCGGAACCCGAAGAAATTTATATCTCGGTATTGCTAAACCGCACCACAGGTCGTAACATGATTATGTACTCTACGGAAGGTGGTATGGATATCGAAAAAGTGGCTGAAGAAACCCCTGAACTTATTTTCACAGAAGAAATTGATCCAACGGTCGGCTTGCTGCCTTTTCAGGCGCGTAAGGTTGCCTTTAATCTAGGACTTTCGGGCTTGGCATTTAAAGGGATGGTGAAGTTTGTATCGGCTTTGTACAAGGCTTATGTGGGCGCAGATGCCGCCTTGTTTGAAATCAATCCGGTATTAAAAACTTCAGACGATAAGATTATTGCTGTTGATGCCAAGGTAACCCTAGACGACAATGCCTTGTTCCGTCATCCTGATTTTGCCGCCATGCGCGATATCCGCGAAGAAAACCCAACCGATGTGGCAGCACGCGAGGTGGGACTTAACTACGTTCAGCTAGACGGCAACGTAGGTTGTATGGTAAATGGTGCTGGATTGGCCATGGCAACCATGGATTTGATTAAACAAGCAGGTGGTGATCCGGCCAACTTCCTAGATGTTGGTGGTACTGCCGATGCTGCTCGTGTAGAAGCTGCTTTTCGCATCATACTTCAAGACCCTAAGGTGAAGGCTATATTGGTCAATATCTTTGGCGGTATAGTCCGTTGCGATCGTGTGGCACAAGGCATCGTTGATGCCTACAGAAACATGGGTGATGCGATTCAAGTACCCATCATCGTGCGTTTGCAAGGCACCAATGCCGACATTGCAAAACAACTCATTGACGACTCAGGCCTGGAAGTGCAGAGTGCCATTTTATTCCAAGAAGCTGCCGATAAGGTACAAGAAGTACTCTGATAATTGACAAAATGTCAGTAATCATACAACAATTAACGACATAATGTCAGTATAATTTGCTTGGTATACAAATTGCCATGCGTTAGGTGTATAACATTTAAAAACCTAACATCATGAATTTAATACGAAGAACATCAAACCCTTTATTTCCATCTTTATTAGATGAGTTTTTTGGTAGTGACACGCCATTTTCAGCTTTGTCAAACCGTTCCCATGTTCCATCCGTGAACATTTCAGAAACGGACACAAATTTTGAATTGGCATTGGCTGCTCCTGGCAAAACCCGCAAGGACTTTAATGTGGAGCTAGACGATCATGTACTAACTGTTTCAAGTGAGTCTAAACACGAGGATGAATCCAAAACGGACCAATACACCAGACGTGAGTTTCGCTACGACAATTTCCAACGCAGTTTTAGATTGCCAGAAACCGTAGACACCGCAGGGATTAAGGCGAAGTACGATAACGGTATTTTGACCATTAACCTGCCCAAACACGAGGAAGCCATTCCAGAACCCAAAAAGCAAATTGAAATAAAATAAGCTGGCTTGCAGCTACGCCAATGTTTTAAGTTGGTTTTGGATGCGTTCAATCTCATCCCTAAAATGTGCCGCCTGGATAAAATCCATATCCATGGCGGCTTTTTCCATATTTTTTCGGTTCTCACGCATCCGAGCTTGCAGCTGTTCTTTGGTTAAATACGCATTGGGTTCAGCAGCTTCTCTTTTGATATAATCATCTGCAACCGTACTGCGATCAAAGGTTTCTTCCAACGCCTTGTTTAGTGCTTGTGGGGTGATGTTGTGACGATCGTTGTATGCCATTTGCTTTTCGCGGCGATACTGCGTTTCATCAATGGTCTTTTTCATGCTCTTGGTAACGTTATCTGCATACATGATGGCCTTGCCATTTAGATTTCTGGCAGCACGACCAACCGTTTGGGTAAGCGAACGCGCCGAGCGCAGAAAGCCTTCTTTATCAGCATCCAAAATAGCAACCAACGATACTTCGGGCAGGTCTAGCCCTTCACGCAACAGGTTAACGCCAATCAGTACATCGAAAAGCCCTTTGCGCAAATCATGCATGATTTCTACCCGTTCTAGGGTATCAATATCGCTGTGGATATAGCGACAACGAATGGATATACGCGATAAATACTTGGTCAGTTCTTCCGCCATGCGCTTGGTCAGTGTGGTGACCAACACCCGTTCGTCTTTCTCTGCCCGTTGTTGAATCTCTTCGACCAAATCATCAATTTGATTCAAGCTTGGACGCACTTCAATGATGGGATCAAGAAGTCCCGTTGGACGGATGATTTGCTCCACAAATACACCCGCTGTTTGCTCCAGTTCATAATCGGAGGGGGTAGCACTTACATAAATCACTTGTTGTTGCAGTTGCTCAAACTCTTCGTACTTAAGCGGTCTGTTATCCATGGCTGCCGGCAGTCTAAAGCCAAATTCAACCAAGTTCTCTTTTCTGCTTCTATCCCCACCATACATGGCGTGTACTTGGGATAGGGTCACGTGACTCTCATCCACAATCATTAAATAATCCTCGGGGAAATAGTCCAACAAACAAAATGGACGTGTTCCGGGTGCTCTACCATCAATGTAGCGCGAGTAATTTTCAATACCAGAACAGTAGCCCAGCTCGCGAATCATCTCCAAATCAAAGTTGGTGCGCTCTTCCAGTCGTTTCGCTTCAAGGTGTTTGCCGATGTCTTTAAAGTAGTCCACTTGCGTCGTCAAATCATCTTGAATTTGATGAATGGCGTTTTGCAACACTTCTGGAGATGTAGCAAACATATTGGCGGGATAAATGGTCAGTTTGTCAAAGTTCTCTTTTATGTTCCCCGTCAGCGGGTCAAATACTTCAATGGCTTCAATTTCATCTCCAAAAAAGTGAATCTTAAAGGCATGGTCAGCATAGCTTGGAAAAACGTCAACAATATCTCCATTTACACGAAAGTTACCGTGCAAAAAATCGGCAGTAGTACGTGCGTATAGACTTTGCACCAACTGGTGTAAAAATTTGGTTCTGGGAATGACTTGGTCCACTTCAATGTGAATCACATTCTTTTTGAATTCTACGGGATTTCCGATGCCGTATAGACAAGAAACAGACGCAACCACAATAACATCTCTACGCCCAGACAGCAGGGCAGAGGTGGTGCTTAAACGCAGCTTTTCAATTTCATCGTTAATAGACAAGTCTTTTTCGATGTAAGTTCCTGTTGTTGGAATATAGGCTTCGGGTTGGTAGTAGTCGTAATAGGACACAAAATACTCAACCGCATTGTTGGGAAAGAATTGCTTGAATTCAGAGTAGAGTTGTGCTGCTAGGGTTTTGTTGTGTGCCAATACAAGCGTAGGACGACGGGTTTCTGCGATCACATTGGCAACCGTAAAGGTCTTTCCAGATCCCGTAACGCCCAACAGGGTTTGGAATTTGTCTTGTGAGGCTAGGCCTTGCGCCAATTGACGGATGGCATCGGGTTGATCCCCAGTGGGTTTAAAGTCAGAAACAAGTTGAAACTCCATAGCATGCCAAAAATAGCAAAAACTTAGAGGTCACGGCGTTTTAATAAGCGATATGTCAATGCGTAAAAAATAAAGCACCAAGCCGACACGATAAGCATGTCCAGAAGTTGCACTTCTGTGTTCTTTGTCATTTGTTCGCCCACTTGATCTGCTAGGTTACGCACCGCAGAGAGACGTGAAAAAGGTTCGCGGACCAAATTGCTCATGGCATTAAGTGGAAAAAAGCGATAAACAGTTTCTGCATCTAGCCATTCTGGCGATTTCCACCGAAGCAAACCGTAACATATGCCTTCAAACATTTGCCAGATACCTAGGAACCCAAGTGCAAAAGCAGAGCGTTTAATCGCTGTACCTAAAAACAAACAGAATGCAAAAAAGGCAACGAGTTTTATGAAATAGGCGACTAGATACGCTAAGTCTTGTACAATAATCGAGAATTCGTTGTAGTTCGAATAAGTAAGTCCTAAAATGAGCGATACCACAAAAATGAACAAGGTAGAAATCCCCGCAAAAGCCAAAACCATGACCCATTTGGAGTGTAGAAATTCACGCTTGCTGAGTCCGTCTATCAGGTTTTGTTTAATGGTTTTGTTGCTGTATTCGTTTGCCGTCATGGAAACGATAACCACGGCTAGGAATATCTTAAACCACGCTCCGATATAGGCGTTAAAATGCCATATGTAAGGGAAGTTAAAGATGCCCTGCTCTGCTAGGTGAAATTTAATGGGACCGATATCAAATTTGATGGCGGCAATAAGTGCAATTGAGGTAAGCAATATAAAATAAGCGCCAATCAGGATACGGCTTGAACGGTTGGTACGTAGCTTTTCAAATTCAATTAAAAACAACCGTTTCATGCCTTATTTTGTTTGGTTAAGGTTAAGAACTGCTCTTCGAGGCTTTTGTGTTTTTTTGCCAAATGTGTCAATACAATTCCTTTGCTTGTTAGTGCCTTGCTTAAGGTTTCAATTTCTAGCGCTTCGTTGGGATAGGCCAATACCAATGCGCCTTGTTGTTCTACTGTGTTGATGCGTTTGTTTTCATCTAAGGCCTCCAGCAAGGCAGCCGCGTCAGTAGCATCAAGCTCAAAATAGCCATGGTCTGTGGTCAGTGCGGTTACAGGCCCAAAATAGATTTGTTTGCCTTTTTGCAAGACCAGTACATGTGAACATACTTTTTCAACCTCGTCCAAAAGATGGGAGGCCAGTAAAATGGTGGTGCCTTGGGCAGCAATTTTAAAAATGATATCCCTAACCTGTGCAATTCCTTGTGGATCTAACCCGTTGGTGGGTTCGTCAAGAATGAGAATTTCGGGATCGTTGAGCAGGGCAGAGGCAATGGCCAGTCGCTGCTTCATCCCTAGGGAATAGGTTCTGAATTTGTCGTGTTTTCGATCCAGCAAACCCACTAATTTGAGTTTTTCTTCAATTTTGGATTGGGGCACTTCCTTTATCCTACAAACCAATCGCAAATTTTGCTCGGCTGTCATAAAGGGGTAAAAGTTAGGTCGTTCAATGATGGCACCTACGCGCTTAAGTGCTTGATGCGTACTTTGGGTTCCCCCAAACCAAGAAAAATTTCCTCCGGTCGGATTGACCACATTGAGGATCATGCCAAGTGTGGTTGACTTGCCACTGCCGTTTGGGCCCAGCATACCATACACATTCCCTTTTTCTACGGAAAAGTTTAGTTGATTTACAGCCGTTAGGTGGCCAAATTTTTTGGTCAGTTCATTTACTTTTAGAATGGGTTTCATAGTTGTATTAACGTCTCAAGACTGTTTTTGTTACGCAAAGTTTTAACTTTGTTCTTATGAGCGATATGCTAATTACGAAAAAAAAACCAACATACCCCATTAATCCATTCCTTGGCGATTACTTGGAATTGTATTCACGGGCGTATCAAATTCCGGTTTTTTACGATGATTTACTTCGCTTTTCGGGTTCAGTAGCGGTGATGAATAAGCACGACCAAGACAGCTTGTGGGTGCGTGTATTTTACTCAGACAGCGACCGTAAGGAAATAGATGAGCAGCTAAAACGCGTATATGCCTTGCTGCATTCAGATGGAAGTGCCATGACCATTCCCTACTTAAATGTGGATGCCATAGACTATTGCACGTTTGGAAACTCCAAGCCCTTTCGCGTTAAAGTGCGGAACACACTCAACGACAACTTTATTTATTTCTATGTAAAAAAGGCGGATGCCTCTCGTGTTTACGGCTTAGAGCTTGAACACATGCTTTCCCCAAACAACCTCAACTTTTTGGTGAATAAGAACACGCTCATTGAAGAGCATATCGCAGGCATTCCAGGAGATGAGTTTATCAAAGATTTTTTACCTAAATGCAGCAAATCTGAACGCAATCAAATTGCCAAATCTTTTGTCAAATTCAACGAGCGTTGCATGATACGTTTGCTGGGTGATATGCGATCTTACAATTATGTAATTATCCCCATTCACGATTTTGATAAGGTGATTTATAAAATCCGTGCTATTGATTTTGATCAGCAGTGCTATGAGGGTAATTTAAAGATTTATCGTCCCCAGTTTTTTAAGGAAAATTTTGAGATGGTCATGCTTGTTAAAGATCATTTGACCAAAACATCTGTCGATCAGTATAAAATTGAGGAGCGGGCAACGATTGCTAGGCGGATTTTAGGCAACGAAACAAGGTTGACACATTTGCTCAAATGTATGTTGAACGACCATATTTCAACCCCTGAAAAAATTGAACAATTGCGTGGGGAAGTTTACGAACTCACCAAACAGCTATCGTTTAAAAAGAGTAAGTCTATGGGTGATATTATGCGCGCCTCATTTCATTTTGTGAAGCGCAACTACGAAAACCACGAAATGCTTCGCGTGGACAATTAATACCAGTCCTGTGAACTGTCTTCTATGTCATCGTCAAGGCCATTTTCTTCAAAAGAATCATCATTCCACGCATCTTTATCAGCGCTAAATGTTTTTTCTGGTGCTTCTTCTGGAACATCGCCGTGGCTATAAATAAGCATGGGATATGTATTTCCAGGTTTTGGCTCATCGGTTTCGATTAGTTCAACAAAAAAGGTCCACAAGTTTAAGAAATCATAGACGTAAAGCATTTTCGACACATCGGGAAATACGGCGTTTAGCTGGGTGTCGCTCATGCGACGAACGCTTTCGTCTCCAACATCAAACAACGAAATGGAATCTCCTTGTTTCCATTCCTCGTCACTTTCGTAAAAGATGGCCATTTCTGAACCTCCAAAACCAAAGGCCTGTGTGATGGCGTTGTGGAAATCTTCAAAGTTGTCTGCTTCTTCGAGTGCAATGTCTCTAAAAACGTCTTCTTTTGCGTCTAAAATAAGTCTAAAATGATAAATCATAGCGGTGTAAATTAATGCGTAAAATCCAGTAGAGTTGCACGCCAAACAGCAGTGTGGCCAATACCAGGTGTAATGGTTGGGTTGCGAACGGGAAGTCGAAATAGAACATGGCAATGCCAAGTGCTACTTCTCCCCCGATTAGCCAAAGTATACGTCTGATAAAAACCTTTTCTAGTTGTTCTTTGATCACACGAACAAACAACCAAGCATTTGCAAGGAGAACGAGTATGGACAGGCTCCTGTGGATATAAAAGTTGCGTTCTGGAGTAGCAAGCCAGTACTGCGGGAAGTCATATCCCCAACGCACTACTTGTGTGTCTATATATTGCCTTACTTGTATTCCCAAAGCGATTTGGACAAGCGTTAGTGCAAAAGTGCTGTAAAGCAACAAACTAATTTTTCGCGATGGTTTTTTGCTTAACCCAAATGATTTTGATGCCACCCTGACCACGAGTAAGAAGCCTACCAATAGCAGTGCCATCAGCATATGAAGGGAAATTTTCATAGGCATTAAATTGGAGTCAACTACTGTTTTTCCAAGCCAAGCTTGAAATAGAATTCCCAGCAGCGAAAGCAAGGAAAAAATAAAGATAATGGGCTTTTTTCGAATCCATTTTAGGCTAAATCCAAAAAGGATGAGGATGGCCAAGCCAGATAAAGCCCCAAGCAATCTATTGATAAATTCAATCCATGTGTGTTTGGCATCAAACACGGCGTAATCGTGTTTTGTATACGGCTCCCACCTATCGCTATTAAACCGATCGGTGGTTGTAAAGGAGGCCGAAGCTACGAGTAATCTTTCGTCGTCGATGATTACGTTTCCTTCTCTGTACTTGGTGTTTGGTTTCCACTCCAGTTGTTCTGCTTGTGTAGGTGGAATGTAGTAGCCAAAACACTTGGGCCAGTCTGGGCATCCCATGCCGCTACCGGTCATGCGAACGGTTGCCCCTGCTGCAATAACAAGGTAAACGATAATAAGCGAAATACGCGTCCAGCGTTGTAGTTGTTTATACATCATGAAGAAGGGAATAATCCCATGGTTTTGGCTTTTGTTAGCATAAAATCATGTGCAGCTTTGTGTTCATTTGGAATAACGCCTTCTAAAATAGCTTCTTTGATTGCCTCTTTGAGTTCGCCCACCTGTCTGCAAGGCTTCAGTGCAAAAATACGCATGATTTCTTCACCTGTAACGGGGGGTTGAAAGTTTCGTACATGATCACGTGCTTCCACTTCTTCAATCTTAGCTTTGACGATGTCAAAATTGTTGTGATACTTGGCAAATCGTTTTGGATTTTTTGTGGTGATGTCTGCCTTACAGAGCAAAAGTAAATCCTCCAAGAGGTCGCCGGCATCAAAAATGAGCCTGCGCACCGCCGAATCCGTTACGTGATCTTCTGAAATGACAATAGGCCTTGAGCTCATATAAACCAGCTTTTGAACGTATTTCATCTTGTCGTTTAGGGGCATACGCAAACGTTTGAAAAGCTTGTAAACCATCTTAGCACCAACAAACTCGTGTGCGTGAAAGGTCCAGCCAACTTTCTTGTCGAATTTTTTGGTGGGTGCTTTGCCAATATCGTGTAGTAATGCTGCCCAGCGCAACCATGGATTATCTGTATACGCACAGATGTTGTCCACTACTTCAAAAGTGTGGTAGAAGTTGTCCTTATGGCTTTGCCCCTCAACCTCATCAATTCCTTTAAGCGCTGTAATCTCAGGTAGTATGCGTTCTAGTAATCCCAATTGGTCCAACAGCAAAAGACCGTTAGAGGGCACAGCGCAAGCTAAAATCTTGTGTACTTCTTCAATGACGCGCTCTTTGGACAATATATCGATGCGCGCTTTATTTTTTTTGATGGATAAAAGGGAAGTTTTATCAATTTCAAAGTTCAGTTGTGTAGCAAAGCGTACCGCACGCAGCATCCGCAAGGGATCATCGCTATAGGTAATATCTGGATCGCGTGGCGTTCGCAATACTTTTGCGGTCAAATCTTGGATGCCATTAAAAGGATCCAGTAGGGTACCAAAACCGTCTTTGTTGAGCCTAAGAGCAAGTGCATTGACGGTAAAATCACGTCTGTTTTGGTCGTCTTCTAGGGATCCATTCTCCACCACAGGATTGCGGCTCTGGTGGTCATAGCTTTCTTTTCTAGCCCCGACAAATTCCAATTGCATGTTCTGCCATTTAATCATGGCTGTACCGTAGTTCTTGAAAACTTGGATGTTATTTTCACCGGGCAATAGTTTGGCTACTTTTTTGGCTAGGCTAATGCCGCTGCCAACAGTTACGATGTCTATGTCGTGCCCCCTTGGACGATCGAGGAAGGTGTCCCTAACATATCCGCCTATGACATAGGTCTCAAGACCTAATGCATCTGCTGCTTTTTGGACGTGCCCAAATACGGCTGGTGCTAGTGCTTCTTCGATATGTAATTTTTGGGTTTTCATCGCAGTTGCTTCACGCTTCCGTCGGGCATTAGTTGCAATACCTGTGACGGAATACGTGCTCCTTTTTCTTTGTTCAAAGGTACTACTTCGTCTACTTGTGCCAAAATATGCGGGTCTATTTCGTCAACGCTTTCTGGGACCGGTGCATCACTGATATTTGCGGAGGTACTGACGATAGGTTTTCCAAAAGATTTGACCAAATCCAAAGCAAAACCTGCCGTCGGAATGCGAATGGCAACACTGCCATTATGCGCCATTACGCCTTTTGCGAGTCCTTTTCCTTTGGGATAAACGAGAGTTGTTGGAACATCACTTTTTAATAACGCATGGATGTTTTCAGGTAACTCGGAAACATAGTTGGATAGCATGTTTACGTCAGCCACCAAAGCGATAAGCGGTTTTGATAAATCTCTTTTTTTTAGTGCATATATTTTTGCTACAGCCGCTTGATTGGTCGCATCACAACCCAAGCCCCAGATGGTATCTGTGGGGTAGAGTAGGGTTTTTCCCGTTTTTAAAATGGAAACGAAATGGTTAATGTTTATTTTCATTCTTGTAGTCTAATGCAATTTTTGCCTTAAGCCACGTTTCTCGGGTACGTAACTTACAAATGATCCACCCTGTTTTTCCATCTAAAATGCCACCTCTAATAAAGTAACTATTCAAAAACTTAAAAGCGGGTTTTAAGTAGAGATTAAAAACGCCAATTTTTTTATTCTCCTTTATGTATGTATGGGCTGCATTGTATGCATAGCGCTCAATTTTTTTGGTGTAGTGGTCTATATTGTTTGTGGTGTAATGAATGATGTTACTATTTAAACTTCCAAAAGGTTTGGTATACTCAAGTTCCTCGTGTACCATTTTGTTTTCATACTTATGGAAATCTCGATGAAAAAATCGCGCTACGCGATCGTTTTGCCAGCCACAGAAACGCACTTTTTTACCTAAAAAATAGTTGACTCTTCGTATCCAAAAGGCTGTATTTTTTGGTCTTGTGTGTAAGATATTTTTTATCTCAGCGGCCATGTTTGGCGATGCCATTTCATCTGCGTCAAGTAAGATAATCCAGGGGTATTTTGCTTGCGTAATGGCCCAATTTTTTTGGTCTGCGGCATAGTTGTATTTACGTTGTAAAACGCGTGCACCAAACTTTTCACAAAGCGCAACAGTATTGTCTGTGCTAAACGAGTCGATTACTAAAATCTCATCTGCCCACGTAATCGAGTTTAAGCAGTTTTCGATATTCTTTTCCTCGTTATACGTTGTTATAATTGCTGATATTTTTGGGGTTTCTTTTTTAGTAAGATAGTTGGCTAATCTTCTGTTTAGCATGCTTTTGTCAAACGAGCCCAAAATATGTTTTCGTGCAAAAGCCCCCATTTCAACAATGCGCTCTCGATTTTTATCAAAAGCCATAATTGCGTTACAAAACGCGATTACGTCATTTACGGGTACCAAAGTTCCAGATTTATTTCCTACAATTATTTCTGGATTTGAACTAATATTAAATGCAATGGTAGGTTTTTGGCTTAATCCCGCTTCAGCAATTACATATCCAAAACCTTCCCACAGTGATGGCAGTAAAAAAATATCACCGCTCATATACAAATCCTTAGGATTTTCTACAAAACCAACTAACTTAATAAAAGATTCAAGTTTGAATGTATTTATTTTCGCTTTAATTGATGCTTCAAGCCTTCCACTTCCACCAATTATCATATGAAAATCTAATCCTCGGACATGGAGTTCATTTGCCACATCGACTAAGAAAAGCTGATTTTTCTGCTCTTCCAAGCGCCCAAGGTTTGTTAGAATCAGCTCGGATGACTTTCGTTTGTAAAATGGATTAAAATCCTTTTTAACAAAGCCTAGTCCATCAATCCCGTTTGGAATAACCTTGATGTAATCTTTTGGGAATAGTGCCGTGTTGTTTTGTAAGATACATTCTTGTGTAGCTTTAGAGTTAACAAGAACTTCATCAATGATATTTTTATATAAAAACCGATTTAAGCTTGAATTTCGTACAGGTATGGCGCTTCCTCTTCGATAAATAATGCGCTTAACACCCGATAACTTTGCTGCTATCCCACCAGATTTTACATCCTGTGATAGGTTCAGCACTATCGTGCCTATTTTATGTTTTTGAAACAATTTAGAAAAGTATAGCAACTTCAAAGGATTCAAAAAGGTGGTATTGCTGTTGCCAATTATTTTATTGGGGATGTTTTGTGCTTTTGCTTTTTCGAAAAGAATGCTCTTTTTTTGACAGAAAATCACAACAGAATGCCCTGATTCGTGGAGGTGTTTTGCCATTTCAAAATGCCATTTTTCTCCGCCGCCCCAAGGAATTGCTGTATTAAAAAAACAGATGGTTTTGTTCATGTCAATAGTGATTTGTAAAGCCTATTCCATTGCTCAGCTAAGACGTTGTCGTTAAATTTTTGCACATAATTAAACCCCGATTCAATACGTTTCTTTCGAGATTTATTAGATTCGGCATATAGGCTTTCAACGGCTGTTTGAAGCTCGGTTTCGCTGTGTGGATCTATATAAATACTAGATGAACCACCTGCTTCAGAAAAACAACCTCCCTTTGTAGTAATCACGGGTACGCCACTGTATAAAGCTTCAATAATGGGAATTCCAAAGCCCTCAAAAAAAGACGGATAACAAAAGACAGTAGCATTTTGATAAATTCCTGCCAAGTCTTCAATATCGATATGATGGATAAACAACACGCGGTCTTGCATGTTGTTTTCTTTGACATACGTTTTTAATTTTTCCCCGTGTGCTTTTACCTTTCCAACAAACACCATGTGGTGATTTGTGTCTTTTAATCCCTTTGCAATAGTCATCGCATTTTTTCGCGCTTCAAGTGTACCCACAAACAACACAAACTTTTTCGGCAGTTGATATTTTTTTGTAATGGTATTCAGGAATTTTTTTGAATAAGGCGTTTTAAAAGCAGGATGACAACCTTGGTAAATCACTTCAATGTTTTGTGCGGGAGTTGCTGTAAATTCAATCAAGTCTGCTTTTGTCTGTTCACTAATGGCAACGATTTTGGAAGCCGTTTTTACGGCGTGATTTACTTTTCGTTTATGGATCTCTACATCAATGGATTTGTAAAGCTCAGGATAACGATAAAAAATAAGATCATGAACAGTTACCACAGCGGGTATGTCAAGTCCTTTAGGTAACTCTCCACTTAATCCGTGGAAAACGTTAATACGGTCTTTTTTTAATTGACGCACAATAGGCCCTTGCCGCCAAAGGGAATGCAAACAACGCCAAATGCCCTTTGGTTGGTGTTCTGTGGTGTTGGGCAGTGCTTTCCAACGGCTCAGTTTTTGCTTCTTTGGATTGTAGAGGTGGTAGTGGTTTTTTGGGAAATAGGTTGCTAAAATACGCACCAAGTCACGGCTGTAGTTTCCCAAGCCACTAGCGTTGTGAAAAATTCGCTTTGCATCGTATCCAATTTGCATATGGCAAAACTACTCTATTTTAGAGTAATGGACATAAAATACTACCTTTGGATCAATGAAAATAAGTGGCTTTACTTTTTTGCGGAATACGTCTAAATTGTATTACCCTATTCTTGAATCCATACAATCGGCGTTGCCGATTGTAGATGAATTTGTAATCGCCCTTGGCAAAGGCGATGCCGATGACGACACAGAGGCTAAAATTCGCAGTTTGCAATCAGATAAAATCAAAATTATTCACACCGAGTGGAATTTGGAAACCTTTACAGGTGGAACAGAATACGCGCATCAAACCAATATAGCAAAGACGCATTGCACGGGGGATTGGTTATTGTATCTGCAAGGAGATGAATTGATTCACGAAGAAGATTACGATGAAATTACCACGAGGTGCAGGCAATATTTGAACAACGCAGAAGTTGATGGTTTTTTGTTTAATTATTATCATTTTTATGGCGATTACGATCACTATTTCCGTGATCATTGCTGGTATCCATTTGAAATAAGAATAGTACGTAACGACCCTGAAATCCATTCTTTTGCAGACGCGCAATCGTTTAGACGCATAACTGATTTTGATGGCAAAAGCTACCCCCAAAAAGAAGGAACTTCTAAGCTAAATGTGGTAAACCTAAATGCCAATATGTATCACTACGGATGGGTTCGCCCACCATCGTTGATGCGAAAAAAGCGTATGTATTTTGCGAAGGCTTACCGAGGAGATGCAGCAACTAAAATAGAGTATAAAAAATATGCCGAAGGTTACGACTACGGACGCATGGATTATTGTTTAAAATTTAAAGGAACCCATCCAAAAGTTATGCACGATAAAATTAAAACGCTTGACTGGAAAGATTTACTCCGTTTTTCAGGACCAAATGTTATTGGCAGGCCTAAAGCAAAACACGAAAAATGTAAATATCGAATGATTATTTGGATAGAACGTGTGTTTTTTGGGGGTAAGGTATTAGGGGGGCATAAAAACTACATTGTTATTAAGTAGTTATTTTAAAGGGATGTTAATTTTTATTAGAAAACGATCACTTGACTTGACGTTTATGTATGCTATCGTTGTAAATAAACGAACTGTCGTGCTTTTCGCCTAAAGCAAAACAACACGCCAAAACATAAACTCCAAAAGTATCTGAGGTATAATTATTTTAAAATCACTAAGATTTCCTTTCTCAATTAGGTTGGATTAAATCAGCATATACTTTGCCAGTTTGATTGATAATTTTTTCCCAACTGAACATTTGGGCATAAGCAAAAGCAGCATCTAATTTTTGTGCATCATAATCCAGAAGTGCATCAATCCCAGCTGTTATGGTATTAATGTCAAAGGGGTGAGCAATCTGCGCATGGCCACCTGCAACTTCTGTAGATGCTCCCAGACATCCAATTAAAATGGGTAGTTTGTGATTCATGGCTTCGAGAATGGGAATTCCAAACCCTTCGTACAAAGTAGGGAAAACAAACCCACTGGCATTATGATATAAAGACTGAAGTTCTTCATCTGAAACATACCCCATGATTTTAACTTTATTTCCAAGGTCATTTTCATTAAAAAAAGTGTGAAATAGGTCTGATCCCAAACCGTTTTTGCCTGCGAATACCAGCGTATGTGTTTTTGATGCTTTGGAAGCTAAAAAGCCCTTTAAAATATTTAATGAATTTTTCCTTGTACTTATGCCGCCAACGCTTAGTAAATAAGGTTTTTTACTGTCTTTTTTTGTTTCCGCAATGGACTTTGAATTAAAGATCGGAGCCAAGTGCACAACATGAATCTTTTCTTGCGGATAGTCAAAGTGTTTTAAAAAATCTTCTTTAGTTTTTTGGCTGACTGAAATAATGGCATCAGCATATTGTGAAATTTGCGATAGCAAATGAATTCGTTTATTGACAAAATATGGTGTTGCTATCTCAACACCTTTCAATTCATCCGCCATAAAGGCAAGATCATGTATAGTTGCCACTTTTTTTACGCCTTTCGCGTTTATGAATGGCGCATGCGTAAAGTGCATTATTTTTACGTTATTAAAATTCCTAAAAGGAGCGCCTTTTAAATACCAGCTTTTTGATATGTTTTGGGTAAAAGGAGCTAGATATCGTTGCTTAAAGCGGCGTTTAAGCGGAAGAAAAAGATTTGGGTTATAGGAATCGCTAGCATCAAACCCCTCAACTAATTTTTTGATATAAAAGGGAACCCCAGTATATCCTTTTGAAAATAATGTCGATCCTTCGAAACCAATTCTGATGACGTGGTTAGGTCTTAAGTCGGGGTTATCTGAGCGCATCATCTAAGGTTGCTTATTAAAAACATGAGTTATTCAAACGGATAGATACTGTATGTAGTTTTGCTTACTCAAATATAAAATAAACATTAGATACGAAGGCGGTCCGTATAGTTAGTGAAATACAGATAGTATCGCAGCTACAATTATACATAATAATTTATTCGCTAGTTGTTACTTAACCCAATCCAAAAATTTAGGCGTATCCACCGCTATTGTTTGGGGTATATTTCTATTGATTTCTTTTCCCTGAATTACGTTCTCATAAAGATTTAGATAAGCTTTAGTCATCTCTTCTGCATTAAAATGCGTTGCGGCATAATCGTGACACGTTTTTGGGTTATAGTCTTGACAATGCGCCATAGCTTCACTGAGTTTTGTGCTCGAATTGCTAAGAAATCCTATGTCTTGATTCACAAGTTCAGGCAAAGAACCGTAAGGCGTACCAAAAACGGGTGCCCCAAAATACAAGCTTTCAATGATGGCCAAACCGAAGGGCTCGTGCCAGCGCACAGGAAAAACCAACCCTTTAGAGTGCTTTAGTTGATTCATTTTTTCTTCACCACCAACCATACCATAAAATCGGGCGCTAGGCTGCCAAGTAAAGCGAAACCCCATTTTTATGTTTAAACGGCTACCTCCAAGCACATGGAGTCTTTCCCCTTTAAGCTTGAGCGTGGTATTAATTGCTCCTTTTACATTTTTCACGCGCCATGCAGCTTTTCCTAAAAAATGAAAATACGAACGTTTGTTATCCAATTGCGGATTTCCATAGTCATCCCAGTCTAGGCCATTGTGAACAAAAGCCTCTGCGTTATGTCGTATGGCATGATTTTCAGAAACAAACACGGCATTTTTATCGAGTAATTCAACTGGATTTGGATTTCCGTGAATGGTTATTAAATAAGGAACTTGAAGCTTTTCTACCCCTTTTGGTGTAAAATGAAAATGCACCAAATCAATAGCTGCGGGGATTTGATCAATCACATCAAGCTCGGGATTTCGCTCAATGATTTCGGCAAAGTCACACGTTGACCCTTGCGCTACTAAAAAACTAACCTTATGTCCTAAGCGTGATAATGTTTTTCCTAAATACCAAATAACGCGTTCAGTTCCACCGTAATAGATAACGGGCAACTTACTGTTATTGACAATTAGAATGTTCATTGTAGTTATACCGCCACGTTATGCTCTCTTAACGCATCGTTTAGTGAGGTTTTCTTGTTGGTGCTTTCCTTTCGCTTTCCAATAATCAGGGCGCAAGGCACTTGATAATCACCGGCAGCAAAGGTTTTGGTATAACTACCCGGAATGACTACCGAGTGCGCAGGAACAACTCCCTTTCGTTCAACAGGCTCATCACCCGTGACGTCAATAATTTTAGTAGAACCCGTCAGTACTACATTAGCTCCCAATACGGCTTCTTCTTCAACACGGACACCTTCTACTACGATACATCTGGAACCGATAAACGCATTGTCTTCAATAATTACGGGCGCAGCTTGCAAGGGCTCTAAAACACCGCCAATGCCAACACCACCACTGAGGTGAACGTTTTTGCCAATTTGTGCACAGCTTCCAACAGTGGCCCAAGTATCGACCATTGTACCTTCGTCTACGTAGGCGCCTATGTTAACATAAGAAGGCATCAATATGGTACCGGAAGAAATATAGGCTCCTTTACGTGCCACGGCATGGGGTACAACACGAATGCCTTTTTCTTTATAACCTGTTTTTAGTGGAATTTTATCATGAAACTCAAGAGGTCCAGCTTCGATGGTTTCCATTTTTTGAATCGGGAAGTAGAGCACCACAGCTTTTTTTACCCATTCGTTGACTTGCCACCCATTGTCGGTGGGTTCAGCCACACGGAGTATTCCTTGATCCAGCTGGTCAATGACCGAACGAATGGCTTGCTGTGTTTCTTCTTCTTGTAAAAAGGCTCGGTCGTCCCAAGCGGCTTCGATTATAGCTCTACTCATTTGAATTTTTTTCAAAGATAAGTTTTGAGATGAAACCAAATCCATGATTTCCAAAAATTCATTACTTACCTTTGTACCATGGCTAGAATAATGGCAATAGATTATGGAACAAAACGCTGTGGCATTGCTGTTACAGATCCGTTACAGACCTGTGCTTTTGGCTTGGATACTGTTTTACCGAATGACTTATTACCATTTCTAAAAAATTACACCAGCCACGAGGAGGTGACCCACATCGTTGTTGGCGCTCCCAAACAGCGGGATAACACCCCTTCAGCAGTAGAAATTAAAATAACACCCTTTGTTGCCCAATTAAAAACGCAGTTTCCTGATATCGATGTTGTACGTCATGACGAAAGGTTTACATCCAAAATGGCAAAACAGTCGCTTTTGATGAGTGGCGCTCCAAAAAAAGTGCGTCAAAAAAAAGAAGTTATTGATAAATTAAGCGCAACACTTATCTTGCAGGGGTATTTAGATCAACAGCAAAACGTATGATACTTCCCATTGTAGCCTATGGCGACCCTGTATTAAAGAAGAAAGCCGTTACCGTAGAAAAACACCATCTAAAACTCAAAGAACTCATCAGTGATATGTGGGAAACCATGTATGCCGCTCATGGCGTGGGCCTTGCAGCTCCTCAAATTGGGGAGTCCCTTCGTTTGTTTATTGTTGACGGCAGTCCATTTGCCCAAGATAAATCACTTGATCACGTCGAGCAACAAGAGCTAAAGGCATTTAAAAAAGTATTTATCAACCCCGAGATTATCTCGTATAGCGGAGTAAAAGAATCGTTTAACGAGGGATGTCTTAGCATTCCCGATGTCAGAGAAGATGTTACCCGACTCTCTACAATTGAAATTGTTTATTACAATGAGCAGTTTGAAAAGGTAGAAGAAGAAATAAGCGGCTTGTCTGCTCGCATCGTACAGCACGAATTTGATCACATTGAAGGGATTTTGTTTACAGATAAATTGGGCCCACTTAAAAAGAAATTGCTCAAACCCAAACTCGCACAAATATCCCGTGGCAATATAAATCCAGATTACCTTATGCGATTTCCTAGCAAAACCAGCATTCGGTAATGGATAGCAAACGCACCAAACAGCTTAAGGCATTTGATCGTTTATTGACCATTATGGACGAATTGCGTGCCAATTGTCCTTGGGACAAAAAGCAAACTTTTGCTTCCTTACGTCACCTAACCATTGAAGAAACCTACGAACTCAGCGAGGCCTTATTGTCGGGCGACTTGGAGGAGGTAAAACATGAGTTGGGCGACCTGTTGTTGCATATTATTTTTTACGCTAAAATTGGAAGTGAACAAAAGGCTTTTGATATTGCTGATGTAGCCAATGCCATCTCTGAAAAACTTATCGATAGGCATCCACATATCTACGGAGACGTAGAAGTCAAAGACGAAGTGGATGTGAAAAAGAATTGGGAAAAACTCAAGCTCAAGGGAGGCAACAAAGGCGTTTTATCGGGAGTTCCCAAAAGCTTGCCCAGCATGGTCATGGCCAGCCGTATGCAAGATAAAGCTGCAGGTATTGGTTTTGATTGGAAAACTATTGATGGGGTAAAAGATAAAATCCATGAGGAATTAAGTGAATTGGACCATGAAATTATTCATGGTACAAAAGAAAAAATCTCAAATGAACTGGGGGATGTGTTCTTTTCGCTCGTCAATTATGCGCGTTTTTTGAACGTCAATCCCGACGATGCACTCTCGTCAACAAATAGACGTTTTCGCAGCCGTTTCGAAGCCATGGAAAAAATGGCCGCACAGCAAGGGAAGGCGCTTGACAGCCTAACAACTGATCAATGGGAACAGCTTTGGCAAGCAGCTAAAAAGGAGCAGCGCTAGCCTTTGTTTAACGATTTTACCAAGCGTTTCTTTTCTTCCAACCCGTCTAAGCGTTTTTGATGCTTGGCAATGTCTTCATGAACCTTTATGACAATAGGATTTTTGTCTTGGTTTTTCCCAAAAAACTGTAAGTTGGTTTCCAGTTGGATGATTTCCTGTTTTATTTCACCAATGCGACGATTTAAAGATTGCACCTCCTTGCGTATGCTGTCATCATTTTCTTTGATGTTATCCAGTTTGTTCTGATAACTTTTCTGCGTGATATCCGAAGATGACAGACCAATGGTTTTGTACGCTTTGTCGACCAAGGTTAAAAAGTCTTGATTTATACCCATTTTATTTCTCGGGATAAAGCCAATAGCATTCCATTGTGAAACCATGTTGTCAATGTCTTTTTCACTGGGCTTATCATCCGATGAAATCATTTCTTTCAACGATGTTAACAGTGTCATTTTCTCTTGGAGGTTTGCTTTCTGTTTTTCGTTTTGCTGATTGCGATTGGCGTCTTTGTTCTCAAAATATGCATTACACAAGGCTCTAAACTCCTCATTGAGCTTAATAAAGTCTTCTTTTCGCACGGGACCAGCCACTTTCCATTCCTTTTGCAGCGCAATGATTTTTGGTGTCGTTTCTTTGTGATTGGTTTGATCTTTCAAGATTTCGGCTTGCTCAATAAGCGCTTTGCGCTTGGCTACATTAACCGCATACGCTTTCTTTAGCGACTTATAGAAGCGGTTTCTTTTTTTGCTAAACTGGTTTGATGTTCTTTTGATAGCTGACCAAAGCGCATTGCGTTGTTTCTCGGGCACCTTGCCAATGGCAAAGAAGGCTTCTCGAAGTCCATCATAGGTTTTTGAGAAATTATTGATATTGGTTTTGGTGTTAAATTCTTTGGCTAATAATTCTTCCATTTGAGAAAGGATAGCTCTTTTTTTGACAAGATTTTCCTCAAAAATTTCTTCCTGATTCTTGATAAAATATCTTCGCTTTTCGTGAACAATTTTCGTGGCATCACTAAATCTTTGCCAAACCTCTTCGCTGTGTTCTTTGTCCACAGGTCCAAGTTCATCTTTCCATTTTTTGTGTAGTGTTTGCAGGTGACGAAAAGCCTTTGGAATATCTTCCATACTTGCCAATGCCTCTGCTTGTTCACAAATTTTTAGCTTTTGTTCTAAGTTAAATTTGAAATCCAACTCACGTAGTTCTCTGTTTAGATGCAAGAAATCATAAAAATGCCCCACGTGGTGATGGTATGTTTTCCAAACATTGTTGGCCTCCATTCTAGGCACTTGACCTGTTTCTTTCCAACGCCTTTGTAAATCTTTGAATTGCTTGTAGGTAGCGTTTATGTCTTGATTGACATTTATAAGTCCTTTTAATTCCGCTATAAGCGCCAGTCGCTGCTCAAGACTTTTTTGCTGTTTTTCTTCAACGCTTCTGTAGTATGTGCCTCTGTCGGATTTATACCTACGAACAAGATTATTGAAGTCTTTTAGTACAGGAGGATTGAAATAAAACGCATGTGGGTTGCCTCCTTCGTCAATAAAAGCCTGTCTTTGGGAAGCTTTTAGGGTAGCCATTTCTTTTTCAAAGGCCTTGGTCAAAGCGTCTACGGTTCTTTTTAAACTTTGTATGGGTTTGCTGCTCAAAGCTTCGGAGAAATACGCCAGCATTTCCTTTGGGTCCATGCCGTCGAACTTCTGCTCCTTGCTTTCCGTCTTAGCGGCAACATCTTCATCCGATGCTTCGTCTGCTTCTTTGGTTTTGTCAGCATCAGTCACTGCTTCGGTAGACTCAGCCACTGCTTCGGTAGACTCAGTCACTGCTTCTTCAGGAGCTTCAACTGCTTCTTCTTGCTGCTTTTCGGGCGTAGGTTCGTCCTTTTTGGCTTGTTTCCCTGTTACTGCTTCAACACTTGTCTCACTTGGTGTTTCAGCGGTTTCATCTTCTTTTTTGGTATTGGGGATAGAAGCTTTGTCACTTACGTTTTCGTCGTTTGCTTTTGGCAAATCGTTGTCGGTTTTGTCCAACATAGTCATGATTTAAATCAATTCGAATATACAATTTATAGTATACCACTCAAAAAAAATCACACATTCCACAAGCGCCATGAGGCTTCAGCTTGCCCTACCAGCATATTTTCGCCATTTCCAACCTTGGCACCAGCTTTTTTACCTGCTTTCATAAAGGCTGTTTCTGTAGGATTGTAAATTAAATCGAACAGCACATGTGCGCTTGTCAGTTGATCGTAATTGAGATTTGGTTTTTGAAGTATGTTAGGATGAGTTCCCAAAGGCGTGCAATTCACAATTAACTTGTGCTTTTCCATAACCTTTTCTGACAATGCTTCATAGGTTAGGGTATCGCCCCCTTTTTTTCTTGAAACATATTGGGTGTCAATTCCCATTTTGTGCAACGCATATACCACTGCCTTAGACGCACCACCAGTACCTAGTACCAATGCCGCTTTAATTTCAGCTGTAATCATGGGTGCAATGCTTTTTTGAAAACCGATATAATCGGTGTTGTATCCCGTTGTGGTGCCGTCTTTGTTGAACACAATGGTGTTCACCGCACCAATGGCTTTTGAAACCTCATCTAGATTGTCGAGAAAGGGCATCACCTCTTCTTTGTATGGAATGGTAACGTTCATCCCTTTGAGGTGTGGTGTTTGTAGAACCGTTTTAAAATTAGTTAAATCGGCCAGATCAAAATTTTCATAGGAGCAATGATGAAGCTTCTCTTTATGAAATTTTTCAGCAAAATATGCCCTTGAAAAGGAATAGTCTATATCCTTGCCTAAAAGGCCAAAACGCATCTTATTTTTTTCGCTCATAATAATCAAGTGCAAACACAGTAATAAGTCCCACGGCACCCCAAATAACAGCCCATGTGGCGTCTGTTGTGCTGTTTGTATGTGCAAAATTAGCAATTCTATTTGGAGGCCAAAGAATAAAAAGCGACCCAAAAACAAATCCAATCAATACGGCTTGCAATTCATCCTTAGCACGCTGCTGTATTTTATGAATCAATGCTGAAAGGCTGCTGATACCTATTAACGATCCGGTGAGAAATACAGCAAACATAAGAGCGTAAGTCTCGTCTTGTGGGAGTAGCTCAATAGTGCTAAAAGGACTTATGATGTATCTGCCTAAGGCATTTACACTGTCCACCAGCAAGAGCGAATAATTGCCCATTAGGATAAGTAAAAACGACCCTGACAAGCCGGGTAAGGTCATGCCTACGATGCTCAAATATCCACACAAGAAAACATAGAGTAGGTTGGTGTTTTCAGCAGATGGAGATAAGACGCTTAGACCTACACCAACGGCAAGTCCTATGATGCCAAGCAGCATATTTTTTTTATTCCAATTGTTAACGTCTCGATATAAGATTAGCGCAGATGCCAAAACCAAACCAAAAAACAGTGCCCACACATTTGACGGATAGGCCGTCAGTGCTGCGTCTAACAAGAGGGATAAGGTAAAATAACTTAATATAACCCCAACGAATAAGGCGATCAAAAAAGAACCATTAACGTACTGCCAAAAAGTTCTAAAACGCCCTCTAAACAAGAGCGAAACTGCCTTAAAGTTTAGGCGTTGAAAGGAAAAAATTAGTTCTTCATAAAAGCCTGTAACCACGGCAACGATACCGCCTGAAACCCCTGGTATTTTATTGGCAATGCCCATAGCAATCCCTTTGAGGATCAATAAGCTGTAATCTGATAATGATCGGTTAGCCATGGCTTTTAGTGCTAAATTTTTCCAAAAAATACAACAAACATAATGCCGCTATAAAAGCTACAAAGGCCAACAACACTTGTGCATCGGGATTAGACAATTCAGGCAAAACAGCTGTTGTTGTAAGCGGTTCTGCCAAGCCATCGCTGTTGGTGTAGTAAGAAGTTACTTTTTTCCAAGGCCATACCTTGTATAATGAGCCCAGTAAAAAACCAGTCATTGCTGCCAAAACAATGTTTTTGTGTTGGGTAAACAGCCAACGCAGTATTTTTGCAAAGGCTTTTAGGCCCACCACACCTCCTGCAGCCATCACTAAAAAAACGACCAATCCCTCCAGTTCAAAATGCTTTAGTTTATCCAATGCGTCAAGTGCTGTTTCGTAAGTCCCTAGAAGTATTAGGATAAAAGCGCCTGAAATACCCGGGAGTATCATGGCTATAACAACAAGGACGCCACATAAAAAAAGGTACAACAGACTCTCAGAGCCTGTATTGGGGGTAACCAGACCTATTCCGAAAGCAACAAAAAAGCCTATTGCCATCGCAGCTAAAGCAGTAATATTCCATTTGGTTACGCTGCTTTTTAAGACAAAAGCACTTGCTAAGATCAGCCCAAAGAAAAAGGCCCAAAGCGGAATAGGGTAGGAGTGAAGCAACCACTCTATCAACCCGCTAAGAAGCAAAATACTTGTAGCAATTCCCAATACCAATGGAAGTAGAAAAGAACCATCTAGAGCTTTCCAAGCCTCCTTTCTTTTGGTGCCAAAGAGCTGACTAACTAACTCTACAGTGACGCCATCAATTGCACGGATAAGACGTTCATAGATGTGGGTGATTAGTGCAATGGTGCCACCCGAAACGCCGGGAACCAGATCGGCGGCGCCCATGGCCAACCCTTTTAGATAGACTACAATATGTTCTTGCACGGATTGCTTCATTAGGCTTTTGTGTTGGTATGTAAAATTACGCAATCAAGCGTAAAGCGTACTATGAAATTGATAAGGTGTCTTTCACCAAGACTGAAGCCCTTGAAGCTGGGAAGGTTTCATATAAAACATCCAGTTCATTTGGATTGATGGCATAGGCGTTTTTAAGAAAAAACGACGCTTCATTTGCCTTTGCTTGCATCATATAAAAACCAGCCAGCATATAGTTTAGGGAACTGTTTTCGGGATGGAACTCCAAGCCTTGCCGCAAGGCCTCAATGCCTTTGGTGTAGTCTTGCAGTTGTAACAAGACACCAGCCCAATCTAGCCAAGTTTGCAGTTCGTAGTTTCCAAGATTTACCAAACGCTCGTATGCGAGATTTGCTTCCTCAAAGAACCCCAATGCTTTATTTGCTTGTGCATATAAACGCCAATATTTTGCATGACCGCTGTCAATTTTCACTGCCTTTTTGATGTAGTGCAATACTTTTGCGTAGGATTTGGTACGCATATAGTGTCCGCATAACGTTAACCAAGTTTTGTCTAGCAGTGGGTCTTCGTGAATGGCTTTTTTTAGGAACTTAATACCTAGCGCGTCGTTTTTTAACTTGAGGTGACACGCTCCGATACGCAGCAGTGCAAAAGCTGTTGGGTCATCAATACTTAGGGTGATTTCGTAGTGATTAATTGCTTCGTTATAACGTCCCAGGTGTTCCAATGCTTTGCCCAGCTCTAGGTATGCGCCAATAAAGGCGTCGTCGCAAATAACCGCAAAGTCAAAAGCCGTGATGGCCTGCTCATACATTTGCTTGGCCAAATACTGTCTTCCCAGTTGATGCCATGCTACCTCGTTATATGGGTCTTTGTTTAGAAACTCATTCATATAGGCAATGGCACCGTCAACATCTTTTAAAGACTCAAAACAATAAATGATGTTATACAGCGCATGATTATCTGTAACTTCTTCCTCCAAGCATTTAATAAAATACTCTTTTGCCATAAAAAAGGCGTCTAGATGGAGGTATTCCATGGCCAGAAGCGCATGAAACTCATACTTGGTTTCTGTATACATCAGGCCTTTTTTGAGCGATTCGATAGCTTCTTGATGTGCATTACACTTTGACTGTATTACAGCCAAATGTTGAAAAGCATAAGGATTAAAGGGTTCGACAGCTATCAGATTATCTACTAAAAGACGCGCTTCTTCGTATGCGTTTGTTAGGGTATGGTATTCGATAAGAAGTAGGGTGAGTTCTGTTGCGTCAGGGTGTTGCTTGAGCCCAACCTCTATAGCTTTTTTTGCCATACTAAGGTTGGCAGCGTCAATATAATACTGCCCAATCTCTTCAAATTCCGACGCATCGAAAAATTGTATTTCGTTTGTTTTGAGCATTGACTCAAACCGCGAAACGGGGAATTTTGAAAAATCACCAAATGGAAAATCCATAGTTCGATTATTAATATAAACTTAGAAATTGAAGTTCAGGTTACCGAAGGGTTGTTAACTCAATTTTCAACAAAGTAATCAACACTCCATTTGATTGAGCACTTTGATGATGGTGCCACACGCTTTTTTAATCTGTTTTTCAGAGATGGTCAGCGGAGGAGAGATACGTACGGCGGTGGGTTCAAATAGGAGAAAAAAGAGCAAAACCCCCTCATTTATGCAGTTTTTCACCAATGTTTGTGCAGTTTTAGCGTCGTTCATGATGAGCGCAAGCATAAGCCCCTTACCCCTAATAGCGTTGATTTTGGGGTGAACAAGTAGGTTTCTAAACAGCTTTTCTTTCTTAAGTGTGTCCTCCATCAAACTACTCTTGAGAATGGTTTGTAGCGTCGCTCTACAGGCAGCGGCAATAACCGGATTTCCACCAAAAGTAGTAATGTGACCAAGTGAAGGTGCCTCTTTAAGCTGCGCCATGTGTTTTTGATCTGCAGTAAAAGCGCCAACAGGAAGCCCACCTCCAAGCCCTTTTCCGATGACCAAAATATCAGGTACTGCATCGTGGTCCATAAAGGCAAATAGTTTTCCTGTGCGCCCAATTCCAGGTTGGATTTCATCAAGAATAAGCAAGGCGCCAACTTCTTCACAGCGTTTTTTAACTTTTTTCAGATAGCCTTTTTCAGGTAGAATAAAACCAGCACCTCCTTGAATGGTTTCCAGAATAACAGCAGCTGTTTGGTTGGTGATTTTCTCAAGATCCTCGTGACTGTTAAAGGCGATAAAACGCGTGCCTGGAATAAGAGGTCTGTAGGCGCTCTTGCGCAATTCATAGCCCATAACACTCATCGCTCCCATGGTATTTCCGTGATAGGCTTTATTTGCAGCAATTATTTCAGCTCGACCGGTTACGCGCTTGGCTAACTTTAATGCACCTTCAATAGCTTCAGTTCCTGAATTTGTTAAATAAGTAGTGTTTAGTTGTTGTGGTAAATGGTCGGCCAGCAACTTAGCTAGTAAGACAGGTTCTTTTTGAACAAACTCCCCGTAGACCATCACATGAAGGTATTTGCCTAATTGTCTCTTGATGGCACGTACAACAGCGGGGTGTCGATGTCCCAAACTACAAGCAGATACACCAGCTACCAAATCCAGGTACTTCTTTTTATTGTTATCGTATAAATAACAACCCTTTGCACGCACAATTTCAAGCCCCATTGGGTATGGTGTCGTTTGCGCTTGGAAATCTTTAAATAACGATGCAAGTGAAGCCATTGCAACTATCTTTTTAATTTTATTGGAATTCCTTTTATTTCTGCTGGCTTAACCTTGATGCTGTAGTTCTCGAAATCTATTCCGTGAAATAAGTCTTCTTTGCTGTATATCCTTTCGTCTTCTCGCCATGTAAAACCGAGCAATTGTCTGGTGTTTTCAGGCAGGTCTTCTGGTGGATAAACGATGCCGTCAGGATTTGTGAAAAAAGTAATTTTTTCTATGCCACTGTCTACAAAGTCCAAGCGCAAGGCACTGCAAATGGCCTTGTCGATTCCTGTGAGCTCTAGGGTCTCGTCATCGTATAAATAATACACCATTTCGGTGTTTTGAATAACATCAACCGTTTCGAGACTTTTTCCTTTGAATTTTCCCTTGAGCTGAAGTCCTTTGATTTGATTAAAATTGGCTGCGTCTAAACTGTCTTGCTCAATGACAAAGGCATTGTTATAAATTAGCAAGGAGTCTAATACCTCTTTTTCATTGTCAATGGTTAGGTGGATTTCATCTCCAGTCATTTGACTTTCATCTGACCATAATATCGGATTGCGATCTGCAATTTCTTGTGGAGTCAAATATTGCAAATCACGGTCGCTGATTGGGCGTCTAATGAGTTTTGCACGTCCAGAAGTTTGATTAAAGTATATGGAATCAGTTTTTCCGCTCAAATCTTCTTTGAATATGCGCACATCGTAAAACCCGCGTATGATGCGTCGTTCAGGAGGGCCCGTTGCAATAAGGGTGTCTGCGTGAATAAACAGTGAGTCTAGTTCAACGAGATTGATGGCAAGCGCGCGATGTGTTACCATAGCCGAGTCTTTTTCCTTGAACACCTGCCCGTAATTTCCAGTGATAAAGGAGTTGTTTATGGTATCGGTTATGCGAATGTTTTGGGTGGCTGACGCATATTTTTTCGTATCATTGAAATAGATGCTGTCCCCAATGATATTGCGGTTGTTATAATCAATAGATGCATTTTTTTTGAAGTAGCCTTCTTTTTTATCCGTGTTGTAAAAGCCTTCACGGCAACGCACCACATAATCTTCTCCAATGATGGTGGTAGCACCATAAAAAAAAGCGTGTTTTGTTTCGGTGTAAAAATCCATACGCGCAGAGGTCAATGTAAAATCTGGATTGGTGACCACTACGTTATTTTCAAACTTGTATTTTTTAGCGTCAGAAATATAAGTGCCTCTTTTGCTATTAATTGTAGTAAGGCTGTCATAGACCGTTCCGTCTGCGGGGTAGTAGGCGATGCTTTTCATTCTGTCAAAATAAAGCGTGTCGGTTTTGAGCAGCATTTCCTTGTTGTCAAGCACAACCTGTTCTTTTGCAACTGCTAATTTAATTTTACCATCGTAATTAACGGTCTTGCTTGTGAGTACCAAGCTATCTCCTTGAACGATACGAACGTTGCCAAATGCGTCAAACCTGTTTTCTTTTTTATAAAAAAACGCCTTGTCAGACCAAACGTCCATACCTTGATGCACCAGATGTACCTGCTTGGCTGCACTGCGCTCTAAGATATTTGCTCCTGGGAAGTTTTCTTCATCTAACTGGAAGGAGCCCGCTTGACGGATTTCTATTTCTTTTTCCTGTGCCCATATTCCAGAAATGGATAGCAGCAATAAACAATAAAAGAGAACAGCTCTCATATGTTTATTTTAAGACGAGCGGAAGATGGTTTGATTTCTATCTGGACCTACAGAAACAATCTTTATAGGTGTTTCGACATAGGCTTCAATAAAGGCAACATAGTCCATAAAAGTTTTTGGAAGTTCGTCTTCAGTCCGCATTTTGGTCAAGTCTTCTTCCCAACCCGGTAATGAGGTGTATTTCGGCTTTAACTCTTCAGCGTTTAGGGAGTAGGGTAGGTGCTGGATGTTTTCGCCTCTGTAGTCATAAGACACACAAACCTTGAGCTCATCAAAGCCAGAAAGCACGTCGCCTTTCATCATCATCAGTTGGGTGACGCCATTGACTTCAACAGCGTATTTGAGTGCAACTAAATCCAGCCAGCCACAACGTCGCGAACGCCCTGTAGTAGCGCCAAACTCATGACCTACACGCCCCATTGTTTCGCCGATTTCGTCAAAAAGTTCCGTTGGAAAAGGACCGCTTCCCACTCTTGTGGTATACGCTTTAAAAATGCCGTAAACCTCCCCGATTTTATTTGGCGCAACGCCCAGCCCGGTACATGCGCCTGCGGCAGTTGTATTGGATGAGGTAACAAATGGATAGGTGCCAAAGTCAATGTCCAAAAGCGAACCTTGCGCCCCTTCGGCTAAAATATGCTTGCCTTCTTTTTGTGCAACGCTTAAGTATTGTTCGCTGTCAACAAATGAAATATTCGATTTTAGAAAGTCTATCGCTTCAAAAAATGCCTTGTCAAGAGCTTCCATGTCAAATTCAAGTTCGACTTTCATGTTGGCAACCATGGCCAAATGTTTGTTGCGAAGTGCTTTATATTTTGTTTTCCAGCTTGCTAATTCAATATCGCCCACCCGTATGCCATTACGACCTGTTTTATCCATATAGGTTGGGCCTATACCTTTAAGCGTAGATCCAATTTTTGCTTTACCTTTCGCTAGCTCAGAAGCAGCATCAAGAAGGCGGTGTGTTGGAAGAATAAGATGTGCTTTTCTAGAAACCAACAGCGACTTATTAATGTTTATGTCAAACGGAGCCAAGTTGTCTAACTCTTGCTTAAAGATAACAGGGTCAATCACCACTCCGTTTCCAACCAAGTTGGTGGCAGTAGGATGAAAGATACCCGATGGTATAGTGTGCAATACGTGTTTAATTCCGTCAAATTCTAGCGTGTGACCTGCATTGGGTCCGCCTTGGAATCGGGCAATGATGTCGTACTTTTTTGTAAGTACATCAACAATTTTACCTTTTCCCTCGTCGCCCCACTGTAAGCCTAGGAGTAAATCAATGGCCATGAATGATTAGTTAGCTTTTTTTTTGGTTCCATAAAAGTATAACGAATGTGCGTGTATGTCAATATCAAAAACCTCCTCTATGGTTTGTTTTATGGCTTGAATACGGGGATCGCAAAATTCTTTTACATCGCCAGTGTCTGTTAAAATTACGTGATCGTGTTGTTTGTCAAAATATGACTTTTCATACTGGGCGTGTTGTAGACCAAATTGGTGCTTTCGAACCAAGCCACATGCCAGCAACAATTCAATTGTATTGTAGAGCGTTGCGCGACTTACCCTGTAGTTTTTGTTTTTCATCATGATATATAACGACTCGATATCAAAATGCTCATCGCTTAAGTAAATTTCCTCAAGTATGGCAAAGCGTTCAGGCGTTTTTCTATGCCCGTTGCTATCCAAGAACTGGATAAAAACACTTTTTACGATTTCGAATTCATTTTTCATATGCTAAAACCCAAAAAACAAAGATAAGCAACCGAATTCAATCTCGAACTACTTTATCAATCCCAGTAACTTTTTCAAGTTTATTAATTAACATGTGCAGGGTGGAGGCATGTCTCACGTGTAGTCTTATTTCCCCAGAAAACGTGCCTTTTTCTGTGTCAAATTTTATTTGTGTAATATCTACGTTGTGGGCATTTGAAATGAGGTTGGTAACCTCGTTGACAAGTCCTATTCGATCAATACCTGAAAGGCGGATATTGCCAGTAAAGAACCCTTTTGAGGAATCTATCCATTTGGCACTTAAAATACGGTAGCCATAATTTGATCGCAAGCTGATGGCGTTTGGACATTCGTTTTTATGCACCTTAATGCCTTCATTAATAGAGACAAATCCAAATACATCATCACCTGCAATAGGGTTGCAACAAGGGCTTAGCGTATAATTGAGGGTTTCTTGGTCTTTGCCAAAAACCAACATATCAAAGAAACTTGAAATTTCACTACTGTCGAGGTTTTCTTTCTTAGGTCGGTCAGAGGGACGTCTTCTAAACAGTTGGTAAAAACGATTGTTTTCCTCGGCGGCAAACTTCTTTAACATCTTATTGTCAATGGTGCCAATACCAATTCGATAATATAAATCCAAACTGGTTTTGAGTTTAAAGTAAGACACCATCGCATTGATAATCCGATCACTAAACTTAAATTTCATCTGACGCAGTTTACGCCTTAAAAGTTCCTTGCCTTCAGCAGCAATGGTTTTTTCTTCTGCTCGCAACGAGGTGCGAATACTTGAACGCGCTTTTGAGGTGATCGCAAAATCAAGCCAGTTGGCACTGGGCGATGAAGATTCAGAAGTGATAATGTCAACTTGGTCGCCGCTGTTTAATGCATAATTTAGCGGTACAATCTTGCCATTCACTTTTGCGCCACGCGTTTTGTCACCCACTTCACTGTGAATGGAATAGGCAAAATCTACAGGTGTAGCTCCCTTAGGCAAGGATCTTAAGTCTCCTTTAGGGGTAAACACGAATATCTCACTCGCATACAAATTGAGTTTAAAGTCTTTGACAAAGTCCACGGCATCGGTATCGTCTGATTTTAAAACGTCACGCAATCGGTTTAGCCAGCTTTCCATGCCGCCTTCGTCTTTGTTTCCGTGCTTGTATTTAAAATGAGCTGCGTATCCTTTTTCAGCAATTTCGTGCATGCGCTCCGATCTGATTTGTACTTCGACCCATTTGCCACCTGGTCCAACAACCGTGATGTGCAAGGCTTCATAGCCCGTTGATTTGGGTGAAGAAATCCAATCGCGCAATCGCATGGGATTAGGTTGGAAATGGTCGGTAACGATGGAATAAATTTTCCAAGCCAGAAACTTTTCTTGTTTTGGCGTTGACTTATAAATAATACGCACAGCATAACGATCAAAAACTTCGTCAAACCTTTTGTTTTTGATCTGCATTTTTCTGCGAATGGAAAACACACTTTTGAAGCGACCTTCTGTTTTAAAACTAATACGCTCTTTACTTAAGTGCTTTTGAAGTTGTTTTGTAAAATTCTTTATATAGCTCAGTCGTTCCTCTTCGCTCTCTTTTATTTTTAGTTCTATGTCGTTGTATACTTCAGGCTCTGTGTACTTAAGGGCCAAGTCTTCTAGCTGTGTTTTGATGTTATACATGCCAATACGATGTGCCAAAGGCGCATAGATGTAAAGCGTTTCAGAAGCAATGCGTACTTGTTTTTCTTCTGGCATGGCGGTTAAGGGTGTCATGTTGTGGAGCCTGTCTGCAATTTTTTTTAAAAAAAACCCGACGTCATCATTCATGGTTAGCAGCATTTTCTTAAAATTTTCTGCCTGAATGGAAACGCGCTTGTCTTTTGAGAGTTTTGATATTTTGGTAAGTCCATCAACAATTTTTGCGACGGTGTCGCCAAACATTAGGGCTATGTCATCAAGAGTCAGGGAAGTGTCTTCTACCACATCGTGGAGTAGGGCTGCGGCTATGGATGTAGCACCCAATCCAATTTGATCGGCAACTATCTGCGCCACAGCGATGGGATGCATAATGTAGGGTTCGCCGCTTCTGCGTCTTTGGTCTTTGTGGGCGTCTACTGCGGTGTCAAAAGCCAGCCGTATGAGTTTCTTGTCTTCTGCCGTCAACGATTGATAGCTGTTGCGTAGTAAGTTTTTATACTCCTGTGCAATAATGGCATTCTCGTTAACTTCTGAAATTTGCATAGTTAAATATACAAAAATTAGGATTTACGTTGACGCACAACTTCATAAGCCAATACAGCTGTAGCTACGGATACGTTTAAGGAGTCAACATGACCTAGCATGGGTATTTTAACGGCCGTAGTTTCTTTTTGCCAAAATGGACTTAAGCCTTTTGCTTCGCTTCCCATTACCAATGCTGTTGCTTTGGTAAAATCTGCCGTTGCGTAGTTTATGCCTTTTTGGAGTGAAGCCGCATAAATATTGATGTTAAAGGTTTTTTAAAAAATCTTTGGCTTGATTGTTTTCGCAAACAAATGTTAGTACAGAGAAAAAACCACCAACGCTCGACCTAATCACATTTGGATTGTAAATATCAGTATGCGGGTCACTTATAATCACCGCATCTACGCCTGCTGCGTCAGCAGTGCGCAGTATGGCACCTAAATTTCCAGGTTTTTCGATTGACTCCAAAACCAATACAAAAGGGCTGTTGCTTTTTGGTTGCCAATTTTCTAGTTTGGCATCTTTTTGCTTAAGAACGCCTACGACTCCTTCAGTGGTATCGCGCATTACCATTTTGCGATATACACCTGTTGAAACGGATGTAATTTTTGAATCGAGATTGAATTTTCCTATCCAGTTTTTAAATGCTACTTCTCCTAAAATTTCCGGACACCAATAAATATGCATTGCTTCAAAGCCAACTGTAAACGCCAATTGTAGTTCCCTTAAGCCCTCTACTACAAAGCTTTTGGTCTCTTTTCTTGCTTTAGCTTTTGACTGTAAAGCAACAATATTTTTGACGGCTTGATTTTGTGTACTTGCTATACGTTTCATTAATTATTCAAATTTAAAACACAAACAATTTTTATCACTTTTCAAAAGATCTGTATATTTACTAGGCCAAATTTAAAACTTAACAAATTGTTGTCTACCGTAATTGTTGACGATGAAGCACGCAATATCGCACTTTTATCTCATTGCCTTGAGAAGTATTGCCCTGAAATTTCATTAGTCGCTTCATTCACAAAAAAAACAAAAGCCATTTCTCATTTGAGAAATAACAAACCCGATATTCTTTTTCTTAATATTGTCCTTGATGCTGGAAGCGGTTTTGATATTCTTGATGCCATTGACTATGATGAAATTCATGTTGTCATGTGTTCTGCTCATGACGAATTTGCCCTAAAAGCTATCCGATATCAGGTGACTGATTATTTGCTCAAACCCCTTGAAATTCAAGATCTAATTTCAACAGTCGAAAAAATTCAAAAAAGAATAAAGAAGCACAAAGAAAGACAGGTGTACAATTCTTCTCATTAAAGATCTCTTAATGGCTCCTTAGCAGCGACTAATCATCGTATTGCCACTTCTGAAAAATCTTGTGTCGATTTTGTTTCTATTGATGAAATAATGTGTGTAGAAACCCACAAAGGCACCCACAAATCTGAAATTGTGCTCAAGCATCACGCAAAACGAGAGCATATTGTTGTGAATAAACCTTTGCTTGAAATGGAGAAAAAATTGCCTGAAAATATTTTCTTTAGGGTAAGTCTCACTTCTATTGTGAATATTACGGCCATACGTACCATTCATCGCAATGTGCAATACACCCTTACGCTTACCAATGGATACCGTATTCAAATCCCAAGAACGGGCTATAAGTTGCTGATTTCCTTCATGGAAAAAATATACGAAACCATCATATAACTTTTTTATTACCTGAGGCTTCCGTATTTTTGTGTGGTATGCCAACCGACACAAAACTTACTGAACAATTGATAGCACTTGAGCAAGACCATAGTGCGCACAATTACCACCCACTTCCTGTTGTTTTGGACAGGGGAGAAGGTGTCTATTTATGGGATGTCGAAGGCAAAAAATACTATGATTTTCTTTCGGCTTATTCAGCGGTTAACCAAGGGCATAGCCACCCAAAAATCCTACAAGCGCTTCATGATCAATCGCAAAAACTCTGTTTAACATCACGTGCTTTTTTCAACAGTTCTTTGGGTCCTTTTGCAGCATTTATTTCCAACTATTTTGGATTTGACAAAGTGCTTCCCATGAATTCGGGTGCGGAAGCTGTTGAGACTGCTATCAAACTGACCCGAAAATGGGGTGTTCAAAAAAAGAACATACCACAAGAGGCCGCACAAATTGTAGTGTGTCACAATAATTTTCACGGGAGAACAACCACGATTATATCGTTTTCTGATGACCGAGGTGCAAAAAATGATTTTGGACCTTATACGCCAGGATTTATCGCAATCCCGCACAATGACTTGGATGCTTTAAAAAATGTCTTGGAGGCAAACAAAAACATTGTTGGTTTCTTGATGGAGCCTATTCAGGGGGAGGCAGGTATCTATACGCCTGACGAAAATTACTTGCAAGATGTTCAAGCGCTTTGTAACGCACATGATGTTTTGTTTATTGCTGATGAAATCCAAACAGGTATTGCCAGAACGGGTTCATTGCTCGCGGTCTGTGGAAATTGTGATTGTGGTACAACTTGTGAAAGACAGGCAGATACATTTGCAGCTCCTGATGTGCTAATCCTTGGAAAGGCAATTAGTGGAGGTGTTTATCCCGTCTCTGCTGTTTTGGCCAACAATGATGTCATGGACGTAATCAAACCCGGAGAGCATGGCAGTACTTTTGGTGGAAATCCCATTGCTGCAGCAGTGGCCACTGCTGCCCTTCGCGTAGTTCAAGATGAGGCACTCGCCTTAAATGCACGTAAACTCGGCAAGATATTTCGTGACCAACTCAACACCTACATCCAGTCCAGCAAGGTTGTGACTTTGGTGCGTGGTAGGGGCTTACTCAATGCGATTGTGATCAACGACAGCCCAGAAAGCGATACCGCCTGGAACATTTGTATGGCATTAAAAGAAAACGGCTTATTAGCCAAGCCTACGCACGGAAATATCATCCGATTTGCACCACCGTTGGTGATGACTAAAGCGCAACTATTAGACTGTGTTAACATCATAATAGCAACCCTAAAAACCTTCGAACCAAAGTAGTTTTATGGATTTGATTTATTTTGATAACGCTGCGACTACTTTAATTTATCCTGAAGTAATCGAAGCCATGCATGATACGCTTCAAAGAGACTTTGGCAATCCTTCTTCTGTGCATGCGGTAGGGCGTTCTGCAAAAGCCAAGGTTGAGTCTGCACGAAAATACATCGCTAAGCAAATGGGTGTTTTGCCCATAGAAATCATTTTCACGTCTGGCGGAACTGAGGGCGATAACACTGTGATGCATGCCGCTTTTCATCAATTGGGGATACGCCACTTTATAAGTTCTCCAATCGAACACCACGCAGTGCTTCACACCCTAGAACACATGGCCAAACAAGGCCACATACATCTAGACTTGGTAAAAGTACTTCCCAGTGGTTTGCCCGACATGGACGATTTAAAGCGCTTGTTGCGCAGTAGTGATGAAAAGAAAATGGTGAGCCTAATACACGTCAATAATGAGGTAGGCACCCTAATAGACCTTGAAGCTGTTGGGAACCTTTGTCACGCGCACAATGCTTTGTTTCATACAGATTCCGTTCAATCCATTGGACATTTTTCCTTGGATTTTGGCTCGCTTCCGGTAGATTTTGCTGTTGCTTCTGCACACAAATTTCACGGCCCCAAGGGCGTTGGTTTTTCATACATAAAAAAAGATACGGGTTTAGGCGGTATGATTTTAGGCGGTTCGCAAGAACGCGGAATGCGTGCAGGTACAGAAGCCGTTCACAATATTGTTGGTATGGAAGCAGCCTTTCATATTGCCTATCAACGCATGGAAGCGGATGCTTTGTATCTCAAGGAATTAAAAACCTATTGTCTCGATCAATTACAAGCCGCTTTGCCTGGCACAACATTTAATGGCGCTTCTGGTGATATTGAAAAAAGCACGCATACGATTGTAAATGCCCGTTTGCCCATGGATGAGAAAAAAGCACAACTCCTGGCTTTTAATCTTGATTTGCAGGGGGTATGTTGCTCCAAGGGTAGTGCTTGTCAGTCGGGAAGCGAAGGAGGTTCCCATGTGTTGCAAAACTTGCTCACTGCCGAACAAAACAAGGCGCCGTCTTTGCGTTTTTCCTTTTCGGCGCACAACACTAAAAAAGAAATTGACAAGCTTATTGCTATACTTGTTGACTACGCAAAAAGCTAAAGTCTTGCTTTGATTTTTATATTGAATACACGTGGCGTCATATAATTGGCTACGGCAAATTGACGCTGTGTATATACATCTCTTACCCAAGTATTGGTAATTGCATTTTGTACATTGAATAGGTTGAATATTTCAACTCCAACCTCAAGCTCGTCAAAAGCGCGAAAGGTATTTCTAAAGCGGGTATCGTCTTTTAGGACATATAAAAAACCAATATCCGCACGCTTGTAGTTGCGCAATCTGTTTTGATAATTGTAAGCATCTGCGTAGCTAGGCGAACCGCCTGGAAGGCCTGTGTTGTAAACTAAATTTAAGTTCATTTTTAAGAATGGTAACCTTGGTACATAGTCTTGAAAGAGCATGGCAAATTTCAATCTTTGGTCGGTTGGTCTTGCAATATCTCCACGATTATTTTGATTCTCTACGGCTTTTAACAGCCCCACACTTATCCAAGACTCCGTGCCGGGAACAAACTCACCATTAAGCCGCAAATCCAAGCCGTATACTTTTGCCTTGGTGTCGTTGTTTGCAGCATATCGAATGCGGACGTTTTCCAAGGTATAGGGATTAACATCCCATAAGTATTTATAGTAGGCCGAAGCCCTAAAAACAAACGGTCTTTTCCAAAGTTGAAATGTTCGATCCTGGCTTACTACCGCATGTATGGATTGTTGTGGCTTTACGGATGGATTTATCTTCCCGTCAATACCTCTTAGTTCTTTGTAAAATGGCGCTTGTGTGTAATTGCCAACCGATACTCGTGTTACTATATTGGGATTGTTTACAGGCTGAAAACTCAATTGAGCACGTGGACTTACAAACGTACTGCCAGAATTGCTAAAGTTTGATAGGTTCCAATGATGCACGCGAATTCCAGCCGATAACCACGCTATTTTTTTACCCATCAAAAAGCGGTTGTTATATTGGAGATACCCCGAGATTCTGTTTAGTGTACTTTGTTGCGTGGCTCTGATGTTATTGAACAATGTCAATGGACCTTCGAAGGGTTCATAAGGTTGGTTGTTTTTAGCGACAATACTGGGTGGGCGTATGGAAAAGCCCGCAGAGTCTATTTTTTCCCATTCCACAATTCGATCACGTATGTTTTCAGATTTTAGCGCCACACCCCAACGTAGCTCCTGTTTGTCTCGCTTATGTTTCCCCGAAACATTGACGGATGTTATCAAAGCATCAAAATCGTTTCTTCCATGGTTATGCTGACTGCCAATGCCTTCCGCAAAGGATATGTTCCCTAAGTCTTCCGAGCCAATTTCCGTATTTGGTGTGCCAAGTAAATATTGTCCAATAATGTCAAAATACTCCTGTTCTTGGGTGTGATAAATTGAAGTTGTCAATATGTATTGGTTGTTTTCAGATGGTTGATAAGTGGTTTTTAACGCACCCAAATACGTTTGGTAAGTGTCTTCTTCACTGCCATCGTAATAAACCAATAGCGCACGTGGGTCACTAGCAGTTCCAAAATTTGTTTGCCTTGTTTGGGGGGCGTAATTGTAAGTGTTTCTAGAAACAGCACCTAGAAATTGAAATTTTAGTTTTTCGCTTTTTCGATAGCTAATAAAAGACTGCAAATCGGCAAATGAAGGCTGGTATTGCGCACTGGTTTCTTTTTGGTTTACAAGCAATTGGTTATCTCGATAGCGTGCGCCTACAATTGCCGACCACTTCCCCTTTGCGCTGCCGTAGCTTATGCCGCCTCCCAACAAACTGGCATCTACATTTAACTCTTTTTTTGTTGGTGTTTTATAGGTAATATCCAATACCGAGGAAAGCTTGTCGCCATAACGGGCTTCAAAACCACCGGCCTTAAAAGATACTTGTTGAATGAGATCGGGATTTAAAAAGCTTAAACCTTCTTGCTGTCCAGCGCGAATAAGCGTTGGTCTATACACTTCGATTCCGTTTACGTAAACCAAATTTTCATCGTAATTACCCCCTCTAACCGCATATTGCGTGCTGAGTTCATTGTTTGAATTTACCCCCGGCAGACTTAAAAGTAGGTTTTCAACGCCTGCATTTGCTCCAGGGATGCTGCGTACTGTTTCAGGAGATAATACGGTAACACCGCTAATTTTTGTGGATTGATTTCCCATGACAACCACTTCGCCCATTTGTGCCCGTTTGGTATTCATAACAGGGTGAAACTCTTGAACGGTATTGGGCTGTGGATTAATGGTTACGACAACCCTTTCATGGGCAATATGCGAATAGGTAATGACCAATTTATTTTCGGCCGGTATGTTTAATTGATAAAAGCCGTTAACGTTTGTGCTGGTACCAAAGCCCGTATTTGTGCTTACAGACACATAGGGAATGGGCTCTTGACTCTCGTTGGTGATGATGCCTTGTAGGGTGGTGTTTTGCGCAAGCAGCACGAAATGACAACTTAGGTAGTATAGAAAAGCAAGCGCTAGTTTTTTCATTCTTTGCGATAAAACGTTGTCTCAAATGTAGTGCTGTTGCCGACTTTATCCCAAACAATTAGCTTTAATTTGTGTTTTGTTTTTTTAAGTTTAATGGGATCTCTGAATCGAAACGTGAGTTCTTTTTTCTTTTGTTCGTATTCAAACAGTATCCATTTCCCGTTTAAGTAGCCTTCATAGCGACTAACACCAGCCCCTTTGTCATCTATTGTAAACCGAATGTCTTTCTCTAACGAAATCCAACGATCACTGATTTTCTTTTGATCTACAATCGTTGGAGGAATGCTGTCTACCAACACTGTTATGGCTCCTGTTCCTTTCAGCTTAGCCGAAAACTGTCCTTTGTCATTCTTATTTGTCACAAACCCCCAGCGCTTACTGCGCTTTAACGCCAAATAAGCCCCTTTGGGTGTTTTTTCTTTTTTTAATGTTATGCTGTATGGCTTCTCAAAATAGGCGTAATCGTTAGAGATGTTGAGCGTGTCTCCATCCACTTCAATGTTTAGGGGTGTGGGTTGGCTAAAGGTTTTTGCGTTTATATATACGCTGAAATCTTGCAATTCAAACATATAGTCTCTTTTTGGATAAATTATTTTGCCGGGCAGTGGAGATTTCTTTGTCACCCAAACTTCTTCGGCTTTTCCTTCGATGGGTACTTGCAAATAGACGTTATTCCCCGCAACATCGCTCAGTTTTATGGTGTAGGTCAACTGCGCTCCTGCTTCAACAGCAACAAGCCCGTTGTTTGTGTAATTGGCAAAAGCCACTGGCGTTTCGTGGGTGTTAAAAAGCTGCATTACCTTCTTTTTTGTGTCTATATACAGCGGATAGTCAATCAATTTGTGCATTTCGCTGGTGTCGTCAAATGAGAGCGTGTCAAATTGAATTTCAAATCGTGGGGTGCTGTTGCTAGTGGCCTCAATTTTAAAAGCACCATTTTTAAAAAAGGATCCATCCTGCCTGTCAAAGTGCTCAATACCAAAACCAATTGTTCCGATGGCTTTGATGGTATCGGCAACATACACACTGTCATTTTTTTTGGTAATGGCCAATTGAATCTGATCCTCTGACCTGTTGATCACGCCATCAACGGGATAGCCAATAAGCTGAACAATAATGGGATTACGCGTATCAGCAATGTTGTCATTGGCAAGTAGTGGATTGAAAGGAATTTGATTTGCCGTTGTTCTGAGTTCAAAATGTAAGTGGGGCCCAAAAGACGAACCTGTGTTCCCCGAATATCCAATAAACGCTCCTTTTTTAATGGGCATGTGGTCAGGTTCAGGATAAAATTCAATGGTGTAACTTTTTAGGCTGTATTGTTTTTTGCGAACGTGTGGGATAATATCGGGGCTGTATCGCTGCAGATGCGCATAAACACTTGTCACTCCGTTGGGATGATTGATGTATAATGCTTTTCCATATCCACCTTGCTGAATTTTAATACGCGACACATATCCGTCTGCAACGGCACGCAGTGGCACCCCTTGTTTTCCTTGGGTACGGATGTCAATTCCTGCGTGGAAATGTGTCCCTCTAAGCTCGGCAAAGGTTCCTGACAATTGCATGGGAATGTCTACAGGAGGATGGTAGTCTTGCGCATGAACAAGGCTTATTGCCAACAAGGCAAATAGTAAGATTGAGCGTTTCATGTTTTCAAAGGTAAAATATTATGATGCAAAATTGGTACTTCGAATTTGTGAAATGTCAACAGCTTAGGTACATTTGAAAGGAAATAATATTAATGGACACCTCTACCACTACCGTTTTGGATCAATTAGAAAATCAGCTTCACGAGTTGGTTGAAAAAATGCGGCAATTGCAGCAATCGAAAGCCACTTTAGAAACCAGCTTGGTTGAGGCTCAAGCGAAATTTCAGAAAAAGCAAGAAGAGGCACAAGAGTGGAAAGAAAAATACGAAGCCTTAAAAGCTGTCCAAGGCATGAAAACGGACAATACCGCAGCTAAAAAACGCACCTTACATCACATAGATGCGTTAATAAACGAAGTTGACGCATGTATTGCACAAATTAAAATAGAGGACTGATGCAAAAAATTAAACTTTCTATTGCCGATAGGGTATACCCACTAAGTGTTCCAGAAGGCGAGGAAGCCATTTTACGTGAAGCGGCAAAAAGCCTCAACGTAATGGTAGATCACTTCGAGAAAAACTATGCGGTAAAAGACAAACAAGACGTTCTGGCCATGTGTGCCCTTCAGGTTGCCGTACAGTCCAGTAAGGAAGCAGAAGCCAATACGACATCGCAAAGTGATGTTCACAAAAAAATTGTACTTTTATCCAAGTATTTAACGGAGCAATTAGCTTCCTAAATACCAAAAAAATCTTACCCTACATCAGGTATATTTTTTGATAAACTCAACGCTAATTTAATTCGAAGAGGTGAGTTTTGGGTGCACAAGCAAGCCGTTCTAAACGGATCCTTAAACACGCAGGTAGCCTCAAACATGTTTAATTCGAGTTTATGCAAAACTTGCCAGGTGTAGGTTTTTTTAATAATTGACCGGTAATTTATTCTTTTCGAATAGTTTGTGAATCCACAGAATAACAACTCCAAAGCCAACAGCTGATATAATAAGCAATATATTTTGTAGTCCAGTAACACTAAAGGATAATTTGACCAAAATGGTGGAGATTACAAAACCTGAATTGCGAATCACTTTGTTAAACTTATCGGTATGTGCAAACGAAAACAACACCAAAAGCACGTCTACCAAGATGAGCACAGTAAAGAAATCATCAAAAAACACAGCATTCACATCAAGCCCTGAAGTAATTCCCTGCCCAAATTCAGATACCTGTGACGCCCATTCAAATACATTGTAAACAGCGATGATGACAAATGTCGGTACCAATAAAACAGCTAACGATTTTTTAAACTTAACAAAGCGGATTAGCTCTGGGCGGGTTTCAGTGAGTTTTAGCAGCTTTCGCACTCTAAACTTATTCATATTATAGAAGAAGTGAATGAGTAAAAACAAGACCACAGTGGCAATGATATCGTATATAAATTGAAGGTTTTCTGCACTTTCAAACCAGTTGCCATCCAAGGATATGTTGGATAAATCTTTGTATAACCTTCGTATGACAATAAGCATGATGATTTCGTATTGCTTACCAATATATATGGTCATTGACTTTGGTAAATAATAAATCAGCAAATACACCTCATAGACAAGAATAAAAGAGAATGGTGTATAAATGGCCGAAATAGGGTTGGTAAACAGCTCGCCTGTAATGGCAATTCCAAGAAGGCCAAGGTCGTTTAGCGTGATCACTGCCAAGTGAAGCAAAAAGCTTACGATAGCAAGGTTTATGATAAATTTTTCGCTAAACTTTTTGGTTTTTTCATCCAAAAGTTTGGCGTACAGCAGCTCGAACATGTAGTTAAAATTTCTTCAATATATAAATTTTGTTCCACTATAAGGCATCATATCTGTGCCTTGCTGTATATTTGATGCAAACGTAACAATGGATTCATTCGAACAAATTAAGTCCCATATCGAATCGTTAGGCTTCGAAGTAGTAGCACATGATTTTAAGCGTCCGTGGGGTGGTTTTCTGGTTATTGATGAGGCACAAGCGCAAGACTTTGCCAATCAGTTTTTCTCCGGATTAGACGTAAATTCACTTCGCATTGGGGGAAAATTAAGCCCTAAAATATTGATTGTTTCTCCACATGTACGCCTGTCTTGGCAGTACCACCATAGACGTGCTGAAATATGGCGTGTTTATAAGGGAGCTGCTGGAATCATGCGTTCCGATACTGATGAAGCGGGAGCATTAGAAGTCCTCAATGAGGGCGATCAAGTTCGCTTACAACAGGGCGAACGCCATCGTTTAGTTGGGCTGGATTCTCGTGCCTTGGTTGCAGAAATATGGCAACACACAGATCCAGAAAACCCATCTGATGAGGATGATATTGTCCGCGTTTCTGACGATTTTGGAAGATAAACATGCATACCTTTTCTAGCCCTTTCGTTTCTATTGCGGCATTGCAGCAAAAACTTGCAGCCCATACTGATGCGGCTTTATTAACACCTATCGACGGAGGATGGAGTGTATTGCAGCATCTTTACCATTGCTGGTTGGTGGAAAGAGGAGTGTTGGCCTACATAAAGCTTAAAACACAAGACCCTGACGCCTTGGAGCAAGTACGTTTGCTAACCCGACTGCGATTTTTCTTTTTTTTCACAAGCCTAAAACTAGGATTGCTGAAAGTTAACGCTCCTAAGGTAGTCCAGGCTTTCCCCGAAAACATGAACCGACAAGATTTGTTTGAACGCTTGGCCAAAACACGGGAAGAGGCGGATTTATTTTTTACAGATTTTCCCGAGGCCACGGCCCGTAAGGGTATTTTCAAGCATATGTTTATAGGACGTTTAAATAAAGCTTTATCGCAGAAATTCATTAAGCTTCATCTAACACACCACCTTAAATTGTGCGGCTTATAGCCCAATCAAATACCCTAACGAGATAGCAAAATATCCGTTGTTGTCGGGGTCGTCCTCCCCTGGAAGTGCGTTTGGAATTGCAAAGGTGTATTCAATCTCAAAATCCCATTTGCCAAAATCAAATGCGACGGGAAGGGTCAGTTCTGTATTTAAAAGTTGAAACACATCCATGCTCACTTCTTCAAATTGAAAGATACCAACACTTACCAATTCAGTTACCGTTTGATTTCCCCAAAAAACACCAACCCTTGGTTCAATGGATACGTCTAGAGATTTACTTTCCAAGAGGTCAATGTTGAAATAGGTGTTGTTAGATACATAACTTGACGTGTTACCTCCAAATAAATAACCGCCCGAAAGTGCGTTTCTAAACCATTTATTCCGATAACTTAAGCTCAATGAAACCCGTTGATTGTTTAGGTCTGCTACGTCTTCTGTAAAGCTGGTATAGGAATAGACCCCCGTTGCCATAATTGATTTTTTCTTGTTTAGGTAGTTGGCGTAACCACCACTAAAAGTGATGAAATCCCATTGTGGATTAACCTCGCTGTAATACCCCGAACCCACATGTAAAAAGAAGTTGTTGGAATCTATATAGCTCACGGATGGAAAGAAACTGTATTGCTCAACGCCAAAATCACGACCTGAAAAAAGCGTTTTGTTATTGTACAGTGTGTTTATGTATAGAAAATCTTGTTGCTTTAGATCATTGACCATGGCCTCAATCGATAAGCTGTCCATGGGAAAGAGTTCCTCTAAAATAGCATCTGCTTCGGACCTAACGCTTTCTTGCGCCAAGACCAAAGCAGGGATACATGCCAGTATAAATTTTAGTTTCCGCATTCAAATAGAAAGAAAAGGGGCAAAGCTCCCAATCTTACCCTCTTTTCTTCTTCCTTCTCTCTTTGATGTTTTCTCTTCGTTCTTTAAGTTGCTCATTGCGATTTTCCATGCGCTTTTTTATCTTTCCTCTACGCTCTTTCATTAACTGTTTCTGCTCGTCTGTAACCGTGGCGCGGAACGCATCTTTTAAGGCTTTAATTTCGCTGCGATTGGCTTCCATCATCGCTTTTTGTGCATCCGTAAAACTTGCACGAAGTGCTTCTCTGCGCTCCCTTTTGCTAAGCTCTTTATTTTCCATAATGGCAAGTTGCTCGTCGGTAAGTGAACTTTTGAATTCTTCGCGATTCTCTTTTACTGCAGCTTTTTGTGCTTTTAGCATTTCAATCTGCTCGGGGGTATAGATTTTCTCTTTCCCCTTTGTTTTGTCTTGTGCCACTGCAAACTGCCCTAAGGCCATAGCTGCAACTAGAATGGTGATTGTGATACGTTTCATATTTGTCAATTTTTGTGTTTGTTATTTAGACCTACCGTTATGCAAAAAGTTTTTTTAGACCTCGCTAAAAACAAATTTTTCATCGAACCAATCGTCAAAAGCTTCGTCGCTGATTTCTAAAGACTCAATGGTTAGTTCTTCGAATGTATGTATTTCAAAGTTGGTAAGCTGTTGCTTTTGAACCAACAAGAATGCAAATGCCAGAATCCCTAGGGCAGCAGTGGTACGTATGGCCTTGGTGCCAAAAAAACGAGACACCTTCTTTTCTTCGTTCAGGAAGCTTAGCATATCCTTTTTTGAGGACTCAAAATAGCCTTCGGGCACTTCGTAGCCCAATTGTTCATTATGTAAATGTTTCTTATTCATACGGTTGCTTTTACATGTATTATAATTTTTTCTTTGGCAGCATAGAATGCTGTTTTAATGGAGTTTTTATTCCAAGTTGTGATTTCAGCGATTTCATCAAACGTGAGTTCATCAAAATACTTCATCTGAAAAATGCGTTGTTGCTTTTCAGGAAGTTTAATCAAAGACTCGTGAAAAGCAAAGCTTACGCTGTCTAGATCAAAATAGGGGTCGGCAGTGAGATTATCGAGATGATCTGTTAATTCACCATCGCCATTGGTATGTGCTAATTTCTGTTGCTTTTGGAGTAACCTCATGGACTCATTATAGGCAATGCGATAACACCAGGTTTTGACACTACTCCGAAACCCAAAGGATTTCAATCCGTTAAATATTCTGATATAGGTATTTTGAAGTACATCATCGGCATCTTGGTGTCGTTTGACCAGTTTCCGTATGTGCCAATAGAGCATCTCGTGGTAGCGTTCAGAAATGGCTTTTACCGCCTTGTCATACTGCTTGCCTTTAAGTTGTTCAATGATGTGACTTTCCTGCTGCAATGCGCATCTTTTGTAGTTAGACCCAATAAATGTAGAAAAGTTTGGTGTAAAGTGGAAAATTATAAGATTTGAAGGTGGGACTCCACTTATATAAAAGTAGAGGATATGCCGATGTTTTTAGGTTATTTAATCTATTGGAGGGGGCGGAGGGGGAAGGTCATTTTCATTTATTGTATACATTATTTTTACCTCTGCTTTATCCAATGTTAAAGAATCAAGATATAATATTTCAGCTCTGTAAATTATAACAACAATTAAACACTCAGTCAATACACCTTTATTACTCCGGTGTAACTGAGTTTAAAGTAAAAAAAAAGAGTCACCATCTCTGATGACTCGATTGTAGCGAGAGGGAGACTTGAACTCCCGACCTCCGGGTTATGAATCCGACGCTCTAACCGGCTGAGCTACCTCGCC
>OZSS01000028.1_pt1 | contig 63236 bp, 46 predicted proteins | sample 1779911 | NCBI WGS metagenome assembly OZSS01 (sample SAMEA2603589, study PRJEB24840) | metagenome | biome: Water; feature: Photic zone; material: Seawater sample | place: Mediterranean Sea | collected 2013-11-12 | depth 10 m
ATCATATGTTCTCGCAGAAGTCTGATGAAGCAAATGTTCAACTTCCTTTTGCTTATGGATTTCAGACCACTTGGCTAAGTAGAGCCAGGTGGTTTGAAAAAAAGGGAAACGCTCTTTTAGGGCTAACAATTTTTCAAATTCTTCCTTTGATTTTAAATCAAGCTGCTCTATGATGTCAAAAAAAGGTTTTTCTAGGTCTACCATTTAGCCAATGTTGAATTAAAAATATCTTGAGTTATCCGCTCAAAAATTTCTTTATGTGCTGTGTCGATCACATCATAAACCTGTTTGTCAGCAGGGAAGTCATAAAAAAAGGAAAAAGATTTACTAAAATCATCTTCTTCTCTTTTTGTGTTGGTAAAGGTGAGATGAACAGTCATTTTTAAACGGTTTTGTGCAGCCGTGTTTTCAGCAGTAGCAGACATGGGGGTAACGCTATATTCTGTGATATCTCCCTCATAAATAAGGTCACCGTCTGCACTCACTAAATCCAAATTAGTTAAGTTTAAGATCAAATCTTGAAGAGCTACAGTAAAATCCCGATCTAACCCAGGTTCCACAGTTGAGCCGGGTTTGTTTCCTGCCACATTCACAAAATAATTAACTTGAAAAGAGGAAGTGCCAGGGGGGATTGAAGCCCCTGTAAAAGAATAAATTCCACAGCTCACAAAAAACGGGAACAAGCCTAACCCAAGAAGTATTTTCACTTTATGAATTCTCGACATTATGCAAATCAAATTGTTTAATTTTTCGATAAAGTGTGCGCTCCGAAATTCCCAACTCATCTGCTGCCAATTTACGCTTTCCTTTATTGCGAACCAAGGCACTTTTAATCATTTCGATTTCTTTTTCTAAAAGAGATTGTGGTTCTTCCTCAACAATTGCCTCTGCATAATCATCATAGGGAGTGATTTCCTGATTGGGTTGTATTTCTTTTTCCTTTGGAATGGAGTCTTCAGAAATGGGAATCGCTTCTAAAGTATTTTTTGGGATGGCCTCGCTTTCTGTCTCTTTCTTACCATAAATTTTTTCAATTAAGCCTTGGCTTTTTTCTTGGACATTTACATTTTCTTCTTGTATCAGTTCTAAGGTTAATTTCTTTAAATCGTTTAGATCGCTTTTCATATCAAAAAGCACTTTATAAAGAATTTCTCGTTCTGTAGAAAAATCACTTTCTTTTTTTTGATCGCTTAAAAGCATGGGTAGGTTTTTCCCACTATCGGGCAGATACCCTCTGAGAATTGATGGATCTATTTCTCTGGCCTTTTCAAGAACTGAAAGTTGTTCTGCCACATTACGCAATTGTCTGATATTTCCATTCCAACGGTAGTTGAGAATCATCTTTTGGCTTTCTTCTGTAAGTTTTAGAGTGGGCATATGATATTTTTGGGCAAAGTCTGATGCAAACTTCCTAAATAAAAGAGGGATGTCTTCTTTTCGTTCCCTAAGCGGTGGCAAGGGTATTTCAATTGTACTTAATCTATAATAGAGGTCTTCTCTAAATTTCCCTTTTTGGATAGCTTCAGCCATATTGACGTTGGTAGCACCAACTATACGAACATTTGTTTTTTGGACTTTAGAGGCTCCCACTTTGATAAACTCTCCAGTTTCTAGCACTCGTAGCAAACGCACTTGGGTAGGAAGCGGTAGCTCCCCAACTTCATCTAAAAAGATTGTTCCACCGTCGGCAACTTCAAAATAGCCAGAACGTGTTTGAGTGGCTCCAGTAAACGCTCCTTTTTCATGACCAAATAATTCACTGTCAATAGTACCTTCTGGAATGGCTCCACAATTTACAGCAATGTATTTTGCATGCTTTCTGTGGGAGTATTGATGAATTATTTTTGGAATATTTTCTTTACCCACTCCACTTTCGCCAATGACTAAAACCGATATATCTGTGGTTGAAACGCGAAGCGCTTTTTCTAAAGCACGATTCAGTCCAGTGTGATTTCCTATGATTCCAAAACGTTGTTTGACACCCTGTAGTGATTCCATAATTAAATTGAGTTTGAATGACCTATTGCTTTTCCAAGGAGTGTTGCCGCCGTACAATCAGTAATTTTGACATCCACAAAATCACCAGCCTTATAATGTTCCTTTGGAAAAACTACCACAGTGTTTTGTGTTGTTCTACCACTCCAAAAAGCATCAGATTTTTTTGATGGCTTTTCAACCAGCACACAAACTGTTTTGTTTATATACGCTTGTGTCCGAAAATGGCTGTGTTTTTGTTGTAATTCAATAATTTCCTTTAGCCGTCTTTTTTTGATTTCTAATGGCACATTATCAGGAACTTTTCTAGCGGCTAACGTGCCAGGTCTTTCTGAATAGGCAAACATAAATCCAAAATCATACTTCACATAGTCCATAAGCGAAAGAGTGTCACAATGATCTTCTTCTGTTTCTGTAGGAAACCCAGCAATCATATCATGAGAGATACCACAATCGGGTATTATTTTTCGAATATTGTCTATCAATTCAAAATATTGTTCTCTGCTATGCAACCGATTCATTTTTTTTAAAATTCTATTACTTCCAGACTGAACAGGGAGGTGAATATAGTTACAAATGTTAGCATGTTTGGCCATCGTTGCGAGAACCTCTAAAGACATATCCTGTGGATTTGAGGTTGAAAAACGTAGCCGAATTTTTGGTTGCACAGAAGCCACCATGTCTAATAGATGATGAAATCGAATAGCTGTATTTTGTTGTAGTGTGGTGGCTTTTTCAAAATCTTTTTTAAGACCCCCGCCATACCATAAATAGCTGTCCACATTTTGACCTAAAAGCGTAATTTCTTTAAACCCTTTTTGAGCAAGATCTTCGACTTCTTTGAGAATACTCTTTGGATCGCGACTTCTTTCTCTACCTCTTGTAAAAGGTACTACACAAAATGTACACATGTTGTCACATCCTCTTGTGATGGAAATAAAGGCCGTGATTCCATTTGAGTTGAGTCTAACTGGAGCAATGTCTCCATAGGTTTCTTCTTTAGAAAGAATAACATTAACAGCTTCTCTTTCAGCATATACTTCTTCTAAAAGATTGGGTAAATCTTTATAGGCGTCTGGACCTACCACTAAATCCACTATCTTTTCTTCTTCTAAGAAACGGTGTTTTAAACGCTCAGCCATGCATCCTAATACTCCAACTTTTACTTTTGGGTTATCTTTTTTTAGCCCATTAAAATGAACTAATCTATTTCGCACTGTTTGCTCTGCTTTCTCCCTTATAGAGCAGGTGTTTAATAATATTAGGGAAGCTTCTTGCAGTTCATTCGTAATAGCATATCCTTCATTTTGAAGAATAGAAGCAACCACCTCACTGTCAGCAAAATTCATTTGACATCCATAGCTTTCGATATAAGCAATCCTTTTAGCTAAAAAGGTAGACTTTGATAGGGTCACCCCTTCATAGGCATACGGATTATTGATGGCTGTAGAATTTGTTTTTGATTTCATTGCTTAACTCAAAATTGTTTTGCCCTGCAAAATTAAGAAAAAAGCCAGCAATATTGACATTTTGTCAGTTTGTTGTTAAGAAGGCAAAAAAAGGTATTTAGTGGGGTAATTTATCTCTTAATAGTCCATATGCCCATGTCCCAAGAGTGGCAGCTGCTATGACAATTAAAATAGGATAAAAACCAGCACCTAATAAAGTGAACATAGGTCCAGGGCAAGCACCTGTGATAGCCCAACCTAATCCAAAAAAAATACCACCATACAAATAGCGTTTAACACCATATTCTTTATCAGTTAAAATAATTGGTTTTCCAGAGAATGATTTTAGCTTAAGGCGTTTGATGAGTTGAATACCTAAAACACCTACTGCTAATGCTGCACCAATTACACCATACATATGGAATGATTCGAATTGAAACATTTCATAAATTCTGAACCATGAAGCTGCTTCAGACTTATACATGGTAATTCCAAAAACGATTCCTATTAGTAACAATAAACGATTTTGCATGGCTTAAAATAAGTTTGGTAAAATGATATGGTTCATTATTAATCCTCCTATAAAAAATCCAATTACAGCAAAAAGAGAAACGATTTGCAGATTGCTCAAACCTGAAATGGCATGACCAGAAGTACAACCTCCAGCATAGCGAGTTCCAAAACCTACAAAAAAGCCACCTAATACAAGAAAGGCTAAAATTTTCGGTTTCTTAAGGGCTTCAATTCCAAATAATTCGTCAGGAACATAATTTTTTCCACCCGTTTTAATATTGATCAATTCTAATTGGTGTATAGTTGCTTCACTTATAGCCACTACATTATCATGTGAGAGAAGGTTTGCCCCTAGCCAACCCCCGATAATAGCTCCAAGAACAACTATGAGATTCCATCGCTGTGCTTTCCAGTCAAACTTAAAAAAAGAACTTGTTTTTCCTGCACCACAAATGGCACAAAATGTTCTAAGGTTGGAAGACATTCCAAAACTCTTATCTAAAAACAAAAGCGAAAGAAAGACAAGGCCAATCATCGGCCCACCAACGTACCAGGGCCAGGGTCCAAAAATAAAATCCATTAAAATTAATTAGTTGTTGGACATATGTAATCTGTGGTATCTATGGCGGCTTCTTGAATAGCTTTAAAACCTCCTGCGACATCAATAAAATTATGAAAGCCTCTACTTTTTAATATGGAGGCTGCGATCATGCTTCTGTATCCCCCAGCACAATGAATATAAAAGGTTTTATCTTTAGGGAAGGTGTCAAAATAATCATTGATATAATTTAAAGGGGAATGCTTCGCAACTGACATGTGCTGTGAGATATATTCACCTTCTTGTCGAACATCAAAAACAATCACAGATTTTTCTTTTAGCAAATGGCTTTTGAGTTCATGTGCTGTGTGGCTCTCAACCTGATCAAGTTCCTTTCCTGCAGCTTCCCATGCAGCAATACCTCCTTCGAGATAGCCTAATGTATTGTCAAAACCTACCCGAGCCAAACGGGTGACGGTTTCTTCTTCACGCCCTTCTGGTGTAACCAACAAAATAGGTTGTTTTACATCTCCAATGAGAGTACCAACCCAAGGGGCAAAACCTCCATCAATTCCAATAAAAATTGAACGAGGGATGTGTTTTTTTGCAAATTCATCTTGATGGCGGACATCTAATACAACAGCGCCCATTTCATTGGCTAAGTCTTCAAATTGATGCGGAGAAATTTGGGTGGTTCCTTTTTGCAATACTAGGGCAACATCTTCATAACCCTGTTTATTCATTTTAACATTCAATGGAAAATATTGTGGAGGAGGTAAAAGTCCGTCAGTCACTTCTTTAACAAACTCGTCTTTAGACATATTTTCACGTAGGGCGTAGTTTGTTTTCTTTTGATCTCCAAGGATGCCAACAGTTTCTTTACTTAAATTTTTACCGCAAGCTGACCCAGCACCATGAGCAGGGTAAATGAGTAAAGAATCTGGAAGGGGTATTATTTTATTACGTAAACTGTCATAAAGAATACTAGCAAGGTCTTCTTGTGTGAGATCCTCCCCTTTTTGAGCTAAGTCGGGTCTTCCTACGTCACCTAAAAAGAGGGTATCTCCACTAAATAATGCATGAGGTCTATTTTGCGCATCTTTTAGTAAATAGCAACTACTTTCCATAGTATGCCCAGGTGTGTGTAAAAGTGTAATGGTAAGGTCACCCAATGGGAAATCTTGGCCGTCTTTAGCAATAATACTATCAAATGCAGTTGAGGCATTGGGACCAAAAATGATGGGAGCACCTGTTGCTTTAGATAAAGTCAAATGTCCACTGACAAAGTCGGCATGAAAATGAGTTTCAAAAATATATTTTATTTGTGCATTATCCTTTTTAGCCTTGGCTATGTAGGGCTCCACTTCTCTCAATGGATCAATGATAGCTACTTCGCCATTGCTTTCGATATAATAAGCTCCCTGAGCCAAGCAGCCAGTATATATTTGTTGTATGTTCATTTCATTTTATTTGGTTATAAAAATATATACTACGGTTTAAAAATTTAAAATTATTCATAAGATATATTTATTCAATCATTATTTTGCCTTCTTATATCGTCTTTTATACCACTTTTGTCTAAAAAGCCATCAAAGTGATCAACAGCATCATTCGTGTCGATAAATAAATTTTCAGCTTTTAATATTTCAATAAGTTTACTTTTAAAGATGCGGTCTCTTGTTGGGCCAATTGCTCCAGCGATTAAAATTCTTATTCCATTTTTTTTTAGTTTTCCAAAGAAAATGACAAGTTGTTTGGTTGCAGTAGCATCTATGTAGTCTATTGATTCTGCATTGAGTATGAGTCCTTTTACAAGCCCATTTTTGTTTTCTAAATGATATTGAATGAGGTTTTTGAAATACTGAATGTTTCCAAAATAAAGTTGCCCATCAAAACGTAAGATCAAGAGATCCTCACGAAGTGTTACTTTATCGGGAAATCGATTTATATTTCTAAAATAGGGGGTGTTTCCAACCCTACCTAAAATAGCATGATGAGGTTTAGAAGTGCGATAAACTAAGTGCAACAATGAAAAAAGTACACCTAATAGAATGCCTTCTTTAATTCCAAGTGAAACCGTAAGTATTAAGGTTAAAATAAGAACAAAAAATTCTTGCCTATGATACAAAAATAGCCTTTTGGGATACTGAAAATCGATTAGCCTTACCACGGCCCTAATAATGACAGCAGCTAAAATTGTTTTGGGGAGATAATAAAACCACGGCGTGAAAAAAAGAAGGATTAGGCTAACAACAAAGGCACTAACCAATGAAGCTATACCACTTTTAGCCCCGGCTTTATCGTTGATTGCAGTTCGTGAAAAGCCACCAGTGGTTGGATAGGACTGAAAAAAAGAACCCATTATGTTTGCACCTCCCAAGGCAATTAGCTCTTGATTTGGTTGAACTTCATAATTATTGTGTTTTTCTTGAAAAGCTTTGGCAAGAGATATAGCCTCCATAAATGCAATTAGTGCTAGAGTAACAGCAAATGGAAAAAGTTCAATAAGATTATAAAGTGAAATTTCAGGAATACTAAAATTAGGCAATCCTTGAGGGACTTTTCCTACGATTTGAATCCCTTTTTCTTCCCAAGAAAAAAATTTTGATAGAAGAATACCCAAAACCATAATTATTATTATTCCCGGCACTTTAAATTTAAATTTACCTAATACAAACATGAGTGTCAATGCACTCAATCCGATATACAGACTAAAAAGATTTATCGAAGAAAAATGCATTAGTATTGATTGTAATACTTCATAGATTTGACTACCCATTGGAATAGGTATGCCTAAGAGGTGTTTGATTTGAGTCATCCCAATGATGATTGCAGCTGCGGAGGTGAATCCACTTATTACAGGTTTTGATAGAAAAGAAACTACAAAGCCCATATTCAAAAGCCCCATTATAATTTGGAGGAGACCTACCATAAAGGATAGCGCTATGGCCAATAAGATATATTCTTCCGGACTAGACAGAGCGAGGGCTCCTAGTCCAGTTGCAACAAGCAATGAATCCATTGCTACTGGCCCCACAGCTAACTGTCTTGAGGTGCCTAGTATTGCATAAATAACCTGAGGAGTTAGAGCAGCATAGAGCCCATAAATTGGTGGCAAGCCTGCAATTAGCGCATAGGCCATGCCTTGTGGAATTAATAAGATACCAACGGTGACTCCTGCAAAAAGATCACCTTTTATATAATCTTTTTTGTAGTTTGGAAGCCATTCTAAGATAGGGAATAAACGTCTAATCATGATGTTGAATGACTTCAAAATTTAATGTTTGATAATAAAAATAGCAGTATTAAATTTAGAAGATAGATACAGCCTCTAAAATACAAAATTTGATAGTTCCAAAAAAACTTAACTACTTTTGCAGCAATCATAATATTTGAAATGGCCAAAAATTTAGTTATTGTTGAATCGCCTGCAAAGGCAAAAACGATCGAAAAATTTCTAGGAAAAGAGTTCAAAGTAGCATCCAGTTTTGGGCATATTGCCGATTTACCTTCTAAAGAGTTGGGGGTTGACGTGGAGCAAAATTTTACACCAAACTATATTGTTTCGCAAGACAAGAAAAAGGTGGTAAATGAATTAAAAAAACTAGCAAAAAAAGCCGAAATGGTTTGGTTAGCAAGTGATGAGGATCGGGAAGGAGAGGCCATTGCATGGCACCTTGCAAACCAATTAAAACTTTCTGATCAAAACTCGAAGCGGATAGTTTTTTCTGAAATAACGAAAAATGCAATTTTGAAGGCGATTGAAAAGCCAAGAGCCATAAATTATAATTTAGTTAATGCACAACAAGCCAGAAGGGTTTTGGATCGTTTAGTGGGTTATGAGCTTTCTCCAGTGCTTTGGAAAAAAATTAAAACTGGTTTATCTGCTGGTCGTGTTCAGTCGGTTGCAGTTCGATTGATTGTTGATCGGGAGCGAGAAATTCATGTTTTCAAGCCAAAGGAAACATTTAAGCCAAAGGGGCAATTCCAAACCATTTCGGGAGCTCTTTTTGAAGCTCAACATAACAAAGAGTTCGATAAAGAAGCCCACACAAGAAAGTTTTTAGAAGACCATAAAACAGCATCTTTTAATGTCGATCAAATTCAAATCAAACCGGGAAAAAAAACACCCGCACCACCTTTTACAACCTCAACACTTCAGCAAGAAGCAGCCAGAAAGCTTTATTTTTCTGTAAGCAAAACCATGAACTTGGCTCAGCGACTCTATGAGGCAGGACTGATAACCTACATGAGAACAGATAGCGTCAACCTCTCAGATGAGGCAAAAGAGGCGATCCATCAGAAAGTTACTCAAACTTTTGGCGCAAACTATTTACAAGCTCGAAATTTCAAAACCAAAAACAAGGGTGCTCAAGAAGCACATGAGGCGATTAGACCTACCGACCCCCTAAGAGAAACGATACATGAGCTTGAATATGATCAAAAGCGACTTTATGAACTTATTTGGAAACGTAGTGTGGCATCACAAATGGCAGATGCTGTTTTAGAAAGAACAAAAATTACGATTAATTCATCTGCAACGTCAATTCCTTTTTCTGCTACTGGCGAGGTGATTACTTTTGATGGCTTTTTAAAATTATACATAGAAGGGTTAGACGATAATGAAGAGGAAATGACAGGCTTATTGCCAAAGATGAAAGAAGGAGAAAATCTTATGCTGAAAAAACTCACCAGCACACAACGCTATTCTAAACCCCCCTTCAGATATAGTGAAGCTTCTTTGGTAAAAAAATTAGAAGAACTTGGCATTGGCAGACCCTCCACCTATGCACCAACCATTTCAACAGTTCAAAATAGAGGGTATATAGAAAAGGGAAGTTCTGAAGGAAAACAACGAAGTTATTTACAACTCACTCTGCAAAATCAACTTCTTAAAGAAACAGTATTGACTGAGAAAGTGGGAGCTGATAAAGGCAAGTTAATTCCTACTGACATTGGAAACATTGTCAATGACTTTTTGGTAGCAAATTTTGAATCCATCTTAGATTTTAATTTTACAGCCCAAGTGGAAACAACTTTTGATAATATTGCACGTGGTGAAGAAGATTGGATTAAAATGATTAAGCATTTTTATGGAGATTTTCATACTAATGTAGATTATGTGAGCAACAATGTGCAAAGAGAATCTGGTGAACGAGAATTGGGAGTAGATCCAAAAAGTGGCAGACCAATTAAAGTCCGTTTAGGAAAATTTGGTCCTATGGCACAAATTGGAAATGTTTCTGACAAAAACCCACCCCAATATGCGAGCCTAACTCCAGATCAACAATTAGAAACGATCACTTTCGAAGAGGCGTTATCTCTTTTCGAATTACCAAAAATTTTAGGTCACTATGAGGGGGAAGAAGTTTCTGTCAACAATGGTAGATATGGACCTTATATAAAATTTAATAAAAGCTTTGTTTCACTGCCAAAAACAACTGACCCTCGAAACATAGACTTAGAACAAGCCATTGTCCTCATTGAGGAAAAGAGAAAAGCTGATGCGCCTATCTACGTTTTCAAAAATCAAGATGTTACTAAAGGGGTTGGTCGTTTTGGTCCTTTTTTAAAGTGGAATGGATTGTTTATTAATGTAAATAAAAAGTATGATTTTGATCATCTTTCTGAAGTTGACATAGAAGAATTGATTGAAGATAAAATACAAAAAGAAAAAGATAAAATCATCCACAATTGGGAAAATGCCGGAATTCGTGTAGAAAAAGCGAGGTGGGGTCGTTCTGCCATAATAATGGGGCGAAAAAAAGTAGAATTGCCGAAAACGGTTGATGCAAAAAAAATGACTTTGGAAGAAGCCAAAAATCATTTAGGAGTAGGAGCAAAAGCAAAACCCAAGCGAAAAACTAAAAAAACCAAATGAGTTTGGAATTATTGATTCCGGTTGAAGAACAGAGTCAATTGGGAATGAGTCTGTTACCAGATCAGATATTAGGAAAAAATATTTCTCTTCATACTGCAGCAGAAGGGCTACCCGAACTGAGTGGTTTATCTGTTGCACTAATAGGCCTGGAAGAAAACAGAAACAGTTATTTTCCAAATATCCATTTTGAACTAGCCGCTTTTAGGAAGTATTTTTATGAGCTATTTCCTGGCAATTGGAATATTAAAATTGCCGATTTAGGAGATCTACCCAACGGGAAAACCGTAGAAGATACCTATTTCGCTTTAAAAGAAATTGTGTCCCATCTGCGGCAAATGAATATCATCCCGCTGATTATTGGAGGAAGCCATGATTTGATTTATCCTCTTTATCAGAGTTATCAAGAACTCAATCAATTGGTAAATATAATTTCAGTTGACAGGTCTTTCGATTTTTCTCAAGAAGATGAGTTGATTTCTGGGCGATCTTACATGAGTAAAATTATTATGAATCATCCTAACCTATTGAATAGCTATACCAATCTTGGCTATCAAAGTTATTATTGCGCCCAAGAAGAGAGAGATCTAATAGAAAAATTGTTCTTTGATGCTATTCGATTAGGAAATGTTTTAGACCACGTAGAGCAAACAGAGCCCTTTTTTAGAGATGCCGATATTGTTGGGTTCGATATGAAATGTTTATCATGGGATGCTACCTCAGATAAGCATCACGGCACTCCCAATGGAATTGATTCAAGATCAATCTGTTCTTTAGCCAGATATGCAGGAATAAGTGATCGAGTTGCTATTTTTGGGATTTTTGAATTGCCTTCTACTCAAATTTTTTTGCAATTGCTGGCACAGACAATTTGGTATTTTCTGGAAGGAGTAAATTATCGTTTTGGTGAATATCCAGTTGCAGTAGGTGTCGATTTTAACAGCTATACGGTAGAAATGACACATCAAACCATACGTTTTTTTAAGAGTGAAAAAAGCAATAGATGGTGGATGGAAATAACAAATGATTTTATTGTTAATAATAAATTAAAAACTTCTACGTTATTACCATGCACGGAAGAAGATTATCGTGAAGCGTTGAATAATAAATTACCTGAAAAGTGGTTAAATGCATTGAAAAGATTAAATTAGGCTCAAAATCGAAACAGTATAACCTACTGATGTTTGGTAATGATTTAAAACCGAAAGTAAAAAATTTATAGATATTCTATAGTTGATGAAAAAAGTGTTGGTTTTTGTTTTGATTGGTTTTACCCTTGCCTCCTGTGGAATGAAAAACAGGGGAGAATTAATAGGTGTTAAGCGAAAGAAATATTTCAGTGAAAAACCCTTTGGGATGACACTCGTAGAAGGTGGAGCCTACATCATGGGAAAATCTGATGAAGATGATGCACGTCTTTATAATGCTCCAGCAAGAACGGTAACTGTTCCATCATTTTATATGGATGAAACAGAAATTACCAATAGTGAATATTTACAATTCATATATTGGGTTAAAGATTCAATAGCACTTGCGATGCTTGCTCGAAAAGCAGATGAATTAGAATTAGGAGAAGACAACAAAGATGGAATAGGCGAATTTGCTTTTAAAGATTCTGATACTTCCAAACTCAGTGAGTTTCAAAAATACATGAGAGAAAATTATTATGATTTAAGTGAAGATCCATTTGCTGGCAAAAATTTAAATTTTGATGCTGACTTGACGTGGGACACTGAGGACTACATTGATCAGGCTTATGCTGAGGTGATGGATTCTCTTTATTTGCCTCCTGAACAATGGTATAATGGTGAAATGAAATTAGATGTGTCTAAGGTTGTTTATGCCTACACTTGGTTTGACGCCGAAGCGGCTTCAGCAGAATCAAGAAGAACTAGAGAGCAATTTTTGGATCGTTCTCCTTATATCAAAAAAGAAGAAATACAAGTGTATCCAGATACGACAGTATGGATAAAAGATTTTACCTACTCTTATAACGAGCCGATGCACAATGATTATTTCTCTCATCCGGCATATCAAGATTATCCTGTGGTTGGCGTTTCTTGGCGGCAAGCAGTAGCTTTTTGTAATTGGAGAACAAACTTTAAAAATGACTACCAAAGAGGTAAAGGAAAACCGTTTGTTAGTAGATTTAGATTACCCACAGAAGGGGAATGGGAATATGCTGCGCGTGGAGGAATTCCGTCTGGTACATATCCTTGGGGAGCACCTTACCTCTTAAATGACAGAGCTTGTTTCCTAGCCAATTTTAAACCATTAAGAGGAGACTATGCTGCCGATCAAGCTGTCTACACTGTGGAAGCAAAATCTTACGAGCCTAATGACTATAATTTGTACAATATGGCTGGCAATGTTGCAGAATGGACCAATTCTTCTTACGAACCAGGGTCCTACGATTATGTAGCTTCTTTAAACCCCAATATGTCTTTTGAAAACGAGAAACGAAAAGTTGTTCGTGGTGGAAGTTGGAAAGATGTGGCATACTACCTAAGAGTAAGTTCAAGAGATTTTGAGTATTCCGATTCTGCAAGAAGCTATATAGGTTTTAGAACGGTGCAAGACTACTTAGGATCACAAAAAGTTAAAATAAAATAAGACCTCAAAACACTAAATTTATTTATATTTAAAAACTAAATAGTTTAAAAAATGAATGATAAAGCATTAAACAAAAGATTAAGAGGTAAAATTGCCATGCACATGCTCTTTGGATTAGGAGGAGCTGTTGTAATTATTGGAGCTCTATTTAAGATTCTTCACTTAGAAATTGGTCCAATAACGGGTGGATTGGTATTAGGCTTAGGTTTGGGTACAGAAGCTTTAATTTTTACAGTCGCTGCTCTGAACACAGGAGAGATCAAAGAGGAGCATCAAGATTATGTCAAAAAAGTGAAGGTGGGAGCCTCAAAGCCAGCATCTGGTGGAGGTGGAAGTCTTTCAACCAAAATTGATGAGCTTATGAAAGAAGCAAAATTAGACGTTGGTCTTATGAAAGATTTGGCTTCAAGCATTAAAGATTTAGAAACTTCTGCAAAATCTTTGGCACCTGCCTCAGAAGCATTAGCTGCAACTAAAACCTATGGTGAAAAGTTAAACATGGCTTCAAGCCAGCTTGAACAACTCAATTCTGCTTTTCAGAGTCAACTACAACTTTCACAAAAAAGCAATACATTCAATGCTGAGATGGATAAAAATGCAGCTCAACTTAAACAACAAATGGATAGCTTAGGTAAAAACTTAGCTAATCTAAACTCGGTTTATGGCGGTATGCTTTCGGCCATGTCATCAAATAAATAGATTAAATAATGGCTGGAGCTAAAGAAACCCCTAGACAAAAACTAATTAGTTTAATGTATTTGGTGTTTATCACCATGCTTGCATTAAATGTTAGTAAAGAAGTACTTGATGGTTTTGGGCAAATGTTCGAAAAAATCTCTGATGCCAATGAAAGGGTGGATGAAAGTAATAATCTACTTTTAGAAAATATCATTGTCAATGCTGAAGAGAAAGGTGGTAAATGGATTGGTCACAAAAGAACAGCAGAACAAATCAAAACAGAATCGGATGCTTTTTACAGTGCTATTGAAGAGCTTAAAAATACTATCACCGAAAAGCAAAGAGAAAAAGATCCTGATTTGAAAGAATTTTCTCAAATGGATAAGGGTGAAGCCTTAGATGTTATTTGGTTTAAGGAAGGCTCAGAAAGTGCAAAAAATGAATTCATTGAAATGGTTCAAGAATATAAGTCACACGTCATTCAAGTTTTTGGTAGTCAATACCCAGAATCTATCGAAATGGTTGAGGCAAGATTTTTTACTGGTGATGAAAACAACAATATCAAAAACAGAGATGAGATAGATGAGCCTTGGTTAGACGCTAACTTTAAGGGTTTTCCTCTAATTTCTTCATTGGCAAAATTAACCATGATGCAAAATGACATTCGTCAAACCGAACATGATGTTTTAACGACGTTGATGGGGAAAGAATTAAAAATGTCTTCTAAAGTTAATTCTACTAACTATACCAGCCTTTTAATTACAGAAAAAGGGGCCTATTATCAAGGAGAAACTTTTGACGGGAGTGTTATCTTAGGAAGAAAAGGAGGAGCTCAGAATCCTAACTCAGTCGATATAAAAATTGATGGAAGAAAACTTTCCGACAAAGACTATGAACTCATCCCTGGTGGAATAAAATTAAATATTACGGCTGGATCTCCCGGAGATCATCTAATTGAAGGAGACCTTGTTTTTCTTGAAGAAGGAGAAGAGTCTAGAATTTCGGTTAGTCAAAGTTTTGCAGTTATTAGTAAACCCAATTCAGCAGTAATTTCTGCAGATAAGATGAATGTTGTATACCGAGGAGTTGACAACCCTATAACAATTTCTATACCGGGCATTGCTGACAATAAAGTCAATGCTAGTGCACCTGGCTTGAAACGTGTAAGAGGCAGTAAATATAGTTTGTCTCCAAAATCTGGAAGAGAAGTAAAAATTAACGTAACAGGTACTTTACCAGACGGTAAAAAAGTATCTTCAATTTCTTCTTTTAGGATTAAAGACATACCAAAACCCTCTGGATTTTTTAGAGGTAAAACGGGTGATTTCACCCTACCGAAATCAAGTTTAGAAAGAGGATCAGTAGAAGCAAGGTTAGAAGACTTTGATTTTGATTTACCTCTGAAAACAACAGAGTTTCGTTTTAGAGCTCCTGGACAGCCTAGTATGGTTATAAAAGGAGATAAATTAGACACTAGAGCCAAAAACGCTTTAAGTAGGATTAAAAATGGTCAAACCGTTATTATTTCAAATATCAAGGTGGTTATACCTTCAAATCCTAGTTATAAATTAAAACCTACAAGACCCATTTCGATCACAATAAACTAAGGATTATGTCAAACCACATTAAGTCATTTATTGTTTCAATTATTATTGCTTCACCATTCGTTTGTGTGGGACAATCCAACTTGCTAAATGCTAAAGTACCAACGGATATTGGGAAATTGTCAGAAGTGCAAATTGCATCAAACGACAATACACCCGTACCTTATGGATTTGTTGATGATAGAGATGTAATGTGGTCTAAAATAATTTGGGAAACTATCGATTTGGATGAGAGAATTAATTTTCCTTTATACTATCCCACTGTGAACAATGGTCTTTTATCTTCTACAAGAAAATCACTCTTTAGAATTTTGATGGACAATATCGAATCAGGTGAAATTACTGAGATTTATAGAACATCGTATTTCAATGACAAGCTTACTTTTGACGATCTTCAGCAATCTTTATTGTCCAGACAGCTTTCATCCGAAGGAATTGAAAAATCTAATGCTGGAGAAGAAGTTTCTGAAAATGATTATGATATCTATAAAATAGAGTCAGACAAAATTATGCAATATCGCATCAAAGGAACTTGGTATTTTGACAAGCGTCTAGGCGAATTACGTTATCGTATGTTAGGAATTGCACCTGTTGCACCCGACGTATCTACCCTCAGTCAAGGGCCAGAAGCAATGGCAGATGCTCTTGTCCCTCTTTTTTGGATTTGGTATCCAGATGCACGGAAAGCCCTGAATGAAAATTCAGTTTTTAATGTTAAAAATTCTTCGCAGCCTATCACGTTTGATAATATTCTAAATTCTAGAAGATTCAATTCAATCATCTACAAAGAAGAAAATGTCTTTGAAGATCGCGAAGTAAAAGATTATATCTACGAAGATGCGCTACGTCAGTTATTAGAATCTGACCGAGTAAAATCTCAGATTCGTGACTTCGAACAAGACAGATGGAACAACTAATTTGACAACATAAAATTATTTAAAATGCTGCTCGAAAGAGCGGCATTTTTTATTCAATTCAATTTTGGGAAAGACTATTATTGTTGGTTATGGCTTAGCTGGATTTGCATTAGCAACACAGTTGTCTCAACGTAAGCAAAAGTTTTGCATTATTGATCAACCACAATGGAGTGCCAGCAGAGTTGCTGCTGGAGTATGTAACCCAACGGTTTTAAAAAGATATTCACTGGCTTGGAATGCTGATCTTTTTTATCCCTATGCCCAACGTTTTTATAATGCCATAGCTCAGCAAAATCCTGACAAAAACATCAATTATCCTTCTTCAATAGCTCGAATATTTCCAAATGCTGAAGAACATCCAGTTTGGGAAAAAGCAGCCAGTTCAGTCTCTTTAGAGCCGTATCTTGACAAGCAAATAGCTCAAGAAATATCTTCATCAGTCATAAGTAAAAATGGGTATGGCATAGTCAAAAACGCAATTCGAATTGATATTCCTAAATTGTTAGATGAATTTAAATCTCAATTAAAGGATGAACAATTTATTGAAGAAGAATTTGATTACAGCGCCCTTAACCTTAGTGGCAAAAAAATTGATTACAAAAGGCATGTGGCAGATCGGGTCGTTTTTTGCGAAGGATTTCAAATGCTCAAAAATCCCTTTTTTAAACAGTTGCCACTTATAGGAAACAAAGGAGAAATGTTAGTGATTAAAGCACCCAAACTTATTGTGTCTCATATCATCAAATCACGAATTTTTGTTGTTCCCTTAGAAATGGACTATTTTTGGGTTGGTGCAACTTTTGAATGGGAAGATAAAACTTTGAAACCTTCACCGGAAGCAAAAAAATGGCTTGAGAAATACTTAAAAAAAATTATTTCAGTGCCCTATGAAGTTGTATCTCATTCAGCGAGGATACGCCCCACAGTGATTGATAGAAAACCTTTATTAGGACGTCATCACAAACATCAAAACCTCTTTGTTTTTAATGGATTAGGGACTCGAGGTAGCCTTATGGCACCATTGCTTTCAGAATGGTTATTTAAATTTCTTCATGAAAATATTCTATTGCCTGAGCAAATAGATATATCTCGTTTCAAAAAAAAACTGGATAGTTCAAAATGATAAATGCACACAACATTTCTGTAAATTTTGGAGGAGAAATTCTTTTTGACTCCATTTCTTTTCGTTTGAGTGCTCGAGATCGTATTGGATTAATTGGAAAAAATGGTGCTGGAAAATCTACTCTATTGCAACTTTTAGCAAGCAATCAAAAACCTGCTAGTGGCTCGTTTGCAAAAGAGAAAAATTGTTCAATAGGATATTTACCTCAAGATATAGATTTTGAGGAAGGACGTACTGTTCTTGAGGAAGCTTACACTGCATTTGATGAGATTCAAGCAATAGAAAAACAATTGGAAAAAATTCATCAAATTATTGAAACCACTAAAGATTATGAAGCCCCCGTTTATTTAAAAGTTCTAGACGACCTTTCTACGTTAACTTCTCAATATGAAATGTTGGGTGGATATCTTTATCAAGCAAAAACCGAAAAGGTATTGAAAGGACTTGGATTCTCATCTGAACAATTTAATAGGCAGACAACTACATTTTCAGGAGGATGGCGCATGCGAATTGAATTAGCAAAACTGCTTTTAAAGGAGTATAAAATTCTTTTGTTAGACGAGCCCACCAATCATTTAGACATTGAAGCGATCATTTGGTTAGAAGATTTTTTAAAAAAATATGCTGGAGCCATGATGGTAGTTTCTCACGACAAAATGTTTTTAAACCAAGTCACCAATAGAACCATAGAAATAGTACAACAGCGATTGTTTGATTTTAAAAAACCATATACCCAATATTTAGAGCATCGAGTGCTTTTGAAAGAACAACAGCTTGCAGCCCAAAAGAACCAAGAAAAACAAATAGCTCATACTGAAAAACTAATTGAAAAATTTAGAGCTAAAGCAACAAAAGCAAGTATGGCGCAATCACTCATTAAAAAATTAGATAAAATTGAGCGTATTGAAGTAGATCCCGAAGAAAATCAAGTGATTAAATTAAGTTTTCCTGTTGCTCTCCAACCTGGTAAAATAATATTAGAAGCGGTAGATATTTCAAAAAAATATGATCAACACAGCGTCTTAAATCAGATATCATTACAAGTTGATCGAGGAGAGAAAATTGCTTTTGTAGGTCAAAACGGACAAGGAAAATCAACCTTAGCTAAAATCCTTGTGCATGAAATTGAATTTGAAGGTCACCTAAAAATAGGGCATAATGTAAAGATTGGCTATTTTGCTCAAGATCAATCGACTCAATTAGATCCACATCTAACTCTTTTAGAAACGTTAGAAAAAACAGCAACTCCAGAAAACAGGTCACGTATTAGAGACCTTTTGGGAGCCTTTCTTTTTCAAGGAGATGCTGTTGACAAAAAAGTACAGGTATTGTCTGGAGGAGAAAGAAATAGATTGGCATTATGTGCGCTTTTAACCCAGCCCTTTAACGTATTAATTATGGATGAGCCTACAAACCATTTAGATATTGCTTCAAAAAAAATTTTAAAAGAAGCTTTGATAAAATTTGAAGGCACTCTCATTTTAGTGTCACATGACAGGGATTTTTTAGAGAGCCTTTGTGAAAAAGTAATAGAATTTAAAGACGAAAAAATCAAACCCTATTTGGGAGGAATTGAAGATTTTTTATCCTATCGAGAAATGGACTCACTCAAGCAGCTAGGCAAAAAACAAAAACTCAAGGTATTGAGTAAAAAAGGGTCTGGATTTCAAAATTATGCCCTTCAGAAACAAGACCGATCTTTACAAAAAAAGAATGCCCAGCTTGAAAAAAAAATAGCAAGCTTAGAAAAAAAGATAAAAGAATTAGATGTGGCGTTAGAAGTTAACTATGACGAAACAGTTTCTGATCCAGACTTTTTCACCCATTACAAAGCCAAAAAAGAAGAGTTAGAATCACTCATTAATGAGTGGGAAGAAGTTCAATCTGATCTAGATGAAAGTCAATAAAATTTATCCAAACTAGGCAAGTGATTGCAAATAGCGTTCTGCGTCTAGTGCAGCCATGCAGCCCGTCCCTGCAGCAGTAACAGCTTGTCGATATTCTTTATCTTGAACATCTCCAGAGGCAAAGACCCCAGGAACATTTGTTTTCGTACTTTTCCCCTCCGTAATGAGATATCCTGCATCATCCATATCTAATTGCTCTTTAAATAATCCAGTGTTTGGCTGGTGACCAATAGCAATAAAGAGTCCAGTGATGGGGATTTTTTCTTGTTCTCCGGTTTGATTATTTTTGATTCTAATACCTTCTACCACATTTTCTCCAAGCACTTCTTCTATTTCACTATTGTAACGTAAATCAATATTTGAGGCTTGGTTGACTCGATGCTGCATAGCCTTTGAGGCTCGCATTTGATCACGTCTAACTAGCATAGTAACTTTCGAGCAAATATTGGCAAGATAGGTAGCTTCTTCTGCGGCGGTATCTCCTCCGCCTACTATGGCGACCTCTTGCCCCTTATAAAAAAAACCGTCACAAACGGCACAAGCTGACACTCCTCCACCTCTGAGACGTTGTTCACTAGGCAACCCTAAATATTTTGCGGTGGCACCAGTGCTGATAATGATGGTTTGAGCTTCAATTTCTTGCCCTCCCTCAGCATAGGCCTTGTGCATTCCACCAATTTTTTTTGAAAACTCAACTTTATTAATGAATCCAATCCTAACATCTGTTCCAAAACGCTCTGCCTGTTGCTGCAACTCAACCATCATTTTTGGCCCATCGACGCCCTCAGGATAGCCAGGAAAATTATCTACTTCTGTGGTGGTTGTCAATTGCCCACCAGGTTCTAAACCAGTGTAAAGAACTGGCTTTAAGTCTGCTCGAGCCGCATAAATAGCAGCGGTATATCCAGCAGGGCCGCTTCCAATAATTAAAGTCTTTATAGATTCCATAGTTAAATCTCAAATTCAGTCAAAAATAAATCAATATTTTAAAGAATCAATGTTTCAGAAATTGAGATGCCAACAATTTTATGAACCTTCTTTCATAATTAATAAATCAATTCCATTTCCCATTGTTTTTTATGATCCATGATCGACAAGCTTGAAATGACTTAAAAATGTGGTCTTCAGGGATTAAACTTTTTAAGATACCAATACTACTCATCAAATATCTAGGTTGGTCATTGAGACCAACAACTAGAGAAGTGATTTTTTTCTGACTGAGTTCAATGAGGACATCCTCCAAAGCATAAAGTCCAGATTGGTCCATATAAGGCACTCGGTCCATTCTAAAGATAACAATGGTTGCTTTTTCAGGGAGTTGTTTAAATAAATTTTGAAAATCAGATGTAAATCCAAAAAATAGAGGACCACTAAGGTGTTTAATAAATACTTTTTCTAAAAAAGTATTATCAAGCTGTTTTTCATCTTTCCATTTCTTTTCTTTGATCACCGGGGCAATTTTAGAGAATTGATTAGATATATCTCCCATTTTTTTCATAAAGTAAAGGGATGCCATAATTAGACCAATACCAACTGCATAAACAAGATTCCAAAAAACAGATAGTATTAATACTGTGCTCATAATTACAATTTCTGATTGAGGAATTTTTGGGATGGCTTTTAGTCCCTTGAAGTCCATTACTCCAATACCAACTGTAACTAAAATCCCAGCTAATACTGCTGCTGGAATTTGAGAGGCCCAAGGGCTTAATACTAATAAAACCAATAATAAGACAAGAGAAGAAATCATTCCAGAAAGTTTTGTTTTTCCTCCAGAATGAATATTGACGACTGTTCTTATAGTTGCTCCTGCACCTGGAATTCCACCAAAAAGGGAACCTATGCTGTTGCCAATGCCTTGCCCAATCAATTCTCTATTGGGCTTATGTTTCGTTTTTGTGAGATTGTCTGCGACAACTGAAGTGAGAAGAGAGTCAATGGCGCCTAACAAGGCTAGGGTAAAAGCGGCTCCTATATAAGGAAGGATTTTAGATATTTCAAAAGCACTGAATATCCCGAGATTCAGAGTAGGGAATCCGTCAGGGATAGCTTGAATAGGGCGATATTCTAGCTGGGTAAAAATAGAAAAACCAGTCACCAAAAGAAGGGCAACAAGGGTGCTAGGAATGGCTTTGGTGATTTTTTTAAAACCATAAATGATTAAAATTGTTGCGAGGGCTAATCCAAACTCAATAAAATTAAAAAAAGAAAAAGCTCTAGGAAGAGTTCTAAGTGTGCCAAGGACTCCTGCACTTGATTTTTTTGTCAAATTGGTGGCTTCTATTAGGATTTGATCTTGAGAAACCTTCTCGGCTCGGAGTATAGTTTCTTTAAAATCTTCTAAAACAAGCAGGCCTTCATTGGATTCGTTAATGAGGATTTTTTCTAAAATTTGTTCCTCAGCGACGGGGATATTTTGATTGATTAAGTCCTGATCATTTTCAACTTGATATCCTAAAAACAGGAAGTAGTTGAGTGATGAGAATAATAACTCCTATGGCAGTCATAAATCCTGAAACCACAGGATAGGGAATATATTTTATATACTTTCCAACACCAGCAAAACCTAATCCCATTTGAATGAGTCCGCTGAGCAAAAAAACAAATAAAATATAGGGTAAAGCTTTTTCAATATTTCCATCATTGGCACCAATAATGGTTGCTAATACGACCATACTCACAGCGGTCATAGGGGCTGTAGGGCCTGAAATTTGAGTGGGAGTTCCACCAAAAAGAGCCGCAAAAAAACTTAAGAAAATGGCTCCATATAGACCAGCACTTGGCCCCATTCCAGAACTAACCCCAAATGCTAGGGCTAGGGGTAAAGCAACAATACCAGCTGTGATCCCACCTAGAGCATCACCTTTTAGATTATAAAAAAAATTTTTCAAAATAAATAGGTTAATGATTCTAATGAATCGGTTAAAAATGAAAGACTAAGAAGCTGGAGAAAATCTACACCTAAGGGGGTGGGTTTTAAGTCATAAAAACTAGGTTATTATAAAAGTGTAGAATCTTGTCTTTAGCTTCATCGTTTTTGATAGCTTTAAAAGAGACCTTCAGACAGCAGCTCTTTATCCCATTCGGTATTCTCACTTTTAGTATCCATATCATTATTCTTTATTAAAAATTGATTTTTAGTCAATTGACTAGAAAAAATGGATATTGTTGGAAGGGCTAAATTTAATCCAATAAAAAAACCATAGAGGTAAACAGTAGACTTGGGTTCATCTCACTAAGATAATGAATTATTTATAGTCTTTAAACCATATAACAAAACCATAACAAAAAAAACGAAACTATACTTCATAATTAATTAAATTTGTTGTTCGCAGAAACCATTTGGAAAATATGATGACTAAGTTAAAAGACCCTCTTGCTTTTGAAAGACCAGGAGCTTTTGAAGAAACCCGTTATGAAAAGTTGCATAGTGTAGTTTTTGATAACCCAGTTGAAGGTTCAAAAACAGTTGCAAATTCTATTGCTGATTTAATCAGAAAAAAACAAAATGAAAATAAAAATTGTGTTCTTGGACTGGCCACTGGATCAACACCCATTAGTGTTTATCGCGAGTTGATTCGGCTGTACCAAGAAGAACAACTCAGTTTTAAAAATGTAATCACTTTTAATTTAGATGAGTATTACCCAATTACCCCAAAAGACGCACAGAGTTATCATTTTTTCATGCATGAAAACCTATTTAACCACATTGATATTCCAAAAGAAAACATAAATATACCTCAGGGTGTTTTAAATCCAGAAGATGTCAAATCTTTTTGTAAAGCCTATGAAAAGAAAATTGAAGCTGCTGGAGGACTTGATCTTCAGATTTTGGGAATAGGTAGAACAGGACACATAGGGTTTAATGAACCAGGTTCAAATTTAAATTCACAAACCCGATTGATCACCTTAGATCACCTAACCCGATTTGACGCAGCACCAGCCTTTCAAGGTATTGAAAATGTTCCTCGGAAGGCTATCACAATGGGAATTCAATCTATTCTAAATGCACAAAGGATATTGTTGATGGCTTGGGGTTCCAATAAGGCTGAAATAATCCAGAAAGCTATAGAAGGAGAAATCACTTCACTCATTCCCACTTCTTATTTGCAACTGCATAAAAACACTACTGTAGTGCTTGATGATGGAGCTGCCTCAGAATTGACTCGCATTAAAACGCCGTGGCTTGTTGGGAGTTGTCAATGGAACAAGGAAAATAAAATTAAAGCCGTGGTTTGGCTTTGTAATAAAACTAAAAAATCTATTCTGAAATTGACGGATGCTGACTATAACCAAAATGGTATGGCTGATCTTATTGCAGAATATGGTTCTTCATATGATTTAAATATTGAAATTTTTAATCGATTTCAAAATTCTATTACCGGTTGGCCGGGAGGAAAACCCAATGCTGACGATAGCAAAAGACCTGAGAGAAAATCACCCCACCCCAAGCGTGTGATTATTTTTAGTCCCCACCCTGATGATGATGTTATTTCTATGGGAGGTACTTTTGACCGTTTGGTGAGCCAAGGTCACGAAGTGCATATTGCTTATCAAACCTCTGGAAATATTGCCGTTTCTGATGCAGAAGCGCTGAAGTTTTTAGAAGTAACCCATGCCTTATTTCCTAAACTTTTAGAGGACCAATATGTTAAAATGTTAGAAAAGATTAGGGTAAAAAAAATTAACCAACCTGATCCAAAAGTTGTCAGAAACCTAAAGGGATATATTCGCCAATTTGAATCTTTAGGGGCCACACGTTTTTTTGGTTTGCCTGATGGTCAGGTTCATTTTTTAAAGTCCCCTTTTTATGAAACAGGGCGCGTAACCAAAAATCCAATTTCTCAGGCGGACATTGATATTGCTGTTCAGTTAATTCGAGCAATAAAGCCACATCAGATATATGCTGCGGGAGATTTAGCCGACCCACACGGCACGCATCGTGTCTGTTTGGACATCATATTTGCAGCTCTTAAACAACTCAAAAGTTTACCCTTTATGGATGACTGTTGGGTTTGGCTTTACAGAGGGGCTTGGCATGAGTGGGAAATGCATGAAATCGAAATGGCAATACCTATGAGTCCAAATCAAGTCTTGAGAAAAAGAAAAGCAATTTTTTACCATGAATCCCAAAAAGATGGGGTCATGTTTCAAGGCAATGATGATCGCGAATTTTGGGTGCGTGCTGAAGACCGAAATGCCGAAACAGCTCAGCGGTATCGTGCCTTAGGGCTTTCTGATTATGCAGCAGTTGAGGCTTTCAAACGTTACTATTATTGAATTTAAGCTATGAAAAAGGGTTCTTTTATATTCTTGATTTTCTTCATGTTTCAATTTAGTTATTCGCAAATGCAGCTAAAGGCTAAAGACTCTTTGGCAATCATTTCCATATTGACAAAACAAGAAAAAGCCTGGAATGAAGGAGACATCAATCAATTTATGGAAGGCTATTTGGAAAGCCCAAAGATTGTTTTTTCTGGAGCTAACGGACCCCGTTATGGGTGGGAAGCTATTAAAAAAAGGTATTTAAAAACCTATCCCAACAAAACGCAAATGGGACACCTTACTTTTACTATATTGTCTATGCAACAGTGGACACCTAATTTTGTCATGCTAGAAGGAAAATATAACCTTGAGCGAACGGTTGGTGATGCTTCAGGGTACTTTAGTTTAGGTTGGTTAAGAGAAAATGGGGAGTGGTATATGGTGAATGATCATACTACAGCATCAAACAGTAAACTGTGAAAAAAACTCAAGTTTGGGGACTAATCTTAGGCCCCCTTTTATTTGTTGTTTTTCAATTTTTATTTCAATTTGAAGGTCTTTCCACTGCTGGGCAGACTACTTTAGCAGCAACCATTTGGATTGCACTTTGGTGGATTACAGAAGCCATCCCAATTGCAGCTACTGCACTCTTACCTATTGTGCTGTTTCCTCTATTTGGCAGCCTTGATCTAGCTACAACAACAGCTGCTTTTGGACATAAATATGTTTTTCTATATATGGGTGGTTTTATTATCGCTATTGCCCTCGAAAAGTGGAATCTCCACAAAAGAATTGCATTGCAAATCATCCTTTTTATGGGAACTGATCTAAAAAGAATTTTGTTAGGCTTTATGATTGCCACAGCCTTTCTCTCAATGTGGATATCAAATACGGCAACGTCAGTGATGATGTTACCCATTGGCATGGCAATAATCAACCAAATGAAAGACAACCCTAAAACGCCTGAAGACGAAAACCATGTTTTTGGAAAAGCTCTCATGTTAGCCATTGCCTACAGCGCTTCAATTGGAGGCATTGCCACTCTCATTGGCACTCCTCCAAATTTAGTACTTGCAGGTGTTTTACAAAGTACCTATGGGTATGAAATTAGTTTTTTACAATGGATGCTTTTTGGTTTTCCTGTATCGATTCTTCTCCTTTTTATATGTTGGGTTTATTTAACCCAGTTTGCTTTTCAATTTAAATCCTCAGCTTTCATTGAAGGTAGAACTGAAGTAAAACGAATGCAAACAGAATTAGGTAGTATTTCGTTTGAAGAAAAAATTGTTGGGATCGTTTTTGGGTTAACCGCTTTCTGTTGGATCACTAGATCTTTTCTATTACAATCTATTTTACCGAATCTAGACGACACCATAATTGCTATATTTTTTAGTTTAACTTTATTTTTACTACCTGCCAAAAACAAGGAACCTATTCTTCGCTGGAAAGAAGCCGTTCAGTTGCCCTGGGGTATTATACTCTTATTTGGAGGAGGAATGGCTTTAGCTAAAGCCTTTGAGACAACTGGTCTTGCGTCTTGGCTAGGGGTACAGATGACAGCTTTTGAAGGATGGCCCTTTTTTGTGGCTCTTATTCTCTTGATTGGGGCGGTAAATTTTTTAACTGAAATTACGTCAAATCTTGCCACCACAGCAATGCTACTTCCAGTTTTGGCACCCTTAGCTCTAGAAATAGGGGTACATCCATTTGGACTTATGGTTGGGGCAGCAGTTGCTGCTTCTTGTGCCTTTATGTTGCCAGTGGCAACCCCACCCAACGCAGTCGTTTTTGGCGCAGGGTATCTTCGAATACCCGATATGGTGTCTCGTGGTTTAGCACTCAATTTAATATCCATTTGTATCATCGCTATTGCAGTTTATTTACTCCTGCCTTTGCTTTGGGAAATTGACCTACAACAATTCCCCGATCAATTTAGGGGTGCATCGAAAAATTAAAATAGGTATTTGGGTAAGGCTCTGATTTTAGAGTGAAATGCCACCACTCTTTTTCATAGGGCTTGAATCCGCATAGCTCCATACAATTTTGTAGAAGGGCTCTATTTTCCAGTTGTTGCTTTGTCAAATTATTATACCCAGTGGCAGCTTCTGGTCCAAAATAATCCCATGCACTCCCCATATCAATTACAGTATAAGAATCTCCTTTCCATTCGACCAGGCCCACGTCAACAGTGCTGCCTCTGCTATGTCCAGATTTTGACGCAATAAATCCCAATTTAAATAATTGTTCCTTTTTATGGTCAGGATAAAAATAACGTTTCATTATGGTGTCTGAAGAATCTGAAGCCCATTCCAAAAAATCAGCTACGGCTTTTTGTGGACGATAACTGTCGTAGAGTATTAATCCAATATTTCTTTTTTTTAATTTTTTTTGAACACATTGCAGAGCTTCTGCCATAGCACTTGTTCCTAATGGTTTAGGATTTTCATAACCTTTGACTACGCGCCCCAAAAAATTTTTAGAAGTGCCATATCGCAGTGAAACTACTAAACTAGGAATACTTTCACTAAGGTTAACAAAATCTGATGGTTGTTGTCCATAAATAAAGTTGACATTAATGACAATTAGAAAAAGGATAAATCTAATTTGATTGAATAACATAATCTAAAAGTTTTCCTCTAATTCCCAATTCATATAGATTGCGATGAGTTCTTGAAGGATACACCCGATTGCTAAGAAGCACTAAGAAACAATTATGCTCTGGGTCAACCCAAACAAAAGTCCCAGTATATCCAGCATGACCAAAACTTGAAGGGCTACATTTTTTTGAAGGATATCTTGATCCATCTTCTGAAGGTTCTAGTTCAGGCTTATCAAAACCCAAGCCCCTACGGTTTTCTGTTTCTGGGTAGGCTAAACCAGTAAAAAGGGCAATTGTTTCAGGTTTTAAATAGTTTGTTCCCTTATAATTTCCTCTATTTAAAAGCATCTCTAACAAAGGAGCAACACTGGAGGCATTTCCAAATAAGCCAGCATTTCCGCATACTCCACCCATTAAGGCAGCAGCTTCATCATGAACTCGTCCATGAACTAATTCTTTCCTAAACAGGCTATCTATTTCTGTAGGAATAATCTCCTTTTGCCCATAATTTTTTAGGGGTAAAAATGTCATCCGCTTCAACTCCATAGGTTTATAAAAGTATTTGTCTAAAAACTTGTCAAGTGACATTCCACTTAATTCTTTGACAAACTGTGGTATAAAAAAATACCACAAGCCAGAATACAAATACTCACCAACATTTTCTACTGGTGTTCTTTTGATGCGGCGAATAATTTTTTTAGAATAATTTTTGTGAACAAAGAGTTGATCTGTCAATGGAGTAGGATATCGCTTGCTTTGTCTCTCGGAAAGACTGTGCCACCTAAAAGCACCTTTCTTATTATAAATAGTATTTTGATGGGTCAAATATGGTAGCCATCCAGCATTGTGACTGAAGATCTCTCTAAATGTGGTTTCCTTTTTGTTTGTCCCTTTTAGTGTAGGAATAAAAGCACTTATTTTTTGATCTATAGCCAGAGTATACATTTCATACAGTTTCATAAAAGCAAGAGTACTCCCTAGAATTTTTGTGACTGAGGCTAAGTCATACAGATTGTCTTTATTTACTTCGATGGCTTTATTATAAGTATGATGTCCATAGGCTTTATGCAAGCGTACTTTTCCGTCTTTATACATCAATACTTGAGCTCCTGGAAAAGCGTGTTGAGAAATTCCATCAGCAATAAGTGAATCAACTTTAAACTCTAGTTCTTCGGCTGTTAACCCAGCAATTGTTTGAGCCACTGAAAGATTAACAGTAAAAAGGAACCATAGAATTAGCATTCTCATCATTAGTGTAAAATAAAATCCAATAAACACTAATGTATTGTTTTTTGACTAAATTGGAGGATAGAAACATTAGCAAAGTGCAAATTTTAAAGCTTTTAAACTATAGTCTTTTAGGAGTACTTCTACTAGTTGGTTGTCAAAACAAAAAAGAGATGAAACCACCTAATGTGATATTTATTTTAACCGATGACCAAGGGTATGGGGATTTAGGAGTTTATGGAGCTGAAGATTTCTCAACACCTCACCTAGATGCCATGGCTTCAGAAGGAGCTCGTTTTACTTCTTATTATGCTACTCAACCCGTTTGTTCTGCCTCCCGAGCGTCTATTTTAACAGGTTGTTATTCTGATCGCTTAGGTATATTCAATGCTTATAATCCGAATTCTAAGAAAGGATTAAATCCAAAAGAAACTACCATCGCAGAAATGCTCAAAGAACAAGGCTATGCTACAGCCATTTTTGGAAAGTGGCACCTAGGTGATGCACCCCCATTTTTACCAAGAAAGCATGGGTTTGATAAATTTTATGGCATTTTATATTCTAATGATATGTGGCCAAAACACCCTCAGCAAGGGACTGTTCACAATTTCCCTGATATATTTTTATATGAGAACGAAACACCCATAAAAAAATTAGACGAACAGTCTTTTTTAACACAAGCGTTAACCAATAAAACAATTGACTTTATTGAGAAAAATAAAGACAATCCCTTTTTTATTTACCTTCCACATCCTCAACCTCACGTTCCTCTTTTTGTGGGAAAAGAGTTTGAAGGAACTCAAGATCGCGGGTTGTATGGAGACGTGATCCATGAAATTGATTATGGTGTAGGCCAAATTATGGAGACTCTAAAAAAAAACGACTTAGAAGAAAACACAATACTAATTTTTACCTCAGACAATGGCCCTTGGCTTTCTTATGGTGGGCATTCAGGTTCTCCAGGAATGTTTCGAGAAGGAAAAGGAACCAGTTGGGAGGGTGGGCACCGTGTTCCAGCCCTAATTAAATTTCCAAAAGCAATTCCAGCTAATACATTGATCGAAGCCCCTGCTATGGGTATTGACTGGCTGCCCACCCTAGCTGAATGGACAAAAAGTGCACTTCCAAAATTAAAAATTGATGGGGCTTCTTTAGTCTCTCTTTTGACTGGAAAAACGGCAACAGCACCCCACCAAAATTTTTTCTTCTATTATCGAACTAATGAATTGCATGCTGTACGCCACAAAAACTGGAAACTCTATCTGCCTCACACCTACAGAACGCTAAATGGAAGGGTAGGCACCAATGATGGGCTACCAATTACATATGAACAATTTGAAATTAAAACTCCAACATTATTTAATTTAACAAATGACCCTGAGGAAAATTTAAATGTAGCGGAACAGTATCCAGAAATGGTAGACAAAATTGCCAAAATTGCAGATTCTATTAGATACGTTTTAGGAGACCAGTTAAAAGGGATTAAAGGAAATGAAGTTAGACCGGTTGGAAAAATATCGCAATAAAGATTAGATTGACAGAATCTTATTTAGACCTTATTCTACTTCAACAATCATTTCGATTTCTACAGCTATATCACTAGGCAATGAGCCCATTCCTACAGCTGCTCGAGCGTGTTTTCCTTTCTCTCCGAAAACAGCAACCATTAAATCAGAGTATCCGTTGATTACTTTTGGATGATCAGTGAATTCAGGAGTCGCATTCACCATTCCTAGCACTTTGACTATTCGTTTTACTCTAATCAAATTGCCCAACATGGATTTTAACACAGCAAGTTGGTTGACTCCCGTCAGTTGGGCAGCTTTATAGCCTTCTTCAATTGAAAGAGACTTTCCAAGTTTGCCAGTAATATATTTACCATTTGATTGCAAAGGGCCCTTACCTGATAGAAAAATCAAATTACCCGTTTGAACTCCATTTACATAATTTGCTACAGGGCTAGAGGCTTCTGGGAGAGTGATTCCCATTTTACTTAATTTTTGTTCAGGAGATTCTTGTGCCGAACTATGTAAAAAGAATAGGCAACAAAAGAGGATCGCTACCGTATTAATTTCTTTCAAAATCATGGTTTAAACTGCTTTTTTCAAAATATCGTGAATTCTTTTTGCTACAATTCTTTCTTGACCTGGTTCCATCATCCATGTTGTAATTCCAATAGATTTGGCATCTCCTACGGTTTGAATGGATGGGTGTCCTTCGCGCAATTCTTTACGAACAGCATCTGCCGTAGTTTTTACTTTATTTTCATCCCACCGTATTCGTAAACTCGGCACATGATTAGCGTGTGGCGGCACATGAATTTCGGTATCTACTCCTTCAATAGCTTTTGCACTATTGCTTATCAACTCAATTTGCTGTTCCCACATTCCCCATTCTTTATCATGATCTTTTGTTAGATATAATTCTAAGGCTACAAGCATACCCAAAACCTCTTCTTTATTGACTTTCATTCCTCTTCCAATGGTTTCTCCTCTAGGGGGGGTGTGCATTCTTGCAGCTTCAATATATTTTCTTTTTCCTAAAAGCAACCCAGCACTTTGTGGTCCTCTGAGACCTTTTCCTCCAGAAAAGGCAACCATGTCAAAACCTAATTCGGTAAAGCGAAAAAGATTTGATACAGGAGGTACATCAGCGGCGCAATCTATAAATGTTGGAATGTTGTGTTTTTTACCCAATGCAACAAATTCTTCCCATTTAATTTCTCCATTTTCTGCGTTGGCATTAAGAAACCATAGTAAAACTGTTTTTTTTGAAATAGCTTTCTCAAGATCTTTAGTCGTTTTAACTAACACTACTTTTGCTCCTACGTTGGTTAGCGCTTGTGCATAACCAATTTGGTGTCCTTCTTGAATAATGACTTCATTTGGCCAACCTTCTGTTCTTGGCAGCTTTTTCACTTTTTCTGAATCGTTTCCACAAAGAATTCCAGCCATAGCAATTGACATGGCTCCAAAGCAACCTGAAGTTACAGTAGCATATTCACAGTTCAAAAGCTCTGCAATTCGGTCACCAACTTTATCTTGCAAATCATCTAAATTGACATATTGAGTGGCGCCGAAGTTGATAGCTTCTGTAACTTCTTTAGGCATAAGTGAGCCCGTCATAGAAGTATAGGTGCCAGCTGCATTAATAAAAGTTCGTAGACCTAATTCTTTAAAAAAGTCTCGTCCAGCGATCTGTGCAGTTGTTTCTACTAATTGTTTTTCCATGGCATGAGCTCCTAAAAAGGTTCCAAGGAAAGGTAAACTGGCTAGTGATTTTAATATTTTTCTTCTATTATTCATACCTCTAAATTTTAGTTTACTGCAGCGATACAGTCCATTTCAACTAGGGAATTCCCAGGAACACCTCCATAAGTAGCGACTGTGGTTCTGACAGGGGGGTTTTTCCCGAAGCGTCCTCTAAAGACCTCATTCATCGATTTATAATCGGCTAGGTCAGCAAGATAAACATTTACTTTGAGAACCTGTTCCATTGAAGATCCATTACGCTCTAACTCCTTTTGAAGTTCTTTAAGCACATGATCTGTATGAGCTTTTATGTCTCCTTCAAAATGCGCTCCCTTTCCAGCAATGTAGAGTGTTTTTCCGTGCTTAACAGCACCAGAAAAAAGAGGAATGTCTTGATCTGTGGTTATGTTTGTTGTCTGTTTTTGTTGCTTTGAAGCGCTAGCGGCTTTAACGCTACCCAGTCCAAATAAACCTGTAAAGGCTAGGCCTATTTTTCTAAGTGAAGCTCTTCTCGTTGTTTTTAATTCCATAGGATTTAATTTAAATTATTTGTGTTTACCAAGTTCTTTTTTTAAGTAATTTTTGAATTTGTTCTTTCGGGACGGGGAGTTCTTCTATATGATCTTTGAGCCATTTTGAAAAATCTTTTTCTATAGCGTCAGACCACTTGTTGTCAATTTGCCCAGGAGTGTATTTTCCCTCTTTAAGTCTTGAAATCCCAAATAAATCTCTCAATCTAACAATTTCAGAAGTGACTACCACTTTTTCTGCGAGGTGGGCAGGAATAAATACAACACCTTCTTTTTTTGCTAAAACAATATCTCCAGGCATGACAGTGGCTGCGCCTATGCGAATGGGATAGTTGATACTTAGAAGCATCACTTCAGTTAAAAAGGATGGGTGCCAACCACGAACAAAAGCATTGAAACCATCAATTTCTGAAAGGCCTTCCATATCTCTACTCGAGGCATTAAAAACAACTCCATTTTTTGAATTGGCATAGATTGCATTGCCTAAGTTATCTCCAATGAGGGTACCGTCCACAATTTTTCCAAAACCGTCAGCTACATAAATGTCACCTTCAACTAATCGATCTATAGGCCAAGAATTGGTGTTTCCAATGGCACCATTGGCTATTCCATTTTTGATGACCTGATTAGCAAGGTCGGGCCGATTGGGCATGTATTGAACAGTTAATGCTCTACCCACAAGTGGCACATCGTTGTGCAAGGGTTGCCATCCACCTTCAAATTGATTGTAATAGCCTTCATTTCTTAACACTCCCCAAGCTTCTTCAATGGTAACTTTTTTCATTCGGGTAAGAATATCATTTGCCACTTTGGGTCTTCCGTCTTCAAATCTTTCACCATTCCAATGCGGGGTTAAAAAATTCATCTTTTCAACTGAAAGATCTTGAGCGCTCAAAAACGAAATTCCTAATAAGCTTAAAAGGAGGGTTAAATGGAAATAATTTTTTTTCATGATTTAATTTTTAATTTTTTTGTCTCTCCACCATGAAGCTAAAGAAGAGCCTGAAATATTCATCCAGGGTCCAAAAACTGCAGGTGCGAGACCCACTGTGGCCACTTTCCCCATTTCAAGTGCAATACCTGAAGCCAAACCACCATTTTGCATGCCAACCTCGAGAGCTATCGTTCGACAATCTTGTTCTTTTAGTTTTAAAATTCTGCAGCCCCAATATCCAAAAAAATAGCCCAATAAATTATGAATTATAGCCGTCAATACAAGTAAAATTCCAATTGTGAGAAGATTGTCTCGACCTGCAGCAGTGATGATTGATATAATCAAGGCTATGGCTGCCATAGATACAATAGGCATTGCCCGGTCAAGCCAAGGTGTTTTTCCATGAAAAAAATGATTAAAAAGTAATCCCAAGGCAATAGGTAAGATCACTATCTTAACGATACTGAGCATCATACCCCAAAAATCTATTGGAACAAAAGCTCCAGCAAAGAATTCCATTAGTAGAGGAGTCATTACTGGTGCTAAAACAGTAGCAATTGCGGTAAGAGTAACAGATAAGGCTACGTTTGCTTTGGCGAGATAGGCCATCACATTAGAGGCTAAGCCACTTGGAGAAGAACCAATAAGTACTACCCCTGCTGCAATCTCGGGTGGAAATTGAAATAGGGTAGCTAGGCTAAAACCTACTAGGGGCATAATGGTAAATTGACAAACCAATCCAACCAAAACTCCCTTGGGCATTTTGATGACACCTAAAAAATCTTTAAGACTCATTGCTGTTCCCATACCAAACATGATAATTTGTAAGAGAGGCACAATTAAAGTTTTCATTTTGAAGGAGCCGACTTGAATAAATGGAGCAGGAAAGAACATAGATATGCTTACAGTTGCAAAAATTAAAATAGTAAAAGACAAACCCTTAAGCTTTTCAATTCCTCTAAATCCAATAGATAAAAAAAGGAAAAAGCCAACCACCCCAAGACCCGCCTTCTCTCCTTGGCCTACTACTATGAAATAAAGACTAATTAGACCACAAATGAGGCAAAGTATAAAAACTATTTTAAAAATATTTGTTATGTTATTCATTCCAAAGCGAGCTTGCTAAACCGTTTAAATCATAAACTACATCGCCTTTTCTGATAGTCAATTTACATATAAGTTTTTGACTACCGAGCATTTTTTTTCGAGCTGTATCTATAAACCCAAAGTTCCCTTTTTGTAATTGTACAATTGTAATATCGGCAACGGCTCCTTCACTCAAATGTCCAAGATCTGATCTTTGGATATACTCAGCAGGTTTCCAAGTAGCGGCAGCCATAACTTCTTTGAGAGGCATTTTGAGATTAATAAACTTTGACATGACATTAAGAATATCTTTCATACCTCCGTTCATACTGCCTGTGTGTAAATCTGTACTAATGGAATTAGGATAAAATCCTTGACCCATAGCTGGAATCGCTTGTTCAAAAACAAAACTACCGCCTCCGTGTCCAACGTCAAACACGATTCCTTTTTTTTGGGCTTCAAAAACGTAAGGTCTCACTTTACCATCTTCATCTACAATGGGAGTTCTTCCGTTCACATGGGCATATGCATGAGTAAAAATATCACCTGGTCTTAATTTTTCTAACAGAAGTTTTTCAAGAGGAAGTTCGGGTTGGCTTCCGCCAAAGTCAATCATTACTGGTAGTCCTGCTAACGATCCTGCTTTTACTACACGGTCTGTCGGAGTCCAGTCATAACCACTAAAGTGGGCTAGTTTAAATCCAACAACAAAGTCAGCGTATTTTTTGGCAACAGCGGCACTAATTTCAGGATTCATATCTTCAAGATTTTGCTCTAAAGATCCTCCTGCCATGCCATTTCCCACGATATTTAAAAAAGTGAGTACTCTCGTTTTAGACTGTTCTATCGTTTGGTTTTTATAAATTTCAATATTGCGCCATCCTGGGCTTCCGGCATCTACAACTGTAGTAACACCACTTCTAAAAGTAAATCCATCTGGAGGTAAAGCAGTAAAACTATTTGCTAAGTATCTATTTTGCTGAGTGCCATGAAAATTATGGGTGTGCATATCAATCAGCCCAGGGCTCACAATTAATCCCTCAGCATCAATAACTTTTTTCCCCTCATCTGGATTAATCTTTTTTTCAACGGCCGCAATTTTTCCTTCTTTAATGGCAATATCCATTTTTTGATCGATGTTGTTTTTGGCATCAATGAGATGTCCGTTAACAATCAGTAGGTCATATTGTTGGGCCTGAAGAACACTGCTAATTAAAAAGCATATGCTAAGAATAACTAGATTTAAAATAGATTTCATAAGTGCTATCATTTAGTTTTGTTATTTGAGGTGTTTGATTGGCGATATTTTTTTACTAGTTCACTACTAATTGGTGAGGCATTATTTCCAAAGTGTGTTCTAATATAGGTTACTACTTTTGCAATTTCAGCATCTTTTAAGAAAGCATGCTGAGGCATAATTCCATTATAGTCCTCCCCATTAACTTTTATGGGGCCTTCCATTCCATTCAAAATGAGATGAACTAATCTTTCTTGATCGCCAGTTACCCAATCTGTATCGTTTAAAGGGGGAAACCTTCCAGAAGCACCTTTTCCGTTTGATTGATGACATGCTACGCAATAAGTATTATAAATCTGTTGCCCCTCAGAAATATTTTTTTCACTCAAATCATCATTAATAATATCTGGAGATCTTATGTGAGAAAGCTGTTTTCTAGCTTCCATTTTTGCCAATTGCGTTTTTCCGAATTGTGATTTATTTCCCTTGTATTCAATACTCCAGATTCGTCCTTTTTCTGTGTCACCAATGTACATTGTGCCGTCTGGTGCAAATGCAATTCCCATTGGGCGATAGACAGCATCTCGCACGTTGACTATGGGATCAACTTGAGCAAAGCCATCTGCAAAAATGTCAAAATCTCCAGTAGGCTTTCCATTTTCAAACGGAATAAAACCAATAAAATAACCTGATTGAGGATAGGGTGCTCTATTTGTGGATCCATGAAATGCAATAAATGCACCGTTTTTATAATAGTCTGGAAATGCCTCACCTTGATAAAAAACTAAATCGTTTGGAGCCCAATGACCTGGAAATCCCATAATAGGCTTTTTGAAGGTATCACACTGACCTATTGTTTCACCTTCCCCACCATATTCTGGCGAAAGCACTCTTTTTCCTTTAATTTGATCATAATAACAATAGGGCCACCCAAAGTTGTCTCCTTCTTCAATTTTTAAAAATTCTTCAGAAGGTAATAGGGCACTTTGCCAAGCATTATATCGATCTGGCCACAAACGAAATAAATCGTCTCGCCCATGAACCACTGCATAAAGTGTTTCATCTTGGGGGTTCCAATCCAAACCTACGATGCTTCTAATTCCGGTGGCATATTTTTTTCCGTCAGATTGTGTTTGGTTTAATTTTTCAGCTTCAAAGACCCATATCCCGCCATGGTCTTCTAGTTGTGGGCAGGGGTCCATTCCCGGTTGAAGAGGTGTTCTTTTGGGATTTTGACAAGTATTAGAAGGAGCACCAAAGGGTACATATAAATTTCCTTTGTTGTCAAAGGCGATGGGTTTTCCGATGTGTTCATGCATCCCATGGGGGTGATCATCAATCACAACTGTTTCCAATGGTCCTTTGGGAACTAATTGATCAGGATCTAATTTATATCGATACACAGCTAATTCACTGCTGAAGTAGAGATACCCTTTATAAATCCTAGCGGCAGTGGCATAGCCATTTCCTTTGATTGTTGTGTCGTTTGCAAATTTCACTAGACTGTCTGCAACACCATCTCCATCAAAATCTTTCATTGCAGCAAGGCTGCCTTCTTTGGAAGTTTTTTTAAATTTCGTATAGACTCTTCCTTGGGGTGAAACAACAATATGCCTTGTAGTTTCAGAAATTTTATCTACAAAGACCTTCGATTCGAAACCCTCTGGAAGAAATAAAGGGTCTGTTTCAACAGGAGTATTTTGACATTGAAAAAAAAGGACACCAATCAAAGTAAAATAGAATCCTTTTCGGTAGCGAATTATAGTTCTTTCTTTCATCATTCTTCAAACATTGTTCTAATCAAACACAAGGTTACCAAAAAATTCTGGTTGGTGAAAATCTGGGTTTGGAGTATCAATTGGACTCCAACTTAAATAATGAGGCTTTGTTGTGTCGTCACCACATTTAAAAAAATTGGCCTTCGAATGCAGTGATTTAAAAGTAAGGTTGGGATGATGAACAAAAATTGAGCTGGGTATGGCAACGACCATTTCCCACTTAAAATGGCCTGATTTTTCTTCAAAGGGTTGGTTGCCTAAAGTAGATTCTATAAAAAGGCTATTTTTAATTTTTTGTGGATCTATAAATGTTCGTTCGTATCGATCAGGGCCGTAGGCAAGATGTGTAGTGCCAATGCAATTAAATTCAAAATTATAATAGCCCCCTGATTGATCAGGATCTATAAAAAATTCAACACAACTATCACGATGGGTAGCAGTATTCGGTTTACTGTGTTGCGCTAAAATATGCGCTTCAGTAACATAAAATTTTAAATAAAGCTTTTCTGAGTCGTGAGCCATTTTAAAAGAAACCTCGGGCGCATAGGGAAAGGCTTTCCAGTTTGCTTTATCAACAGCTATTGATGGTATGTTCTTTTCCAATCTTTCTGATATTGACTTAAAGCTAATGTGGGTTGGCGAGTCAATTTTTTTTACCATTAAAAATGGGTTTTGTTGCGCTGTAACAGTTAAGGTGATTAGCGCAATGAGCAGGCTGAGAAAAATTTTCATTCAAGAAAATTACAAAAAAAATTAACTGTAATTTAGAGGAAACTTAAATCATTTCAAAATGAATAACATTTATTTCTTGTTTTTAATGCCCTTAGTATTTGGTTGTCAACCATCATCGACGCTCTATAAAGCTACAGATTATGTGTATGTTGGAGATTTTACTACAGGGTTAGAAGGGCCTGCAGTTGACCAAAAAGGGGCTCTCTATTTTGTAAATCCAGACCATAATGGCTCAATAGGTAAAGTAGATGCAGAAGGCAATTTTTCCATTTTTATAGATCAGTTGCCAGAAGGAAGCACCGCCAACGGAATTCGTATTCAAAAAAATGGAAATTTACTCTTAGCAGATTACACTGGACATAATATTTTAGAGGTTGAACCGAACTCTAAAAAAGTGACTGTCTATGCTCATGAACCTTTAGCCAATCAACCTAATGACTTGACTTTGGGAACAAATTCTTTATTATTTGCCTCTGACCCCAGTTGGGCTGAAGGCACAGGAAATATTTGGAAGGTAGTGGATGGAAAATTTGAATTAATGGATGGAAATATGGGTACGACTAACGGCATTGAAATCAGCCCAGGGGGAAAAATTTTATATGTCAATGAAAGTGTACAAAGAAAAGTTTGGGCTTATGATATTACTGAGGATAAAATGCTGGTAAATAAAAGAATATTACTCACCTTTGACGATTTTGGAATGGACGGCATGCGATGTGATGTAAAAGGAAATTTATATATCACCCGTTATGGAAAAGGAACGGTTATAAAAGTTTCACCTAAGGGACAAATTCTACAAGAGATTAAATTAAAAGGAAAAAAACCGTCCAATATTGCTTTTGGAGGAAAAGATGGAAAAACAGCTTTTGTGACACTTCAAGACCGAGGTTATATTGAAACTTTTAGAGTTTCAGATCCAGGTCATTCTTTTAAAATAAATAACGAAATATTATTTACAAATGCCACTACCTTTTCTAAAAAAGGAACAGACATTTTTATTAAAGAGTTCTTGTAAAAATAATTCAATGATTTTTTAATTTCTTCCTGCTCTGAAGCGACCAAATGTAGCTGTTTGGCATATTTTTTTGCGGCTAACTCTCCTTCTAAAAGTTGAATAGCGTATAGCCCAATTAAAATATTTTTACCGCCTTTTTGTAAATTTTGTTTGGAATATGAAGCAATTTTTTCAAGATAAATGGTTGCATTTTCATTTTGTTTCTCTGCCACAAAAGCCATTAGAAAAAGGGTGAGGCGTTCTTCAGCATCAAATGGCTTTCCAACCCCAAGTTTTTCTGGCCACGCTAGGGCTTGTAATAGTGTTGATTTTGCATAGCTCCAGTTGGCTTTTTTTATGGCCTCGAGGGCACTCCCCAGGTGGGCATTTGTATAAATTTTTCTTGATCCTGTGGCATGCTCATAAGGCAATACCTCAAGATTATTTAGAATTGAAAGGGCTTGATCAAACTGATAGGTATGGTTGAGCGCATGGGCCACTCTGAGACCAATGACAAAATTTTGTGGATGTGATTTGTAATTTTTTTCTAAAATTTTTAATGCCTTATTCCAATTGTTCTTTTCCTCAAATACCGAAGCATAATCTGAAGCAATACGCCAATTTTTTGGTGCTTTTTCATATGCTTTTTGTAAATCGGTAAAAGCTTGTATTGAATCATCCTCAGACAACAACTGTGATCTAATCCAATAAAAATTAGCCGTGTTTGGAGTTGATCCCAAAGCCTTAATTACTTCCCTGCCCTTTTCTTTTTGATGTAGCCCCATTAAATTTAACGCCATCAAATAGCCTGCTTTCCAATGATTGGTTTTTGAGTTGACCCACTTGAGCATTGAAAGACTTTCTTGTCGAAAAGGAAAAACAAAATCAACTGATTTACTAAAAATAGATTCTAATGCATTTTCATTAGCTGTGAGATAGGCATGCCACAAATCAACTAACATATCTTTTGGACTGTGCTCTAATACGTGTATCGCTCTAGTTTGAAAACCTGCATTATGATAGAGAAGCGCAAGCTCCAAAAAGGTTTGATGTGGGAATTCAGACCGATGTTTTGTGAGCAATTCGTCTGCCGTAATAGTATTTTCTAGAAAAGCTTCAAATGAGAGTAGGTGATGCAAGGGATCTACTTGTTTCAATGCTTTTAGAGCTTGTGGGGCTTGTTCATTTTTCCCTAAGGTTTTAAGGGCCAAAAAGCGATAGCACAAGGCAATTACATTTTTAGAATTAAAATCAAGTGCTTGGTTCGCATAATGAAGGGCTTCTTTATATTTTTTTTCAAGCAATGAAATCTGACTTAAATGTGCATAGGCGCTGGTTCTGTATTGCGAGGAGCGGGCAGCCCAACCAAAACTTTCTTTTGCATTTATTAGATCATCAAGTGCCAAATAATTGATGCCTGCCACATAATTTAAACCCGCATGATAGGTGTCTAATCCCAGTCCCATTTGAATCACCTCTAAGCCTTTTTTTGATTGTCCTTTGTCAAAATACAAAGCCCCAAGAGCTGTTCTGGCTTCGAGGTGAGCTTTGTCATTTTCTATCGTTTTGAGCAGAAATTCTTCTGCTTTTGAAAATTCTCTATACCGTTGTGCATTGTTGCCTTTTTGAAAAAGAACAGCATTTGATTCATACCCTTTCAACGATTTTGGTGTTGAAAAAGGTCTTTTTAGAACCTTAGGAACACTTTCATAGTTCAGATCCAGCGCCTCAATTTTAATGGTATAGGGAATATCAGGTGATGGATTGTTGAAACTAATTTGATGACTGTCATTGGCATTGAATAGCATCTGTTTTGCTTGAACTTCTTCCCCTTGAATAAAAGACACTTTTCCGTTCGTGTTGACAAATGGATTGATAAAGACATCCAGATTGTTTCCTTGAGAGATGACATTTAGTGCACCAAGTGCAGAAGCTTCACTTAAGCCATTGGTGTTTTTTATTGGGAACCAAACTTCTGTCCATAGATCTGTTTGATGGGGCTCAAATGTAGCTTGTGAAATTGGGTTTTCGGTTCCAGGAAAATATTGAACAAATAGACGCCCAGCCTGATATTCTATATATTGCCCGTCTGAATCGGTAAGTAAATCTTCCCAGATACCTCCAAACCTTGACAAAGCCCAAAGCCAAAGTTTTTGGCCAGGAATTTCATCATAACGTCCCCAATGTCCAAATCCGATATTATCATCTTTATAATAACCTCCAAAAAAATCATTATAAGTGCCAACGACATGATAAGATTTGCTGCTGTCAAAGTTATTTTCTGCATAGTGCGCCAAATTTCTATTGAGTCCATCTATGGGCCATGGAAGGGCATTACCGTTATGTTTTAAGTAAGCATTTCCTGGTGTGGTAAATACCAAATCATTCTTGGCGGCGGCAGCGGCAGTCATCCAATTGTAATATGCTTTTTCAGTGGGGGTCGGATTATACCATGTTGCCCTAGTTGTAAAGGCTGCTTTGTTAGGGGCCAACTCAATACGAACCCTCCATTGGGTTCTCGAAGCTAAGTCAATCGTGCCAACCGTGCAAACTTGTGTTCCGTCAGTTAAAGTTTCGGTATGATAATCAACACTTGTTGCCGCTCCAGGATGATGCCCTATGATCCCGAAATTAAATTCAATACCTCCAGAAGTCCAAGGCCCTCTCATGGCGATGTCCCTAAATTTTATGACTTCGTTTTTATAGATAAATTCGTTGCCGTTACTTTTGTCGATTGCTCCCCAAACTTTTCCGCCAACCCCCGGTAAAACTTCTACAACAATGTGCTTGTTTTCTAATCGAATCACATCAAAAGATTGTAGGTCTTTCGTTACACTATACCCTTCGAATTTATGATAAGGGTAGATTTTAGGATTAAAAACCAATGAGGGCATGGGGTTAGGGTCACTAAATGGATACGTGATAAGGTTATGGGGATTTGATTGAATTGTAGCATTTTGTGCATTCGTTGAGATACAGATTGCTACAAATAAAAAAACAAAAAAAGTTTTTATGATCAAAAGTTCAGAATTGTTTCAAATTAATTTATTTTTGTTAAAGATAACTTAAAAAAAATGTATATTAGCCATCTTAAAAAATATACTTATAATAGATATGAAAAGACTTAAACAAATTACACTCCTTTTGGTGCTCCTTAATTTAAGTATTGTGTTAGGGCAACAAAAGACAATTACTGGTCTAGTTAGTGATGATCAAGGTGTGCCGCTTCCAGGAGCAACCATTGTAGTGGTTGAAACAGGAGATGGAACAACAACAGACTTTGACGGAAATTATTCCATTGGAGCTGAGGAGGGGCAAACCCTTGCAATCAGTTATGTTGGCTACACTACCCAAGAAATTGAAGTTGGAAGTGCTTCGAGCTACGACATAATCATGCAAACAGGTAATGCATTAGATGAAGTAGTTGTTACTTCTCTCGGTATTCAAAGACAAAAAAGACAATTAACCTATGCTACACAGAATGTAGAAACCGAAGGTATTGATGAATCAAGGGCTAATGGTAATCTGGTAAATTCATTACAAGGTAAGGTTGCAGGTATTTCTATTACAACTACAAGTCAAGGAGTAAACTCACAATCTCGAGTTATTTTAAGAGGAAACAGATCCATTTCAGGAAGTAGTCAGCCTCTGTATATAGTTGATGGTGTACCTTTAGGAGGAGACATCCAAGATTTTAGTCCCGACGACATCGCCTCAATTAGTGTACTTAAGGGAGCTAATGCCGCAGCATTGTATGGAGCAAGAGCGAATAATGGTGCCATCATTATTACTACAAAATCAGGGAAAAAAGGTACGTTTGACGTTAATATAAATTCTACTATGCAGTTCGATACTGCAGATATTATGTTGGAATTCCAAAACGGATATGGCCAAGGTAATTCTGGTGTTTATTCCGGTTTTACAACTGATTCGTGGGGTCCAAGCCTAGGAGGAACTGTTCCACATTGGTCACCAAATCCAGAGTTAGCAGGAACCAATATTCCTTATGTTGCTCAACCAGATAACGTTCAAGACTTTTTTGACACTGGTGTAACAATTGCAAATAACATTTCTATAGTTTCCGGAGGAGAAAAAATGAGAACTTATTTTAGTTATACCAATGACTTAAGAACAGGTATAGTTCCTAATAATGAATTAGAACGTCACTCAATAAACCTCAAAATTGATAATGATTTACTTGATGACAAGCTTCATATTAGCTCTAAAGTTACTTACATCAAATCAATTACAGATAATTTACTACCCGGATGGGAGAGTTATGACAATCCACTGAGGGGAGTTTACAGACTTCCCAGAAACGTTAGAACACAAGATGCTGCTGATTTTGAATATATAGATGCATCTGGAAATAACAAACAAAATTATTGGAAACCATTAGATAATGGAAACGGAAATCCATATTGGGTAGTCAACAGAAATAATAATAATTTAGTTGGTGACAGAATAGCTGGTTATGCCTCTGCAACCTACGACTTTAACGATGAATTTACTTTGCTTGTTAGATCTGCTATTGACAATTCTACTTCAAACAGAGAAAGTCAGTGGTGGAATGATTCATATATAATTGCTCAAAATGGTAATTACCGAATCAATAATGGCACTAATATGGAATGGAATAATGATTTCTTGTTGAGCTATAACAGTTCCTTTGGTGATATTGATTTAAGCGCGAGTTTAGGTGGCAACAATAGAGTTGTTAAGTCCGAATCTTCAAGCATAAATACTGGAGGTTTAAATGCTCCAAACATTTTTGCTATTTCAAATGCACAACAATTATCAGCAAATCAAAGTATTTTTGAAAAAGAAATTAATTCATTTTACGCCCTAGCAAATGTAGGGTTCAAAAATTATGCCTTCTTAGATCTAACATACAGGTCAGATGTAAGTTCAACTTTACCTACACTCAGCAATCAATACGATTATTTCTCAGCTGGCTTAAGTGCAATCATTTCTGATATGGTTGAACTACCCTCAGCAATTGACTATTTCAAACTTAGAGCTTCATATGCTGAAGTAGGAAATGATACCGATCCATATCAATTGTCAAGAGCAGCGAATTTGTTGACAGGAGGATTTATTGCCCTAGCTACTTCAGCACCAGCTGATAATTTAAAGCCAGAACAAACAACATCTTTAGAACTTGGATTTGACACTACATTATTTAACAGAGTAAATATTGATTTTACCTATTATAAGTCTAATAGTGTAGATCAATTATTTAGACAAAATGTTCCTCAGGGTTCAGGTATCGCTACCAAATTTATTAACGGCGCTGATATTGAAAATAGTGGAATTGAGGCAGCAATTAATGTTGGTATTTTAACTAAAGGTGATTTCCTTTGGGATGTCAATTTTAATTATGCGGCCAATAGAAGTAAAGTTTTAGAATTAGCAGAAGGTCTTGACCAATTAAATTATGGTAACGATTTCATGAGGTCATTTAGGCTAGATGTAGGTCAGCCTTGGGGAAGTATGTATTCTAGAGGATTTGAGAGAGATGCACAAGGTAGAGTTCTTATGAATGCAAATGGAACACCAGTTGTTACTCCTGGGCAGACCGTTAATGTAGGAAACTTTAATCCAGACTGGATTGGAGGACTTACCAATACATTTTCTTACAAAAATCTTAGTCTACGTGTACAAATTGATTTCCGTCAAGGAGGGGATGTTATTTCATTCACACGTTCCGTACTGTCATCTGATGGTGTTCTCGATGTTACAGGTATTGGAAGAACTAGTGGAATTATATTTGGAACTGACGTTTATACTGACGAAACACCAGCTACGACACCCGTTTCAGTAGATCCTGAAACTTTCTGGACTAGTATTGGAGGAAGAAACTCTCCTGTTGGCGAAGCTTTTACCTATGATGCATCGAATATTAGAATTCGAGAATTGACACTCGGATATAGTTTAAGTAAAGCTACCTTAGCATCATCACCATTTAAGACGGCAAAGCTTTCTTTGGTGGGAAGAAATTTAGGTTTCTTACTTAATGATGCAGGTGTAGATCCCGAGGCAATCCACGGCGTTGGTGCTACTAATGACGGATATGAAGCATTTTCTCTACCTAATACAAGAAGTATAGGTCTTAATTTAAAGTTAGGATTTTAAAACATAAAATAGTTGATGATTTTAACAGCCAAGACATATCATCTAAAATTAATTTAAAAAATAATTTAAATACAATTGAAAATGAAAATTAAGAATAATTTAAAAAAATTGGTGCTAGGGATTACGGTTATATCCTCAACAGCATTCATGGTATCGTGTGATGATGATTTTCAAGAAATCAATACCAACCCACTTCAACTTAGTACAGATAAACTAGCTGAAAGTGATGTTCTTCTAGGACAATCATTTGCACAAGCTACTTATACTTCTAATATGGGTCTTCACTGGCGGTTCCAAATTTCACAGAGTTTGTTTTCTGACCTTTGGGCTGGATATTATGCTACGACCTATGTTGGTTTTGATTCAGATAGATTTACACAAGTTGGAAGATGGGCAGATCTAGCTTGGGGATCATTTTACGGTATAGCGGCACCTCAGGTTAAACTTGTTGAAGACATAGCCACGGAGGGTGGAAATTCAATTGGCGCTGCTATGGCAAAAGTTATTAAGGTTAATGGATATAGCCGTATGACAGATTATTGGGGACCTGTCCCTTATTCTGAATTCGGTAATGAGCAATTAACCGTACCTTTTGATTCACAAGAGGCTATGTATACTAGTTTTTTCACTGAACTTGACGCAGCTAGCTCAGCATTATCAGCTGGAGGTAGTTCTTTTGGAGCATCGGACTTAGTTTATGGTGGAGATGCTTCAAAATGGAAAAAATTGGCTGAAAGTCTAAGACTACGTCTTGCAATGAGAATTAGGTTTGCTAATCCTTCGTTGTCAAAATCTGAGGCTGAAAAAGCTTTTAATTCTGGTGCTTTGATCACTAGTAATGATGATAATGCATATATTACAGTAAGTAGCGACAACAGAAATCCTCTTGAAACAATTACTGATTGGGGAGAATTTAGAATGAGTGCGACTATGGAAGGGATCCTTAAGGGATATGAAGACCCAAGAATGTCTATATACTTTGATCCTGCTGCAGATGGAGATCAGGATGGTGATGGTATCCCATATGAAGGTCTTCAAAATGGTCAAACAAAAGTGGCTTTAGGAGTAAGTCAAAACCCAATAACCTCTGATGTAAATGTATATTTTAGAGACGTTGCACAAGGTGGGACTAACCCTCCTCTTGAATTTATGCAAGCGGCTGAGGTGCATCTTTTGTTAGCTGAAGCAGCTTTGGCTGGTTATAACGTTGGTGGATCTGCTCAACAATATTACGAATCTGGTATCAAAATGTCAATGCAAGAAAGGGTTGGTGCTTCTGACGCTGCCATTGCAGCCTATGTGAGCAGTCAAAAAACACCTGTTAGTTTTGATGGAGGCACTACACCTGCCTCATCAGACATTCCAATTGCTTTTGACAATTCTAGTACTGAGAGAGCTTTAGAGCAAATAATTACTCAAAAATGGCTTGCCCTATTTCCAAATGGATGGGAAGCTTGGGCTGAAGCCAGAAGAACTGGTTATCCAAAACAACTACCTAGAGTACAATCAGATAACCCTGATGTGCCTAAAGATCAAATTCCATCAAGAATGATTTATACTTCTTCTGAATTCACTACTAATGCCGAAGCAGTAGAAGCTGCAATCTCTTCTCCTGAAATTGGAGGACAAGATAAAAATAATACCAAGCTTTGGTGGGATAAAAAATAATATAAAATACTTTTTTATCTAAAAGAGGGCTTTTTAGCCCTCTTTTTTTATTTTTATAAAAAGTCAATATCGAATCAAATTGATATAAAAAATTGTATTAAAATGTGCAATATGAACTTGAATCAATTTCGCACAGGATTTTCCTTTTTATACCTGTTTATTTACTTTTCGTCTATAAGTTGTGAGGATAACAATCAACAATTCACCTTATTAACATCTTCACAAACAGGAATTAAATTCAGAAATATTCTCAAAGAAACCAAAGAGTTTAATGTATTAACCTATGGATACCTCTACAATGGCGGTGGAGTGGCTGTGGGTGACGTAAATAATGACGGTTTAGAAGACCTCTATTTTACGGGCAATATGGTAGCGAGTAGGTTATATATAAACCAAGGAAATTTCAAATTTAAAGAAGTGGCTAAAGAGGCAGGTGTTGACGCAGCTGGGCTATGGAACACAGGCACTTCTATGGCGGACGTAAATGGTGATGGATGGTTAGACATTTTTGTCTGTCGATCAGCAGCAGCAAACCCTTTGTTGAGAAAAAATTTATTATTTCTCAATAATGGCGATATGACTTTTACTGAAAGTGCGGGTTTACTAGGAATTAATGATACTGGTTATACCACTCAAGCTCTATTTTTTGATTATGACAGAGACAATGATCTTGATCTTTATGTACTCAATCATTCGGTGCAAGAATATGCTGGTTTTGACAGATTAACGAGTGGGCTTAAACAAAAAAACAATCCCAATTATGGAGATAAGCTCTATGAAAATGTAGGGGGTTTATTTTTTGATCGAACAAGAAAAGCAGGAATAAAAACAAATGTATTGGGTTTTGGCTTGGGAGTAGCCATGGGCGATTTTAATCAAGATCACTGGCCAGACCTTTATATTTCAAATGATTATAATGAACAAGACTATTTATATATCAATAATCAAGATGGAACTTTTTCTGAGCAATTAGAAGATTATTTATCTCATACATCAATGTTTTCCATGGGTTCAGATGTGGCAGATATAAATAATGACGGCTATACTGATATTTTCACTCTTGACATGTTACCAGAAGGGAATGAAAGACAAAAGATGGTTTTTGGTCCAGATAATTTTGATAAATACCAACAATTTGTAAGCACTGGCTTCTACAATCAAACCATGAGAAATATGCTGCACCTCAATCAGCAAGGAGCTTTTTTTACAGAAGTAGGTCAAATGGCAGGTGTTTCAAACACAGATTGGAGTTGGTCTTCTCTTTTTGCAGATTTTGATAATGATGGGTTGAAGGATTTATTTGTCACCAATGGTTACAAAAGGGATTATACCAATATGGACTTTGTTAGCTACGCTGTCCAACAGCGCATCAATGAAATGCAAAACAAAGAAGAAATTGCTGTTGTAGATCTCATTGAACAAATTCCGTCTACTGTAGAGTCCAATTATATGTTCAAAAACCTTGGCAGTGCTAATTTTAAAAAAATGAATTTTGATTGGGGGTTTGAAGAAAAAACACTCTCCAATGGGGCAGCCTATGCAGATTTAGACAACGATGGAGATTTAGACTTAGTTGTAAATAACATAGACGCGCAAGCTGCCATCTATAGAAATAACAGTAATCCTCAAGCACAATCAATTCTTCAAATACAACTTATCGATACCCTTTCTAAAAATAGAGAAGGGATTGGAGCTACAGTGACCATTTATTCTGACTCAACATTAAACCAACAAGTGCAACAACCTGTGAGGGGCTATCAATCTTCAGTAGGAAGAAAATTACATTTCGGATTGGGAGATAAAAAGGAGATAGATTCAGTTAAAATTATATGGCCAGATGGAAAAATTCAACTAGAAAAGCCTAAAAATTGGATATCAACACTCACAATTTTTAAAAAGGTTTCAGGAGAAGCACTACACAAACCAAAAGAATCAGCTTCTTTATTTCAAAAAGAGATGGTAAAAACCACTGAGCCCATCAGACACATAGAAAATGATTTTGTAGACTTTAAACGCGAACGTTTACTTCCCCATTTTTTGTCAACCCAAGGACCTCGCATTGCAGTTGGAGATGTCAACAACGATGGTTTAGATGATTTTTATCTATGTGGTGCAAAGGGAACTTCTGGGAACGTATGGATACAACAACCTGATGGTAGTTTTGAGCAATCGCCTCAACAGGATATCAGTAAAGATGCTGAAAAGGAAGAGGTAGATGCTCTTTTTTTTGATATGGATGCGGATGGAGATCAAGACCTTTATGTAGTGAGTGGAGGAAATGAAAATGAGGGAACGCTTTTACAAGATCGACTCTACATTAACTCAGGAGGGCAATTTAAATCCTCGCCCTTGCCCAAAAATTGGAAAAGTGGCTCCTGCGCAGTTGCAGCAGATTATGACTCAGATGGTGATTTAGATCTATTTGTTGGCACAAGAGGAATCCCAGGGCGATATCCAGAGAGTGCACCAAGCCAGTTATTAGTTAATCTTGGAGAAGGTCGTTTTGAGATAGCTAATGAAATAATGCCCAATCAAAATAACTTAGGAAATATAACTGATGCACTTTGGGAAGATGTTAACTTTGATAGTAAGCCAGACCTTGTTGTGGTTGGGGAGTGGATGCCAATCAAAATTCTTTATCAGCAACAAAACGGTTTTACTGCTAGCACAAATGAAACCTTAAAAAAAGCTACAGGTCTATGGAATAGAATTGTTAAAGGAGATTTTAATAATGATGGCAAAATTGATTTTGTTGCAGGAAACTATGGGCTAAACTCACAGCTTAAGGCTCCCTTGAGTCTCTATTACGACGACTTTGATAAGAACGGTTCCATTGATCCCATTTTGTGTACGGAGGAAGGAGGAAAAGAGTATCCCTTTTGGTCTAAAGATGATATTCAAAGTCAATTAGCAGAATTGAAATCAAAATATGTATCATATGCTTCCTACGCCAATCAAACTGTAGCAAAAGTTTTAACTGATGAAAGAATTGCCTCTGCAAAAAAGGCCTCAGCAAACCTTCTGACTTCAAGCGTTATTTTTAATCAAGGAAACGATTTGTTTGAAATAAGCCCTTTGCCAATGCTTGCCCAAGTAGCACCTGCTTTTGGGTTGTTAGCTAAAGATATTAATGCAGACGGAAACCTCGATTTAGTTATTGGTGGCAACCTTTATGGGACAAGAGTAAAACTAGGTCGGTATGACGCTTCAAAAGGAGAAGTTTTGATTGGTGATGGTACAGGAAGTTTTAAACCAACCTCCTATGAAAAAAGCGGGTTGCAACTTTCTGGAGAAGTACGGGATATTAAACCTATCACGATAAACGATAAACCGTATATTCTTTTTGCAAAAAATAATGCTTCTGTTGAGGTGTTTTCTCATCATCATAAATAAGCTATAGTATTAAGTATACCAAAAAAGAAACATAAATAAATTTATTTTATATTTATACTCCTCCACGCTCCATTCCTAGAAGTTAAAAACAATTAAAAATGAAAAAAAGCAAATTTTATTTGCAGTATTGTTCCTGTTTGTAGGACTCGTACATGCTGTTGCTCAAAAAACCATTACTGGAACTATATCAGACGATCAGGGCATTCCACTGCCAGGAGCCTCAATAGTTGTCCTAGAAACAAATCATGGGGCTTATTCAGATTTTGATGGTAATTATTCCATTGAAGCAACCGAAGGGCAATCATTAATTTTTAGTTATGTAGGATATGCCTCTCAAAACTATTCCTGTTGGGACTGACAGTACCTCATGGTTCAATTGCAACCAGACAATTCCTTAGATTAGGTAGTTGTTACTGCACTGGGCTTGTCAAGAGAAAAAAAAATCATTAGGGTATGCAGTGAGTGAAATTAGCGGGGACAATATCAACAAGGTAAAAGACCACAACATTGCAAGTTCTTTGACAGGTAAAATTGCAGGGGTCAATATTACCCAGTCTGGAAGTATTGGTTCAGGTTCAAGAATTACAATTCGTGGAAACAATTCTATTGGAGGCAATACACAGGCCTTGATTGTGGTTGACGGTGTTCCAATTCGCAAAAAAAAAGATCAATCCTAAAAAAAGAAAATTTTTTTTCACCACGCCGCTTGTTTCAATCAAATTTTTTGTTGTAAATATTGTGTAATTTTAATCTTCTTAAAGTAGGTTTTTATTCTGTTTTTAGTAAAAATGAATGGAAAAATACTTTTTTATTTAATGACCGTTGCTTAAATGCGCTTAAAGATGAAATTTAAACCTAGGTTAAACATCATACGATATTTCTTTTGTTTACTCCTTGTTGTTTCACAACTTGGTTGTTCTACAACTGTTCATAAAACAGAAGTATTAGTAATTGGTGGAGGAGCCGCTGGAACAGCAGCTGCGCTGGCTAGTGCAAGGGCAGGCGCCAAAACAGTGTTGGTTGAGAAAGGGCCTTGGTTGGGTGGCATGCTTACATCGGCAGGAGTAAGTGCAGTTGATGGTAATACAAAACTACCAGGAGGAATCTGGGGAGAATTTCGCGACAGTCTTATACAGCGCTATGGTTCTGCAGAGGCATTGAAAACAGGATGGGTGAGTAATCATATGTTCGAACCTAGTATTGGTGCAGCAATTTTTTCAAACATGACAACAGCTGAAAAAAACTTGGATGTTTTTTTTGAAACACCATGGCAATCGGTGGAAAAGATAGAAAAAGGCTGGAAAGTGAGTGTATTAAAAGATGGTAAGAAGAGAAACATCATTTCTTCACAACTTATTGATGCAACTGAATTAGGTGATCTAGCCGCAGCAATTGGTGTGCCCTACCATGTTGGAATGGATAGCAAAGACCGATATAATGAAGCTATTGCTCCCCCTCAAGCTAATAATGTGATTCAAGACCTCACGTTTGTTTTAATTCTCAAAGAATACGATCAACCAGTGGCTATTTCCAAACCAGAAGGTTATGATCCTACTCTGTTTTATTGCGCTACTGCAAACAAAAAATGTAAAGACAGTACTTCAATGAATCGCGTTTTGTGGGCAAAAGATAAAATGATTACCTACGGTAAATTGCCCAATAAAAAATATATGATCAATTGGCCTATAAATGGAAATGACTTTTATACGAACACCATTGAAATGACATCTGAAGAACGAGACGTTGCCTATGAAAAAGCCAAGTTAAAATCACTTCAATTTCTCTACTATTTACAAACCGAACTAGGATTTAAAAATTTTGGAATTGCATCCAATGAATTTCCCACTGAAGATGGCTTTCCTTTAATTCCTTATCACAGAGAGTCAAGAAGAATTGTAGGAGAAGTGACATTAACAGTAAATTATATCGCCAAACCCTATGATCAATCCTTACCTCTTTATAGAACTGCTATTGCTGTTGGTGACTACCCCGTGGATCATCATCATGCTGCCCATCCAAAGGCTAGTGAACTTCCCGAATTACATTTTTATCCCGTTCCTTCCTATAGTATTCCAATAGGTAGTTTAATTCCAACTAGTGAAGAAAAACTCATCATAACTGAAAAATCCATTTCAGTTTCAAATATTGTCAATGGAACCACTCGACTGCAACCTGTTGTCCTTCAATTAGGGCAAGCCGCAGGCGTTATGGCGGCTATTGCATACAATGAAAATAAGCCTCCTAGGGAAATCAGCGTTCGCCGAGTTCAAAAAAAATTGTTGGAGGCAGGAGGCTATTTATTACCCTTTTTAGATGTGCCTAAAAATCACCCTCATTTTAAACCTTATCAGCGTATAGGTGTAACTGGAATTTTGAGGGGAGTAGGAAAAAATGTGGGTTGGGAAAACCAAACCTGGTTCTATCCAGAGAAACCCCTCAAGGCTTCAGAAGTTCATTTAGCTCCTTGGATTTCTATAAAAGAATTTCCTTTTCCTAAGCACCCAAAAATAAAAAATGTGTTGGCTTGGTTCAATACTGTCTTACCCGAAGAACAAAAGCCAAAATGGCTATCTATGCCTAATGAAATAAAAAGAAAGTTTACATTTAAATTCTTTAATATAGACGCCCCTATGTCAAGAGGTCAATTTGCAGTTTTGTTGGATACCTTAGTCAATCCCTTTGCAGTTGAAATTCAGCACAATGGAAAGTTATGGTAAAACCTAAAACTTTATTGATCAATAAGTATTTTATACTGCTCACTTTAGGTTTCCTATATTTCTCCACTTGGGCTCAAAACCAAGCGATTCAAGATTCTTTACCATTTGATGCTGTTATTCAAGAAGAACGGCAAGGATTGCTCACCAAATTTTATGGGAATACACGTTTCACCTTAAATCAGGCCTATTTTTCAAACTGGATTTCTGGCGGTGAAAGTTCCATCACAACATTGTTTGCTTTAGATTATAATTTGAACCTTTCTAACCGAAGGGGGTTGGTTTGGGATAATAATGTGTTATTATCACTTGGTTCCACATATATCTCTGGAGATAAGTTTGTAAAAAAAGCCGATGATCGTTTTGAGATTAACTCCTTGGTTGGAAAACAAATCAATCAGCATTGGAATTACTCAGCTTTTTTTAACCTAAAAACGCAAATGCTCCCAGGCTATCGCTACTATTCTCAAGACGGTGATGCACTTAGGGAGCGTATTTCAAGAATTTTTTCTCCCGCATATGCGCAGGGTGGTGTGGGATGGTATTTAAAAAAAGAACAAAAACTTTGGGCCAATTTGGCGCCACTAACAGCGCGTATATTATTTGTTTCAAAGTTGTTCACGAAAGACTTAGAACCTAATGAAAAATATTTTGGAGTAGATGCAGGCACAAACAACAAATTTTTCTTTGGTGCTTCCTTTTCGGGATTTTTTAAAACGGAAATTATGACCAATATCACTCTAGAAAATAAATTTAATTTTTATATCAACTACTTAGAAAAAATTCAAAATATTGACGTTGATCTCAATACCAATATCCGCTTGAAAGTTAATGACTGGATTTCGATGAATTTTGTGATTCATATGCTCTATGATGACGACTTAATTCAGCGGCTCCAATTGAGGGAGCTTTTTGGAGTAGGTTTTAATATGGATTTATGATTTTGATTTTCCCGTTATTTTTTCAACAAACCAATCATAATTATAAATTGTAATGTAGAGATTATAAATAGCACCTTGACCAATAGGCTCAAACTCGATCATTTTTTTTCTTTCTTGATCAACTAGCCTAATACAAGGTTTGTTGGGGTCTCTAAGTAGCGGTGCATTCCAATTAGGATCAGCATAAACCACTTCATATCCTAATTTTTCATAATACGAACGAGACTTTTTTAAATAGGATGTGGCTTCTTTCAGGGTTAAATTCTTTTTGCTTGTCAGGGTGATAGCATAAACCTTTTGGTTTTTTTGTTTGAGAGAAGCTCGCCGGATAGCATAGGACGTTCCAGACCCTAATTTAATATTTTTAAATGTCTTTTTGTTCTTTTTTAAAAGTGCTTTGGCTTGTTGAATGGGCATTTCATACTCAAATTTTTCATATAAAAAGCTTTGTGCCCAGAGAGGACTCGAAAAAGATAAAAGAATGATAGCTGAAACTAGGGCAAAATTTATTTTCAAGACTTTAATTATTTTATCAACGATTTTAAAGTTATAAAAGTTTAGAGTTTTTAGGTTCTATTGACTTCAGTAATCTTCAAAAAAGATATTTTTCTTTTGATAAAAAGAATCAAATGGGAAAGAATAATTATAAAAACAAATCAGAATTAGTATTTTAGTAGTCTAAAACAATAAAAAAGCTATTCTTCACTCCCCGCACAAAAAACATGCTAAATTAGAGTCAACTCTAAAAAAGTATAAAGCTAGAAATTCATTTCTACATTATTTATTAGTTGGATGTTTGGCGGCTTGGTATTGTCCAGCGCAAATCAATGCTGAAAAATATCGCCTTTCTATAGAGAAGACCACGGAAAAAATTAAAATTGATGGTGTCTTAGATGAGCTCACTTGGGCAAACGCTGAAGTCGCAAAAGACTTCTTTATGATCACTCCAATTGACACTGGAAAAGCCACTCAATTTTCAGAAGCAAGACTCAGTTATGATGATGAATTTCTTTATATGGCAATCATTTTTTTTAACAATGAAGTGCAGGGTGATTATGTAGTAGAATCATTAAAAAGAGATTTTTCATTTGGCAAGAATGATAATTTTTTAGTGGCCATTGATCCTTTTAACAATAGGAGCACAGGTTTTACTTTTGGATTGAACGCCTATGGGGCGCAATGGGACGGCACGATGTTTGACGGAAGAAATGTCGACTTGAATTGGGATGCTAAATGGTATTCTCAAGTTCAATTTGATGAAGAAAAATGGGTTTGTGAAATTGCGATTCCTTTCAAATCTATCCGATTTGATTCTAATATCACCGAATGGGGAATCAATTTTAGTCGCCTAGATTTGAAAGCCAGTGAAAAATCAAGTTGGGCTCCAGTTCCCAGGCAATTTCCTTCTGTCACACTTTCCTATGCAGGCACTTTGGTATGGAACACGCCCCCTCCTCAACAGGGTAGTAATGTCTCCATTATTCCTTATGTATCAAATATTCTGAATCAAGATTTTCAGGAAAAGACACAAAATGAGTTCAAAATAGGAGGAGACGTAAAATACAATATAACCTCTGCCCTGAATCTTGATCTAACCATCAATCCTGATTTTTCCCAAGCAGAAGTCGACCAACAAATAACCAACCTAGACCGCTTTGAGCTCTTTTTTCCTGAACGGAGACAATTTTTTTTAGAGAATGCCGACCTTTTCACCAATTTTGGATATAAAACCATACGGCCTTTTTTTTCTCGTAGAATTGGTCTTCAAGTTCCTATAGTGGGAGGGGCTCGCTTAAGTGGAAATATTGATGAAAATTGGCGCTTGGGGCTAATGAACATTCAAACACAAAAAGATATTGAACAAGGATTGAATGCAGCTAATTTTGGGGTCCTAACCATTCAGAAAAAGGTGTTAGATCGTTCTAACATAAACTTCATTTTTATTAATAAACAGCCTTGGAAAGATAAAGCAATAGCTGCTTCGAATCCCAACAGAAATGCTGGTATTGAATACAACTATTTTTCTGCAGACAATTTATGGAATGGTAAACTTATGTTTTTACAGTCGTTTAGCCCTGAAAGAGCAAAAAAAGGAACTGTTTTTGCCTCTCATATAAGTTTTCAGTCTACACGCTGGAATGCCCTTTTACAACAAGAATATATCTCAGGAAATTATAGTGCTGAGGTTGGGTATGTTCCAAGGACTGACTATTTTAAATTGCAAGGAGATTTGGGGCATCTTTTTTATACGGAAGGGGAAACCCCACTGTTATCTCACGGCCCACGATTTGGAAGAGTTTATTTTTTTGATACCAATTTAGATGAAAAAGACCAAATCAATACGTTTTCTTATAGATTCAATTTTAAAAATAGAAGTCAGTTTTCTGTTGGTATGAACAATCAATTCATCACATTGCTATCAGATTTTGATCCTCTTCGAACTCAAGTAGCCCTTTTGGAAGGGGGTACTACACATCGTTGGACAAGTTGGGAACTGACCTACAATTCAAAACCTCAAAATAGATTTACTTATTCTCTAGAAGCACTAACTGGGGGCTATTATGAAAAGGGAAAAAGAAGTGCTTTTTTTGGTGAATTTAGTTATCGGTTTCAACCCTTTTTAGAGCTCAATTCCATTGTCAACTACAATTATATTAAACTTCGAAGCCCTTGGAACACGAACCCCTTTTGGCTTTTAGGAATGAAGGCCAACTTAACCCTGACCAATACCTTGTTTTTTTCTAACTTATTTCAATATAATGAGCAATTGAATTTGTGGAATTTCAATTCTAGATTGCAATGGCGTTATAAACCTGCATCAGATATTTTTATTGTCTTTAATAGCAATGAAGTGAATATTCCCACTTTTTCAAGAGGTTGGAATTTAACCTTTAAAATTAATTATTGGTTTAATCCCTGAGAGTGATTTTTTTTTGGATGCATCCGTTTGCCACTTCAAAAATCATTTAATGCTCTAATTTAAAAATCCAGTTGAAATAGAAAGCGATCCGAAACTGGAGGATTATTCTTATTTTTAAAAAAGCCATAAATCAATCATAATGAAAACAATGAACAAAGTAGCTTTTAGATATCTCTTCGAAATATTTGTTATTATTTTTTCTGTGACCATTTCATTTTACATTCAAGATCTTTTAAATGAGCGGGAGAAGATTGAATTGAAAAATGCGGGACTGGTTGGAGTCTTAAGTGACATAGATGCAGATAAGATCATTTTTAACAACATTACATTAACAGTAAAAAGTAGAGAAGCAAGTATTTTTCAATTTTTAGAAGAAGAGGATATAATCAATAATAACACCTTAAATGGAATACGTAGATATTTTGGTTTTGTTGGGAATAAGTCAAATTATAATTCGATGGTGGCTACAGGGTCTATTGAGTTTATAAGGGATAAAAAGCTATTTAATGCGTTAAATAATTTCTATTCATGGAGTTATTCCGTTCTTATTGACCAATCGAGACAAGATGAAATGATGTATTGGAAATTTGTTGACTATACAGAAAAGAAATATAAAATTGACTCGGTAAAAAGAGAATCAAAAAATAGCCCTTATAGAAAGATTTACTATAATGATGAAGAGTTTCAAGGAATGAAAAGGGATTTAGAAATAAGGAATCAACTTAATAATCAACTTTTCTCATTGGCCATATATGACTTTTTTGCCAAACAAGCTATTGAACGCATTAGTGAATTAAAAACACAAATTGAACTAGAATTAAGCAAAAAATAAAAACGGGATGTGTAAATCTTTTTTGAAAAGGGAAAGTAAATGAATATTAACTAAATTGAATCTTAAATTATAAAAGCCAAAGATCATATTGAAATTAGACTTTGCAGCATTTTAAAATCCATAAATATTTTAAAAATAAGTAAATTGTTGTTAAATTCAATTAAAACATGAAAAAGCTTCTTCCCCTTTTGGTAACTCTTTTTTTTCTTAGCACCTGTAAAAAAGACGCACTTGAAGACGATAGTGCAGTTCAAATTGTTTATTATGATATCACCGCTTCTGCCTCAGAAGGAGGTTCTGTTACTACCTCTGGGGGGTCAATAGCATCTGGAGTTTCACTAACAATTACCGCCACTCCAAATGAGGAATATCTCTTTGCTGGATGGACAGGAACCAGCTCAACTGATAATCCGCTCACCATCATAGCTAATTCAAATCTTTCTATTACGGCTAATTTTGAGAAACGAAAATATAAACTAACAGTTAGTGTAGAAGGAGAAGGAACTATCCAAGAAGAAGTGATAGCTACCGAAAAATCGACCGAGTATAATTCAGGAAGTGTGATACAATTGACGGCTTCTCCCTCTAATGAATGGGGCTTTGTTGGTTGGAGTGGAGATTACGAAGGTGTCGAAAACCCAATTGAGATAAGTATTACCGAACCAAAAAATATTACTGCAATTTTTGAACAATTGGACCCTATTTATTTAGATAGCAACGGGATTACAATAAAAGCAAATGATTTTGTTCTAACTGGAGAGACATATACTTTAAATGGGGTTGATTACACTATTGTTAATGACAATTTATTGAAAAGAATGATTAATGATGGAGAAGATCTTACTAAGGTTGTGACTACAAAAGTTACTGATATGCAAAGATTATTTCTAGAGAATACTTCATTTAATCAAGACATAGGAAGTTGGGATACTTCCAATGTTACTAATATGACCAGTATGTTTGAATCTGCCACTATTTTTGATCAAGATATAGGAAATTGGGATGTGTCAAAGGTCACTAAATTTGATAGAATGTTCCTTAGAGCTCATGCCTTTAACCAAGATATTGGAAACTGGGATACAACGAATGTGATAGATATAGGATGGATGTTTTATGAAGCAACTTCATTCAATCAAGATGTAGGCAGTTGGGATATATCAAGTGTAGAAGATATAGAGTTAATGTTTTATGGTGCTTCTTCATTCAATCAAGATATTGGGAATTGGGACATTTCAAATGCAACCAACTTAAATAGTATGTTTTATGGTGCTTCTGCGTTTAATCAAAATATAGGAAATTGGGATACGTCAAACGTTACCAATATGATTTATATGTTTTATGGAGCCACTAATTTTGATCAAGCTATTGGGGAATGGGATACTTCAAAGGTAGTAGATATGGAATCTATGTTTAAGGATGCCTCTTCATTCAACCAAGCTATTGGAGATTGGGACACCTCAAGCGTAACTATCATGAATAGTATGTTCGCAGGAGCTTCAGCTTTTAATCAAGACATAGGGGGTTGGGATACTTCTAATGTTGTAAATATGGGATCTATGTTTTTTGAAGCGACTAGTTTTAATCAAAATATTGGCAAGTGGAATCTTTCAGAAGTATTTGATATGAATCAAATGTTTAGAGGTGCTAAAGCTTTTAATCAATATATTGGTAGTTGGAACACTAGTGATGTGAACAACATGGAGGGTGCTTTTAGAGATGCATCTGCTTTCAATCAAGATATTAGCAGTTGGAATACTAATAATGTCACAAATATGATCTACATGTTTTGGGGGACCACTCTTTTTAATCAAGATATATCAAATTGGTGCGTTAGCGAAATTTTTAGCGAACCCTCTGGGTTCGATTACTCGTCATCACTGCTAAGCGAAAACAAACCTAATTGGGGATCTTGCCCTTATAAAAATGGTGCAGCATCTTACAGTATTGAAGTGTCTTCTTCTAGTAACACAGATTTCACTTTGCATGGAACAGATAGGAATGGCTATGTATCAGGCGATGATCTTGATTTAACTTTTAATTTAGGGGATACAATTATATTTGCCATCAATACACCTGATCATCCATTTTATCTTAAATATGTTGCTGGTGCAGGAACAGAAAATATGATAAGAGGGTTTGGGATCACTAAAAACGGTTCTACAAATCATATTATGAGCTTCACACCCGAAGCAAAAGGGACCTACTATTATCAATGTTCACTCCATGAAGAAATGTCCGGAACAATCACAATTCAATAACAATAATTATTTAGACTAACAGAGTCCAACGGTTTTCTTAATGCTGTATAATTCATTTTTTGGACTATGCTAAATCCAATTCAAAAAATAGGCGATTGGCTTTTATACGGGTTGTAATTGTTCTACAATCTTGTGCGAATGCAAAATATAACAGAATAATCAAATACTTTTTTGAAGCTTTGAATCCTAAAACCCTTCAGACATGCCCAATCCAATAAAAGAGGCATGGGTTTTAGAATACAGTTTTTTTATTTAAAAGCTAGACGGAATTTGATTTGTAACCTTATCTGTATATTTTAGAAGTATTATTAACTATAAAATATTTAAAATGAAAAAATTAGCATTACTATTTATTTTTAACATCTCAATACTTTTTGCACAAGAAGATGTTTGGTTATTTCAAATTCACGAAATGGAAGTTTCGGGGAACATTGATGATTTTATAAAGTTGCAAAAGGATTTCCATAAAAAATTGGCAGTATTAGGAGTCAAAAACAATGAATGGGCAGGATGGCAATGTCTTAGGTCTGTAACATCAGGAAATAAATTTATTTTTCTACATCATTTCAATAGTGTTGAACAAAGAGTCGATCCGCAAATTTGGACTGAAGAGAATATAAAAAAATTAGGATTAAAATGGCCAGAGGGAAATTCATTTAAAACAAAAACTACAGGTCCTATTTATATTTATCAAGCTCAAATGGCAGTAAATGATAAAGGGCCATCAAAATATTGGAAAATAAACTATCACAAATTCAACAATATCTCAAATTATATAAACCACAATAAGTCTTGGGGAGAAATGGTTGTTAAAAAAGCTCAAAATGAAGAAAACGGAATGAATTGGGGATTTGCAACATTAATTTCAAACGGTGAGTGGGACGATGGAAAGCCACAAATGTATAATGGTATTTCTTTTGATGGTTATGCAACAATGGAACAAATGCTTGAAGGCTCACTATATAATGAGACTATGGACCCATTGGTTCAAAAATGGTTTGAAGAATCACAAAAAAATAAATGGAATTTATCTCAAGTGGGAGGAAAATCTGAAATGTGGACTGAAATTGCGAGTAGTTTTAATTAAATTTAAATAAACCCTCCCCCAGTGGAGGGTTTTTCTTTTACACCAAAGCCTCCAATCCAAACCCCTTCTAATTCATTTAAATTATTGCCATAACCTTAGATTCCTTTGTAATCATTTTTAGAGGGTGTTGTTTTTGGAAATTTGTGGATAGGTGATAGAGAACTAGCCAACGCCCAATGAGTTGAATTTGTTCACAGATGGGTATTCTGGTTGGGAAGTCCTTAAACAATCAAAATAAGAATGTACTATTTAAGAGTATTGCCTACTACTAATTTAGATATTCGATGTACCACCAGTTTCTTTTTCAGAAAGATCCAATAGCTTTTTAGCCAATGGTTGTTTTATTACTTTATTATGAGCAAGACAGGTTTCAAAATTAGGGGTAGTTGTTAGGTGGATTACCTTTGATTTACAGCTTTATGCATTCTACAACTATTTAGCGAATTCAATGATTAGGGTAATTTCAAGGTTATTAACACAAAAAACTTCCCTGAACTTAACGAAGAGGATATGCCGATGATTTAAATATCATTTTTTTTTTTTAAAAAAATTTTGTCTCAATACAATTCTAAAATAAAAGTAGATATAAATTAAAAAGATCACACAACCAATAATAAACATAACTTTATTATTCATAATCCCTTAATTTGAATTTTTTCTTCTTTGTCTAATTGCAATTGCAAAACCTAATATAGTAACAGGCCACAAACCAACGTAGAGTCCCTCAAGTTGTTGTCCCGAAAACCATAAATAAATTGAATAGAGAAAACTTAAAAAAGCTAAAAGTATTGGGTAATATTTTTCTAAAAATTTCATTTATAAATATAAATGAATTAAATGGTATAAAAAAGAGCATAATTAGAAAACTAAATCACCATTTTACATTACTGTTAATCTTTTTTACTGTGTCTGATTCGTCCAACAATGAATTAAAAAAAATCATTAACGATATCCTATTGAATTGAAAAAACAAGATTAATCAAACCATTAAATGGTATTGAATTAATGCCATCAATTTTTTATATATTAATTTGTATATACAAATGTTGTATGTACATTTGTAAAAATATTTGATATGAAAAATAAACCAAAATGCGGATGTGGGAACACACTAAATCCTGAGGGGTATTGTGATGGTTCTCACCTTAAGGGGTAAACTAATTTTTAAATAATTTATTAATTAATTTACGGTTATAGCCTTTGGAATAATTTCTAAAGGCTTTTTTATATCGTCTACATATCCTCTAAATTGTGTTCATGAGATCACGGAGTACAGGTGTAGTAAAGTTTCTTATATTAGTTAATTATTAACTATGAATCAATTAAGAATGAAGTACTTAAATTATTTAATTTTAAATTGCTTTTTTATAATTAGTTGTCAAACTCCTCAAGACCAAAAAGCTAAAAAATCTCCGCCTGAAGTGGCAATTGGCTCTGCCCTAATGGAAGGGACATCGATGATGACTCCAATTATACCAGGAGAACTTTCGAATCAAACCCTATGGCTGGATTACATTCAAGCACATAATGATAGAAACTTGAATAAGATTGCTGAAATCAATGCAGTAGACTGGGAGGGATATACTGCTGATGGTAGTGTTGTTAAAGGTAATTCCTCTCATATAGAAATACTTGATAATTGGTTTAAAACGTCCTCTCCTAAATGGGAAGTAAAATGGATGATCGCTAATGCAGCAAAAAATAAAGATGGAGTAATTGAACAATGGCTTACAACTGGTAATGACTATACTGATGTTGATGCCGACGGGAATCCAATTTTTGAACATAATGTACACGATATTTTGTTTGTCGATGGAAAGATTAAAAAGATCAACGTTTACAAGAGAGCTAAAGCAGAAGTATCCGCAGAATTTTCTTATTAAAATTCTAAAATAAATTTATATCACCCTCCCCAGTGGAGGGTTTTTCTTTTATACCAATGCCTCCAACCCAAGTCCCCTATATCCATTGATATCATTGCTCTAACCAAAGATCCCTGTTGTTGCGGTTTTTAGGGGGGTGTTGTTTGTGGAAAGTTTGTACTGTTTTGAAATAAATCTCATTCTCTATATATTAGAGGTATTATTAATCATAAATCAATTATAATGAAAAAATTTTTTTTAACAACGTTTCTCGCAGTCTGTTTGTCTGCTCAGGCTCAAATCGGTTATTGGACAGCATATCAGTTTGATGTTAATCCAGGTAGTGAAGAATTAGTTCTAAAATTATTCAATGAATACTTTAGTAAATACAGTCTAGCTGAGGGCGTTACAGTAGCACTTTTTGAAAATCATTTCAAAGATGCTGAAGCTGTTTTGCATCATGAACAATTTACCGTGTTTCATTACCATCATAGTTGAGCCAGAACGCACGGGGCAGCCACTGCGTCCTGACTGGCAAATGTGACGTTTCTCATCATAGGCAAGCAGGGAGTGTTGACA
>OZSS01000029.1_pt1 | contig 62375 bp, 60 predicted proteins | sample 1779911 | NCBI WGS metagenome assembly OZSS01 (sample SAMEA2603589, study PRJEB24840) | metagenome | biome: Water; feature: Photic zone; material: Seawater sample | place: Mediterranean Sea | collected 2013-11-12 | depth 10 m
GTAGTGCCATGTCACTGCATCTAAATCAGAACGTTTGTAGAGTATAAAGTTACCCCCAAACCCCTCTATTTCTGTCTTGTCTAAGTACTTTGTAGCTTCTTCAACCATCGCATTTTTTGTGAATCTGTAAAGATAACGTGCATCAAACGTGCATTATCGTAGCAAACGCCTTCAATAAAATAAAGCGATTATTAAAAACGTGCATCAAACGTGCATTCAAAAAAAAAGCACTTAAAAACGACTAAGTGCTTGTTTTATAACGATTTTATTAAAAACTGTAGTGTGAAAAAATCAGCGCTTAGAAAACTGAAATGATCTTCTGGCCTTGGGCTTTCCATATTTCTTGCGTTCAACAACCCTACTGTCTCTAGTCAAAAAGCCTGCTGCCTTTAGGGCAGAGCGAAATTCTCCATCGAAAATTGTTAGAGCTTTAGACATACCATGCCTTACAGCACCAGCTTGTCCAGAAAGCCCTCCACCCTTCACGGTTGCCATTACGTCGAATTGATCCTCGGCATTAGTAACTGAGAATGCTTGCTGAATAATCATTTGCAGGGTTGGACGAGCAAAATACTTCTCTAAAGGTTTTTTGTTGACTGTGATTTTACCACTACCCTTCTTTATCCAAACCCTTGCAACAGCATCTTTTCTTTTACCTGTAGAATAAGCTCTTCCTAAATTATCGAGTTTTGGCTTTTCATCTAATTCAACAGTTGGCGCACTCACCGCTTCCTCTACTTCGGCCATCATCTGACTCTCCTAGTATTTTTTTCGTTCATATCCTTAATATTCAATATCTCAGGGCTTTGTCCATCATGTGGGTGACTCCCACCTTTATATATTTTTAAATTTGTCATTTGTTTTTTTGACAAAGGACCTCCCGGCAACATACGCTTTACTGCTTTTTCAATAACCCTTTCCGGGAACTGACCATCTAACAAATCGCTAGCTACTCTAGATTTGATACCACCGGGGTATCCCGTGTGCCAATAATACGTTTTAGTGTCTCTTTTATTGCCCGTCAAATGTACCTTTTCAGCGTTTACTACAATAACATTGTCACCCATATCCATATGAGGTGTAAATGTAGACTTTTCTTTACCTCGTAGTATAGTGGCAATTCTTGCAGCAAGCCTACCCAAAACAACGCCGTCAGCATCTATTAAAATCCACTTCTTCTCTATCTCTGAGGGCTTTATTGAAAAGGTTTTCATTACAAATATCCTAAAATCGTATAACCTTTTAACCCATTAATTCCCTAGGTCAATAGCAAAGTGTACTGTTTTTCTTTATTTTTGATAAAATCACTTTTTTACCGGTCTAGCATACGTCATCATTGCTTGGGCAACGCTATTTTCTAAGGATCCCGAATAAATTGTCACTTCTCCTACTACTAACTTTTGCCCGAACTTTAGTATTGTAGCGCTAGCAAACAAATCACTAACATTGGGTCTTCTGAAAAAGTTCATGGAACAATTTACCGTGACAGACATTGGGTCAGGATCTTTGAAAAGAACTGCCGCATAAAAGGCACAATCTGCAATCTCAAACATCACAGGTCCTGACACAGTATCTCCAGGCCTCAAATCTTCCTCTTTAGGGCTTAACTTTACAAGGGAGTGACCATCATCAATCTCTAAAAACTCAAACCTGGAGGCTTTTTGAAAAAAAATCTTTTCAAAATAAGCTTTTAAGTCTTCAACATTTTTCATTTCAATTTAACATTATGAATTACTTAGGATACAATATAATTGTAAAAGAAATTAAAGAAACAATATTAAATAGTGAAAGACTAGAAAATGGAAGAGATTTTATTAAGATCAGATCAGAATGAAGTAGCAATTTTAACATTAAATTCACCAAAGAACTTAAATGCTCTTTCAGATGCGATGCTAGACGCACTGAAATTAAATTTTGAGGAAATTCAGCAGTCGAAGGAAATAAAAGCTGTGATTATTAAAGCGGCTGGACGCGCTTTCTGCCCAGGTCATGACCTAAAGGAAATGCAAGAGAAAAGAAATTTAAAGAATGACGGGGGCAAGGCTTACTTTGAAGAATTGTTGTCAAAATGTACTCATGTCATGAAGCTCATTCGGGAACTACCACAACCCGTTATTGCAGAAGTACATGGTGTAGCGGCAGCTGCGGGTTGTCAATTGGTAGCAACATGTGACATTGCTGTTGCATCAGAAGAAGCTTCTTTTGGAGTGAATGGAGTTGATATTGGACTTTTCTGTTCAACTCCAATGGTTGCGTTGTCCAGAAACATAAGTAGAAAAAAAGCTTTCGAAATGCTCACTACAGGGGATTTTTTAGACCCCTTTCAAGCAGAAAAACTAGGGCTTATAAACAAGGTAGCCAATAGTAAAGAGTTAAGTGAAACGTCTCTTGAAATAGCAAATAAGATTTCATCAAAACTTTCTTTGGCCGTTAAAGTAGGGAAAAAAGCATTCTATAAACAAGCCGAGATGGAAATAGATGATGCGTACTCGTACGCGTCAAGCGTGATAGTCGAAAATTTACTCTATAAAGAGACTAATCAAGGTATGAACGATTTCCTAAATAAAAAGAATTGATCAGGGTCCCATAAAAATATTAATCAAGAACTTATTTCTTGGCTTAGAGGGTAGTAGGTTTTAAATAATAGGTTAATGTAAGCAAGTATAAATAAGATAGCTGTAAATTGATGCAAGCTAGCTAACGAAAGAGGTGCGCTGTATAACACAGTAATTATTCCTAAAAGCATTTGCACTACTACGATCGTCATTAGGTAATTTGAAGCTACTCTTATTTTATGGTAAGGGCTTTTTCTATTAGTCCACCAAACGATACTTACTGCAAAAAAAAGTAAATAAGCAGTTAATCTATGGTTAAATTGAACAAGACCAGCGTTTTCAAAAAAATTCGTTATAAAAGGTTCATACTCAAACAAATCGACAGGTATCCAGTTTCCATTCATTAATGGCCAATCATTATAACTTCTTCCTGCATCGATACCTGCCACAAGTGCTCCTAGTGCAAGTTGAATATAAGATAGCAAACCAAGTCCCATTAATACATTTACAGAAAATTTATTCCTATATCTTCGAGACTCGAACATCTTTACTGAGCTTTCAGAATGAAACAAAATAGCCCAAAAGATCAGAGCGAGGATTATAAATGCCATAGTCAAGTGGATAGCCAGTCTGTATGAAAAAACATCCACTACTTGTCCATCTAATCCAGAAGATACCATCCACCATCCCAAAAAAGCCTGCAAAGCGCCAAGTAACCCAATGCCAAAGAAATAAAAAGTCCATCTCTCCGGAATTTGCTTCCTTATCCAAAATATAAGAAAGCCAATAATCCAAAGAAGTCCTATAAACCTAGCTAACTGTCTATGCCCCCATTCCCACCAATAGATAAACTTAAACTCCTCCATGGTTATAGCAAAATTTACTAATTCAAATTCGGGAATACTTTTATACTTTTCAAACTCCACAATCCATTCCTCTGAGTTAAGAGGAGGGATCATACCGGTGATAGGCTTCCACTCGACTATAGATAGACCAGAGTCTGTTAAACGAGTCCAACCTCCAACGAGAATAAGACTTACCAGAGACACCAATAATGTCCAAAGCCAGATATATAGCCAGAACTCTTCTCCAACAGATGAGGTTTCCATTGGACTATCTTGAGTATTACCTGAACGTTCGTCTATTTCTTCAAATAATTTTCTATTTTTTGTCATAAATCGAATTTAAATTTTTATTATTAATTTTCTATAAACTAGAGCAAAAAAAAGGAAAAGAAAATACCACAATGAAAACTAGTTTTTTTTGATAAGGGCCTTCAATACACCATGAAAGATCTTTACGTCTTCTTTATTCAATTCAAGACCATAAATTAATTTTCTTAACCTGGTCTTCATTCGTTTCTTTTTGCCTTCAGGATAAAAAAATCTTTTCTTATCCAACTCGTCTTCTAATTTTGTTGCTAAAACTTGCATTTCTTCATAATTAGCTTTTGTTATTGGTACATTAGTCTGAGACGATCCGGCACTTCTTTCAAGAAAACAAATATTTAACTGATAGCATATTAATAAAACGCTCTGAGCAAGGTTTAACGAGCTAAATATTGGGTTAGAGGGTATTCTAATAAGCCTTTTAGCTAAGAATAAATCATCATTAGAAAGGCCTGCTCTTTCACCACCAAACAGAATTCCTATTTTGTAGCCCTCTGAACAGCTTTGAAAAATCGTCTCACACCCGATTATTGGATCGACCACATCCTTATATTTATACCTATCACGAGCGCTTGTAGCCAAAATTTCGTTGAGATCCTTGCAAGCGTCTCCTAAATTTTCAAAAACTTGGGCTTGATCTAAAACTCTACCTGCGCCAGCAGCCATAGCTAATGCTCTATCAGAGAGGTGATTTTCTCTAGGATTAACCAGCCTTAGATTTTGGAAACCAAAATTTAGCATTGCTCTTGCAACTGCACCTATATTTTCAGCCATTTGGGGGTTTACCAAAATGAAAACTGGGTTCAACTTATGCATTGCTTTCCACTTATTTTTAACTCGTAAGTATTTAGCTTAATTAAAAGAAAAAACAGTTGAACACGAATTAAGATTCCCATAAACCTTAAGTACGAATTATTTTAAATTTTTTCAATTAAAAGAGTAAATCAATGTCTAAAATTAAAGTGGAAAATCCTGTTGTCGAAATGGACGGCGACGAAATGACAAGAATTATTTGGGACTTCATAAAAAACAAACTGATACTTCCCTATTTAAACATCCCTTTAGAATACTATGACCTTGGAATTGAAGAGAGAGACCGCACAGACGACAATGTTACCATTCAAGCTGCCAATGCAACCCTTAAACATGGGGTTGCTGTAAAATGTGCAACTATTACCCCCGACGAAGCGAGAGTTGAAGAATTTGGTCTTAAAAAAATGTGGAAATCTCCTAATGGTACTATTCGAAATATTTTAGGAGGCGTGGTCTTTAGGGCACCAATCATCTGCAACAATGTACCTCGTCTTGTTCCTGGTTGGACTAAGCCAATAGTAGTTGGTAGACATGCATATGGAGACCAATACCGAGCTACAGATTTTAAATTTCCTGGAAAAGGAAAGTTAATTATGAAATTTGTTGGAGAAGATGGAAAAGAAATTGAGCATGAAGTGTTTGATGCACCCTCATCAGGAATAGCGATGGGAATGTATAACTTGGACCAATCTATCATTGATTTTGCTAGAGCCTCGATGAATTATGGCTTGAAAATGAATTGGGATGTTTATCTTTCAACAAAAAATACAATTATGAAAACTTATGATGGAAGGTTTAAAGATCTCTTTCAGGAAATTTATGAAAAAGAATTTGAGTCTAAGTTTAAGAGTGCGGGTATCATTTACGAGCATAGACTTATTGATGATATGGTCGCATGCGCACTAAAATGGTCTGGAGGCTTTGTTTGGGCCTGTAAAAACTATGATGGAGATGTTCAGTCAGATACCGTCGCGCAAGGCTTTGGGTCTCTTGGTCTTATGACAAGCCAACTAATGACTCCAGATGGAAAAATAGTAGAGGCTGAGGCAGCGCATGGAACTGTTACCAGACACTTCAGGGCGCATCAAAGGGGTGAAGCTACGTCAACAAACTCTATAGCGTCTATATATGCTTGGACTGGTGGGCTTAAGCATAGAGCGAAGCTAGATGAAAACTCACAGTTGGCTACTTTTGCAGAAACTCTTGAAAAAGTAGTGATAGAGACAGTTGAAAACGGAGATATGACTAAGGATCTCGCAATACTTGTGAGCAAGGATCAAAAATATTTATCAACTGAAGGGTTTCTTGAAAAAGTTAACACAAATCTTGAAAAAAAATTATCTGAAATAAACCTCTAACTGTCAGATAGCATATTCTTCAAATAAAATTTCAAGTCGACCAATGCATTCTCGGCCTGATCAGGAGCAGTACCTCCACCTTGAGCAAAATCAGGTCTACCTCCTCCACCAGTGCCGCCAGTCTTTGAAGATAGAATTTTAACCAGGTCAACTGCTGACACTTTTTCAATTAAAGAGTCAGAAATACCCACTGCTATCTGTACCTTATTTTCAATTTTTGAAAAGAGTGCAACAATAACAAATTTATTTTTTTTCTTAATATTATCTACGAGAGTTCTAAGCTCTTTACTTGGCACATCTTTAACAATTTTTCCTATAAAACCTATGTCTGCTCCTATTTTTTCTAATTTTTGACTGTCTTTCTCATTTTCACCGCTAATGAGTGCTCTATTGAGTTCAATATTTTTTTGCTCTAGCCTTTTTTTCTCTTCCAATAGGCTATTCACTCTTTCGATCAAATTTTCGGAATTAACATTCAAAAGTGACGAAACTCTGTTGTTCATAACTTGGATGTTTTCAACAAAGCGCACAGCTTTTTTCCCTGTGACAGCTTCCAATCTACGAACTCCTGATGAAGACGCACTTTCACTAACAATTTTTAAAAATCCAATATCACCAGTAGAATTAACATGCGTACCACCACATAGTTCTATTGAAAAGTAGCCCCCATTTTCTGGAGACATTTTAACAACTCTGACATCATCACTATATTTCTCACCAAACAAAGCTCTTGCACCTTGTTTTTTTGCACTCTCTAATTGCATCACTTCTGTAATTACCTTGGTGTTTTTTCTTATTTGCTCATTAACTATCTGCTCAGTTAAAAAAACTTGTTCTTCTGTTAAAGGTTTATCATGACTAAAGTCAAATCGAAGTCTGTCACCGTTATTGAGAGACCCTCTTTGCGCCACATGATCCCCGGCTACCCTTCTTAGTGCCTCATGCACTAAGTGGGTTGCAGAGTGATTGCTTTTAATTTCCAGTCTAAGATCTTTATCTATATGCTGTTCTAAGTTGTCACCAACTTCAAAATAACCTTTCTTTACCTCAACAAAGTGGACGAAAATTTGCCCGACCCTTTTTGTGTCTATTACTTGTCCTTCCCCGTTGACCCCTCGTAGCCACCCTTGATCTCCAACCTGACCACCAGACTCTCCATAAAAGCAAGTTTGATTCATAACTATCATACCGGATGCATTAGCAGAGATTTTTTTTTCGTACTTACCATCTTTTATAATCTTTGAAATAAGACCCTGACTTTTATCGTTTTCGTAACCTAAAAATTCTGTAGCGTCTTCATTTGATCTTAGCTCAGCCCATATTTTTTCTTCAGCTTTATCCCCTGATCCGGTCCAAGACGCTCGTGCCTTTTGACGCTGTTCTTTCATCTTCACTTCAAAAGCTTTGATATCTACTTTTTTATCATTCTCTCTCAGCACATCTTCGGTAAGATCGAGGGGGAAACCATAAGTATCATATAATTTGAAAGCCACTTCACCTGAAAAAAGCTTACTGTCTTTTTGCGTAGCGAGCTCATCGCCTAAAAGTTTAAGACCTCTATCTAGAGTAAGTTTAAAGCGTGTCTCTTCTTCCTTAAGAGAATTTTCAATAGTATCTTTTCTTTCAATAAGTTCAGGGAAAGCACTACCCATCTGTTCCAATAAGGTTGGAAATATTTTATGGAGATGTGGTTCATTACACCCCAATAATTGGCAATGCCTCATTGCTCGTCTCATTATCCTTCTAAGTACATACCCCCTACCCTCATTAGAGGGCATAACACCATCAGCAATTAAAAACGAAGCAGATCTCAGATGATCCGAGATAACCCTATGATGAATATTATTACTACCATAGGGGTTTGTATTTGAAAAACTAGCAGAGTTCTCAATGAGCTTTCTAAAAAGATCTGTATCGTAATTATCGTGCTTACCTTGCAGAACAGCTGCTATTCTTTCCAAACCCATACCTGTATCAATAGACGGCTTAGGTAAATCGATCCTATTGCCATCAGGCATTTGCTCATATTGCATAAAAACGAGATTCCAGATTTCCACAAAACGATCACCATCTTCTTCAGGTGAACCAGGAGGACCACCGGCTACTGATGGGCCATGATCATAAAAAATCTCTGAGCAAGGACCACAAGGTCCAACCGGTCCCATACTCCAAAAATTATCACTGGTAGCGATTTGAATTATTCTATCATCAGGAAGGTTGGCGCATTTCTTCCAAAGTTTTATAGCTTCAGTGTCTTCATGGAAAACTGTCACTAATAGTTTATCTTTAGGTAACTTAAACTCATTAGTTAAAAGCTCCCATGCTAATCTTATAGCTCTTTCTTTAAAATAATCTCCAAAGGAAAAATTACCAAGCATTTCAAAAAACGTATGGTGCCTTGCTGTATAGCCCACATTATCTAGGTCATTATGCTTACCACCAGCGCGTACACATTTTTGAGATGAAACCGCTGCTTTTATTTTTGGTTTTTCAACACCAGTAAAAAAATTTTTAAACTGTACCATCCCTGAATTTGTAAACATAAGGGTTGGGTCGTTATCTGGAATGAGAGATGAACTTTTAACTATTTGATGATCATTTGTTTTAAAAAAATTTACAAATGTTTCTCTAATATCTCTTAAAAGCATCAGTAATCCAAAATGATTGTATTAACTGATCCTACCATACAGATTTTTTTAAGTTTTTAAACTCTATATTAATACAAAAATCATTCGGCTTTGTCTGTTACTTCCTCTACTACTTCATCATCATTAATACTATAAGACTTCCTAATCTTTTCTTCTATTTCGCTGCACATTTTTCCATTTTCTTTAAGAAATATTTTCGCATTTTCTCGGCCTTGCCCTATGCGCTCATCTCCGTAAGAAAACCATGCACCCGACTTTTCAATTATTCCTTCTTTTACGCCAAGATCTATAATTTCACCTGTTTTTGAGATACCTTCACCATACATAATATCAAATTCAACTTGTTTAAATGGTGGTGCGACCTTATTTTTAACGACCTTTACTCTTGTTGCATTTCCTACAATTTCATCTCTATCTTTTAGGGCACCAATTCTACGAATATCTAGCCTGACTGAAGAATAAAATTTTAGAGCGTTACCACCTGTGGTTGTTTCAGGACTTCCAAACATAACACCTATTTTCATTCTAATTTGATTTATGAATATTACCATACAGTTAGATCTACTGATTGATCCTGTTAACTTCCGCATTGCTTGGCTCATTAATCTTGCCTGGGCACCTACTTGTGCATCACCCATATCTCCTTCTAGCTCAGATCGTGGCGTTAATGCAGCAACACTATCGACTACAACAACTGACACCGCACCAGATCTTACCAATGTCTCAGTTATTTCTAAAGCCTGCTCACCCGCATCAGGTTGGGAGATAAGTAAGTCATCCAAATTAACACCAAGTTTTTTTGCATAACTGGGGTCAAGAGCGTGCTCCGCGTCAACAAATGCACAAATACCACCATTTTTTTGTTCTTGAGAAATAACGTGTAGCGCTAGAGTTGTCTTTCCTGAACTTTCTGGCCCATAAACTTCAATAATTCTTCCTTTAGGAAGACCGCCAATCCCTAAAGCCACATCTAAACCAATAGAACCAGTAGATACCGCTTCTATATCCATAACTGGATTATCCTGGCCAAGTTTCATAATTGACCCTTTACCAAAACTTCTTTCAATTTGAGCTAATGCAGTATCCAAGGCCTTATCTTTATCCATATTTTTTCTTTCTGAGATATTTATTAAATTTTCCATTTACAGGGTCCTTTGTTTTATCATGTATATTATTTATTGGCTACTTTAATTGTATTTATGTTCCTACTTTGTTCTGCAACGCTATCATAAAAAAAAATAATATCAACTTTAATTTTTCTTTTGTAATACAGCACAAAAAAAGCCATCACCCTGGGTGTCAATAGTAATATTCTCTTTATTTGACAAACTGAAATTTTTGTTTTGAATTAGAAAGTCATCTACTACTTCTTCATTTTCTATTTTTAAAAGAGAGCATGTTATATAAAAAAGCAACCCATTTTTTTTTATAAGATCTTTCACCTCATTTAGGATTGTAATTTGTCTATTTAAAATTTCCTCTAAAGAGTCCGATGTAATTCTCCATTTCTGTTGAGGATTTCTTCTCCATGTACCAGAACCACTGCAGGGAACGTCAGCTAAAATATAATCAAAGCTATTATGGTGCTGTTCCATATTTTCAGCATTAAGTCTTTTAAGTTTTATTCCTGCTCTCTTAGCTCTCAAGTCTGCTTCAATTAACTTCTTCTTATCTAAATCATGAACAAAAAATCTACCATTACCTTTTAACAAGGATGCTATGTTCAAAATTTTACCACCTGCGCCCGCACAATAATCTAGAATCTTTGTATCCTCTTTTATTGGCAATCCTTCAATTGTTTTCTGAGAGTGGAGGTCTTGCACTTCAAAATAGCCATCTTTGAAAGCTTGGAGCTGTGTGAGACGGCGGGGATTACCAATAATTTCTATTCCGTATCTCACTTTTTTCGCTATTTTTCCTTCTATCCCCTCCGAAGAAAGTACCTCTAATATTGACGAAACATCTGATTTGTGAGCATTAACACGAATAGACACAGGAGCACGTTTTTCTAATAAACGCATAACATTACCGAATTTACTACCAAGAGATCGTTGAAATTCAGTAAGGAGGAAATCAGGAATATTATCTATGACCTCAAAACCTCTTTCATTGTTTTCCTTAGCTATTTCAGAAAACTCGTTTTCATAATTATTGAGTTTGTCAGGCCCATACTTTTGCCCAGTAAAAATATCATTTAAGGGTAGTGAATAGTAAACTGAGTAGAGAAAAACTAGCGCTCTACCATTTATGACTTGTTTTTCTTTGTTAAGTATAAAAGTGAATGTCTTTTTTACTCTTAAGATATCAAAAACTATATCTCGTATGGACTCCCGATCACTTGATCCTGCATACCTATTAGCTTTCGTCCATTTAGAAAGAATTGCGTTTAGGTTTTGACCGGCTAAAAACTCATCTAAAATAAATATAGCCGCGTTAGCGCGCGAGTCCCGTCTCATCTCAACTTGAAAAATAATTCGGCGCTTGTCGCGTTATACTTACATCATGAACGTGACTCTCTCGGAGACCAGCATTTGTAATCTTTACAAAAGAACAATTTTTTCTCATGGATTCAATTGTCTGATTTCCAGTATAGCCCATTGCTGCTTTAAGACCTCCAAGAAGCTGATGGAGGACTTTTGATACAGGGCCTTTATAAGGAACATGACCTTCAATTCCCTCTGGAATAAGCTTATCAGCTTCAATCTCTTTTTGGAAGTATCTGTCTGCTGACCCTCTTGCCATCGCTCCAACGGACCCCATACCTCGGTAATTTTTTACACTTCTCCCTTGGTAATATAAAACTTCTCCTGGCGCTTCATCCGTTCCAGCTAATAGTGATCCTACCATTACACACGATGCACCTGCTGCTATAGCTTTAGCAAAATCACCCGAATACTTTATTCCACCATCAGCTATTATCACTTTGCCGCGCTTATCAGCTTCTTCTGCACAGTCCAAGAGCGCCGTAAATTGGGGGACTCCCACACCTGCTACTATTCTAGTTGTACAGATTGAACCAGGACCTATACCCACTTTAACCGCATCAGCTCCCGCTTTAAAAAGTGCTCCCGTTGCCTCAGGTGTAGCTACGTTCCCTGCTACGATATCAACATTTGGAAACTTGTTTTTTAGTTCTTCTACAGCTTTAAGCACATGCAATGAATGTCCATGCGCGGTATCAATCACAACCATATCCGCTCCAGCTTCAATTAAAGATATAGATCGCTGAAGTCCCTTCTGACCCACCGTCGAAGCTGCCGCAACACGAAGTCTTCCTAGTGAGTCCTTTGTTGCGAGAGGATTTAAAACAGAATTTTCAAGATCTTTCACAGTCATCAAGCCTACCAATTCATTCTTTTTGTTAACTATTAAGAGCTTTTCTATTCGACGTTCTGACAAAATAGATCGTGCTTTTTCATTACTTACAGGCTCGTTAACAATTGCCAAATTAGTATTAGTCATCATTTCGCTTACAGGTGTTTCTAAATTTTCTACAAACCTCATATCCCTATTAGTTAAAATACCTTTTAAAATGTTCTTTTCATTCACCACTGGGAAACCAGTAATGCTCAATTTGTTTTGAAGATCTTTTGCCTCACTTAATTTTTGATTTTCTTTCAATGTAACGGGATCATAAACAATGGCACTCTCGAACCGTTTAACATCGTTAACACAGGCAACTTGTTCTTTTATTTTTAAATTCCTATGAATTACGCCTATCCCACCATATTGAGCTAAAGCAATTGCCATTCTAGACTCCGTTACGGTATCCATGGCTGATGACATTATTGGGTTATTAAGAGAAATATTTTTTGTTATCAGTGTCTGAGTATTGGCCTCACTTGGTAAAATATTGGATCCATTAGGGACCAACAATACGTCATCAAAAGTTAGGGCCTCTTTTATTTGCATTTTCTTACTCTCCTTCTTTGAAACCAATAGCAACCAAGTATCGTTCTGACGAGTCGGATCTACTGGCTTTAGGTTTGAAATTTATCACTTTTTCGAATTTCTTATTAACTAGTTTTTGAATTTCTGGGCCTGCGCCAGCATCTAATACCTTTGCCACAAAAGAACCATCTTGTTTCAAAAACTTAACTGCAAAGTCGGTCGCTGCTTCGACAAGAGCCATAATCTGAAGATTATCAGTTTTTTTATGACCTGTAGCATTTGGAGCCATGTCAGATAAAATAACGTCGAATTTTTTTTCTAACGATTTTTCAAACTTTAAAAATTGTCCTTCATCTAGAAAATCTGTTTCAAAAAAGGTCACTCCTACAATTGCTTCACACGGCTTTAAATCCAAGCCAGTAACTAAATTTTCAGAGGGTTTTACACCTACCTTTTTGGCTGCTACTTGACACCATCCGCCCGGAGCGCAACCTAAGTCTAAAACTCTATATCCCTTTTTAAGTAAATTGAATTTATTGTCAATTTCCACCAGCTTAAAAGCGGAACGAGATCTAAATCCTTGGAGTCTTGCCTCTTTAACAAAAGGATCATTAAGCTGTCTCTGAAGCCACCTTGTAGATGAAGTAGTTCTTCCTTTAGCAGACTTTACTTTTACCTTTAAATTTCTCATATTTAATCAAAAAAAAGTGGAAAAAATTATATTTATGTAGCAACATGACATTGCTTATATGATTAGGCTAAATATAACTCAATAAAAACTTTTTACAGGAATAATAATAAGATGCCATCTCAGCAGGTTGTTTATATTTTTTGGAGAGATATTCCTGCTCAATTTATTGTGGGAAAAGGACGCAAAGCAAAGAAAGTAAAGCTACCCGATCGCTTCGAAAAAGCTATTGATAAATGTGCTATGAAGCTCAATTTCACTGATACAGATTCATATTTAAAAGAATGGAGAAAAACCTCTCCTGTACTCTGTGAGGGGTCTTTGGAAGATATAATAAACAATGAAAACAAAAGATTTGAAAATGACTACAATAATAAAAAATTGAGTGAGCTTATTGAAAATGGCGGTATATCTTAATGAATACAAAAACCCAAAAAAATAATTCTAAAAAATTTTCCATAGAAGTTATGCCAAGAACAGCAAAAAAGGTCGATGACTTCAAGCGGATACTACCAGAAAAAACAACCGTATACGTGGCGCATCTCGAAGATACTCCGGTAGAAGAAATGTTTGCCACCTGTAAAAGATTAATTTCTGAAGGAATGGTTCCAATGCCTCATATCCCAGCAAGAATTATTTCGAATGTAGGCGAGCTTGAAGATTGGGTCAAAGAATATGCGTCCTTTGGTGTAGAACAAAGTTTATTGCTTGCAGGAAATGGAAAAACTCCTTCCGGCGAGCTTTTTAACTCGATTCAAATGTTAGAAAGTGGAATATTCGAAAAATATTCATTCAAAAAAATACAAATCGCGGGCCATCCAGAAGGCAATCCAGACATCGATAAAGATGGATCTCTAGAAAAGACTATAAATGCTTTAAAAATAAAGCAGGATTTTGCACGACGAACGAAATTGCAAGTCGGAATAACGACCCAATTTTGTTTCGATCTTAACCCAGTAATAAAATGGTTGGAAATACTAGAAAGTGAGAAAATAGATTTGCCTATAAGTTTAGGTTTGGCTGGACCAACAAAATTACAAACATTAATAAAATATGCAATAATGTGCGGGGTTGGCCCCTCCATATCGGTATTGAAAAAGAGAGCTAAAGATCTAACAAAGCTACTATTACCATTCGAACCAACAGAAATAGTTAATGCGTTAGATCTAAATAAAAAAAATAAGCTATTTAAAAACGTGGACTCTTTGCATTTTTTTCCTTTAGGAGGAATAGAAGCGAGTGCTTCGTTTGCAAAAAACATTGGCTCTACGGCAGCTTAGGAGGAAAAATGAGTGTTACACTAATAGAGTCATCAACCAAAGCTGTAAAGATTGGGATTGAAGAACCTTTCTGCATAATTGGAGAAAGAATAAACCCAACTGGAAGGAAAAAACTATCACTAGAACTACAAAATGATGATTTTTCAACTGTGGAGAAGGATGCACTAAATCAGGTTAAGTGTGGAGCTCATATTTTGGATGTAAATGCTGGTGTTGTTTATAATAACAACCCAGATCCCAATATTACAGAGCCACCATTAATTAAAAAATTAATCAACCTTGTGCAAAGCTTGACTGATGTTCCGATTTGTATCGATAGCTCAGTGCCAGCAGCTTTAGAGGCTGGACTTGAAGTGGCTAAAGGACGCCCTCTTCTAAATTCAGTTACAGGTGAGGAAGAGAGATTGGAAACAATTCTTCCGTTAGTAAAAAAATATAATGTGCCAGTTGTTGCTATATCTAATGATGATACGGGAATATCAGAAGATCCAGCAGTGCGTTTTCAAGTGGCAAAAAAAATTATTAATAGAGCTGCTGACTACGGCATACCTAAGAGTGATATTGTTGTAGATCCATTGGTTATGCCTATTGGTGCAATGGCAACTGCAGGCTTACAAGTTTTTGACCTTGTAAAAAAACTGCGGGAAATAGGTGTAAACTCAACTTGTGGTGCATCTAATATTTCTTTTGGACTACCCAATAGGCACGGAATTAACGCATCTTATTTATCGATGGCTATTTGCTCTGGGCTAACGAGCGCAATAATGAACCCAACTAACGAGAATGAAATTAATGCAATAAGATCAGCCGACTTTCTTATGAACCATGATCCTAACGGAGCAAATTGGATTAAGAGTAATAGAGTTGTAGAGGATGGCTCCATTGGTGCAAGAGCTTCAAGAAGACGACGGCAAAAAACATAAGATAATTTATATGGACGATAAAAACTCCTTTGCAACCATTGTTTTTACACCCTCGGGAATAAGAGGGCGCGTTAAAAAAGGAACGACTATACTTGAGGCAGCCCAAACTCTTTCGGTAGACTTAAATAGCATATGTGGTGCGAGAGGAAGATGTTCAAAGTGTCAGGTGGAGCCAACTTTTGGAGAATTTAGTAAATTAAATATTCTTTCAAAACATGTAAGCGTTTCAGATCGAAACGATACTGAGATCATTTATAGAAATAAATTTCATTTATCTGAAGAAAGAAGGCTGGGATGTCAAACAAAAATTCTTGGGGATTTGGTAGTTGATGTTCCAGAAGATAGTCAAATTCATAAACAAATTATAAAAAAAGAAACTAATTTAAGAGACTTCTCTCTTAATACATCAGTCAAAGCTTTTTATATCGAAGTTTCAGAACCTCAACTCGACTCCCTGGAGAGTGACTTTGACCGCTTACGTGCCAGTTTAAAAAAAGATTGGAATGTTGAAGAGGTCACCTGCAGTATAAATGTTCTCAAAGACCTGCAAGAAAAATTGAGAAAAGGTAATTGGAAAGTAACGATTTTACTTTATTATATGGGAAATTCAGCCCCAGAAATTGTAGATATACATTCTGGATATTCAGAAATACCAGCATTTGGCCTAGCGATTGATTTGGGCTCAACTTCAATCGCAGCGACCCTTTGTGATTTAAACTCAGGAAAAATTATAGGTAGCATGGGTATAATGAACCCACAGATAAGGTTTGGCGAAGACGTCATGAGTAGGGTTTCATATTGCATGATGGAAGAAAAAGGTTTAGCTACCTTGAACAGGGTTGTAATAGAAGGGCTGAATGAACTTATAGTAAAAATTACAGAAAGACATCAAATCAGATTGGATAGAGTTTTTGAAACTGTTTTTGTTGCTAATCCCATTATGCATCATCTTCTTCTTGGAATTAATCCAAAGGAACTAGGTCAAGCGCCCTTTCCTCTAGCGTTTTCAGATAGTCTAAATTTTAAATCTAAAGATATAGGCTTAAACCTAAATCTGGAGGGTTATGTCTATACAATTCCATGTATCGGGGGCCACGTTGGCGCAGATGCTGCCTCTGTTATAATAGCAGAACAGCCACAAAAGTTAGAAAACACCACTACTTTATTAGTTGATATTGGAACTAACGCAGAAATACTTCTTGCTAAGGGTGAAGAAATATTTGCCTGTTCATGCCCAACTGGTCCAGCTCTTGAGGGAGCTCAGATTTCAGCAGGTCAGAGAGCTGCCCCCGGTGCAATTGAACGAGTTCGCATCGATCCAATTTCTAAAGAACCAAGTTTCAAAGTTATAGGTTGCGAGCAATGGTCAAATGACAAAGGTTTTAAAGAAAATGTATCTAAAGTTGGCATTACCGGTATTTGTGGCTCTGGGATAATTGAAGCGGTGGCAGAGATGCGCCTCGCTGGCCTATTAGACGCAAATGGGCTCATCGGTTCAGGTGCTCAAACTGGTTCAAATAGATGCATTAGCTCTGATAGAACAAATTCTTATCTCTTATATAGTGACTCAAAAGTTTCCTTGTCTATAACCAATATGGATATTAGAGCAATTCAACTTGCTAAAGCTGCCCTACATGCCAGCTTCAAAATTTTATTAGAAAAAAGCAGAATTAATAGAATAGACAACATAGTTCTGGCGGGTGCTTTTGGATCTCAAATATCTCCTGAACATGCTTTGATTATTGGCCTAGTACCTGATGCAAAAGTCAGTCAAATAGTTGCAAGTGGCAACTCGGCGGGTGCAGGAGCAATTATTGCTCTTTTAGATAAAGAATCTAGAAAAGAAATCTCGTCTATTGTGAAGCGGGTCCAGAAAATAGAGACCGCTGTTGAACCAACCTTCCAAAAACACTTCGTGGAAGGATCTTCATTTCCCAATCAAAGCTCTATTCACCCAGAGCTTTTTAAGTTTAAAAATATACCTGACGTGAACTTTAATCAAAAAAGGCAGAGAAGATCAGCTAGGTAGAGAATATTTTTGGCCTAAGCCTTCTAATGAAAAAACCGGCTATTCCATTCTTTAGTGAGGATACGGATGTCTTACCCAGTACCAACAAGGCGGGAGTAGCAATTAAAGTTAAGAACGTAGCGAAAGTAAGACCTCCAGCAATTGTACTAGAAAGATCGACCCACCACTGAGACGAAGGAGCTCCTACGAGTATATCTCTATCGGAAAACCTTATAGTTAGACCAAATACCATTGGTACAAGACCTAATATAGTTGTAATCGCTGTTAGAATAACAGGTCTAAATCTTGTAAGTCCTGCCAAATAAGCGGCCTCCCTATGAGAATGGCCTTTCTTTCTAAATTCATTGAAGGTGTCGATTAAAACGATATTGTTATTCACAACGATTCCCGCAAGTGCAATCAAACCCAGCATAGACATTACCACACCAAATGGTCTTTCAGTCAAAAACAACAATAAGAAAATACCACCAGTCGACAGAATTATTGCCGACATTGTTACAATAGTTTGCCATGCTGAATTAAATTGTATCATCAATACAATTGACATTAGTACAAGGGAGAAAACTAGGGATTGCCCCAGGAACGATTGTGTTTCCTTTATATCTTCATCCTCTCCTGCAAAGTTCACGTTTACATTTTTTGAGAAATTTATATTCTCCAATTCACTTTTAAGTTTTTCGATCAAGAAAGGTGCCCTCATTCCCTCCCTGACATTTGCTTCAATAGATCTGAGCCTGTTGCCATTCAATCGAGAAATGGTACCCCCTTTTTTCTCAGGTTTAAGTTCAGCGAAGACCGACAAGGGTACGTATCTGCCGTCTGGTGTTGGAACTCTTAGCTCCTGTAGCCTGTCCAAATTCCTCTCAGACTTTATATATCTCAAAAATACCTCAAGCTCTTCATCTGTGTCATCTGGCCTGTAATCTGAAACTTTCACTCCTTTGGTGAGCAACTTTACCATCGTACCAAGGCTAGCGACCGTAACACCGTGTCGAGCCGCCATCTCTCTATCAATATTTAAGTTCCACTCTAACCCTGGGGAGGGTAAATTATCAGAGATGTCAATGAAACCATCTATTTCATTCATTTTCTGTTTGATATCGAGTAGTGCTTTGTTTAATTCATTGAAGTCTGAACCTGTTATCTCAATTCTTACAGGCTTCCCTTGACCTCCTGGGCCTTCTTTCTGAGCGACTATGTTTATATCTGCTCCCTCTAGAAACTTAACATTTCCCCTCATGCTTTCCATCAAGTCAGCAGCTTTCTCTCGCGTGTTCCAATCCGAGAATATGGTTCGTACCGACCCAACCAAGTCTTTAGTTCGACCATCTGCACCAGATTTAGCGAAATTTATATCTACACCGTTTAAGTCAGAGATAGATGCCTCGGTATCCTTAACCAAAGAATTTTTCTCTGATGCTGACAGATCGCCTCTTGAAAGTATTTGCACAACGGCTTGCTCCGGTTCAATGTCAGGGAAAAATTGCACTCCTAACTTTGCAGAAAAATAGGCTACGTAAGATCCTAATATTAATAAGCTGACTAAAAATATCGACCGTATCGGTCGAGTTACTGAGATTTTAAGAATATCTTTATAAAATTTTGGAGGCGTTGTGTTAGATCTTTTGTTCGTTGAAACCTTGCCCACTAAACTTCCTAATATAGGGATAAATATCAACGCCATCAAAAGGGATGCTGATAAAACAACAATCATTGTTATTGGCAGATATTTCATAAATTGACCAACTATTCCAGGCCAAACCAAAAGAGGGAAAAAAACCATCAAAGTGGTCACCGTAGATGCCACTATAGGCCAAGACATTCTTACCGCACCCTCCAAGTAGGCGGTCCGTCTGTCATATCCTAGAGATATTTTTCGGTCAGCATGCTCTGTGGTAACAATAACTCCATCTACCAGAATACCCGCTACAAGTATAAGGGAAAACAAAACAATTATATTCATAGTTACCCCTAAATTGCTCAAAATGATGAACCCAAGAAGAAAACTACTCGGTATCGCAAACCCTATTAAAAGAGCATTTTTTACACCTAATGCTAGAACTACTATAACTAAAACTATTAAAACTGCTGCGAAGACATTATTGCCTAAATCATTAAGCAAAGTTCTTACCGACTTAGACTCATCAAATAAGTAATCAACATTTATATTTCCTGGAATATTGGATACCTCCTCGGAAATAATTTTCTTTGAAGCATCAACCACTTCAATAATATTTGAACCCACTCTTTTTTTAATATCTAACACGACGGCGGGTTTACCGTTTACTCTTGACCAGCTTTTTTTATCCTCGAAAGTTCTTCTTATAATTGCAATATCACCAAAGTTTATAGTTGTACCATCAGCTATTTTTATGGGCATCGCGAAAAGTTCATCTAATGTTTCAATAACACCTGGTACCTTAACGACCAATCTGCCATTTTCATTTTCGATCGCACCAGCTGTAACTAACTGATTATTTGCTGCTACCAGTCCTATAACGTCTTGCGGATTGATACCGTAAGATTCTATAGAACTTGCATCAATAAGTATTTCTATAACCTCTTCTCTATCACCACCAACCTCAACTTCCAAAACACCGGAAACGCTCTCAACTTTTTCCTTAAGATTGTTTGCTATATTTATTAACGCTGACTCTGAAACATTGCCGGATAACGAAACAGATAAAATTGGGAATAGCGCCAAACTTATTTCTTCTACTTTCGGTTCTTCAGCATTTTTTGGTAAATCTTTTTTTGCGTCATCGACCGCTTGCCGTACATCCTCCAAAACAAGGTCTATATCTTCACCTGCATCGAATTCAACGGTTATGGATGTATAGCCTTCTGTTGCAGCTGAAGTCATTTTTTTTAACCCGGTAACCGTTTTGAGTTCTTTTTCCAAGGGTTTTGTTAACAGCTTTTCTGCATCAGAGGGCGATATACCATCATAGGCTACGCTGACATATGCTACAGGAATTTCGACATCGGGTGATGCTTCCTTTGGTATGGATAAAAATGCACTGATACCCGAAAAGAATATCAATATTAAGGCCAGAATAACAGCTCCTGGTCTTCTAAAGCATCCCTCAATGATTGTTTTCATTTCTTAATTCTCAATTAATTTTATATTCAACTTTTTCACCAGGACTTACGAATGCCTGACCAGTCGTCAAAACTATTTCATCATTTTGCAAACCGGACACTAGGGCAAAGTCACCGGAAGTTCTGACTAATAAAACATCCTTTTCGTAAACCTTATCTTCTCTTACAGTCTTGACCTTTAACGATCCATCTTCTCCGATGACCAGGTGTGCAGGTGAAATTGAAAAGGCTTGCACTTTTTCTACTAGAATACCAACCTCTGCACTCATTCCAGCCTTTAAAGATCTATCCTCGTTATTAATCTCAATTTCAACAATAAATGTTCGAGTAGCCTCACTAGCTGACGACGCTACACGCTTAACCATTCCTCTCTTGTTTCCTACTCCCGTTACATTAATTACAACTTCATCATTCAATGATATTTTAGCAACATCTGTTTGAGCCACTGGGGCGAAAAGTAACATTTTGGAGAGATCAATGATCTTTCCAATTTTTTGATTCTTTTTCACAAATTGACCTTCTTCTACACTTAAGGACTCAAGAATTCCCTCTATTCCCGCCACTACGGTGCTGTTGTCAAGATTCTTTTGAAGCGTTGCAACATCTGCTCTTGCTTTGGTGAAGGCGGCCTCTGCCCTAACAAGGTTCAACTCTGATGTCATATCTTTTTTTGACAGACTCTCCGCTATTGAAAAATTTTTCTCTTCCAATCGTAAAGCAGCTTCGCCCGCCTCAAGTTGTTGTATTATTGTTCCTTTATCTATTTCGAGTATAATGTCGTTCTTTTTTAACGACTGACCTCGTTGCCTCGCAATGAAGTTTACTTCACCGTCCTTCTTACTTAAAACATCGATTTCGTAAATTGGTTTTAGTACGCCGCTAGCTCTGACAACTTTGTAAGTATCTCGGTTTTGCACTCTTTGCGCTGAAACTACGAATACTTTTTGAGTATCGGTTTTTTTATTAGTTACTCTTTCTTCCTTGTTACCTCCGAGAAAACCGGGAGCCATCCACACGATGATCAATGCTACTATTAAGCCCGCTACAGTTTTTTTAGAGCGAAAAAATGAAAATAATCTATCTTTCTGCTTAAGAGGTTTATTAAAGTCGATATGTAGCTTGGTAACCATTTTCAATCTAATTGACGTTGCAAAAAATCTTCAACTTTTTTAAAAGACACGTTTCTTTCAATAAAGCCTCTACCTATATCTCTTAATAAAATCAAGTTAATATTATTGCCAACCACCTTTTTATCTTGTTTCATAAAGTTGATGAGCTTTCTAGGACTCAATTTTTGATTTTCAATTTGGGTTACAGCCGTCGGCAGTTTCATCACACTCAGATGTTCTTTGATTTTATCTAACGCATGTCGGTTTAAATAACCTTCTTCATGGGAAAAGCAAGTGGCAAACACGATGCCCAGCGAAACCGCTTCTCCGTGCAACAATTTTTGAGAATAATTAAAATATGTTTCTAAACCATGCCCAAAGGTATGACCAAAATTTAATAGTGCCCTCTCTCCCTTCTCTGTTTCATCGATTTCGACAATGTGACTTTTTAGTTGCAGTGATTTCTCGATGATGTGCGTTAAGACCTTTTTATCTCTTGCTAATGTCAGTTTTTGGTTATCTATCAAGAATTCATAGAAACCTTTATCAAACACAAGAGCCATTTTAAAAACCTCTGCATATCCACAGAGAAAATCCCTTTCTGATAATGTGCTTAGAAAAGTTATATCACAATAGACAGTCTTTGGATGGTAAAAAGTTCCAATAGAGTTTTTAGCCGATCCACTATTAATAGCGGTCTTACCTCCAACAGAGCTATCCACTTGAGATAACAGAGTGGTGGGAACTTGGATCAAATTTATACCTCTGCGAAATAAGCTAGCGGCAAGCGAAATTAAATCGCCAACCACGCCTCCACCAAAAGCAATAATATAGTCAGTCCGATCAAAGTTTAGCTCAGTTAGCCAATCAAGAACTTGTTTCAAAATATCCCAGCTCTTTGATGACTCCCCTGGTTCGATTAAAAACAAGTGAGGCTTAATATCTAACTCGGCCACTTGATTTAAGAGATTAGAATATTGAGAAGCGTGAACATTTTTATCAGTAACGATTGCAATTTTCTTGTGTCTTAAAGTTAAGCCCAGATCTTTAGTCTTTTGTTTAAGCAGGTTTTCACCTATCCAAATATCATAACTAGTTTTCTTCGATAAAATGCCTACAGTTTTGTTTCTAATCATTATTTTTCATCACCTTCTTGATTAATAAATTTCTAGTAATCGAGTCTACTACCAGTTCCAAGTTAGGACTTTCATTCTTAATATAAATATCTGCCTTACTGTAAAATTTAATTCTATCCTCATTCTTCTCAATTAGAGTGTCTAAGATGTTTTTGTTCTTTAAAAGAGGGCGGTTCCCCTGATTGAGTAACCTCTTTGCGATTATGCGAACATCACATTGGATCCAAATAGAACAAGATTTAACCTTTATAAGGTTCCTTGTTTTGGGAGATACTATAGATCCTCCCCCAGTTGAAATAATATGGGGGTTATCTTCTAACGTCCTTTCTACAACCTTTTCTTCGACTTGCCTAAAGTATCTTTCACCGGAGTCATCAAATATTTCATTTATTTCCTTGCCAACTTCCTTCTCGATTATGCTATCTGTATCGGAAAAAGGAACACCAATCACTTCAGAAAGCATTTTCCCAATAGCACTCTTGCCACTACCCATAAGACCTATCAACACAATTGATTTAGATAAAATTTGTTTCATTGCGTAAATTCATTTACAATATAAAAGCTACGTTTTGTGTTTTATAACAACAAAAATTGCAACATGGTGCAAAAATTTAGAAACAACAAAAAGTGAGCCTTAGTAAGGAGCAATAACATTGCTAAAATATTATATCATAGGATCAATATTTTTATTTATTACATGTTTTTTTTTATATCTCCTGATCGAACAAGACCCGCCAAAAGGCGAAATCATTATTGAAGTCAATACAGATGATCAGTCAAAGAATTAGGGCTTTTATCTTAGTTTTTTTAGCCTCAGTTAATTTTTACTCTAAAGCTTACTCAGATGATAGTGAGCCTAAAAATTCTTTAAAAGAACCTAGTGAAGTAGAAAGTCCATTGTTGATATCTGACCCATCGAACAAGCTGTCAGAAAAAATTGAGGAAACTCTTTTAGGCAAAATAAACTTTAATGGTATAGGCCTAATCGCTATTGAAAGAACTGAATTTCCTGATGATTTATGGAGTAATTCCAGCGAAAAAGAACTTTCAGAGAAACTCAATGACATGCCTAGACTTTCGTTAGCGAGTACAAATAAAATCTTTAAAAGATTGCTACTTGTAGACGCAAAACCGCGATTAAATTCGATAGGCACTAATAATATGGGGCACTCTTTCCTGTTGTCACGGATTGACCAATTAATCAATATAGGAGCGTTGGATGAAGCAGAAGAAATACTTAACTATATAAACCCCCCCCCCAATTGACTTCATGAAGAGAAAGATTGAAGTAGCGTCACTAAATGGAAGACTTTCAAAAACTTGTGATATAGCAAATAAATACCCAAATTTCAAAGGAATGCTTCAGTTTAAAATAATATGCTTAGTAAGAGCAAATGACTGGCAAGCAGCTGCTTTAGCTTTCACAGTAGGTTCATCCTTAAATCAATTTAGTCAAAAAGAAGAACAGTTATTATTAAATTATTTAGATCCTGATATTGAGATGAATTATAATAACAGGATAACGATCAGTGAATTAAGCCCAACTAACTTTTTTTTAATGCATGGAAAAAAAGATATAATACCCCCAGACATAATTCCGAATAAATATGCATATGCATTTAGCCGATCAGACATGTCTTCTAAAGTACGAATTAAATCTGTGGAGCAATTAGCATCAAGCTATGTGGTCAATGCCAATACGTTATTTGATCTATACAGATTAAGTCCAGATGAGAAAAAAGATAAAGCGCTTAACGCGAAAAGAACTATCATTGAATTAGATAGATCTTTTGAGAATTATAATGAACAAAAAACCCTTTCAGCGCTAATAAAGGCTATAAAAGTATTTCAAAAAAAAAACTTACTTACACAAATGTCCACTGAATATAAGGACGAACTAAAAAAATTATATCAGTCTGATGATAAAAAACTATTTGATCTTGCAATTGCTCTTCTTAGCCTTACAGATAACGTGAGTAATGATTTTTATATGTCAAGATCAACCGTTCCGAGCATCAATTGCTTGCTAGATATAAATAAAAAAATATTCGTAAATTATGAAACAGACAACGACTTATGCAGATTAGTGAAAAACTTGAATATACAAGTAATTAAAAAAAGTTTTCCAAGAAATAGAGGCTATGAAAGCCAAATGGAAAAGGGTTTAATTTTACTAGAAAGCTTAAATATGTTACGAGATGGCTTAGCTACAAAGAAAGAAGAACTTAAGCTAGGCTTAAGTATGTTAACAAAAATTGGACTTATTGACTTAGTTAACCAAATTTCAATAGAGCTGATCGCTCTAAATACCATTAAAAAGCTGGCTATGTGACAAATGAAAAAGTTAGATAATTTATCATCTGATTTTGTTTTAAGTATCGTGACCGAAAAAAATATGAGCTTAAATACGGCTGCGTCATATGAAGCAGATCTCAAGATTTTTTTTTCATTTATGAAAGTGCAAGACCTGGGTATTGCTAGCATTAGAAAAACTAACATTAGCAACTTTTTCCAAATTCAAAGAGAAAGAGGTTTCTCAGACAACACCATTTCCCGAAGATTATCTACTATCAAACAATTTTTTAAATTTTTAGTCCGGGAAGGCTTTATCGACCGTAATCCGTGTGAGGATATAAAGAGCTTTAAAAAAGCTAAGAAAATACCCAGCTTTTTATCTGAGAAAGAAGTGTTAAAGTTGTTGAATTTTGCTGGCAGTGTTGGCAAAGATAACCTTGAGAGAATAAGGAACAAGGCTTTAATTGAAATACTATACGCCAGTGGAATGAGGGTTAGTGAGCTTGTTTCTCTTAAAAAATCGGCTTTTACTGGCTCGCCAGAATTAATCTTTATAAAAGGTAAAGGAAACAAAGAACGCATGGTTCCAATTTCAAAAATTGCTTTATCTGTAATAAAAAATTATCTGGCAGAGCTTAAAAGAACCAACACAGAGTTTTACAAAAGTGATTATTTATTTCCTTCAAGGTCAAAAAGTGGCCACCTAAACAGAGAGCGATTTTTTTTAATCATTAAAGAAATTGCTAACATTGCTGGACTGAATGCAGGGAATATTTCGCCGCATAAAATCCGGCATGCATTCGCCTCTCATTTATTGTCAAATGGCGCTGACTTAAGAGTTATACAAACTTTGCTAGGTCATAAAAACCTTAGTACTACTGAAATTTATACTCACGTCTTAGATGAAAAGATTATAAAGAGTGTTCAGGAAAATCACCCTTTTGCAAAAAAAAAATTCAAGAGCTTATAAACAGACACTTAGTTATTTAGGAAAGGAATAAAATATGCTTATCGATTCAGGTTTTTGGTTAATATCGCTTTCTATTATTGGCTTGTTGATTATTTCAGCTTTTTTCTCAGGATCTGAAACTGCTTTAACCGGAGCAAGTAAAGCCAAACTAACTGCACTCAAAGCTAAGGGTTCAAAAACGGCATCTAGAGCTTTAGCCCTAAAAGAAAATGGGGAAAGCTTACTTGGCGCATTATTATTAGGAAATAATTTAGTCAATATTCTAGCTACCTCCCTAGCAACTTCTTTAATGACAGTTCTTTTCCAAGATAATGGTGTTCTTGTGGCAACATTTACGATGACCTTTTTAATATTAGTCTTTGCTGAAATTATGCCCAAAACATATGCGATAACCAATCCTGAGAGTGTTTCGATAAAGGTTGCAGGTTTAGTAAGGTTTTTTGTTTTTGTCTTCACCCCCTTTATTAAAGCAGTTAGATTTTTTGTACGATTTATTTTCCATATTTTTGGAGTAAAGTCCGATGGTAATATGGAAGAAATGGCCACTGAAGAAATCGCGGGGGCTATATCCCTGCATCACTCCGAAGGGGCGGTTCAAAAAGAAGCTAGAGATATTCTTCTTGGCGCACTTGATCTTGGTAATCGTGAAGTCGAAGAAATTATGTTACACCGTAGTCAGATAGAGATGATAAGTGCTAATAGTTCACCTAGTGAAATTTTTGAGAAGTGCCTAAACTCGCCTCACACAAGACTTCCAATATTTGAGGATACCCCAGAAAATGTAATAGGAGTACTCCACGCCAAAGATGTTTTAAGGTCTTTTAAGCGATTTGGCCTCGGGCAATCTTCAAGTAAATTCAACGTTAATGACATAAAAATCCTAGACGTCGCAATGAAACCTTATTTCGTTCCAGAAACGACTACTCTTGATCAACAAATGAAGCAATTTTTAAAAAGAAAATCACACTTTGCTCTTGTAGTTGATGAGTATGGCGCTCTTCGTGGTCTGATTACACTGGAGGATATTTTAGAAGAAATAGTAGGTCAAATCAGCGATGAACACGATGTGATCGAACAACAAGTAAAAGAACTTAATGACAGCTCAATAATAGTCGAAGGTAATATGACCATCAGAGACTTGAATAGACATCGAGACTGGAATATTCCTGACGAGGAAGCGAATACAGTGGCAGGTCTTGTTATCCATGAGGCCCAATCTATACCATCTGAAAAACAAATTTTTATATTTAATGGATTCCGATATGAAATTTTAAAGAGAAAAGGTAATCGTATAACAAAAATAAAAATAAAGAAATTAAGCCCTTAACCATCAAACTTCTTCAATGCTAGTATTGCGTTCATACCTCCAAACGCGAAAGAATTGTTTAGAACCACTCCTACTTTTTTCAGCTCTTGAGAACAATTTGGTACTACATCAAGATTGCAATCTGGGTCTAAACCTAGATAATTAATTGTTGGAGGAATTACTTTTTCATTTATAGCAAGCGTACAAGCAAACAGTTCAATTGCCGCTGTGGCTCCGATTAGGTGGCCATGCAAGGCCTTTGTGGAAGAAACTTTGAGAGATTTAGAATATGGTCCGAAAACCTTTTTGATAGCTTTGGATTCCATTTTATCATTTAATATTGTACCGGTGCCATGTGCATTGATATAAGCCACATCTGTCTTATTAATCATTCCATCTTTCAATACTCCCTCTAGAGCTTTTTCAGGGCCTATATTATTTGGTTTAATAAGATCCGAGGCATCAGAGGACATTGAAAATCCGATTATTTCTGCAACAATTTCTGCCTTTCTTTTTTTTGCAGAGTCCAAACTTTCAAATACAAATATTCCAGCCCCTTCACCAAGAACTAGACCATCTCTTCCTTTAGAAAAAGGTCGACATTTGTCGTGAGATAAAACTCTTAAACTTTCCCAAGGTTTAATCCCACCAAAACTAAGAAAACTCTCACTGCCACCAGTAATCATAATATTTGATTTTCTTGTTTTTATAGTTTCGTAAGCCAATCCCATTGCATGGTTGGCTGAAGAACAAGCCGAAGAGACTGTAAAGCTTGGGCCTTGTATTCTGTATTCAATAGAAATCAAACTTGTTGCGGAATTATTCATTATCTTCGGGATAGTAAGGGGATGCAACCTATTATGCCCTTCCTCAAAAACTTGTTTATAACTATTATTAATAGTTTCAATACCGCCAATAGACGATCCCAAAATTATACCAGCATTTTCTGACCAGGTTTCTTGAGAGTTTTTGAGGCCTGAGGACATGATTGCTTCGTCAGCGGCTAACAAAGCAAATTGCGAAAATCGATCCATCCGGGCAATTTTTTTTTGTTCAAAATGGTTGTTAGCGTCAAAGCTTTTGATCTGCCCCCCATTTTTCACTTTTAGTCTCGCCAAATCTGGAATATCGAGCATACCAATTCCAGATTTGCCTTCCTTCATACTATTATATATTTCAGACACGGACATCCCGATAGATGAGACCCCACCCATGCCCGTAATTACAACCCTATTTGTCATAAAAGTTCGATAACAAAGAAAACAGACCTACACATCTCTTTTCAGGAGTTCTCTTAAATGATTTATGAGGCTTGAAACAGTATGAAAATTTTTCTTCAATTCACTTTCATCTAATCCCTCAAAGGGAATTGATATATTGAACTTTTCTTCCAAAGAAAAAATAAGTTCAACTATGGCGACTGAGTCAAGGTTAAGGTCCTCAAACTTACATAATAAAGATATTTTTTTTGGGTCTATGCCAGCCAGTTCGCCAACCAATTCCAAAACCTGCATTTCAATCTTATCCATAACAAATATTCACTAGCTTAAGAATATTAAAAATTTGTGACACGCTATATAAATAAATTATTTTTTCAACATTTTTATTATTTGTGGCAAACGCCTGAAGGCCATGTAGGATTTTATATTTCTACTTTTTAACATAGCAGGATTACCCATCAGAAACTGGTTCGACTTAGCATTAACTGACAAACCAGTTTTACCACCTAGAATAACGTCTGATCCAACCTCAATATTATCTCCAACACCTGATTGACCACCCATCACGACCCTATCACCAATTATAGCCGAGCCCGCGATACCAACTTGGCCACAAATCAAGCAATTCTTACCTAATTGCACATTGTGAGCAATGTGAACCAAATTATCTATTTTAGTACCCTCCCCAATAACAGTGTTACTAATTGTTCCTCTATCTATGCAGCAACTAGCACCTATCTCCACGTTATCATGTATCTCTACGGATCCTAAACTTTCAACCTTAAGGTAATTATTTAAATTCATCTTTACTTGATCTGACCTAGCTAGCATAACTTTTTCAATACCCTCTCCTGTATCTGATACAAAAGAGAAGCCATCACTTCCAATGACAACGTTTGCATTACATATAACGTTCTTACCTATTTTAACATTTTCAAAAACTCTTACTCCAGGATAGAGAACAGACGCATTATCAATAATTACATTGTTCAATATTGAAACATTAGAAAAAATCGTCACATTATCTCCAATTACACAGTTAGATCCTATGTATGTAAACGGACCAATATTTACGTTCTTACCAATCCTGGTAGTTTCATCGACAACTGCACTTGGACTCACGCCCTCTTCTTGCTTTGGGGGAGAGTGAAATAGCCTGTTAACTTTATATAAGGCCGACTTTCCTCTATTGAGAAAGATGGCACCTTCAAGCTTTAATTCTTTCCACTCCACTCTTTTTGTAAATAAAGCAGCTTTAGCTTTGCCAAGGCTTATCTCTTTTATATACTGGTCACTCAGTGCTAATGCGAGATGTGTTTTCTGAGCTAACTTTGGTTCGCTGGGTCCAGAAATAGGTAATTGGGGGTCTCCCTCTAAAGCACCTCCGATGCTACTTGAAATATCTTCAAGGGTTAACAATATGATCTGCTTAAAATTCTTGTAATACTAATCAATAAAGAGATACTCCTGCGTCAGCTAACGCCATGTAGACGAGAGCATCTCTCCCATAAACATCTGCTCTGTAGTGTGCTTGACCAAAATCATCAAAGAAAGCTGTACGATAGGTGATGTACACTGGAATATTTCTGGATAGATTTATATAAGTTTCTTCTTCTTTTTTTAGTATCTCTTGAAACTTATTCACTGGGTCAACCACTTGGTTTCTCAACAAAGAGTACGCGAATTCGAATGGTTCTTGTAACCTGATACAACCATGACTAAATGTTCTCTCATCTTTGAAGAAAAGTTCCTTCATTGGTGTGTCATGCATATAAATACTGAATTTATTAGGAAACATAAACTTTACCATGCCCAAAGCATTGATGTTGCTTGGAATTTGTTTGATTAGAAAGGGAAAGTTGTCAGGGGTAAACGCCTGCATATCAATTAAACTAGAGTCAATTATGGTATCAGTTCCCCGAACCATCAAGACCATTTCGTTATCAACTAAAAAATTCGAATCTTTTTGAATTAATGGTAGATATTCATCAACAGCGATACTCTTAGGAACATGCCAAGTTGGATTAACTACCATGTGGGTCATAGTATCATTGAACTCGGCTGTCTGATTGCTAGGCAATCCTATAACCACTCGGGACTCCCAGACTTTCTTGTTTCCTGATTTAAAGTATGCGTAAAAATTTGCCTGATTAACCGAAACATATTCCGTGCCACGATCTTGGTTGTTCCATCTCATCCTCTCCAAATTTACTAATACCTGAACTAATCTGGTTTTGGGAGAAACATTGATTGCTTCAATACTTCTTTTTCCAAAAACACCATCAGGATTTAACCCATGATACTCTTGAAATTTTTTAACTGATGCATCAAGTTGTTCATCAAATAACCTTTGATTAGTTTGAGATACTGGATAACCCATCTTACTGAGCCGTTTTCGAAGAAAGGGAACGTGTTCATGGGTCATACCAACTTGTAGGGTGGTCCCCGAGGGTACTGGATCTCCCCAAGATCCATTTCTTAATATATCCCGCATCCTCCTTAACTCACCAACTAAGTATTCATATTCATTTGATCTTGGAAAGAGGTTTTCAAAAAAAGAAGACACATCGAAGCTTTCTGTTAACGACGCTAATAGTTCGCTCGCTTCTCTTCTTTGGGGATCAACGTTTATGTTAGCATCAATCATATTCGGCTTAAGAATACCGCCTGAGATATCTTGAGCAAACAGTAAGAAGGCCTCTGTTGCCATTAACTCAAGCTTCGCTTTCTGAGTTGGATCGTCTTCGAATATTGCTTCCTTTAGTTCGCCTAAGGGATAACGATATTCAGGAAGGCCATGAGAACCAGCTTCACTTAAAGATCTGGACAAGCTTTCCAGTCTCTTTCTATTTTCGATCCAAAATGGTTCATAATTTCTTTCAAAGTAGAATAAAGAAATTGGATCGCCCATCTTATAGAATTCACCCAACGAAGATTTTAATGCGCTACGCAGAGAGAGCTCTTTGCTCTGACTTTCCTGAGAAAACGAAGCGAAGGCAGAGATATTCAAGATAAAAACAATACTTGTTACTCCCAAAAACAATAGCCTTCTCAGCGCCAAAAGCTTTTTTGGAAGATCACACACTATAATTTTGTTGTCACTCATTCTAGTACCTTCAAAAATATATTTCTTGTGTAAAAAATTTGACGCGTTATATTAATGGAGTCAAAAAATTTACGTGCGAAAGACGACTACCAATGAACAAGATAAACTTTTTTTCAAAAAATTCTACTGATTCGAAACTTTATCTTTTATTTTTTTCTATATCATGCAATAAATATGTCGTATAAAGAAGTTATAAAAATCGAGGCAAATCAGGTATGGTAACAAGACGAACCTTGCTCACAGCTATTGCGTCAGCTGCATCCGTTGTCGCAGCAGCGCCCGTATTCGCAAAGGCACCTGGATTTTTAAAGGGCGCAGGTGATATTAGAAAGATAAGATTTCGAAACTTCAATACGGGAGAATTTATAAATTCGGTTTACTGGATAGAAGGATCATATGTAGATGGTGCTTTACAAGAGATAAACTACTTTATGAGGGATTGGAGACAAAACAAAGAAAGAGCCTATGATCCAGCTAACATAGATATTCTGTCAGCAACACAGGGTCTACTTGACAGCTCAGAACCATTTTATCTTCTCTCGGGTTACAGAACCAGAAAAACAAATAAGATGCTTTCCAGGATGACAGATGGAGTAGCTCAAAACTCATACCATGTTAAAGCAATGGCGGCGGATATTCGAATGAGAACACGATCAACTGATAAAATCAGCAAGGCAGCAAAAAGTTTCAAGACCGGCGGGGTAGGCAGATATGCGCGTTCGGGGTTTGTTCACATTGACTCTGGTCCATTCAGAACCTGGACTTCGTAGCTAAAACTTTTAAGGTCTTAAAGTCCCATTTCCGTTTACATGGTATTGAAATGAAACTAAATGCTGGGCGCCTATAGGTCCTCTAGCATGAAGCTTGTTGGTAGAAATACCGATTTCTGCACCAAAACCAAACTCTCCACCATCAGCAAATTGAGTAGATGCATTACATAAGAGAATTGAGCTATCTAGTCTCTTAAAAAACAATTCGCTGGCAGATTTATTCTCCGTTAATATGCAGTCCGTATGATTTGATCCATAATTTCTGATGTGCGAAATAGCACTATCTATATCTTCTACAATTTTAACTGCGAGAATGTTATCAAGAAATTCAAAGCCATAGTCGTTTTCAACTATATCGATGATAAAGTTGTTATTAAATAGTTTCTTATTTGCTCTTATTTCTATTCCTTGAGAAATAAGAAAGTTTATAAGATTTTCTCCGTGCTTCTCATGAAATCCTTTATCAATTAAAAGCGTTTCCACGGCTCCACATATTCCTGGCCTTCTGGACTTGGAATTAAGCACTACAGCCTTCGTGAGATCAAAGTCTGCTTGTTCATGAACATAAATATGGACTATTCCCTCTAAATGAGCAAATACTGGCACTTTGGCTTCATTTTTTATAAATTCAACTAAACTCCTTCCTCCCCTAGGTATCACTACATCAACATAATCTGGCATACCTACCAACTCTTTCACTTCTTGTCTATTTCCAGATCCAAGTATTTGAACACAATTTTCTGGCATTTTCTTGTCGGTCAAAGCCTGTAGAAGCACATCATATAATGCTTGCACAGTATTCAAAGCGTCAGAACCGGGTTTCAGTATAGAGGAGTTTTTCGACTTAAGACAAAGGGCAGCTGCATCACAAAAAACATTTGGTCTACTTTCAAAAATCACTCCAATCACACCAATTGGCGTAGTGACCTTACTGATTTTTAAACCATTTGGACGTATTACCGTCTCCAATATTTGGTCTACAGGTGATTTTTGCTTTGCCACATTCAACATTACATTTTGCAAAGAATCAATCCGATCTTCATTTAGCCTTAATCTATCAATAGAGGCTTTATTCGCATTATTTAAAAGAGCTAGCTTCACATCTTCATCATTTGCTTCAAGGATCTTAGCTCTATTTTTTTGAATAAGACTTGAAAATAGAGCTAAAGTTTCACTTATCACTTGGTCTGAAGTTTCGGAGAGACTGAAAGCTGCACTACGCGCGTTTTTTCCAATCGCTAGTATATTTAAGTTATTAGTCAAATTTAAAGCTTCCCTAATTAAAGAATGCCATATTGTCTCTATGGATAAGCTCTGGCTTTCGATTGTACCCTAATACCTTGGGTATGTCCTCTGATTTAATGCCGAGTATTTTTTCTGTTTCAACTTGATTAAATGAAGTCAGCCCTTTAGCAAGTATTTGTCCATCTTCGCCCCTAACAGCCACTACATCTCCTCTACTAAATTTACCTGTACACTTAGTTGCACCCACTGGCAATAAGGATTTCCCAGATTTTAATGCTTTTTCTGCTTTAAAATCTATTGTTATCTCACCTAAGGATTTCATATTTAAAATCCATTTTTTTCTAGCAGCCTTTACACTTTGGGAAGCTAAAAACCATGTTGCTTTATTTTCAGCAATATCACTAATTGGATAATTTTTTTTTCCATTAGCTATAATTAAATTGCAGCCCACCGAGGTTGTTACTTTAGCGGCCTCAATTTTTGTTTTCATACCTCCATGCGAAAAATCATTTTCTGGACCCTTTGCCATTTGCTCTATTTCTTCTGTAATCTCACTGATAAAAGGAATATGCTCTGCATCTTTACTTTTCTTGGGCGACTCTGTGTAAAGCCCATCAATATCAGATAGCAATATCAAAAGGTCTGAGTCACATATAGATGCAACCTGAGCAGCTAATCTGTCGTTATCTCCGTATCGTATTTCATCAGTTGCTACAGTATCATTCTCGTTAACAATAGGAATGACCCCTAAATTCAAAAGTGTCTTCAACGTTGATTTGCAATTCAAATACCTTCTACGATTTGTGAAATCATCTAAAGTTATAAGTACCTGTGAACATATAAACCCTTTAAACTTAAAGTGCTCCTGATATTCCTTCGAAAGTTCGATCTGGCCAACCGATGCCGCTGCTTGTTCTTGTTCCAATGTTAAATCGTTATCTTTAAGATTAAGAATCTTTCTACCTAAATTTATAGCCCCAGAGGAAACAATTATTACCGTTTTACCCAGTTTTCGTAACTCAATGATATCCTCAATGAAGGATGCAAACCATTTTTTTTTAATTGCGCCAAGTTTATCTTCAACAAGTAAAGATGAGCCAACTTTTATGACAATCGATGATGATTGTTGAAATATTTTCTTTCTATCAGGACTAATTTTTATTAAATTGGGCTCCATTTTCCAGTCCTTCCGTTCGTCTTAGCTTCTACTCTGTTATTTTTTTTTAGTAACTCCAGCAGACTGTCTTTTAACTCATTAATACCAACTCTTGAAAAAGTGGAAATGGGGAAGACTTCTATTCCGCTTTTATTGAAACTTTCCACTATTTTCTCTATTTTCTTATTTTTCATAAGATCTATTTTATTTAGCACAACACACTTAATTTTACTTACCAGATCACTTTTATATTGCTTTAATTCATTTATTGTAACTTCGAAATCAGAAATAAGGCTATTTGATGATATATCTAAAACATGAACCAACACCTGACATCTTTCGATGTGGCCAAGAAACTGAATACCGATGCCCTTCCCACGATTAGCTCCCTCTATAACTCCAGGAATATCGGCTAAGATAAAATCACCTTGCTTATAACTCACCAGACCTAAATTTGGCGTGAGTGTTGTAAATGAAAAATCACCAATCTTAGGTTTAGCATTGCTCATTGCTGAGAGAAGAGATGACTTACCTACATTCGGCAACCCAACCAGACCTACATCAGCAAGTAACTTTAGTTTTAACCACAATGTCAACTCAGATCCTGAATGACCTTTGTTGGCTTGCCTAGGAGCTTGGTTAGTAGAGGATTTAAATCTACTGTTGCCCCATCCTCCATTTCCTCCTTCTGCTATCACATATTGCTGGCCTTCATGAATCAAATCGACCAACACCGTTTTCTTATTTTCTAATAATACTTCAGTTCCAACTGGAACGTTAAGAATTACGTCGTCACCATTTGCACCAGTTTTATTTTGCCCCATACCAGGCCTACCATTTTTGGCAAAGTAGTGTCGCTTATATTTGAAGTCAATTAACGTATTGAGATTTGAAACTGCTCTAATAACGACATTGCCCCCTTTTCCGCCGTCGCCACCATCAGGACCACCAAACTCTATAAATTTCTCGCGCCTAAAGCTTGAGCATCCTGATCCTCCGGTTCCAGATCTGATATGTATAAGTGCCAAATCAATAAATTGCATTTGTAAAATAGGCTCTCAGTCAATAAATAAGTTACATGTAAATAATTAATAATAGGAAAACACTATACTCACAAAAAGGCTAAGCAATAAAGCCATCTTAACAACCCGACTATTTTTTTCTGACAAATTAGCTTTTCTTATAAGAGACCCAAACCAAAACCACGCTGAGTGAAAAATTAATTGTATGAATAAAAAAATCATTGCTATATTTGGGATTGTTTCCATTGAGACCCCTTTGCTCTGAAAAGCCGTAAATGCTAAAGTAACCATTAGCCATGCCTTAGGATTTAAAGGATGCACTGCTAGCCCATGATAAAATCTTGGAACCCAAACGTTGGGTTTATCCTTTACCGAAAAATCCATAAATATGATTTTGTAGCCTATCCAGGATATAAATAGTACTGACAGTATCATCATTATGCTCGAATACTGTTCGATCAGATCATTTATCAAGAACAAACTAAACCCTATCGGCCAAATTATCAGTTGCTTAGATAGTGCAACGCTTAGTATAAATGGAATAGAATTTTTAAATTTCTGGTTGCACCCCAGCGCAAACAAAATAACGTTGGCAGGCCCAGGGGACGCAACCATTGCGATTACAAAAAAAATTAGAGCAATATAATCTGAAATCAACTAAGACCCGACACTATTCAGCTGCCGCAACCGTCTCTTCTACAGAAATAAACTTTCGCTTTTTAAACCCTTTTGAAAATTTTACTTTTCCAACTTTTAAAGCAAATAGAGTATGGTCTTTACCCATACCCACGTTCTCTCCAGGAAACCACCTAGTTCCTCGCTGCCTTACTATTATGTTACCCGGTGATACGGCCTCTCCGCCATATTTCTTTACTCCCAATCTGCGACCAGCAGAATCGCGACCATTTCTAGATGATCCACCAGCTTTTTTATGTGCCATTGCTTCCTCCTAATATCACCTAAGGTAATCGGCTAAGATGATTTTTTTTTCGTTGCCTTCTTAGCCTTTGTTGGCTCAGTCACTGTTTCCGTTTTTTTCTTAGTTGTGGCAGTTTTAGATGCTGCCTTCGCTGGCTTTGTCTCTGTTTTCACCTTGGTTTCTTTTTTTACAAGTGCTTCCTTTTTAGGTCCCACCTTAGCCTTTGAAACTGCCTTTTCTGTTTTTTTCTTGGTACTTACTTTTGTAGCGTAGTCAATTTTTAGACCTTTTCCAGACCTTGCCTCTTGAACATTGGTTTTATCAGCGCCGTTTTCCAATATATCTGTTATTTTTACCAGGGTGATTTGCTGTCTGTGGCCCTTCTTACTTTTGGAAGAGCTCTTTCTACGCCTCTTAACAAAAGAAACCACTTTCTTATCTTTTATTTGGTCAATTACTGTTGCCTGAACTCCAGCGTCTTTAATAAGTGGGTTACCAACTTTAACCTCTTTGCCTCCAGTTAGAAGGACTGAGTTAAACTGTATTTTATCTCCACCTTTTGCCGAAAGTTTTTCAACAGCCAAAATATCGTCTTTCTGGACTTTATATTGTTTGCCACCGGTTTCAATTACTGCGAACATTTCTATCTCTTAATTCTTTGACATATTCCTATTATGTCTACTTTCATTGTCAAGTTTTTTCTAGTGTATTTTCGTTATAAAATCTATTTTCCAAGCAAGTGAACAGTTATAGATCTACTTTGACCATACTTACGCCACTCACATAAATATATTCCTTGCCAAATGCCTAGTATCAATTTGCTTGAAGCCACCGATAACGTTAAATGAGTGTTTGTTATTAATGTTTTCAAATGCGCAGGCATATCGTCAGGCCCCTCTATATCATGTAAATAATTTGCATACTCAGGCGCTAAACCACTTAAAAATGTCTTTATATCATTTAAGACATCCTTAGAGGCATTCTCTTGAACTGTTAAAGATGCACTTGTATGTAGTATAGATAAATTTACTAACCCTTTAACAAGCTTATTATGATTAACAATTTCCTGGATAGTATCAGTGATATTCACAATCTGATAGCCTTCGGTCTTAAAACTTACTTGCTCTATGGTATTCATAACGTTGGAATTATAGCTCTCCTTCGACAACAGAAGACAACGTATTTGCATTTTTATCAGATATATCATCAGCTATAAGCTGGCTACATCTAGCAATATTTGTTTCTACAGCTTTACACGTCGAAATTGCGTATTTGTCTACAGTGGACTTACAACCAGAAGTTAAAACGCATATGAAAATAAACCACAAGACTGTTTTCAAAGTATTTTGGCAAGTCATTTTTTATCCTGCAAATTTCTTACTGTCTGGGAAAGAATTCTTAATAAAGCTCTAATAAAAGGATCTGCTTTCTCAACTCTTGCTTCAAATTCACTTTCCGATAAAGCAATTACAGTGGCATCAGACATACAGCGTGCACTAGCCATTCTTGGCTTGTGTTCGATTACTCCCATTTCTCCAAAGACTTCGTTTTCTCCAACCATAAAATTTGGGTCTTTTGTATCATTAGTTGGCAAAAATATACCAACATCACCCGACATTAGCAAAAAGATCTCTTTGCCTTTGTCTCCTGCTTTAAAAATATACTGACCCGACTTAAAATCTATCTTTTTCATAAGATTACTACTTTACACTGAATGAGCTAGGCCCTGATAGGCGAAGAAAACTTTATCACTTGATAGATTATTAGAGTGCTCGTTAAGTTGTTCGTCATTTCTATTAGGTGCATGATGAGCTATAGCTAGGTTCTTGCAGGCCGTTTTCTCTGAGAAGGCAATTCCTTGTTCAATACTAGAATGCCCCCAACCTTTTTTGGGTGGAAGTTCTTCATTTAAAAACATACCATCCCAGACAATTAAGTCACTTTCTCTGGCTATTGTAAGAAGCTCATCATCAACAGTCGGCTCCTGTCCATATTCATGATCAAGAAAAACACATACTTTTTTATTTTCCTTTTCAACTATATAACCAGCCGCCCCTCCAGGATGGTTTAATTGTATGGTGCTCAGGGAGCAGAGATCCATAAGTTCATCGGCAATTAAATTGAATTCCACAAACTTTAAGTTCTTTAATGTGTCTACTAGCGGAATCGGAAAATACATTGGTTGGAAGGCTCTGACAAACACTTCCCTCAATTCTTCTGCTGTTACCAAGCCAGAAGAAATTGTTACTTTGTTAGAAGGATCGAATATCTGATGATTAAAAGGCAAGCCTTGAATGTGATCGTAATGAAAGTGCGAAAAAATCAAATATGTCGGACGATCTTTAAATATCTTTACATTTTGAAACCCTGTACCTGCATCAAAAATTATTTGAAATTGTTCATGAAGTATTTCAGTACAGGTCGTACTACCCCCATACTTTAAAAAGTTTTGGTCAGCTGTAGGAGTTGATCCTCGCACTCCATGAAATATGACATCCATAACAATCCCTTTTTTTTAAAAGGATACACCAACAAAATAAAAAAACTATCGATTATTTGTTTTTTTAATTGGCTTGTTTTTAAATTTTCAGTTTGAAACACCTAACCCAATCAAATAACCAAATATAATTTATTTATTTTAAATAATGTTTATTATCGTATTTATGGTTCGTGTTGAATTTCTAAAGGATGAAGTAGCCTCCGTTTCATTTGACAGTGGTAAGCGTTCAAATCTATTGTCGCTGGATGTTATTAGACAACTAACCGAGACTGCTAAAGAATTAGCCAGCAATAAAAAATTAATGGCAGTAATTTTATCTGGAGGCCAACAAAATTTTTCTTTTGGTTTTGATTTGAAAGACAAGGAATTTTTGGGACTTAAAAAGCTCGGTTTTGAAGAGAACAGAGACTACTTCCAACTTGGAAAGATAATGTGTGACGAGTGGGAAAAGCTACACTGTCTAACGATATGTGAGATTAGGGGGTGGTGTGTAGGAGGAGGAGTTGCTCTCGCTACCTCATGCGATTTAAGAATTTCCGAAACAGCAGCAAAGTTTTATGTGCCAGAAGTAGAGAGAGGATTGAATATGAGTTGGGGATCAGTACCAAGGTTAAATGCCCTGCTGGGTCCCGCAAAAACAAAAAGGCTTTTACTATTAGCAGAAAAAATAAATTCACCAACTGCCAAAGATTGGGGTTTAATCGACAGTTATTTGAGTCCGAGCAAACTAAAGCTGGAATCAATGAAGTTCGCAAGAAAAGCAGCCGAGATGCCCCGTTTACCTTTTATCCTTACAAAGGAAAGTGTAAATAACCACGCCAACGCAATTGCAAAGGCTACATCCTACAACGACCAAGATATTTTTGGTTTAGCTTATGCAAACCGTAGCGACAAATTCTTTAAATAAGTCCTTTAAATAAGTCGTATAAAGTATTTTCTACATACGTTTAGCGACCTCTTCCAACATAACCTCTGTAGCACCTCCTCCAATCGACTGGGCTCTTGCATCTCGTGTGAGTCTTTCAATTTCCGTGCCCGTCATATATCCAGTTCCACCATGAAACTGCAAACAAGTATACATAACTTTATTAACTAACTCTCCACAAAGCACTTTAATCATTGATACTTCTTTAATAACATCAATTCCAAGTCTAACTTTATTTGCAACTCCATAAACCATATAACGCGCTGCTGTAACTTTTGATTGGAGTTCGGCAAGCTTATGTCTAACCGTTTGTTTTTCCCACAACTTTCCACCAAAAGCGTCTCTCTGCTTAACATATTCCACGGTAATATCAATCGCAGCTTGCGCTTCACCCATAGCCATTGCACCCATAACCAATCTCTCGTTTTGGAAGTTTTGCATGATTGCATAAAAGCCTTTATGGAGGGTTCCAAGTACGTCAGCTTCCTCAACTTCACAATCTTGAAAGAAAAGTTCAGCAGTATCTGAACATCTCCATCCGTGCTTATCTAATTGTTTGTTAACAATCAGCCCAGGGTTATCTTTTTTGACGATAAACATTGTAATACTGGCTGATTGTTGCAACGCATCATTGGTCTTTGCTGCCACGAAATATATATCAGCGTGCACACCGTTAGTAATGAAAATCTTAGATCCATTAATGATATATTTGTTTCCAACTTTTTGCGCTTTCGTTCGTATATTTTTTACATCAGAACCGGCGTTCGGTTCTGTCACCGCAACACAAGAAATTTTATTTCCAGAAACTATATCACTAAGATACTTTTCTTTTTGTTCTATATTTCCCGCGTTTAATAGATGAACAGAGGCCATATCAGTATGCACTAAAGAAGCAATTGCGAAGCCAGAAAATGTAGACTTGCCGAGTTCTTCTGCAAAAACCACGCTGCCGCGAACATCCATCTCAGAACCACCAAATTCGGTTGGATATGTTATTCCCAGAAAACCGAGAGTACCCATTTTTTTGAACACCTCCCTAGGTATAAAGCCATTGTACTCCCAATTTTGGGCCACCGGTTTTACTTCAGTTTCGACGAATTTTTTTAGCTGCTCTCTCAGTATTATATGTTCTTCTTCTAGAAATAAGGTATCTTCGGTCTGTTTAAAGTTTATATCCTTCATAAGCTATCTCCCCCTTTACGATTTTCATTTTTATCTACAAATATTTTTTTAATTCTTGCAAGCAACCTGAAGATATCCACTATTTTTTTAAAAAAACCAGCCACTATCCACCAAAGTACTATAACCGCAGTACCAATTAATTTAAGCAAGAATTTCATCATCCTTAACCATTCTTATTATTTAGAACCATAAGAGTACCTTATAGCATAAAAAAAGGCCGCGATCAAAGCGGCCAGTGAAGGGAGGATTGATAAAGTAGTGTTATCCACTGTCGTTCGTAGTGTTTTACATTTATTAATACAATACGTATTATTGCAAAACCGTTATGCTATCACTGCAAGGACTGATGAACTAATCCCTTAAGTTCTTTTCTATTTGGATATGATGCAGAGGGTAACAATTGAGTCATAAAAACAGCCGTATAATTTTTCTTAAAATCAATCCAAAAATAATTACTTGCCATTCCTCCCCACCCAAAATCACCAACATTACTGACAAAGCTTTCGTTCGGATCAATTATCACACTACCTGCAAGACTATGGCCCATGCCAACGGTTGGCATTTGTGCAAAAGACTGAACTCCAATGGAAGCTATGTCACTATGTATTGAATTTGTCCTTATTCTGTTCATTACTTCTTTTGCAAAGATCCTTTTGTTTTTTAATTTTCCATCATTAAGCAAAAGATTTGCAAATTTTAGATAATCAAGACCAGTAGATAGGAGCCCCGATCCCCCAGAGAAATTTGTCACCTTGTTTTTCTCATAGTAAAAATTTTCATATTGACCTATCAGTGGAAAGAAATTTTGGGGCATATCATGAAAAAAAAAACAATCAGCAAAACGATCTGTTTGGCTGGTTGGCAGAAAAAACCCAGTGTCATTCATTTTTAATTCATCAAACAAAAATTTTTTAAGATAAATATCCAAGGACACCCCAGAAATAATCTCGATTAATCTACCAGCGAGATCAATTCCAACAGAGTAATTCCACCTAGTGCCAGCTTCGAAGCATAAGGGTAAACTAGTTACTTTTTCTGTAAAAATCGCAAGATCATGATTACCTGGTGCTGCTGTAAGATTTCTCTTCAAATATTCCTTTGCGATTAAATCATCATTGAAAAAATAAGATAATCCAGACGTATGATTAAGTAATTGATAAATAGAGGGCGCCTTCGTTTTTTCTATTTCAGTTACATTTTTTGCATTTTCTACAAGAGCAAAACAATCAGAATAATTATCAAAATAATGATCTAATGTTTCATCTAGCTGAATATTTCTCTCATGTAGTAATTGAAGCAGACAAGCGGAGACAACAGCTTTTGTCATGGAGAAAATTCTTACTATGGACCTCGAGTTAAATTCCTTAGTTTTTTCCTTATCGTTAAAGCCACTGGCAATATCCAAAATAGTATTACCATCAGTGTCTGCTATACTTAAAGAGCACCCGTTGAACTTATCTTTCTCGACGTAGTCATTCATCCACTCCCTAAGTTTTTCACGATAAATTTGCATTTTTCTATTAAGTTATTTTTATATTCACTACCAATATGTTTGCACATTTCGTTGAAATCGCAAATCAATAAAATCTTTTCATGGGTTAGATAAGTCATATGACAAATGCTCTATAACAGCATAGTATAGAAACAATACTAAGAGATAAAAGAATAGTTAACGCTAGCCAAAATTGCTGATCTCCTCCCACAAACACTATTAAACTCCCCAACATGGCACCACACAACATTTGCATAGCACCTAATAAGCCACTTGCAGAGCCTACACGTTTTTTTTCCACGGATGAAAGTGCTAAAACCAAAACATTCGCTAATATAAACCCGTTACCCAATCCAAACATAAAACAAGCAGACGCAAGCGTTAAAGGTAAACTGATCAGCGGTACTTCGGATAAAAACATCAGAGCAATAGATAAAAAACACCAAGAAGACCCAAAAAGTGCAAACTTATTCAAGCCCACCCTGTTCGAGTAGCTTTTGCTGATAATATTCCCAATGATATAACCTATGCTGGTTAAAGAAAACCAAAGTCCATACTCACTTGGTGACGCACCTAAACGTTCAAATTGATACGGCATAAAACCTGCCATTGAAAAGAAAAAGGCTGCTTGAATTGATGAGACTCCTGAAAAATAAAGAAAAGCATTTTGCCCAAGTAAAGATCTAAAATCGAGAAATGTCGTTCTAAGGGAGAGTTTTTTACCTTTATTCTTGATTGTTTCAGGAGAATAAGTGTAGTTCAGCAAAAAGACAATAAAACCAAAGGCAAACAACGTAATAAAATTCATTTGCCATCCATAAATCTCGCCAATCAAACCACCAAAAGCTGCACTTAGAATAGGAAAAATAGCCATAAAAGCGAGTAAAGTCGACATTTTACCTGATGCCTCCGTAGCCCCATAGCTTTCAGTTAGCATTACTCTTGGCATTGAGAGACAGGCAGCTGCACCAATTCCTTGTAAAAATCTAAAAAATATAAAGATCTCAAAGGATACGTTTAAAGACGCCAAAAATCCCCCTATTGAAAAAAGAGCCGCTCCGAATATTAACACTTTACGTCTACCAATAATGTCTGATAAAGGCCCCCAAAACATCTGGGAAACACAAATAGCCATCAAGTAAATAGTTATTGCCAGCTGAACTTCATTAGAGCTGATTTGATAAGAACTCTTTAGTAGCAAAATAACAGGACTAATAAATGCTAGGCCAGTCACAGATACTGCAGATGCTGTCGATAAAGCTATCACTGAGGGATTTTTAGACTGCAAAATATTTCTTAATTTTTTTATTATTTTTATTATTGGTAGAGTAGTGTATTTAGATATTTTTATAGATACGAGAGCATCTAAGCAACTAAGAAGGGCTCTAATGTTATTTTTTTATCAATAAAATCACTGCTTTTTAACACTTTTAAAAGAGCTCGGCATCTATCAGTCATTATACCATCTACTCCCATACCAATAAGATTTTTCATCTCGCTACTCTTATTAATTGTCCAAATGTGTACTTTAATTTCGTTTTTTTTGCAGAAGTGTAATAATTTTTTGGATACAAGGTTAAAGCCGAAATAGCTCTTTGGAATTTGAAGATAGTTACCTCTGTATCTGGGCTCCTTATCCAGTTTAATATCTACGAGCAAACTCAAAACTTCCATTTGACTAAAAGTTGTGGGCAGGTCTCTTTTCACAGACTTTCTTATATACTGCAGTGTCTTATGGCTAAAAGATCCCAAACAAAGATTTTTAAAGAACTTTTCTCTGTTAAGAAGCGTTACTAGAGCTTTTGCAGAATTTATGTTTTTGGAATCCAAGTTGAAAGTTGCATCATTAAAATTTTGAAGTAATTTTTTAAGCCTAGGAATATTATATTTTCCCCTTATCAATATTTGATCTAAATCATCTGAGCTAAGATCATGAATTTTAACATTTTTACCAGTAATGTTCTTTAAATTATCATCGTGGATTGCATAAAGAACGCCATCTTTAGAAACTTGCACGTCTGTTTCTAGCCATCTATAGCCAAGATCATACGCATCAGTAAAAGCTTGAAAGGTGTTTTCAAAAGCAACCTCAGACCCTCCCCTATGTGCTATTGGAGTAAAAATGTACTTGCACATTTACTTTTTTTTTATTTTTATCGTGTTCATACCTTTATATTAAACAAAAAGAGCAGATGTTAAAAGATGACAGATCCTTCAGAAATTAGATATGCTAAAATACAAGAGAGACTTGAGCCCTGTGTGACCGAGTTAAACATAAGAAACAAAACTGTAAAAGTTGATTGGCATATACCCATTGATTTCTGTCACACCAAGGGAACGATAGCGCATGGGGGCACTGTTTCATTCATATTGGATGCTTCTATGTTTTTTGTAGTCGATCTTATTCACAAAGGGTACACTACCGGATTAACTTTAGGCCTGAATATACAATATTTAAATCCCTGCCGACCTGGAAGAGTAACAACAGAAGCTTCCATTCTTCGTGAGGGTAAAAATTTTGCGTTCACCCAGTGCCAGTTGATCCAAAATAATATAACCGTCTCTTCAGGAACTCAACAAATGTCTCTTTATCATAATGACGTGGCCGAAGACAGCTCATGGTTTACTCCGAAACCTTATAACGTAATTAACTAGATGCTACTTGCAATATTTCTAGGCGTATTCCACCAAGGATCATCATTGTAAGCTCTAAGATCAACCTCATGCGTCCATGCCGACCTATGTTGATCAGCAAGATGATAATATGTTTCAGCTATTTTTTCAGGTAACAACAAACCGTCTTTTTCTAAACCCTTTTCCTTACGCAGTGCTTGATAGGCCTCCTCCCCCATCATTTTGCCTAGCGTGTCTGGCGCGTCAACCGCTCCGTCTATGATTATATGTGTTGTGTGTATTCCCTTGCTGGAAAACTCTGCGTTTAAGGTTTGACATAACATGCGCCTTCCCCCCATTGATGCGGCATGAGAATGCTGTCCCTTATTTCCTCTTACCGCTGCAGTAGATGATGTGACCAAAAGAGTTCCTCCTCCCCTTTTTTCCATGTAGGGAAAAAGCTTCTTAGCTGTACGGAAAAGAGCTAGCGTAGCCATTCTCCATCCTCGTTCGAATACTTTTTCAGATGTCTCATTCAGCGACCTATTGCCAATCTGAGATCCTAAATTGAAAACCACGACGTGAATAGATCCGATGGTTTCCTCAACTTTTTCAATAAGGTTTTCTATCGAATTTTCTTCAATCGCGTTGATTAAAAACCCTGTCGCACTCCCCCCTTCTTTTTCAATGTTCTTTACAGCATCATCTAAGCCTTGTTGATTAATTCTTCTTGAAATTACTGAATGATAACCCGAAACTGCAAATTTCTTTGCCACATTTACACCAATCCCCGCTCCAGCACCAATTACTAAGCATATTTTTTTTTCTTGCATTTTCATTTTAATTACCCAAAACGATTAATGTTATAATAGGTTTATGTTAACACCCTCTTTGGCATGATCAATAGCAAACCCAAATTAAATATGTCAGATTTTTTAGGCCTAAACGTAAAATGATAAAAAAAGTAAATGTTGTTGTAGGTTCTTTCTTCACACAGTTCATTATAGTAGGGATGTTATTCACTTATGGCGTACTTATGACCGAGCTTGAAAAAGAGTTTGGATGGTCGAGAACAATTTTATCATCAATTGGAGCAGCTGGCTGGATGGCATGGGGTATACTAGCAATACCAGGAGGTTATTTAAATGATCGACTTGGCCCTAGAATTGTTTTGAGTGTGAATGGTTTTATTTTTGGAATAGGTTTCATTCTCTTTTCACTATCCAACGAAGTATGGCATTTATTTTTGATTTTTTTCTTCTTTATTGGGGTAGGGCTCAGCACCCACGATATTTCCACTTTATCAACCATAGCAAAGTGGTTCGACACAAAAAGAGGATTAATGACATCGGTTGCCAAGATAGGTACAGCAATGGGTCAAATGATAATGCCTCCCCTCATCGCTTTTTTAATTATAAGCTTCGGTTGGCGGACAGCTGCTTTTTATCTTGGTATTGCTGCAAGCATCGGATTGGTTTCGGCAGCATCAATAATAACCGCACCAAAAACTTCGGGAAATACACCAATTGACGCGAAAACTTCATTCGAATTACTGGACAAGAAAGTTTTTAGCCTTTTAGCTTTCTGTCAATTTTGCATTTTCTTCACCATGTTCACTACAATGACACATATCGCCGCGCATGGATTAAATGTTGGCTTATCTCTCGAGGAGAGCGCTTTACTTCTTTCAATAATAGGTTTTTCTAGTATTTTTGGGAGACTTTCTATAGGCGTGCTAGCGGACAGACTAGGCGGAAAAAAAACGTATATAATTTGTCTTTGCCCTATGACCTTTGCTTTATTCACGATACCTTTCACAGAAAATATTTACTTTATTTACGTTCTACTCTGTTTGTATGGTTTCTCTCATGGTGGTCACTTCACAATAGCTCCTTTTATTATAGCGGAAAACTTTGGTCTCAAAAATATCGGTGCTGTTTTTGGAAAGATAACATTTTTTGGCGCAATAGGATCCGTGTCTGGACCTATAGTAGCAGGAGCTATTTTTGATTTGACCCAGAGTTACTATTATGCGTTTTTGTTAGTTGGGATACTGGCTTTAATTTGTATTTTTTCATTAGTTTATTTGCCAAATGAGACCAAAGAAATTAAAACGTAAGTCGCTTTTAATCATGGTTAAACCCTAAAAACTTGTTATTGGTCATCTCTTTCATAAACTTTTCAGAAGCACCATGATTATTGATATAGAAGTTTTCCATTTTTGTAATACTGGTTTTGCTAATATTCTTTTCTTTTTTATCATGATATACTTCTACCAGAGCTGCTGCTAACTCTTTTTGTCCGCTAATTTTTTTAATAATTCCTGCATCTAAGGCTTCCAATGCAGGAAATTCAATTCCCCAAATGCTTGGACCAACAATTACAGGTTTTTTTATTGCTAAAGGTTCAATAATGTTATGCGATCCTTCGTTGTTTAACGAGTCTCCCATAAAAACGATGTCGGACATTGCCATATAGAAATTCAATTCTCCAAGACTATCTCCCCATAGCAAACTAAAATTAAGTAAACCTTCAAAAGTATCAAAACTCATCTTTTTAAAATCTACTTTTTGCTCCATTAACTCACTACGTGTTTTTACTTTAATTAAACCCTTATCAAATAAGGTCTTATACTTACCAAAGTCATTAGGGTGTCGGGGAACAATTATAAAAAAAATATCTTGGAATTTTTCAGACAGCGCTAGAACTATTTCCTTTATTATTTCAAATTCCTTTTTCCCAATACTGGCAAAACACACTGTAAAACATTTCTTCAGAAGTTTTTTCTTAATCTTGGACGCCATGCTAATTTGATCTACTGGAACATTTTGCTCAAAGCGAGTATCCCCAATAACTAATACCTTTTTTGCTCCAAAATACTCAAATCTGCTTTTATGCCTCTCTGACTTAGCTAAAATCAAATCGAACTTTTCGATCAAACTTGCTTTCAGAAACGGAAATTTTTTATCTCTTATAAATCCTTTTTCAGGGTATTGTGCCTGGGCAAAGATTAAAGGGATTTTTTCTCTTTGAGTGGATGCGATCATCACTGGCCACAGGTCACATTCTAAAATTATACAGCACCTAGGTTTAAAACGGGCAAGGAACCTTTTGAAAAAAAATGTAATTTCAAGTGGGGCGTAGACAACTGCTACTTTTCCAAGTTTTATTTCTGCCTGATATTCCAATCGCACCGCATTTTTTCCAGATAAAGTCAGCGTGGTAACTAATAATTTCTCTCCGTTCAAAAGAAGTTTATCAAAAATAGGGCGGGCTGCTCTCACTTCTCCCAAAGACACAGCGTGACACCAACAAGCTCCCTTTATGTCTTTTTGATAAAAGCTTAATCTCTCTGAGAGTTCCGAAGCATATCCCGGTTCTTTTATAGAACGATAAAAAAAATATAGTAATGCAATGGGTAAGAATAGATACCAGAGAACCTGATAAAGATTAAAAACCAATAAAGAGATATTTTTTTTCAATTCAAATTTCAATCGACACCTAGAAAAAATTAACCTATTAAATACTTGCGTATTTTTCCAATTCGGCAACGCCATTTTACTAATCATTATTTCAAAAGATAGGTTTAAAAATTTTAAAAATTAAAAACAGGACCATTAGCTCCAAAGAAGCACCTCTAATAATTGCAGAATTAGGTATAAATCATGGTGGAGTTTTTTCAGTTGCAGCACAAATGGTTAAAAAAGCTGCTGAGAAAGGCTGCGAGGTTATTAAGCACCAGACACACTTTCTTGATGACGAGATGACACCAGATGCTAAAAAAATAATGCCCCCTAACGCAGATGTCTCGATTTGGGATGTAATGGAAAAATGTTCTTTAACAAGAGATGAAGAAATAAATTTAAAAAAGATAGTAGAAGACTTAGGAATGATTTATATTTCCACTCCTTTCTCTAGATCTGCTGCAGACTTTTTAAATGATATAAATGTACCTGCCTTTAAAATTGGTTCTGGAGAATGTGACAACCTTCTTTTGGTTGAGCATATTGCAAAATTTGGGAAGCCAATCATCCTCTCCACAGGAATGCAAGATATATCCTCAGTAAAAAAGCCTGTAGAAATTCTTGAAAAACACTCAATAAAATACGCACTGTTAGAGTGTACGAACATTTATCCCTGCCCACCAGAGGAAATTGCGCTAGGTAGTTTAGCACAATTATCGCACGAGTTTCCTAAAGCCCAAATAGGATTTTCAGACCATTCAATTGGACCAACCATGTCTTTAGCAGCCGTTGCATTAGGTGCGACAATTATTGAAAAACATTTCACTGACACTAAAAATCGAAAAGGACCTGACATCTCATGCTCAATGGACCCAGACGAACTCGAACACCTTATAAAAAAAAGCAAAGACATCGCTTATGCAAGAGATAGAAATAAGTTTATAGCTGATATTGAAAAAGATGTTTATAGGTTTGCACGATCTTCAATTGTTACTGATAAAGACCTTAAAAAGGGTGATACTATTGAAAGACACAATATCTGGGCTAGAAGACCTGGTGACGGAGAAATAGCCGCCTTTGAATTTGAAAAAGTTTTAGGAAAGACTTTAAAAAGAGATATTGCAAAGAATAATCAGATAAAATGGTCTGATTTGGAATAAAGTTATTACTGTGAAAAAACTATTGTTCATAACAGGCACTAGAGCCGACTTTGGAAAACTCGAACCATTAGCATCAAGCGCAAGATTGGCGGGATTTAAAATTTACTTTTTTGTTACTGGCATGCACCTTCTAGAAAAGTATGGTCTAACTAGCATAGAAGTTTCAAGGATGAAAAAAATTAAACGGTTTGAATTCATCAATCAGATGGAGGGAGATCCACAGGATAAAATCCTTTCGAGAACTATTACGGGCATCTCCGAATATGTCAGCAGGCTAAAGCCAGACCTTGTTTTAATTCATGGAGATAGAATTGAAGCAGTTGCTGCCTCTCTTGTTTGTGCAACAAATAACATACGAAGTGCCCACATTGAAGGAGGAGAAGTGTCGGGAACTATAGATGAAGTTTATCGGCATTGTAACACCAAGTTGTGCACGGTGCACTTCGTAAGCTCTACATCAGCAAAAAACCGAGTCACGAAACTCGGGGAACATCCTGATAGAGTTTTCGTTCTTGGATCTCCAGAACTTGATGCACATAAAAAGAGAAATACAATTCCTCTCCATGAGGTGCTGAGTTATTATGACATCCAATGGGATAAATATGGGATTTTTATTTTTCATTCTGTAACGTCTGAATTGGAAAGCTTAAAGAAAGAGATCCAAATTTGTTGCGATTCTTTAAAAGAATTAAAAAAGAATTTTGTAGTTATTTCTCCAAACAATGACCCAGGATGTGAAATAATATTTAAGGCTATCGGAAAACTGCCTTCATCTCATTTTAAACAAATACCTTCAATGAGATTTTCATATTTTTCAACTTTATTAAAAAATTCTCAAATAATAATCGGTAATAGTTCTGTAGGCGTTCGAGAGGCTCCGTTTCTTGGGGTTCCTTCTATCAATATAGGATCACGCCAATTTAGAAGAGCTGAGGCCAAAAGTATAAAAAACGTTGATGTTTTCAAAAATAAGAATCTTGATAGGTTAGTTGAAAGCCTATGGGGAAAACGTTTTCCGACTGATAATAGTTTTGGAACAGGCCAATCAGCAAAAAAATTTACTAAGATTTTGAAAGATAAAAAAATCTGGAAATTAAATTTGCAGAAAGCGTTTTTTGAGACCTCCACTAAGTAAGTATCCCTTGTTGTAACGAAAAAATCTTACTTACTGCTAAAGTGGGTAAATATTGATGCGTTGAAACAAAATCAGGAAATACTGATGCGTCACATACATAAAGATTGTTAGTCCCAAACACTTTGAAGTTTTCATCTACGACTCCATTACCTTTATCTTTAGACATTCTATTAGTCCCAATCAAATGATATCCAGAATATGTTTCCGCTTCCAAATTTTTCTCTATTTCAGAAAAAGTAAGCTTGTTGCCAATTTGAGAAAAGCCTGCTTTTTTCAGGAGATCGAACGCGCTTAAATACGCTTTATGAGCAAGAGCTCTATCATATTTGTGTGACAAATAGTTTGGGTCAATTTGTATTTTTTTTATATCATTTAAAAATATTGATCCTTCAGATTTTGGAAAAACTTGAAAACATCCAATAGACGCTCTTTGTGCTTTTTGAAATTTTATCCCTTTAGAGGATAACAAATTTCGTTCTTGTGTGAAATGTACCAAATGATATCTAACCAAATCGTTTATATTATTTTTCTTATTGAAACTTGATTTATTCCAGGCAAGAGTTGCTCCTGGACTTTTAAAAATGGAGTCCCTTGAGATAAGATACCTAATCAACTCCATAAATAATTTCAATCCGCGCGTTTTTTGATTAAGAGTATCAAACCCTAAACAGTCAAATTCAATCCTAAAGTTGGCGTGATCTTTTAAATGCTTTCCAACATGTTCTTGCTTGAATTTTAATGGGACTCCGGTTTTATAGACCTCTTTGGAGTCCCCGATACCTGACTGCATTAAAATTAATGGTGAAAATATAGTGCCTGCCGAAAGAATAATCTTTCGGGCATTAACAACAGTTTTCAATCTAGTTTTTATATTTTCGCACTCAACTCCTGTAGCATTATTGTCTTTGAAAAGGATCTTAGTAGCGCGAGTATTGGCTAGCTTCATAATGTTTTTGTGAAGCGCATTTTCATTGAAGTCATTTGAAAAATTATATCTTTTAGAGTCGCGAATATTTAGATGAATTTTTGCCCACCCTTCGAGTAAGTTATCTAAATCTTCAACCTCAGGCACTAAAAAACTATTGAGAGTTTTGCAAAAAATATTGGTTAGGTTATCTGAATAACCGAACTCTCTAATGTATGAGAAATCTGCGTCACAGTATATATTGTCTATTATTCTCTGGAACAAACTTTTTGGCCAAAAAGAGAAAACATCTTGAAACTTTTTCTTAAAACCTAAATATGAGACGTTACCATTTATCAAACTCGAACCACCAAAACCAGTTCCCTGAAGAATAGGTAGTTCTCGGTTTTTCAAACCTTTTTGTTTATGAGATGTGAAACTCAAGCAATGTTTGTTGTTTTGCAGTAATTTGCCTGATAGTAAAGGTATTTTATTAAAATAACTTTTACCCTCAGAATGCCCTTGTTCTATCAAACAAACTTTGAACCCACATCTGCTTGCATTTTTTGCAATTTCTAAACCAGAAGTCCCAGCACCAATAATGGCCAAGTCATATTCTTGGTTTGACATACTCTATTCCGAATTCTTTTAGTTTTTTGATCAATAGTAGAGCATCTTTAAATTCTTCTTCGGTATCAATGTCTATCGAGTTATCTATCGAAAGAGGAAAAGCCAAAGTCTTAGCCTCAGGCATAAAGCCTTTTTCTTTCAGCATAGATACAGAGCCTGAATACAAACTACCGTCGACAAAAGCCGTATTATTATTTTCAATATCCTTCCATGTAATCAATTTTTGACCTATGAACCCAATTGAAAAATCTGAATTTACTTCACCTTTATTAATTATCTTATAAACATCTTTAATTACTTTATAGCGTCTATTGACTGATACTACTGAATGATAATCACCTAAATCTCTTATTTGGCTACAAAAGTTAACTAGATCATTTTTTAATCGGATAGGTGATGTTGGTTGCAACAAGATAAAGCTCCCACCCAAATAATCATCTACGCAAATCATGCCTTCATCAGCTAGCCTATGGATACAATCAATTATAACATCAGATAGAATTGCCTTATCATCAGATAGCTTGGCACTTCTTTGAATCGCGTAAACATTAGATATATATTTCTTTTTTATTAGATCTAAAATCTGATGGTCATCGCTGGAACAAATAACTGAAATTTTTCTTGAGCCACCGAGCTGGTGCTTTATAAACAATCCAGCCGCTATACTCCACTCAAATAAAGGGAACCCGTGAAAATCCTTAAAATTTTTATTTTTGAGCCTTTTTGAGTTTTTTCGAGCAGGAATTACTATAACTAAGTTTTCATTAAGACAATTCATTAATATAACTGGCAATATTTTTGTAATCTATAATTGGCTTCGATACTAAAATTGGAATAGCGACGCACCTTAGTAACCTCTTATAGCAATTGGTTACTTCTTTATTCCTAATTTTTTTATTAATATGTTTCCAAAAATATGCACAATGCCAGTTAAAAGCATCGGGTAAATTTTTTGTGCCAAAGCCAGTTTGATTTAATAAACTAATCACTCGATCGCGTAATTTCTTATTTTCAATAGAGATAACAAAAGTATCATAATTCGGCTCATTACCTAAATTTACGTGCCTTAATTTTATTTGGTTATGGCTAATGTATCTTTCGAGAGTAAGATATCTTTTTTTTGACTCCTTTAAAATACTTGAAAATTTCCCTAACTGAACCTTGCCAAAGGCCCCACTTATTTCCGTCATTCTGTAATTAAACCCTATTAAGCCTGCACGATCCAATCCTCTTGGTAGATCAGGAATATTTTTATGGCCATGATCGTGATACATTCTCGCAATTTTTCCGTCGTTTTTCTTTTTAGAAAAAAGTGCACCCCCTTCTCCAGTTGTAATCATTTTGCCAAAGTCAAAGCTAAATACACCAAATTCACTTAACCCTCCAACATACTTTTTTGCAACTTTTGCTCCTATTGCTTCGCATGCATCCTCAATTATCGGTATCTTAAACCTTTTCCCAATTTTGTTTATTGATATCATATCTGCAGGTACTCCCAACATATGAACTGGTATGATAGCTTTTGTTTTTTTTGTGATTAGGCTTTCTAGACTCATGGGGCTCATATTTAATGTATCATCTATATCGGTGAAGATTACACTGGCGCCAGTATCTACAATCGCTTCTACTGTCGCAATAAAATTAAAGGACTGTGTTATAACATTGTCCCCTTTACCTATACCTAAAGCCTTTAGAGCCACTTTTATCGCGGCAGTACCAGATGAAACGCATAGAGCATCAGCCATTTGAGGGCTAAACACAGTTTTTAATTTATTTTCGAATTCCCTTACATGATAATGCTTTCTCTTATTATCAAAGCCATGCGCGAAAAAAACCTTTCCTTCATCAAAGATGCGAGAGATTGCTTTTTTCTCTTTTTCGTCGATAACCTCAAATCCGGGCAACTTAACCTCCTACTTACCTAAAGCATATTAGTGATATAAAGCAAAAAAGGAAAGCGTCTTTAGCTAGTAAAAAACTATGATTTTTTTTCTTTTAAGTTTGTGATATCGTTAAGCGTGGCATGCATTTTGCAGTCATGTAGTCCCCTCATACTCCCAATATAAACCCAAACCTATGTATGAGGGGAACCTATATTCTAAAAAAACCTTTTAACATTAAAATCCTTCAACTCTGTTCTGAAGTTATAAAGGAAGTGGATAAGTCCATAAAATCTTAATAGTTTATGGAAAAGATAATATCCCAAGATGATTATTTGCGCATTTCGAATTTAAGCTAGTGCTATTTTCAATTAATTCTGAAATACTTTTTTCAGTTATTGTATGAAATAGTACCAAGGGAAAATGATGGAAATTGTAAAACCGCTTGACGAAAATGAAATTGATTCAAATCTATTAGAAAAAATTCAGTTCTTTAAAGGACCTCTCGGCGTTATACCGAGTTCTGTTAAAACTATGAGTTACCATCCCAAGATTGCTGACGCATTTACAAACCTAAACATTGCGGTGATGGAATGCAAAGGATCAGTTACACCAGAATTTAAAAGACTTATTGGATATATATCAAGTTTTTCTTCAGGTTGTCTTTATTGCCAAGCTCATACAATTTTAGGAGCCGAACGCTTTGGAAGCTCGAAAAAAAGACTAGATGAAGTGTGGACTTATTCTAATTCATCTGCTTTTTCAGATGCAGAAAAGGCAGCTCTAGACTTCGCTTTTGCGGCAGCTTCTGTGCCTAATAAGGTGACGGGAAAATTAGTGTCTCAATTAAAAAGATATTGGAATGATAATGACATTATTGAAATAATGAGTGTCATTGCATTGTTTGGTTCTCTCAATCGTTGGAATGACAGTATGGGCTCAGCTCTAGAAGATTTGCCAATTGAAAAAGGTGAAAAGTATCTTGAGGAAACCACCAATTGGACGCCTGGAAAACATAGGGTATAAAATTTTGGATATTCGCACAGAACAAGAATTGAGAGTTTCTTTCCTAAATCAACCACTTATGCCTTATATAGGTGCTAAACTCACTTCGATATCCTCGGGGAAAGCCAACATAGAAGTAGCTTATGACAAAAATATAACTCAACAACATGGTTTATTTCACGGAGGTATTTCAGGAGCGATAGCGGACAATGCAGCTGGATTTGCTGCAATGACCTTGATGGGCAAGGAAAAGGAACCCCTAACAATTGAATTTAAAATTAATTTTCTAAATATTGCAAATGGGGAAAAGCTAATTGCTGAGGCAGTGATTTTACAAGGGGGTAGAAGTATTTTTCATGGAGAGTCTAAAGTGTATACGATAAAAGATAAGAATAAGATATTAACCGCTTCTGCTCTAGTAACTATAAAAGCAACAACGAAAGTGTCAGAAACTCTTTGTTAAACCTCAAAAAAATTGTAGCCCAAAATCAAATCATCAATATTATTTATCTAGCTGTTTCTCATACGCCTGTTGGATAGATTTCAATTCCTCTATAGCAGCACGAATGTCGGAACTGTCCGTAACATTAATTTCAACCCTCTTCCCTTTGTGTGATAATCGTATCCTATCCTCTTTTTTAGACTTAAATTTCTTAATTTTATATACTCCAATGGGTCTTACGAAACCTTTGGGTGTATATTCTTTAACAAAATCAGTCTCAACTTCTGAAGAAATAAGGTTTTTTGTGTTTTCATCAACGAGCATATCATCTACTTCGGCCATAGACTGAAGTCTCGCAGCAAGGTTCACAGGGCTTCCAAGTATTGTATAGTCTAATCGTAAGTCTGAGCCAAAGTTCCCTACAGTGCAAAAGCCATTTGAAACCCCCATCCTGACAGAGATTCCTTCAACCGCTCCCAAACCCCTCCAATGTGATTGCAATTCTTTTACTCTTTCCTGCATTGCTATCGCCATCTCTACACATTTAAGGGCATCATTGGTTTCCCCAAGAGTTTCTGGGTCACCAAAAAAAACCATCAAAGCATCCCCAATAAATTTATCTATTGTACCACCATATTTTATGGCTATTGTCGACATTTCCGATAGGTAGGAATTGATGATTAGCGCAAGTTTCTCAGGCTCCATTTTATCGGTCAAATCAGTAAAACTTACGATGTCAGAAAAAAAGACGGTTAGATTCTTTCTGCCATGAGATACTCCTTGGTCTTTTTCTTCGTCGAAAATATTTTTATAAATCTGTGGAGAAAGATATTTGGCCAACCTAGTTGCAAGACTTTCAAGCTTTTTACTTTTCTCTTCAATTATTTGCTTATCTTTTAATTGCCCTTCTATTAGTAAATCTCGCTGCTTAGTTAACTCATGCTCATTTGTTCTATCCACGAATTGACCCTGAATTCCATTTAAGTACTCAAAATCAGAATTTTTTGTTTTTGTTGAAAGTAATGAAAAAAGACGTTCTTTATTATCTATAATTATTTTTACTTTGGGAATTAAAACAGAGCCCTTATTGTGTATTTCATTTTCAAAAAGTTGTATCTGTTCGTCTGTCACACCAAGCTGCTTCAAAATGTCGGGGAAATATGCATCCTTAACGTTGCCCAAAACAGGAAAAAACCCCTTGAAGTTTTTATTGACTTTTTTGACTCTCAAATTTTTATCTGCATAATAGCAGGCAGTAATAGCGTTCTCAAAATTGAAAAAGCTTAGATCTACGACCCTATCAGGATTAAAAAAATCTTGGAAATTCATGTTTATCTTTTTCTCCATATATGGTTTTAAATTATATTTGGCTCGCCCTCTGACCGCATTTTACAACATTGCATTGAATTTGTTTGCCTTTTTAAAAAATGAATGAACCTAACTAAAATGTTTTGGAATGACGTCTGAGTAATTGAAAATGGCTTCATATTTTTTTGCAAAGGCAACTAAATTTGTATCAGACTTTCTTTTTCCAATTAGCTGCATTCCTACAGGGAGACCCTCCCTACTGAAGCCGACAGGAACTGAGATTGTGGGTAAACCTAGAATGCTTGCCAAAACAACTATATCCATCCACTGGTGGTATGTTTCCATCTGATCTCCATTGATCGCAGTAGGAGACGGAATATCTTTATTAAAGGGGTGAACCTGAGTGGAGGGTAATGCCAAATAATCATATTTTTTAAAAATTGAATTAATATCTTTGTCCCATAGTGATCTCCATAATAGAGCTTCATCAATATCCTTTTCTTTAATTAGCTCGCCATTTTTTATTTCCCAATCAATCGAATGTATTTTTTCATCTGCAGCCAAGTTGTAATTTACTATCTCGTCATATAAACTTTTCGACCTTAGCGTCTTCCAACTATTACTCAGGTGATGGGGATTAGCAGTCGGCCTAACTTCTTCAACTACAGCTATATTTTGAGCTAGTGCAGAAAGAGTTTTAATACACTGGTTACGTATCTCTTCGTCCACTTGATAATAACCATCAAAATTATCTAACCAGCCTATTTTTATTTTTCTCATTATATCATCAGAAATACTCGAGTCATCGAAGGAGCTATTAAGATCAAAAGAAAATGGATCAGATCTATGTGCACCTGAAACAATATCAAGAGAATAGGCCAAATCTTCAGGATTTTTCGCTAGCATGCCAAGAGTTGATAAAATGGGCAACTTTTTATGTCTAGTTTTAGATCTTTCTTCAGGTATTAAGCCTGGGGTTGGTCTGAATCCATATAGATTACAATAGGCGGCAGGGTTTCTACATGAGCCCATCATGTCTGATCCATCAGCTACTGGAATGAAATCGGCCGCAATAGCTGCAGCCGCTCCACCACTTGAGCCACCTGGAGTTTTGGTGGTATCATAAGGATTAGCTGTAGCGCCAAAAAGACGATTAAACGTTTGTGACCCTAACCCCCACTCAGGAGTATTTGTTTTTCCAATAATTAAAGCACCACTATCAATTAGTCTTTCAACAATTAGACTATTTTTTTTTGCTATATTATTTTTATATTTCGGAACTCCATAAGTTGTTGGAAGATCCGCAACATCGATCAAATCTTTTATGGCAAGAGGAATACCCAATAACTTTCTTTTTTTTTCAGATGGATAACGCTTTAACGTATCCAGAGTATCAAAAACCTGATCTATATTTCTAAGGGACACGATCGCATTAAGAGTTGGGTTGTGTTTCTCTATTCTAGAGAAATAATATTTTACTAACTCTTCCTCGGATATTTTCTTTGTACACAATAATTTGATAATTTTTTTAAGTGAGTGCCTTTCCATAGTTCTCCTAAAAGATCCAGTTATGATTTTTACAGGCAAGCCAATGTTCACAACTTTTTGCTTTGGTTTTTAACAAAATTGATATTAGGATTATACAAATAAAATAATTTTACAAGTCTAGGGATCTATAGAACTGTGGATTTTCAATTAAGTGACGAACAAACTCTGATAGTTGACACAGTTAGAAATTTTCTAGAGAAAGAGGTTTATCCTCATGAAAAATTGGTTGAAGAAACAGGAGCAGTTCCCAAAGAGCTTGGAGTTGAAATCGCGAAAAAATGCAAAGAAATTGGCTTCTTTGCGGCAAACTTTCCCTCGGAGCTCGGAGGTGGCGGTTTAAATCATTTAGAGTTTACATTGTTGGAAAGAGAGCTCGGGAGAGGTTCGAACGCTCTGACAATTTTTTTTGGTCGGCCCTCGGGTATCCTTATGGCATGTAATGAACAACAAAAAGAAAAATACCTCTTCCCTGCGATAAAGGGTGAAAAGTTTGACGCACTCGCAATGACTGAACCAGGAGCCGGTTCTGACGTTAGGGGCATGGAATGTACAGCACAAAAAAAGGGTGGTGATTGGATTGTAAATGGAACCAAACACTTCATAAGCCATGCAGACATCGCTGACTTCATTATTGTTTTTATTGCAACGGGGGAAGAAGAAACAGCTAAAGGTAAAAAGAAGAAAATCTCCTGTTTTCTTGTTGACAGAGGCACCCCCGGATTTGAAATATGTAAGGGATATAACTCAGTATCTCACAGAGGATATCAGAATTGCATCTTAAGGTTTGAAGACTGTAAGCTTTCTGACGAACAGATATTGGGTGAGGTCCACAAGGGTTTTGAAATTGCTAATGAGTGGCTTTACGGAACGCGATTAACAGTTGCTGCAACATCCGTTGGAAGGGCAAGAAGAGCTTTTGAGTTAACACTCCCCTTTACAATCGAGAGAGAACAATTCGGTAAAAAAATAAGTCAGTTCCAAGGAGTAAGCTTTCAGCTTGCAGATATGATTACAGAAATTGATGCTGCTGACCTTCTTACGCTGTCAGCTGCATCAAAATTAGATAAAAAACTTCCAGTTAATAGAGAAATTGCTTCAGCAAAGTTATACGCGACAGAAATGCTGGCGAGAGTAACAGACACGTGTATTCAATTACATGGAGGAATGGGATTGATGGATGACCTTCCTTTTGAACGGTTCTGGAGAGATGCTCGGGTGGAAAGAATTTGGGATGGAACATCAGAAATCCAAAAGCACATAATCAGCCGAGAACTGCTACGCCCTTTGGAAGACTGAAATTGGTGAGGTCGCTAGACAGACTTTTAAGACCAAAAACTATTGCCGTTTATGGTGGAGGATGGTCAGGAAATGTTATCAAAGAACTTAAAAAAATTTTATTTGCTGGTGAGATCTGGGCCATTCACCCTACGAAAAAATCTATTGAAGGGGTAAAATGTTATAGATCATCTTTTGATCTACCAGCATCTCCTGATGCTGCATTTGTTGGAGTAAATCGAGAAAAAACTGTATCTATTATCAAGGAGTTAGCTGAGCTTAATGCGGGAGGCGTTGTGAGTTTTGCTTCAGGGTTTTCAGAAACGTTGGTAGATGATAAATCACGGTATGGTAAGACGTTACAAGATAAAATAATAGCTGGGGCGGGGCGAATGCCAGTTTTAGGCCCTAACTGCTATGGTTTTATTAATTATTTGGACAATGCCCTTATATGGCCGGATCAACATGGAGGAGAAAAGGTTCATACTGGGGTAGCGATCCTGACCCAAAGCTCAAATATTGCTATCAATTTAACAATGCAATGCAGGGGCCTGCCTATTGCTTATGTTGTAACTGTCGGAAATCAAGGACAACTGAACCAAGCACAAATAGCTTTTGAATTATTACAAGATCCAAGGGTAACGGCTGTTGGCCTTCATATAGAGGGAATAAAAAACCCAAAAGACTTTGAAAAATTGGCCAGAGAAGCCAAAGCTAAGAAAAAGGGAATCGTAGCGTTGAAAGTAGGGAAATCGAAGCTAGCAGAAAGTGCCACTGTTTCCCACACTGCTTCGATGGCGGGTAGCTATAAAGGAGCCGTAGCGTTCCTTAATAAATTAGCCATAGCGACAGTTGATGGTCTTGGGAGTTTTCTGAATGCGTTGATGATTTTACACGTTTATCAGCCAACATCTGGAAGCAAGATTGCATCTCTGTCATGCTCTGGTGGAGAAGCAAGTCTTATTGCTGACTTGGCCGAACCCCTACGGTTTCAATTTCCAAAGCTAAGTCTAAAACAAAAGAAAGAGTTAAAGTCAATATTGGGGAATTTAGTGCATCTATCTAACCCCCTAGACTATCAAACATACATTTGGAATGATCAAGAGAAGCTACAACAAGCTTTTAAATGCATGACAGAAGTGCGATACGATTTTTTATTTATAATAATGGATCTTCCAAAACGAGATCGATGCACGACGGAAGCATGGGTGCCAGCCATCAAGGCAATTAAAGAAGCAAAAAAAAGTGCAAAGTGTCCAGTTGGTTTTATTACGTCTCTTGAAGAGAATATGCCTGAAGAGTTCGCAAAAGATCTATTGAAGCACGCTATAATTCCGTTGACAGGGCTCGAGAGTAGCTTAAGCGCTTTAGGTGCATTACGAGATGTAAGTAAAATGTGGAACAAACAGAGCACCCGATCAATTATATGGGCTCAGTGGCCTGAAAGAAAATCTCGAACGATAAATGAATTTCAATCGAAAAAAGTTTTAAAGGAAATAGGTCTTAATGTTCCGAAGGGCTTTATTATTAAAGATACAAACTCCCTAGTAAATAAATTCAGAGTTTTGAAAAAAACTGTTGCTTTAAAAGCATTGGGGATAAATCATAAGACAGAGGCTTCTGCAGTATCTCTAGGCATAGATAATGAAGCCGAACTAATTGATAAATTCAAAATTATGAAAAAGTTGACTAAATCAGAAACCTTTCTGATTGAACATCAAGTGAATAATGTTTTTGTAGAACTTTTAGTTGGAATTTTAAGGGATCCTCAACATGGATATATGCTTACTGTAGGAGAAGGTGGGATTTTATCAGAATTACGAAAAGATACTGTTACATTGTGTATGCCATGTAATAAATCTGAGATAAGAGCAGCACTAAAAAAATTACGAATATGGCCATTGCTAAATGGTTATAGAAACAAAAAAACTGTTAATATTACAAAGATAGTTTTGGCAATTTTCACGCTTCAGACCTATGCTATAAATCAAATAGATAGAATAATTGAGTTAGAAATAAATCCACTTTTAGTTCAACCAAATGAAGTTTTTGCAGCTGATGCACTTATAAGAGAAAATTATTAGACGGTAGAAAATGACAATAAATACACCTGAACTAAAGACAGAAATTAAGGGAACGATCCTTGAGGTAACTCTTAATCGCCCCAAAGCAAATGCAATTGATTTGCTGACCAGTCGAAAA
>OZSS01000030.1_pt1 | contig 62103 bp, 54 predicted proteins | sample 1779911 | NCBI WGS metagenome assembly OZSS01 (sample SAMEA2603589, study PRJEB24840) | metagenome | biome: Water; feature: Photic zone; material: Seawater sample | place: Mediterranean Sea | collected 2013-11-12 | depth 10 m
ATATACGGGAGAATGTTTCACAACTCATATGGATGGAAGCCTGAGAAGCATTCGAAACTACAACAATGGGCTAGATGATGGCAAATGGATATTTTATTATGACAATGGTGAAGTTGAAGTTGAAGGGGTTTTTAGTAAAAACAAAAGAATTGGAGAATGGAAGTATTACTATAAAAATGGAAATATCAAATACCTTCAGATTTACTCAACGGCAGGAAACAGAACTGGGACGTGGATTGATTATGACACCCTAGGAAATGTGATTAGAAAAATTGTTCAATAACATTTATATATTCCAAACGCTTTTGTACCCGAGGGATTACCTAATTCCATAGACTTTTTCAAATAATCACAAGCTAAAAGATTTCTTTTCAAATCAATAAAGTTTAGGCCTTTCTGAAATTCTAACATCCCGTTTCCGGAACTTATTTTCTTTTGTTCAATTTCATCTAGATAAGTATTTGATTCGCTAAATTTTTTCAATAGTGATAAACATCGCGCTATGTTCAAATAGTAGGCCTCGTCATTGGGAATCACATTTAATGCTTTTTTCCATTCTGAAATTGCATTGTCATATTCCTTTTTAGTATAAAACTCGTTGGCTAATTTATCGAACTCATTGGCCAAACTTATTATGTCAAACCCAAAATTAATCACTTTTTCGCTACTAGCTATAATTCTATTATTTGGGAATAATTTTAAAGCCTCACTTGCAATTGTTTTTATAGAGTCAGAATAAACATTTTTTTCATGATCATATACTGATGAAACATAAAGATGATTTGACCAAACCGCTTCGTTGTGATTATGTTTTGTTAAGTTAAAAACTCTTTTCAATTCATCAACATCTTTTAATTCCCCTAAGATCAATTGATACATTGTGGCATGAGCGGGACTATTTGGCATACTATCGAAGGCTATTTTTGCAAATTTTTTTGCCCTTTGGAACTCTTTTTTTTCATAGAATATTTTTCCTTTTTGGTATTCTCCCAAATACATGAACGGATTTTTTTTTAAGCCTTCATCAATTAGTTGCAGGGCTGTATCATAGTCCTTATTTTGAATATAATAATTTGCTTTAGCCAACTTGATGGGCATGGCAACATTGGTAAGTGTAGGAAATTTATCCTGAAAGGTTTCCAACAGTTCTATGGGGGTCTTTAAATTAGATTGAAAGTTATTGAAATCAACCATAAGGAAGACCTGCTCTTGAAGAGATCTGAAATTAATGTAATGAATTGGTGCTGCAATAAGGCCTATCAAAGACAATAGGAGTAACTTAATTTTCATCACTCGCTTTTATTGAAAAAATGAGACCTAAAACATAAATGATATTCATCTGACTGTAGGGTCTTATTCTGGGAAAATTAACCGATGAATCCAAACAAAATATGAATAGGCAAAGTAGAATATAAAAATAAATTGATTGTAAATAAATTGTCTTTGAGGTGAACAATTTTCGAATCATTTCTAAAATGGTAAATACGAAAATCATAAGGTAGAAAAAGCCCCCGAAAATTCCTGTTTCAGCAAAAAGCTGTAAAAAATCATTGTGTGCATGATAGGGTGCTTGGTATTCTGTTTGGTCTTCATGAACATAACCAATAGAATAAATTTTCCAAGTTCCAATACCTGTTCCAATAATTGGATACTTTTTAAAATGATTTAGTGCGTCAAAAATATAGCCTACTCTATAGGCTATTGAAGAGTCCTCATAACTAAGTATTCTATTAGTAGTGACTAACTGTGTATTCTTTTCACTAATTAATTTATTTTGAATAACAACAGTTATAGCAACCAACAACAATATAGAGATAAATCTCACTCTAAGATAATTTGGGGTTTTGCGGTATTGAAAAATAAAGCTTATTACAACTATACTTAAAAATAGGACAGTTCCTAACAAAGTGGCTCTTGATGCAATTATTTGAATATCAAAAACAGAAAGGACAATTGCTACTATTGAAAGAAATACCAAAATTTTGTTCTTACTTGTTTTTGCTAGGTAAAACAAGACTGGTAATTTCATTAACAAAGAAAATGACCCTATATTTTGATTGGAGGAAAACCCTTGTAAAGCTCTAAATCTAAAATAGGTTTCCGATACAGAGTAAAAGTCACAAAAAATGTAAAAGATGTAAATAGATTCAATCAGACTTAGGGCCAAAAAAATGTAGGTAAAAAGCTCAATTCTTTTGGGTAATAAACAAAAGAGAAGAAATATATTTAGTAAGGTATGAAAATTTGTGAAATGTTTAAACCATTCTAAAATTGATTCTTCTTTATAATTCGAGAAGATAATGGAACACAATGCTACCATAAGAAAGGCAGCATAAAAATTGATTGATACTATTTTGTGTTTTATTACAGAAAAGTCTTTTCTAAAAAAAAGTAAAAAAATAATACTAAAGGTAACCTGAATGACACTTAAATAGAGATACTGTGGACCTATGCGATCAATGACTTTAAAAATTGGTACAAATGGTATCAAAGCCAAGGATATGATTCCAAACAGTAAATAAAATTTTCTAATCATTTTCTGCTATAAGTACAAAAATAGAAAAACCTCCCTTAATAGGGAGGTTTTTATTAAGAACTAAACTTTTCGTCCTTACTTAAAAAAACATTTATTATTACAACCAACCGATTCTGCTAAATGTAGATGCATTTGAACTAGCAGCATTATTAGAATCTTGTCCTCTTGTAACATCATCTCTATCTTCTTGTACATAAGCGTTAGCTGTTGTTGAAGCATTACTATTGCTGCCAGCATTGGCATAGTAAGATGAGAATAACTCAGTGACCGGCATAGGGTCATTTCCTGACCCTTCAAAACTTATATGATTAGCAGCCTGTGGTGCTGTAACATATCCAATGTTAGAGTTACTAGCTCCAGCAGCAGTTGATTCAAAAGTTAACAGAATGTCAGTACCTCGAGCCACATTATCCGTTGAATATTTAGTCTGAGCTATTGTATTTCCAATCACAATACCTACATTACTATAGGTAACCGTTGTACCACCAGCAGTATGGGTAGCAACAAGCTCTTGACCTACATTGTTAGTACCTGTTGATTTAGATGCAAATGAAAGCACTGCAAACGCAGTTCCGAAATCACCGGCTGTCCCGTCAGCTGAGCTAAGTATCCAATCGACCACATCTTTTGAAGCTACAGCAGGATATTTAGCTTCCCATGCGGCCATCACAGCATTTATTAAGGTCATTGTAATGTTTGTTGCACCAGCACTTGTTACAGTAATAGATCTACTATCCAAACTCAAGGTAAAGGTATCGGAAACATTAAAGTTAAAACTAGGACTCACAGCAGTAGCAGAATTTTCTACAGCCGATGAATTGGGCCCAATAGCCAATTTAACACTAATATCATCACCAACATATGGAGTTCCGGTAAATGTAACACCTGCTGAAGCAGCAGCAGATACCGCTGCAGTAGTCAATAGACCTGCAGTACCAGTTGTATATTCTTGGTTTGCGCTATACCCAGCTATGTCAGTAGTATAAATTGCAACATTATTAACAAAAATGTTAGTTAAAACAGCACTACCACCACCATCTAAAACAAATGATCTTTTAGTTGCAATATCAGCATCTCCTGTATCCGCTGTGTTGGGCACAATATAAGCCAAACGAAGTTTTGTGTCTTGGGATGCATTTGCAGTACCAGCAACATATGAAACTTCAGAAGTTGCATCAGCTTCAGTGGTGAAATCAACTGTATCATAAAGTACCACCACTGAGGCATCGGTATCCGCTGCAACAGCTGTTAAATATGTACTCGCATTTTTGATGCCACTATTAGAAACTGAACCTAAATCGTTAGCTTCTCCGTCACCTGTGCTAGAAGAGGCAGTATCATCTTTGTCTACTAAAGTTGCACTAAGATCATTATTAGAAATATTAATTGCCGGTGATCCAGTAGCACCTGCCACAGTAACACCATTCATATCTAAAGACGTTAGATCATCATTCCCTGTAATAGTGATATTTTCCAAGTTGTCTGAACTAATAGCTAAAGTTTCAAGAGAAGTGTTAGCGTTTACAGTAATATCACCGTCAATTGTAGCACCTGTAGCAGTTCCTGCTCTCCAAGTAAGATCTACAGTAAGAGTTTCAAGATCTGTATTTCCGTCAACATCCAATGCAGTGGCTTTTGCACCTGTAAGTGTAACATTTGTTAAATCAGTATTACCATCAATATCAATTGTACCAGCAACATCTGCAGCTACAGTCAAGTCTGTTACATTACCATTTGTTTTAACAGTAAGTGATGATAAAACTCCATCAACATCGACAGTCTCTAAGCTAGAAATATTTTCTAAAGTTAGTGCAGGACCAACGCTAGTTGACACGTCAGCATCTACAGCACCTGTAATATCAATATCCTCTAAATCAAGTGTTCCTGTAAGTGTTAATGTTACTACTTTATCAGCAGAAAAAGTTTCTACTCCTTTGCCAATAGTAATACCTCCTTCAAAGCCATTGATAGTAGCAGCTTTCACATCAGTTAGAGCTATAGTACCATCTTGAATGTTAGTAAAGCTTAAAGAAGCAGGTCCAGTGATGTCTAAAGTAATATCTGCTTGATCACCAGAAGCATCAACATCATCAACAATAAACGGCATAGCAGCACCTTCGTCAACAACAATAGTAAGATTGTTTGGAGGATAATATGCCAATTTTGTTAAGTGAAGCTCCGTAGCCTTAGAAAATGAAATAGTGTTATCAGTTCCGTTAGTTTGGAACTTTTCAACAGATGTCAATTCTCCAAAGTGAATAACAGTAACTTTAGATTTGTAAGTGTCCTTTAAATTGATTAACGTAGCAGCCTGTAATGTTTGAAAGTTGTAGTCACCGGCTTGATTAATAGTTAAAGTTTGTGTACCTGTTAAGTTATTAAACGATACGGCAGGCACAGTTGAAGAATCAGCTTCATAGGTATAATGACCAGTAGTTGTATATATGTTATCTACAAGCTCTTGTAATTTTGTTGCATCCATGTCAGACTTTGCAGTAATTTCAACATTACCAGCTACAACATTTAAAGAAGAACCCATTTTGTGATATACATCAAGAGTGGCCACAGAATTTACTATAACATTATCAGTAAAAACTGATGACTGATCTAATAAATCTTGAAGATCTTCCTGGGCGCTGTCAAGGTCTGAAGCAATATCAGCAACATCTTCAGAAGATGCAACATCATTTACAGATTCTTGGATAGCAGCTACATTTTCAGCTAACCCGTCAAGTCCTTCAATTGCAGTAGCAGTAGATGCCACAGTAGATTGTAATGAAGAAACCGTTCCGGCTAAGCTTGCTAGATCACTTTGAACTTGAGCTAAACCAGCTACTTGCGAAGAAAGTGCCGCAATTTGGCTGTTTAAGTCATCAAACTGATCATCATAGTTTTGACAACCTACTACAGCGAGTGAAATTGCCAAAAGACTTAATAAATTTTTTTTCATTTTGATAAAAGATTAAAATTAAATTAATTATGTTAAACAATTTGTTATTTAATTGGCTGCAAAAGTAATTGAAATTTGTATCTACAATATATCATAATCTATTACGCCTAAAATAACTTTATCTTTTATGCAATTACTATGCCAAAGTGTTAATTATTTCTAAAAATCTCTCCCTTTAGGAGTCAAAAATTGAATTAGCTTTGAAAAAAAGGATCAAAATGAAAGTAGCAGTTGTTTGCCTATGCCTTGTCGCCCTAAATTGCCAGGCACCTATAAACAAAAATCAAGCGCTGTTAGAAAAAGCGAAAGCTATCCACAAAAGGGTACATACGATAGATACGCACGATGATATTAGTGTGGCCTATTTTACGGACAGCTTAAACTACAGTCAAGACACACCCACCCAAGTGAATCTTCCCAAAATGCAGAAAGGCGGATTAGATGTGGCCTGGTTTGTAGTTTACACAGGGCAAGGCCCCTTAGATGAGGAAGGGTATAAAAAGGCGTTGGACAATGCGCAGGCCAAGTTTGAAGCTATTCATCGGTTGGTACAAGCCTATGCTCCTGATAAAATCGGTCTTGCTACTTCCAGAGAAACAATAGCCCAATTGCGAAAAGAGGGTAAAAAAGTAGCAATGATTGGTGTTGAAAATGCCTACCCTGTAGGAGTGGACACCTCATTGGTTAAAACATTCTATGAGCAAGGGGCACGTTATATGTCTTTAGCGCACAATGGCCACAGTCAATTGTCCGATTCAAACACGGGCGAATTAGACGGTACAGTTTTACATAATGGTCTTTCTCCTTTAGGGAAACAAGTACTGAAAAAAATGAATTATTATGGTATTATGGTTGATCTTTCTCATCTTTCCAAAGAAGCCATTCGTCAATGCACTGCCTTGTCCAAAACCCCAGTGATTGCCTCACATTCTTCTGCTAGGGCACTCTCAGACCATCCTCGGAATTTAGATGATGAACAGCTGGGTTGGATCAAAGCAAACGGTGGTGTGGTTCAAACCGTGGCGCTAGACACCTTTATAGACAAAGAAAAAACGGCACGTTATGAAGCGGCTAGAGACAGTCTTGTTAAGATGAATCCACAAGCTGATTTAAGCCAACTGGAGCCAGTAAATGTGGAAGATTTTATAGACCGTATAGAGTATTTAATAAAAAAAATGGGTATTGATCATGTGGGCATAAGTTCTGATTTTGATGGAGGAGGTGGCATTGCTGGGTGGCAAGACGCTTCAGAGACCTTTAATGTGACCTTGGAGCTTGTCAAAAGAGGTTACACTGAAACTGAAATTAAACAAATTTGGGGTGGCAATTTACTACGAGTTTTAGATCAAGTGCACCTAACGGCAATGCGATTACAAGGTAAAGGCGAGTAGAAAAGAATTCATTTAAGCTTTTTTTGCATCCAGCGTAACAAGTCAGTTATGCCTTCTTTGACTGCTGTGAGCGGGGCTGTGTAATTGTTCACCATGATGGAAAAGACAAAGAGTTTCCCTTTGTAATTTAATAAATACCCCGATACATTGTGATTGTTTTTGATGGTTCCTGTTTTGGCATAAATATTTGGCAGGGGATAACTTTTAATTGTCCCTGAGACACCTCCTTGAGGAAAAAGAGTTGTGATTTCTTGCCAACCTATCGATTCATAAATTTTTTGCAGCACTTCAACCAACACCCTTGGTGTGACCATATTATAGCGTGAAACACCAGAACCATCAACCCATTCAACGGGATCTGGCAACCAGGTGTTCCATTCTCTTAGGATTGAGTCTATGGCTAGGTCTGTTTGCATTTCACCATTGGTTTTATAGGCAATCATCAAGAGTAAGGCTTCGGCAATGCCGTTATCACTGTTTTGAAGCAGCGCGCGGTAGAGCTTTTCATCAGCCTTGGTGTAAAGGGATTTCCATTGTATTGATGATGAGGCTATCACCGCTTTTTTCACGGGTTTTTTTAGGGCAGCAGACAGCAGAGAGACCAATAAGGAATCTGAGGGGATAAAAGGATGATAGAGGGTATCTTTTTCTTCCCAACGGGTTTTGTTTATGGTAAACTTATTTTGATAGGGGTCTCTGTAAATTTTTGGAGCCAAAGAATCTTTACTTTCCGATAGTCTAAAATAAGGAGGATTGACTTGAATTTCATTATTTGTTTTGACCACTTGAAGGGAATTGCCATAAACAGGAAAAATACTCTTAGGTGCAGCATAATAATTATGATAGTCGTCCCAAGACCAACCCTTACCAAATGGGTGAGGCTTTTTTGAATGTGAAATGTATTCCAATTGAACCTCTTTATTAAAAAAAGCATGCAGTGTCGAATCAGGATAAAATGGATGAAAGAGCAACGGATAGCCAGAGGAAGCAAATTGAATAAGACTATCTCCTTTTGCCCGATAAAAAAGGGCAGGTAGGCTGTCAAATTGTTGTTGGGCGGCTAAAAAGGTTAACAGTTTGATGTTTGAAGCTGGTGTCATATAGCGCCCTCCTTGATAATCAATTAAAGCCTTGGTGTTGCCTTGTGACTGAACACTTAGAGCAACGTGAGCCTGCTCAAATGCAGCTATTGCTTTCAATTGCTTTTTGATTTTTCTCTCAGAGAAACGCTGCCCAAAAAGGGTGATGCCAGAAAGAAAAAGAAAAAATAAAAGAAAACACCGCATGGTTTAAAGATATTAAAAGAGTGCGCCTCAAGTTGGGGCTAGGGTTTCTAAGTCTTAAATTCCAAGACGCAATCCGAAATAAAAATTGCGTGTTGGAGCGGGTTCATAGTAGCGTTTGCCAAAGGCATTTAGGCGTATGTTATCAAAATAAGCCGTGTTCAGCAAATTATTGATGCCTCCTAAAAGAGAAAAAGTTCCTCCAGAAAATGGAATGGTTTTGACCACTTGCCCTTGTAGTACTTGATAGTTTTCTATGGCAACCGCATTGCTGTTGTCAGCATAAAAACGCCCAGCGTGCTGCCCCTCTAGCTGGAACACCCATTGGCTAGTAGTGCTGTAGCGTAGTCTGAGCTGTGCCTGCTGTTGCGGTAAGCCTGGGAGCGCGTTGCCTAATAATTCACCCGCATCAAATTGATAGGACGCTTGGGTGAACGCCACCTCACCGTCCCACTGTTGCCATTGGAATTCCCACTGCAGTTCCAATCCATACCGCTGGGTGGCTCCTGCATTTTCATAAAAAGATCGCCCCGGGAATGCCTCTAGTTCGTAAGGTAAAATTTCGTTTGAAGAACGAATATAAAAAAGGACTGCTTCTATCTGGGAGCCGGCTTTTTTCAGTCGCCATCCCAGTTCATAATTTTGAGCTTTGGCGGGTTCTAAACTTTCATTAAAGCCCGGCGCTCCAGTGGGGTTGGCTGAAAGTTCGCTGAGTGTTGGTGTTTCAAAACTTGACGAAATATTAGCAAACCAACCCATAATACTTCCTAAAGGGTGGTAGAATCCTAGTCCGGGATTGAAGGAAATAAATTCTTGTTTTGTGGCGGTATTGTCTAAGCCTATTTGCTGTCGATCGAGCCGAAGACTCGTCCGAATCCATGCCCTCCCAATTGCAATTTCATCCATTCTAAAAAGGGCCGCTGCAGAAAATTGTTCAAGCTGTGAGAGGGTTTGCAGTCCTTGATCTCCATTTAAATTTTCATACCGGTCTCTCTGGTCTCCTTGTGCAGCCCATTCAGCTCCCATATGCCAGCGGTGGTTGGTCTTGGTTTTTTTGAGGGAGGTGCCTAGACCGTAATAATTTCTAAAGAGGTCAACAATACCTCCTGTTTTAAAAGGTAGTTTTCCGTAGAAATCACGCGCTGAATAAAACCCATAAGAATTCCACTCTGCGCCACTCATAAGTTCTTTTTTCCATTGTAATCCCGTTTTAAATTGGGCAATCTTTTCATAGGTGTCATAATCTACATTGCGCTGGCGGGCTTGCCTTCGATTTGCTTCTGCTTCAGCAAGGGTCAATCCTCCAGGATCTCCCGCTTCTGGACTTGAAGTGTAATTCAATTGCCAAAGAAGTTTGGAGGTGGGAGAAAATTGATGGGAAAGTTTTGCATTGAATTGACGTTGTTTGAGTTGGCTTTGTTCTCTATAGCCATTCGTGTTTAAAACAGTCTGGAAAAGAAGAAGTTTTGTTTTTTCATTTTTTATGTACTGCTGCGCTTGATACGACTGCATGCCGTAACTTCCAAAAAGAGTGGCAAAGCGCACAGGATCTCCTTGCAAAGAATCTATGGTTGTCATGTAGAGCACCCCTCCTGAAGCATTGCCGTAAAGGCTTGATGCGGGTCCCCTCAAAACTTCTATGCGCTCTAAAAGAGGTAGTGGAAGATTATCTACTTGCCCCTGTCCATCAGGGGTGGTTTCTGGAATACCATCGACCACCAGTTTCACTCCCCTTATACCAAAAGCCGCTCGAGAACCAAACCCTCTAATTGAAAGTCGCAAATCTTGCGCATAGTTATTCGCATTTAAAGTAAAAAGACCTGGTACTTGACGTAAGTATTCTTGCAGACTCAATTGCTGATGGTAGGGTTGTCGGTCAGTGAAATCATATACTGTTAGGGCTTGTGAAAGTGTTTGTCTTGGGGTGTTGAGTTTGGTGCTCTCCAAAATCACGGGCTCCAGAGTGATTGTGTTGGTTGCACTGCCCTGCTGTCCAAAAACAAACAAACAGGTCGTCAAATAAAAGACCAAAAAACAGCTCCTTAAAAAAACTTTATATAAATTGTTTATTCCTTCTATCATATTCATTTATGGTAATTAATTTTGTTGCAAGTTAAGCATATGTATTTATCAGAACTTGAAGAAATTATTGCTTTTATAGCCTGTGGGCTAATTTTGATTGCTTTTGTTGTGAGCACTTACAAAAATATTAAAAATACTATTGATGAAGAAAGAGAAAAAGAGGCTGAAAAAAAAGAAAATGAGGAGAAAATCAAAGTGCTTATAAAATATTATAAAACAAAAGCTGCTTTAATTAAAAAATTTGAAAAGGCTAAAAAACAAGTAAAAGAGGAAGATTGAATTTTTGTTTTTATATTTGTACCTACAAATATTGTTTTAACAACTATAAATTAAAAGTCAAATGAAAAAGGTGTTTCATCCCGCACATTCACGCGGTCATGCTGATCATGGTTGGTTAAAAGCAAATCATTCATTTAGTTTTGCCAACTATTTTGATCCAGAACGGATGCAATTTGGTGCCCTTAGAGTATTGAATGACGATACTATAGCCCCCGGAATGGGTTTCGGCACTCATCCACATGACAACATGGAGATAGTCACGATTCCCCTTGAAGGCGCACTGGAGCACAAAGACAGTATGGACAATGTGGGTGTCATTTCTTCAAATGAAATTCAGGTGATGAGTGCTGGTACAGGCATCTATCATAGCGAATACAATCATCACAAAGACCAAGCAGCCAAAATTTTGCAACTTTGGGTGTTTCCTAATAGTGAAAATGTGACGCCTAGGTATGACCAAATGTCTATTGATAGTCTGAGAAAAAAGAATAGTCTCTATCAGGTGGTGTCTCCAAATCCTAATGATGCGGGTATGTGGATTCATCAGCAAGCTTGGTTTTATTTGGGTGAATTTGATCAAGACACCTCGTTTGCCTATAAAATGCATAAAGAAAAAAATGGCGTTTATGCTTTTGTGATTGACGGGCATTTTACAATTGATCAACACCCACTAGAAAGGAGAGATGCGCTCGGAGTTTCAGAGACTGATTCATTTGAAATTGAAGCTAAAAAAGGCAGTAAAATTTTGACCATTGAGGTGCCAATGTAAAACTTATAATTATGGAAAATCTCAGTGTAAATGACCTTTTAACCTATTTAAACAACAAAATAGAAACACAACAATACATCGACTCTGTCCACAAAATTAAAATTTTAACTACAGTTGAAATAATTGAGAAGACACTTGTAGAATTAGATTATTGATAGACCCTCACATAATCAATTAAAAATTCTTGGGGAAACGCTGTATTTTGACCTACCGGGCCTCCAAAATTACCGCCAATAGCTACGTTTAAAAGTAGATAAAAAGGTTTATTAAATGGCCAATTATCACCATTTTTAGAGATTGGCGCGTAGCTATAAACTGCTTTATCATCTATTAAAAAAGTGATGACATCTGGTGTCCATTTTATGCCAAATACATGGAAATCATCTTCCACATTAGGGAAGGCTGTTATTTTGCTATTGACTGAATCTCCATGGCTACTCTGAGTATGAAGTGTATTGAAAACCTCCCCCGGACGCCGACCCACATATTCCATAATATCAATTTCGCCACAAAGTGGCCATTGAAGCTCGTCTATGTCGTGCCCTAAAGCCCAGAATGCAGGCCAGAGCCCAGCTCCAACAGGCACCTTCAGCCGTGCTTCAATTTTGCCATATTGAAATTCTTTTTTGTCTTTGGTGGTGATGCGTGTTGACGTATAGCCCTCAGAGTCTTTTTGTGCGCTTATAATAAGCATACCCTCTTCTATTCTGTGATTACGATCTGTGTAATTTTGTAATTCATTATTACCCCATCCGCACAAATCAGGACAACCATCTGCTAATTCGAAATTCCAAAATTCTTCATTGAGTGTTGTTTCATTAAAATCGTCCTCCCAAACAAGGGTATCAAAAGAATCATCAAAGGGTTCTTTCTCTTCCAATTCAACTAAATTCATGTTGCCTTTTTCCTCTTGATTGGCACTACAAAAACCCAAGAAAATAATAAAAAGGATGTACTGATATTTTAACATTTTAATATTGGTTTTTGCTAATGTAGCTATTTGTATCTTTAAGCCAAAACTGATTCTCAAAAAGAGGTGTTAATCGAAGAAAACTTTTCACTTATCCAATTATTTAGAGGGCTGCTTGGAATAGGAGTATTACTCCTTTTAGCCTTTCTAATGAGCAACGACAAAAAAAACATTCCTTGGAAAACGGTAGGCTTAGGAGTAGCGCTTCAAATTTGTATTGCAATAGGTGTCTTACAAATTAGATTCATTTCTAAAGGTTTTGAAATTGTAGGTGGTTTTTTTATCTCCATATTAGAATATACCAATGCAGGCACAAAAATGCTATTGGGAGAATTTGGAAACCTTGATACGTATGGTTTCATTTTTGTTTTTCAAGCCTTGCCCATTATTGTATTTTTTTCTGCCCTCACTTCCATTTTATATTATTTCGGCGTTATTCAAAAAATAGTTAGGGTCCTTGCTTTGGGGCTCACCAAACTTTTTCGTATTTCAGGACCAGAAAGTTTAGCAGTAGCTGGAAATATCTTTTTAGGTCAAACCGAAGCGCCTTTGCTTATAAAGGCCTATTTGGAAAAAATGAATCGCTCTGAAATTTTTTTACTTATGGTTGGGGGCATGGCAACAGTTGCTGGAAGTGTGATGGGTGCCTACATCAGTTTTTTGGGTGGAAATGACCCACTACTTAGGCTCGAATTTGCAAAAAGTTTACTAGCTGCCTCTGTCATGGCAGCACCTGGTGCGGTGGTGGTAGCTAAAATCATCTATCCGCAAACGCATTCAATCTCAACAGAAATTTCAATTCCAAAAGAAAAAATTGGATCTAACTTACTTTCTGCTATTTCTATAGGTACCGGTGAAGGAATTCGAATGGCTGTTAATGTGGCGGCAATGCTTTTGGTTTTTATTGCGCTTCTAGCCATGCTCAGTGGCATCCTTGGTGGCTTGGGAGATCTACTAGGGTTGAATGCTTGGATTGAGGCAAACACACCCTACAATTCTTTTTCTGTAGAGTTTGTCTTAGGATATCTTTTTGCACCACTAATGTGGCTCATTGGCGTGTCTCAAGTTGACATGGCTTTGATGGGGCAACTGCTGGGTGTGAAATTAGCGGCAAGTGAATTTGTGGGCTATACACAACTAGTTACTTTAAAAGATCCTCAAAGTGTTATTCATTTTACTTATCAAAAATCAGTAGTAATGGCCACCTTTTTACTTTGTGGTTTTGCCAATTTTGCTTCCATTGGCATTCAAATTGGTGGGATTGGTATTTTAGCTCCTAAACGCAAAAAAATGCTAACTGAATTGGGGCTCAAAGCCATGATTGGAGGTACCTTAGTTTCTCTACTTTCTGCAACAATTGCAGGATTCATTTTGAGCTAAATTAAAGGACCTCAGCCTTAATATTTTTCCATAGCCGAACCAGAAATAAGGCAAAACCAACAGCTATTACGGTTAAGGGTATCGCCAAATTATATTTCCCATAAATGTAATAGCCGGTAGCAAACATAATACTATAGATCAGCACACAACCCACCAACATCGCTAAGATGCCATAAGGAACCGTCCATTTTCCTTCTCCAGATTGTATCTCCATGTCTTTAGATTTAGCCACTACTTTTTGCCATCCTGGGCCTCCAGGCTGGGTTTTTTTATAAAATGATTCTAACACTTCTTGCTTTTCTGGCGAGGTAAGAAAAGTAACTAAAAGCCAGATGGCCGTTGTTACAAAAACAACAAATGGAAATTCTCCCCATGGTGGCAATAACCCGTCCTCTGCACCGAATAGAGCAGATTTAATGGAAGGAATTACCAATAAAAGAGAGATTACACCCGAAGAAACCATGGCGGCTATTTCGCTCCACGCATTGATACGCCACCAAAACCACCGCAAGATGAAAATAAGACCTGTTCCGGCTCCAAAAACTAACAATAAATTAAATAACTGAATCGCATTTTGAAGCAATAAGGCCAAGATGGTACTCAATATCATGAGCAAGACCGTGGATAGGCGGCCTACTGCTACTAGTCTTTTTTGGGAAGCTTGTGGATTAACTTGACGATGATAAAAATCATATACGATATAAGAAGAGCCCCAATTTAATTGAGTGGAAACTGTGCTCATGTAGGCGGAAATAAGTGAGGCCAAAACAAGCCCTATAAGGCCAACAGGAAGTTTGGTGAGCATGGCTGGATAAGCCAAATCATGCCCTAACTTATCATCTGCTATATTTGGAAAAGCTTGTTGCAGACTGGATAAATCTGGAAAAACAACCAAGGAAGCCAAGGCCACTAAAATCCAAGGCCATGGGCGAAGGGCATAATGCATGATATTGAAGAAAAGGGTTGCGCCAATGGCATGGTTTTCATTTTTTGAAGCAAACATCCGTTGCGCAATATAGCCCCCTCCCCCAGGCTCTGCACCAGGATACCAAGAGCTCCACCATTGGACTGCAAGGGGAATAATTAATAATGTGATTAGTGCTGTGTTATCATTGAAATCTGGTAGAATGGAGAGTTTATCTACTACATTATCATTTGTTAAAAGAGCCTGTAGTCCACCCACTTCGGGTAGGTTGACAAGATAGTAAGCAGCAAAAATGGCTCCCCCCATGGCTACAAAAAATAATATCATATCTGTATATACCACCCCTTTAAATCCACCTATTGTACTGAAAACAACTGTTACAAAGCCTGCAGAAAGGACCGTTTGCCAAGGCTCCAACCCCAGCATGATTCCTCCAATTTTTATTGCCGCAAGGGTCACAGCAGACATGGTTATTACATTAAAAATGATCCCCAAATAAAGCGCTCTAAACTTTCGCAAAAAGCTAGCTGGCTTCCCGCCGTAGCGCAATTCATAAAATTCTAAGTCTGTTTTAACTTCTGATTTTCTCCATAATTTTGCATACACAAAAACCGTTAAAAGACCTGTGATGAGGAAGGCCCACCAAACCCAATTTCCTGAAACACCGTTGGTGCGAACAATGTCTGTGACCAAATTGGGCGTGTCTGTTGAAAACGTAGTGGCCACCATCGAAAGACCTAACATCCACCATGGCATATTTCGCCCTGATAGAAAAAAGGCATTGGCACTTTTGCCTGAAGACTTCGAAACCAAGACTCCAATTCCTAACGAAATAAAGAAAAACACAAAAATTATAAGCCAATCTATGAAAGCCAGTTGCATATTCAATTTGTTTAGTTATGAGTAAATATAACATAATTATAATCATTAAAATGATGTTAAATCTTATCGTAATTTGCAAGAAACCACTACGTTTGCAAAGGAATTGATATATGAAGATGAAATACAAAGCCCTTTTTCCTTTTCGATTTGGTTTCCTATTCTTAGGAATTATTTTGTTTTTGTCGTTTGTTGGACTTGCTCAAACTAAAGAGCAACAAAAAGCACCTTCAATTGTTTTTCCAAAGGGGGAACAAGAACGCCCAACAATTATTGACCCCAATAACCAAAATCCCTTTTTTTTAGGAATTAGTGGTGCGCCAGAGGTAGAGCTTAATGAGCGCGAAAAAGAGGCTCCCTCAATGTCTATGGAACAAAAAGAACGCTTCTTAGATCCTGGGGAACGCTATTTGAAAAAATTAAGACGCAACACTACCCCAGAGAACCAAAAAAACCCCAATCAATTTCGAGTAGATCAATACTTAGGGGATTTTCGAAATAATGGAAAGTTTGTTCAAATTTTACTTCGTGACCATGAATCTCCCGATGGTGATTTGATTCGCATTATGGTGAATGACAAAGAAATTGTCCCTAGAGTGTTGTTAGAAGAACGCTTTAAAGGTGTTTCTATAGATCTTTTTCCAGGATTTAACAAAATTGATTTTGTTGCTCTCAATCAAGGCACCTCTGGACCCAACACTGCTGAAGTAAAAGTTTTTGATGACAAAGGGAATTTGGTTGGAGCCAACCGTTGGAACCTTGCCACCGGGGTAAAAGCAACCTATATTGTCGTTAAAGAATAGCCCTTTTAAAAATTATACCTGTGAATAATTTTATTCCGCGCCTTACAGAGTGGATTGCTTTTTTAATAAGCCCGTTAGAATGGCTAATGCTTTTTATGGTTTTAGGGGGAGGTCTGTTTTTGATGATTCAAAGTAGGGGGCGCCCATTTTTATTTCTTCCCAAAGCCTTTCGGCTCTTATTTAAAAAAGAAGATCAAAAAGGTATTTCTCGATTTCAAGCTCTTTCCGCGGTATTAGCAGCGACAGTTGGTCTTGGGAACATTTCAGGAGTAGCCATTGCAATCCATATGGGAGGCCCAGGTATTTTAGTATGGATGTGGTTGACTGCCTTTGTAGGAATGATCATCAAATTTTACTCCTGCTCTTTAGCCGTTGCCCTTCGTCAATATGATGCATCAGGTCAGCCAATTGGAGGCCCTATGTATTATATGACTTTAGGCTTGAAAAAATGGGGGAAACCTCTTGCTGTATGGTTTTCTATTGCTGGACTGATTGGCGTTTTACCCGCCTTTACTGCCAATCAACTCACAGAATCAATCACTACCATGTTACCCTTTGATGAATTTCTGGCCCTTAATTCTTTTCAAATCCGATTCACTTTTGGCCTTTTCTTAGCTACCCTAACCGCTTGGGTAATTTTTGGAGGACTTGATTATATAGTGCGAGTAGCTTCTAATTTGGTGCCCCTAATGGTCCTTTTTTATCTTATTATGGGGGGGTTTATTTTGCTCTCTCAATATGATCAAGTGGGCCCCGCTTTTGCCCTTATTTTCAGAGAAGCTTTTCAACTAGAAACAGCAGCCGTAGGAGGTTTCTGGTGGTTGGTTCTCTTGGGCGTTAGAAGGGCTGTTTTTTCTAATGAAAGTGGGTTAGGCAATGCGCCTATGTATCATGGCCAATCACAATCTAAACGCGCAACTGATGAGGGGTTAGTTGCCCTCCTTGGGCCTTTTCTTGATACTATAGTGGTTTGCACAGTCACTGGGTTAATTGTGGTGATTAGCAAAGCTTATTTGCTAGATTTAAATGGTATTCTTCTCACTCTTGAAGCTTTTGATCGTTTATTTTATGGTTATGGCGATGTGCTGCTTTTGTTTATGGTGCTCGTTTTTGGAACTTCAACTTTATTTACATATGCCTACTATGGCGCTAAATGTTTTGGTTTTCTAACCAAACGTAAGTGGGGGAAATTTTATAATTTCCTTTATGTGGGTAGTATTGTTTTAGCCGCCATTTCTACAACTGAATTTGTAGTAGGGCTTATTGATCTTGCCTTTGCTCTAATGTGCATTCCAAACATGCTTGCCGTTCTCATGTTAGCTCCAACAATTACCAAGAAAATAAAGTCTGAGTTAATCACTTCGTAGTTTCTCATTTGTGTTTCCTTTTTATTAGAAGAGCTAGAATTAAAGAAATAAGACCCGCATATACATATGGCCAATCTATAAAACTCAATTTGGTGTACATAATAAAAATGACTGTGCTACAAACAATAAAGAGGGCAATCAAAATGAGTTTTACAAAAAGGCGGATCATTTTTTCTTAGAGATCAGGTAGAAAATACCTCCTGTGAGTGCATAAATTAACACGCCTGTTGGTCCCAACAGAAAAGTTCCTACTAAGGAGGGTATAACAGCCCATTGAGGGATTCTTCTTTTGATGCGGTGCTCCACAATCCAACAACCCATCCAAAAATCAAAGGCTAAATAGTGCATCCACCCGGCAGCAGCACTAGCTGGAGTTGCTTTTTTGAAAAGAGCCGTGATGCCTTCTAAAGTGGAAAAGTCTGCCTCTCCTAAACCGCCTGCAGCCCCTAAAAAATATAAATAGGCAATACTAATGACTAATGGCACCCAAGGGTAGGTTCTGATTGCTTGACTCAATTTAATTTTTGGAAAAAACAAAAGCATTGCCCAACAAAAAAGAATGCCCGTGTTACAAACAGTAAATACTATATTTATCATAAATTTTTTGGTGTTTCACTCTTCGATAACAATTTAGTCTTTTTACCTTAGACCACAAGAAATGTTACTATTCAAAGATATAAAAGGCAATAGAATTGATCCAGTGGCTCATACGCTAGAGATCATCAAAAATTATCCTAATGCCGAGGTTCATATTGGTACTGATTCTCAAAATATTGGAAAACAAACTCGATATACTACTGTAATTGCGTACCGATTAGGAACTCGAGGAGTCCACTATATTTTGAGCAAAGCTCAAATAACAATTATACGTGATATGTGGACACGCTTGTGGAAAGAAGCTGAAAAAAGTATTGACGTGGCAGAATGGCTCACTCAACAAATAGCTATTCGAGTTGAAATAGATATGGATTATAACGGTGATGAAAATTTTAAATCTCACAAACTAATTGCCGCTGCTAAGGGTTGGGCAAATTCTTTGGGGTATAAAGTTAACATCAAACCCAATAATCAAATTGCTACTAGAGCTGCAGACCACCATTGCAAATAAAAAATTATAATTAAATAAGCAATTTATTCAATATGTCAATTACTATCATTGCTCCTCCTGTCCCTTCCTCAAAATGGAAAGCTGCTTTTGCTACTTTAGCTCCTAATATACCTATCTTCGAGGGTTATAAATTGAATAAACCAGAGCAGATAAAATATGCTGCCCTTTGGCGATTTCCTGAGGGGATACTAAACAATTTTAAGAATTTGAAATTAATCTATTCAATGGGTGCAGGAGTTGATGGTGTTTTGGCCGATCCAACCATTCCTAAACACATTCCTATTTGTAGGATTGTTGATCCCGAAATGGCTTTTTCTATGTCCAACTATATTCTTATGGCCGTTTTGCAACACCACCGTCAATTGGATGCTTACAAAAAAGCCCAAAAGGAAAAGTATTGGGCTCAACATGAAGTAGATGAATTGGATTTAAATATTGGTGTCTTAGGCTTAGGCCATCTTGGTATGGACGCCGCTCTAAAATTGCATCAACTTGGGTTTGCTGTTTCTGGATTTAGTCACTCACCCAAAAACACTCCATTCCCGTCGTATTCTGGTAGTGAAATGGATTCTTTTTTATCAACTATCAATGTTTTAATCTGTGTCTTGCCCTTGACTCCACAGACCACTGGCTTTTTGAATAAATCCCTTTTTAAACAATTAAAACAACCTACTTTTTTAATAAATGTTTCAAGGGGTGATGTACAGGTTGAACGAGACATTTTAGAGGCCTTAGACAAAGGAACTTTAAATGGTGCTTTTTTAGATGTTTTTGAACAGGAACCACTGCCCAAAGAGAGCTTGTTGTGGACTCACCCTAAAATCAAGATAACACCACACATTGCCAGTTTAACAAGAGAAAAAGAATCGGTCAGGCAGGTGTTAGATAATATCAACCGATTAGAAACGGGACAACCCCTTTTAAATCAAATCGATCGAGATAAGATGTATTGATTTTTAGATCAATTGACTTGCCAGTTTTTCAGCACCAAAACGTACTACATCTTGCACAGGAAGTTTAATTTCATCTTCCATTTGAGCAATAGTTGCTTTTGATGACGAGTCAGTCAAGTCGGAAGTATTTAGTGCTATTGCTACTACTTTAGCCTCTGGATATGTGCCAATTACAGAACACAAATTTTCATGTAACATAATAAACGATTTGAGGTCAGGAACGGCTACTTCTTTTGGACTGCGTAAATGTGTTTTATGGGCTCCATGACATAAAATTAAATGAGTTGGTGAACTTCCTCGCATCAAAGGAAGGGTTGCAGTGCTCCCAGGATGCAATAATGACCCTTGTCCTTCAATCAGAACAATATTTTTTTCGGACTGTTCCATCACTGCCTTTTCTACTGCTCCACAGGCATGATCTACTTTAAAAGCATCAAGGGGTATCCCTTGCCCAGTGATTGTGATTCCAATTTGCCCTGTAGCCACAAAGCCCACGTTTTGGTTTTCATTGATTAGCCATTGATAAAGTTCAAGAGCTGCAGTCATTTTCCCTATCGCCATGTCTGTCCCTACAAAAAGAACTCTTTTGTTATTCAGTTTAGCTGCTTTGCCTGAGGCAATTGGGGGAGTAAATTGTGGCACTCTGACGTCCCATATCCATTGCTTTTCTGGGAATTTAATTTTGTGTTGCCATTGGGGCTGCAATAAATCATGAAGCCCATTTATAATACTAAGTCCCATCTCAAGTGCTTCGTCTATCACAGGAACCCAAGAATCAGGAATTTTACCTCCAGAGGGGGCAATCCCTAAAAGTAAAACTTCTACTTCTTTATCTGCCACTTGTTGTAGAGATTCATAAATAGGAATAGGCCCCGAAAATTGAAACAATTCATTCATCTTTTTACCAGCATGGCTCTTGTCGATTATACCTATTATAGGGTTCTGTAAATACCGTATGACCCCCATCCCCATCTTGCCATAGTCACTGTCAATATGACCTTCCATGTAGATCACAACTTTTTGATGTACTTTAAGCATAATATTCTTCTTTTAGCACGGCCCCATGACCAGGAACTGCATCGGGCATTGTGATCCCTTCAATCATAGGTGCCCCTGTGGATGGATCTGGGTTTAAATTATAATGAGAGTCTAGATCAATATGATCAATACTTCCTGACAGTGAGGCCGCTGCTGCAATAGAAACTGAAGATTCGCTCATGCATCCAATCATGGTTTGTAATCCAAAGGCTTTTGCAGTAGCCATAATCTTTAGCGCTTCTGTTATGCCGCCGCATTTCATTAATTTTATATTTACCCCATGTACATGTTCAGCCCACTGAGGAATATTAGCTGCTATACGACAAGACTCATCTAGAAATATTGGTAAATGCCCTTTTAGTTTTAAAAGCTCTCCCTCGCTTCCCTCCACAAGGGGCTGTTCCACATAAGTTACTCCTCTAGAGGCTAACCAATCCATCATTATTAACGCTTCTTCTACAGTCCACCCCCCGTTGGCATCTACGCGTAAATTCACGTCATAATTAGCTGCACTTTTAATCACTTGTTCAAACATGGCTTTGTCTGCCTCAATTCCTTGTGGTGCTCCCAACTTAATTTTCAAAGACTTGACAGTAGTGCCCTCTAAAAGAAGTGGAATTCTTTCTTTGACTACTTCTGGAGGATTTATACCCAAAGTTACAGAGGTTGGTGTAGAAGGAGCGGGTAGGCCCAATAATTTATAGAGGGGCATTTGAGCCTTTTTAGCTTTCCAATCCCACATAGCCATGTCTAGCGCTGCATAGGCACAGGGTGCGATTTTCATTTCCACACTCCTTTGATAGCATTCTGCTATTGATAAGTCTAAAGGATCAGTAGCTAAAAAACGTACTAGCTCTGCCTGAACCTTTTCCGTTGAATGAGCCCCTTCAGAACTTCCGGGTGCCGCTTCACCCCATCCTACTATTCCATCTTTTTCATAGGATAAGAAGATATTCTCAGAAAAAGCCCTTATGCCTCTGCTAATTACTAATGGAAATCGCTTTTTTAATGAAACTGTATAAAAACGTATCTTCACTTCATAGATTCTTGATGCAGCTAAAGTTACTATTTCAAGATTTTAAAAGCCAAAGAAACTATTTTAAAAAACTTAAAATTTCTTTTACATTTATTTAAATAAAACCAATATTTCATGATCCATGAGTTTAAACAACTACTAGAAGCTGCAACGCTATGGCATGACAAAGGCCATCAATTGGTGCTGGCTACAGTTGTTGCTCTTGAGGGATCGTCCTATCGCCGTCCAGGGGTACGCATGCTTTTAAATGATCAAGGGGAAGCCTTTGGGGCTGTGAGTGGTGGATGTGTAGAAAAAGATGTTCATCGTCAAGCGAAGAGTGTATTTCAAACTGGAAAGCCAAAAATGATGCAATATGATGGTAGGATTCGTTTAGGGTGTGAGGGTATATTGTATCTCTTGTTAGAACCCTTTATTCCTCAGTCGTCATTGCTCAGTCTCTTTGAAAAAGCATGGCAGGAAAGGAAAAGTGTTGAAATTCTGTCTTCTTATTCTAAAGTCTTAGGTGAACACGATTCCCTCGGCTCCATCTTTGCTTATGGCGATATTCAAATTCCATTGGGGCCAATGGGTACCGCTATTGATTCAAAAGCACTGCTCTATAGTCAAACTTTAGCCCCCGTTCAACAACTTTATATTTTTGGTGCTGAACATGATGCTGTTGCACTCTGTGCTTCAGCCCATCAAATAGGCTGGGAAGTATTTATAGTAGCTGCCCCAGATGAACAAAAATCAAAATCATTTTTCCCTGGATGCAGCCAGTTGTTCACCCCACTCCCCGATGCAGTTGATACTCATTCTATTGATGATCAAACGGCTGTGATTTTGATGTCTCACAGTTTTACAAAAGATTTGCAATACCTTATTGCGCTTAGAAATAGTCGCCCAGCCTATTTGGGATTATTGGGGCCTAGCCATCGTAGAGAACGCTTGCTCTCTTCCTTTTTAGAACGATTCCCAGAAATTGATTCTTCCTTTTTAGATTTATGCTATGGCCCCACAGGAATTAATATTGGTGCTGAAAGTGCGCAAGAAATTGCATTGTCTATAATAGCTGAAATACTCAGTGTGACACGAAATAGTGTGCCTCATCCTTTACGTCAAAAGTCAGGGCGTATCCATGAATGATATCTTCCTTTTAGTTTTGTCCGCAGGGGCTTCTCGTCGAATGGGAAAGGTAAAAGCATTACTCCCATGGGGTAGTAAAAATTTAATTCTCCATCAACTACAAATCGCTTTAGAGATTAATGATAAGGTGGGCGTTGTTTTAGGTGCCCATGCTAAAAGAGTCAAAGAAACTATTCATTCGCTCGCTGTTAGTTATTTTATTAATCCCAATTGGGATGAGGGGATGGGCAATTCATTGGCTTTTGGCACAAGAGCCATCCTTGAAATGTATCCCAAAACAAAAGGGCTCTTAATATTGACTGTTGATCAACCGCTAATAAACAAAACCCATTTGGACAAAATGTTGGCTGCATTCAAGCCTCAACAAAAACAAATTATCGTATCAGAATCTGATCAAGGTTGGCAGGGTGTGCCTGTTTTATTTGATGCCTATTATTTTGATGAACTACAGAAATTAACAGGAGACCAAGGGGCTAAAAGCCTTACTAAAAAGTATCATGAAAATATACTTCCCATTTCTGGTGGAAATCTATTAATAGATATCGATACTCCAGAAGCTTATGACGCCTTAAAAAGGAGAGTCAACCCCCGATAGTTATCATACTTCTATTTTTTGAGTGTGCATCTATATCTTCAAACGCTTCTTGAGAGGCCATCCCTGCGCGAACTGCTTTTTTCTTAGCAACTGCATTTTGAATCAAAGGTTGTAAAGGTGCGCCCTTTCTCAGAGGGGTTAGGAGGTCTGTCTCTTTATTGGAAAACAAACAGTTTTTTAAAAATCCGTTAGCCGTCAAGCGTAAACGGTTGCATCCTTCACAAAAAGGATTTGTTACTGTGCTAATAATAGCAAATTGCCCTGAAAAATTTTTTACCTTATAGTTTTTTGCTGTATCATTTGGAGCGTCTTTTAATCGTTGAATACCATCTGTTCCAAAATGACCGCCCAAGGTATTTATGATGTGGTCATAAGCAACCAATTTTTGTGTATTCCATTGATTTCCATCAAAAGGCATAAATTCGATAAAACGAACCTTTAATGGCAGCTCTTTAGTTAGTTTGACAAAATCAATAATTTCATTGTCATTAATCCCTTTCATCAAAACGGCATTTAATTTTACTTCAAACCCCTCTTCTATGAGAAGCATGATGTTTTGATACACTCGGTCAAAATAGTCTCTGAATGTTATTTTTTTAAATTTTTCTGCATTAAGCGTATCTAAACTGATATTGATCGTAGACATTCCACAGGATTTTAATAGTTCCAAATGTCTATCAATACTAACAGCGTTAGTTGTCATGGTGAGTTTGACAGGAAGTTGAGCAAGTTCTTTAAGAATAACATTAAAATCTTTTCGAACTAGAGGTTCCCCCCCCGTAAGACGAATTTTAGTTACCCCTAATGAAACAAACTCTTTTGCAATAAGAATTATTTCCTCTGCTGTCATCAAGTGGGGAGCAGGGGTCAATGGCACTCCCCCTACTGGCATACAGTAGCTGCATCTTAAATTACACCTTTCCGTTAGTGAAATGCGTAAATAATTATGCTTTCTTCCAAAGGTGTCTTCTAATAATTTTTTTTGTTTTTTCATGAGTTAATGAGATTTACCTTTGGTGATATCAAATACATGCAATAGAGCTGGAAATATGGCTTCCATAGATTGTGCTGCTCCTTTGGTAGAACCAGGTAAAGCCAAGATTAGCGAATCTTCAGACATCCCTACTACACTTCTAGAAAGCATTGCATAAGGAGTGCGCTGTTGTCCATAAGAACGAAGTGCTTCTTCAATTCCTGGAATCCTTTTATCTATAATTGGTTGCAAGGCTTCTGGAGTTTGGTCCCTTGGAGATAAGCCCGTGCCCCCGGTAAAGATAATGAGTGAAATCTTTTCTTTTTTATAGGCTTCAACTTTTGATCTAATTTGATCTACCTCATCTGGTATTATGATGTAATCAGCAATTGGAATGCCCCATTTATCCAAATTTTCAATAATCGCTTTGCCTGCTCGGTCTTCTTTTTTGCCCTTAGATATGGAATCTGAACAAACCACAACTGCCGCTTTTACTTTTGTTTTAAGAGTATGAGTGTCTGATTTACCTCCTTTTTTTTCAATCAGTTTAATCTTTTCTATTTCGATCCCTTTATCTAAGGGTTTTAGCATGTCATAAAGGTTTAAGGCCACTACACTTGCGCCATGCATAGCTTCCACCTCAACACCTGTTTTATAAATGGTTTTTAAAGTGCATTGAATATGAATTTCTAATCCCTTGATTTCATAGTTTATTCCTGTATATTCTATGGGTAATGGATGACAATCAGGAAGCATTTCTGGTGTTTTTTTGACCGCTAAAAGCCCTGCTGCTCTACTCATTTCAAAAACATCACCTTTGGGTACCTTCTTTTCTTCAATGGCTTGAATCGTTTGCTCACGACTCACCCTAACAACAGCTGACGCTGTCGCTTCACGGAGGGTTACCTTTTTGTGTGTGATATCAACCATAATTTATTTATTTTCTTTCCATTGGTGCGTTTGGTCCTCAAAAATTTCTTTCCCAAAAATGGGGAGTTGTTCTTTAATCCGATTCACTAGTTTAGGGAGTGCTTCAAATACTTCTGTTCGGTGAGCAGAGGATACGAAAACAAAGAAACTGATTTCCCCTGTTTTGACAACTCCTATACTATGATGAATATGCATACAGCTTAAGTCATGTTCATCAAAAACACTTTCTCTAATCTCGTGACAAATTGCGTTTGCCATTTCATTGTGCGCAGTATACTCAATTGCGGCAACTTGCTTTCCTTCTATTGTGTCGGCACGCACTTGTCCCAAAAAAATTTGATGAGCGCCGATATGTGTTTTAGTTTCATGATTGGCAATAGAGTTGGCTATTTGTTTAGGCGAAATAGCCCCGCTAACAAAAATATCTTTTCTCTCTTTTTTCATTTTTTTACTTTTTGATTCCATGTTTGTAAAGTTGTTGCCCCTACAGAAAGAGAATAGCAATTTAAAATTCCTTTTCTTCTAAATAGAGCAGTGGCTTTTTTACTGCGTTGTCCTGACTGACAAAAAACTATTTTAATTTCTTCGTTTTTTAATAATTCCCATTCTTTTTCCCATTTTGATTGAGGAAGATGAATTTGATTGTTAAGGCTTACTAGGGGTAATTCCCCTTTTTCTCTCACATCAACCCAAACAATATTGGATTGGTCTTCTACAGAAAACAAATCTATTTGCAAAGAATCATTGCAATCCAGTTGCAATTCCTCTTTAGGACTGTTTTTTTCTTTGAGTGTGGCTATGGCAGCTCGGTTTGGTTTTATTTCAATTTGTTTTGTTTCGTGACTTAACAAGTCGTAGCACAATAGTTTTCCTGACAAAACGGTTTTTAAATTTAGAATGATTTTCAAAACTTCTGTGGCTTGCAAAACCCCAAGTAGCCCAGGTACTACGCCTAGTACTCCTGTTATTTCACAATTAGGTACTTCATCTGGCTTTGGTGGAGTTGGAAATAGGCACCTGTAGGTTGGACCCCCTTTATAATTAAAAACTGCCACCTGCCCTTGAAATTTATATAAAGCTGCATAGACCATTGGTTTATCCAGTACCACACAAAAGTCATTGATGCAATAGCGTGATGCAAAATTATCTGTAGCATCCAAAACAAGGTCATACGATTGCAAAAGTTCTCGCCCATTTGATAGTTGAAATGAGGTGGTGTAGGCATTGATATTGATTTTTGAATTTAATCTTTCTAACTTATCTTTCGCAGCTTCTGCCTTATTTCTCCCCACATCACTTTGTTCAAATACTATTTGCCGATGCAAATTAGTCAATGTAACTAAATCAAAATCAACGATGCCAAGGGTGCCTACTCCAGCAGCAGCAAGGTATTGTAATGCAGGACAACCTAATCCACCAGCACCTACTACTAAAACTTTAGCTTCAGTTAACTTTTTTTGGCCAGCTTTTCCTACCTCATCCAATCGAATTTGTCTAGTGTACCTGTCTTCCATAGTGTCATCCTCCAGAAAAAGGGGGAAAAAGAGCTACTTCTTGTTCCAGCAATTTTTCCTCTTCTGCTTTAATTGAATTTTGTTGTGCTAACACAAATGTTTTATTTTCTAAAGTTGGATAGCGTTTAAGCAATTCATTCTTTAAATCACCTATGTTTTTTGCTTGAGTAGTGATTATTTCTTCTTCTTTTTGAAGAGTTTCGGCTAAAAGACCAAAATAACGCATTTTTATTTCCATATCTTACAAGAATATAAGTTTAACAGAAGCCAATAACAAAACGCCTGAAAGGAGATATTCTACTCGTTTTGGTGACCATTTCTGGCTTCCAAAGTAACTTCCTAATAAGCCTCCTCCAAAAGCTACAACAACAAAAAGCCATGAATAAGCTTCAAGGCTCACTCCTGTGCTGAGTTGGCCCAACATCCCAGCAGCAGAGTTGACCCAAATGAAAAGTGCTGAAACAGCCGCAGCAGTTTTAACATTTCCCCAACGAAAAAGGAGAATCAGAGGGGTCAATATAATTCCGCCTCCAATACCAATCATTCCAGAAAACAACCCTATCAATAACCCTAATGAGGCTGCTAAAATTTTATTTATTGGTCTAAATTCTACTTTCTGATTTTCCAAAGGCCAAACCATTCTTACCAGAGCTATGATGAGCAGCAAACCTAAAATTTGTTTGTAGACAACGGAATTAATTGTAACCATACCCCCAAAAAAAGCGGCTGGTATTGATGTTAAGACAAAAGGAAAGAATATGTTGCTTTTAAAATGGTTGGCTTTATAGAATTGATAAAAAGCAACTCCTGCCACAAAAAGATTAAGCAACAAGGCTGTTGGTTTCATTAAAGTAGGAGTAAAAGAAAACAAAGCCATAAGCGCTAAGTATCCACTTGCTCCACCATGCCCCACACTAGCATATAAAAAAGCTACCCCTGGAAGAAGGAGTATAAAAAACAACAAGGATGTTCCTTCAATCATCGGTAGGATGGCTTTGGTTTACTTCTTCTGTTAAAAAAGTGAGGTATTTTTGATGGGTTTCCCAGTAGTGGTTTAGTAGTTTATGGCCAAAAGGGGTAACGGTTGTTTTTCCTCCTTGTTTACCTCCAGGAGCCATGACCACCGCAGGTTTTTCTGCCTTTTTATTGAGCAATTTCATTAATTTCCATGCTTTAGAATAGGAAATTTTTACCTTTTTTGCTGCCTGTGTGAGAGAAGGATCGGAGAGTAAAGCCTGCAACAGTTCGGCATGTCCTCTTCCCATTAATAATTCACCGTTAGATTCTATCCAAATTTTATGTTTGATTTCAATTTCCATGGGGCAATATTAAGGTTTCAACCTTTTCTCCTTTTTTAAATTTCTTTTTTGAGAGGGGTATATACACTAAGGCATTGGCCATGGCAAAGGCTTTTATCATAGAAGAAGCTTGTCCTGTGAGCGGTGTAACAACCTCATTTTGGATTTTAGCTTTTAGAAACAAAGCTCGATCAGTTGTATTTTCAAAATCGTCTGCTAGGGGATATTTAATACGCAATAGTCCATTAAACGATCTCCCCATTAGGGCTTGTAATAAGGGATAAACAAAAACATAAAAACAGTTGAGAGTTGAAGCTGGATTGCCCGGAAGTGCAAAGAGTAACGTTTGTTTGTGTTTCCCAAAAAACAATGGCTTCCCAGGTTTTTGTTTTACTTTATAAAAAAGCTTTTCTACTCCTATTTGTTCTAGGGCTTGGCCCACAAAGTCAAAATCTCCTACAGATATACCTCCTGAAATCAAGACTAAATGGGACTGATTAAGGGCTTTTTCAATAGCGTTTTGAGTGGCTTTCAAATCATCTTCAACTTGTTCTAAAATACTATTTATAATACCCATTTGTTGGAGGACTGTTTTTAACACTAGGCTATTACTTTCATAAATTTTTCCTTTCTGGAGGGGTTTTCCTGTTTTCTCCAATTCATTACCCGTAATTATAACAGCTACTTTTGGAGGCAGAAGAATCTTCACTTTAGTGAACCCTAATGATTGTAAGATTCCCAAAGCGGGTGGATTCAGCTGAGTACCTTGTTCAAAAACAATATCATCTTTCTTTATCTGTTCTCCAGTTTTTCTAATATGTTGACCCATGGTAGGAGTTTTTTGGGCGGATATTGTTTCATGATCTCGATCAACTAATTCCTGAATTACAATTGCATTGGCAGAGTCTGGAACGCCAGCACCTGTAAATATTCTAAGCGCTTCTCCTGGGTTTAGTTCAAATTCAAACGGATCTCCTGCTTTAATTTCACCAACCACTTTATAGGTCTTTTTATCATGGCATCGGATTGCATAACCATCCATTGCAGATTGTCTGAAAGAGGGTAGTGGAATTGGAGCATAAATGGTGTCTGCCAAAACAGCGCCGAGTGCCTCATTTAGGTGTACACTTTGGACACGTTTGTGATGCAGGTTGCTATGCTTTTTTATTTCGGATAAAGCCTTTTCAACAGTAATCATTAGAAGCGTTATGTTTATTCAAATATAACCTAAACAAAAAAATCCCTTCAAAAAAGAAGGGAATATTCTTTAGATTTAAACCTATCTTTTGTTCGTTTATTCTATGAGTGGAGTCTCTAGTTTTGCTAGTGATGCTTTTATTTCTGCATCCGACAATTCATGTTTAATGATATTGCCCGCAAAATAGTCTTGATAGGCTTTCATGTCGAAATTGCCATGACCGCAAAGGTTGATCAAAATGGTTTTTGAGTTTCCTTCTTTTTTACATTGTTCTGCTTCGGCAATAGCAGTTGCAATACCATGAGTGGCTTCTGGGGCAGGGATGATGCCTTCCGCTTTGGCAAAAGTAACTCCAGCAGAAAAAACCTCCACGTTGTCATGAGACCGGGCTTCGATTAGCTTATCTTTAAGTAACTGGCTAACGATAACTCCTGCCCCATGGTAACGTAACCCTCCGGCATGTATAGGCGCAGGAACAAAATCATGCCCTAAGGTATACATTGGTAGCAAAGGTGTCATCCCTGCTACATCACCAAAATCATATCGAAAAACCCCTCTGGTCAATTTAGGGCAAGAAGAGGGTTCGCTTGCAATACATCTGATCGATTTTCCATCTTCAAAATTTAATCGTAAAAAAGGGAAAGCCAATCCAGAAAAATTTGATCCTCCACCAAAAGGGGCTATCACAATATCTGGAAGATCTCCTGCTTTTTCCATCTGCAATAAAGCCTCTTGACCAATAATAGTTTGATGAAGTTTGACATGATTAAGCACACTGCCTAAAGCATATTTGGTGTCCTCATTTGTGGCTGCTCGTTCAACCGCTTCAGAAATAGCAATTCCTAATGAGCCCGTAGTGTCTGGATTTTCTGCTACTATTTTTCTGCCTATTTCAGTCGTGTTTGATGGTGAGGGGTGCACTGTAGCCCCCCACGTATTCATCATTACTTTGCGATAGGGTTTATGGTCAAAAGATAATTTTACCATAAAAACTTCACATTCAATACCAAAATGTTGGCAGGCAAAACTCAATGCGCTTCCCCATTGCCCAGCCCCTGTTTCTGTGGTTATTTTTTTGACACCCTCTTGCTTGTTATAATAAGCTTGAGCAACTGCTGTATTGGGCTTGTGTGATCCTGTAGGACTAACTCCTTCGTATTTATAGTAAATTTTAGCTGGCGTGTCAAGGGCTTTTTCGAGATTTGTTGCACGATATAAGGGTGTTGGCCGCCACATGCTATAAATATTTCTCACCTCATCTGGTATATCAATCCATTTTTCGGTACTTACCTCTTGCTTGATTAGTTCCATTGGAAACAGGGGTGCTAAAGCATCTGGTCCTATTGGTTCCTTAGTCCCCGGATGCAGCGGAGGCAAGGGTTTATTTGGCATATCGGCTGTAATATTATACCATTTATCTGGGATTTCTTTTTCACCTAAAATAATTTTGCGTTCCATTTGATATTGTCGTTTTGTTTCCCTTAAATTTAATAAAAATTACACTATGTCCACCACACCCTATTCTTATAATTGTTCAATCTTCTCCTTGCCCTTTCAAACTAGGTATTCCGTGTTTGTTCTAATCCTCTCTTTTTGTGTTTTCTTGATCAATCCATCTCTGCTTTCTGGTCAATCTAAAAAGGAACTTCGAAGGCAAAAAAAATTAGAAAAATTAGCCAATCCTAGTTGGCTGACTATAAAAAAAGGGCGTGGCTATTTTAAAGATGATAAAAATTCATATGTCAAGCGTGTGGCCCTTGAAGCTAATGAACAAAACTCAGGGCGGTTGGTTTCAGAAGGCAGTGATTTCTATGTCAACAAATCTGGGTATGATTATGAAAGATTAGAAAAGAGGATTATTCAAGTGGCTCTTTTTGTCCCCGAGGTAGCAGAATTAGAAATTGAGGTAGTAGCAACTTGTAAAGAAAATTATAGAGATGTTCAATTTTTAATAATTTATGGGCATGATTTAGAACGTTTGAGGAAAACAAATCAAAAACAAAATTTTATTAAAAACTATATTGTCACAGATCCACAAGTCTTTTCGCGACTCCAATTAGTGACAGAAAACCTATGTAAATAATATGTCTATGTTTGAATTGTTAAACCAGCCCTATTCATTGAGTCAAGAACAAATCAATTTTTTTAAAAAGTACCGATTTATTAAACTCAAAAATGTTTTTTCTTCTGAACTCATTGATCATTTCAATTCAATCATTTCAGAAGTTGTTGATCATTTAAACACACAAGAAGTTCCCCTTGAAAAAAGGGATACTTATGGCAAAGCTTTCTTGCAGCTTTTCAATTTGTGGAGAGAATCTGATGCTGTAAAATCGCTTTGTTTTAGCAAACGATTGGCTAAGATTGCTGCCGATTTAATGGAAGTTGAAGGGGTTCGAATGTATCATGATCAAGCCTTATTTAAAGAGGCACAGGGTGGCATTACCCCCTGGCATGCAGATCAATATTATTGGCCTTTGGATTCTGATAAAACGATCACTGCTTGGATACCACTGCAAGCGACCCCCTTGGACATGGGCCCGCTTGAATTTAGCGCAGGAAGCCACCAAATTGTTGAAGGACGCGACTTGGCCATTAGCGATGAAAGTGAATCTTTTTTGAATAAAAAACTTCGTGTTTCTGATTTCAAAACAGTTGTAGAACCCTTTGATATTGGTGAGGTGAGTTTTCATTCAGGATGGGTATTTCATCGTGCTGGAGCCAACAAGACCAACAGCACTAGGAAAGTAATGACGGTAATTTATATGGATAAAAATATGCATTTGAAGGCTCCTGAAAATGATGGCCAGAAAAACGATTGGGACACATGGTGCCCTGGAGCAACGATAGGAGAAATCATAGACTCTCCACTAAACCCTGTTTTGTATTAACTAAACAATGGTTATTCTTTTAATGAATACGCCTCCATTTGTTTTAGAATTCCATCACCAACAATGCTGAACTCTTCAAAAGGTGCTTCTAAAAAGAAAATTTCTGTAATAACGCTTAACCCATTATCGTAAAAAAGTTCAACTGACGTTTTATCCAAAATCATAGTCAGATTTATCTCTGAGGTTTTCACTTTTCTAGGAGCCACTGAGAGAGTGGTGGCAAACTTCTTTGAAAAATCTGTTTTACCCGCTTCTCTACGATCAATATAGAAGGTGTTTTCTGCTTTATGAAACCCTATTTTAAGTTTATTTTCAAGTGCATTAGATAACAGGAATTCAAAATCCACTCCTTCCCATTCAATGTTGATTTGAGTTGCTGATAAGGGCACTTCTTTATCACTAATTAGTGTTGTCGAAGTGTTGGTTATTTTTGATTTTGAATTGTTTTTTTGGAGGTCTTTTTGGATGGAATATAGGGCGACGTAACAAGATTATAACTTCCATTGTCTGGAACTAAACTTATCTTCCTTATCAAGGTCATTGCACTTCGCCAAGAAGATGTAGGTACTTTAGATGCATATTGCCAATTAGACATCCATCCTTGAAGTAGACGTTCCCCTTTTTCTGTTTCAATATTATTATAGGTCACTCCGGCATAATTATCTCTTCCAAAATCTATCCAAAAAGAATGCTCATTGTTCATCCGATCAGCAAAGGCTGGGTCAATAATAAACCTATCTCCATCAAAATCCCCAATAAAATATTGAGTGGCACTACCCCCATTTGGACCACCTGGATTGATGCTCACCAACAAGACCCATTTCTTGTGTTGCATTCCTTGCACTGGTAGCTGAAAAAGATCTGGGCACTCCCAAACCCCTTTATGATTTCCAATTCCTTCTCCAAAAGAAGAAAGTTTTTGCCATTGCTTTAGGTTAGAAGATGCAAAAAATTGGACTTCTTGTCTAACGGCCAAAACCAATATCCATTTTTCTTGCTCGTTATGCCAAAAGACTTTAGGATCTCTAAAGTCTTTAGTGCCTGGGTTTTCAATCACAGGATTGTTTTCATATTTAGTCCATGTCATTCCCTCATCCAATGAGTAGGCAATCCCTTGTGTTTCGTAATCGTTTTGGCCTGCATCTTGTTTTTTATGGCTATGATTTGTAAATATTGCCACTATAGGAGGGTTTTCTTTTGAGCCAAAGCCAGAAGTATTTTCATGATCTACCACAGCTGATCCTGAATAAATCGTACCATTTTTATCTGGGTAGAGTGCAATGTCATGCTCTTGCCACGATATTCCATCTTTGCTGGTGGCATGCCCCCAATGCATAGGACCCCATACATTATCATTAGGATTGTGTTGAAAAAACAAGTGAAATTTATCTTTGTAATGAAACATTCCATTAGGATCATTCATCCAATTTTCGTTGGGTGTAAAATGTAAATTAGGGCGATATAATTGTTCTTCATTTAATAACGCAGAAGAATCCTCTTCGCAACCAATAATTTGTGTCATTAGCAAACCTATTAATAAATTGATCTTAAATTTTTTAGTTTTATATATCATGTTTTTGAACTTAGCTTTTCACTGAGTTGTTCAAGAGAAATTCCTTTGGTTTCTGGCATAATAAAATGAACAAACAATAATTGAAAAACCATCATACCGGCAAAAATCATAAAGACTGTTCCCGCTCCAATACTGGCAAATAGAAACGGAACAAAAGATGGAATAGCAGCTGCTAGAATCCAGTGAATAGAAGAACCAAAAGCTTGTCCTGTATTGCGTAAATGATTAGGATAAATTTCTGAGATAAAGACCCAAATAACTGCCCCTTGTCCAATGGCGTGAGAGGCTATAAATAAAAATAAAAAAATTGGAATTAATACCCCCTCCCATGCGAAAAAGAAGGCGCAACCTACCAGAGAAAGGGAAACTATATAGCCAAAAGAGCCATAATACATCAGTTGCCTTCTTCCTAAGCGATCAATCAGATTGATCCCAATCAAGGTGAAAATTAAATTAATGATACCGATTCCTACGCTGCTCAATAAGGCTGTATTTTCTCCCAACCCACCTTCTTCAAAAATTCTTGGGGCATAATATAGAAAGGCATTGATTCCTGAAAATTGGTTGAAAAAAGCTATAAAAAAGGTGAGCCACATGGGGAAACGGTATTTAAGTGAAAATAATTCAACCCTTGAATTCGAAGGCAGATTAATAGCTGTTTTATTCAATATATCAGTTTCAGCTTCATCCAAATCCATTTTTTGGAGCACTTTTTTTGCCTCTGACTCTTTCCCATTCATAAGCAACCAACGAGGGCTTTTGGGAATACTACTCACCAAAGCTGTAAAAATTAAAGCTGGAAAAGCCTCCACACCTAACATCCATCGCCATGCATTGTCCCCAATATCGCTCAATAAAAAATTAGAAAGGAAAGCCATTAAAATTCCAAAAACAATGTTGAATTGATAAAGCCCAACCAGTTTACCCCTTTTTTGAGGTGGAGCAATTTCAGAAATATAGGCCGGAGCTGCGATGGTAGAAACTCCTACGCCTAAACCACCTAAAAAACGAAACATTGAAAAAATATAGGGGTCAAATGCTAGGGATGATCCTATTGCAGACACAGAATAAAAAATTCCAATGATCCATAACGTCTTTTTTCTTCCTAACCTATGGGTAGGAATACTTCCAAAAAGAGCCCCGACAACAGTGCCCCAAAGGGCCATTGCCATAACAAAGCTACCATGAAATACATCTGAAGAGTTCCAAAGTGCTTGCAATTTTTTGTCTGCTCCAGAAATAACAACTGTGTCAAAACCAAATAAAAAACCAGCCAATGCGGCAACTAATGACCAGTAAAATACCTTATTCATCTTAATTCTGTTTGATACAAGTTTATTCTAACCTACATTAAAATAAAATGCTTTATGCATCAAATGTAAGTAAGAATTAAGATTGTAGGCGAAAAGCTTTTAGAAAAGTATTCATCTTTAATTTTATCTTATCCAAGAGCTCTAAAATTTCCCTTTTCTTAAGATACTCTTATGTCCCTAATTCGATGCTTTATTGAACTCCTATTTTTAGGATTTTATCCTTATTTTACAGGTAGTATGGAGTTTTAGTTTGTGGTAATCTAAAAAAGTATATTTTAGAGTAGCAATAAAAACAAAACTAAATGCATAGAAATAAACTAATGCCATTGATGGTTTTTATGCTTACACTGTTTCTTTCAATTGGTTGTAAGCAAACACCAAAAAAACCTAACATCCTATTCATTTTTGCTGATGATCAGCGTGCTGATGCCTTGGGTGTAGCTTCCAATCCTTATATCAAAACCCCACACTTAGATGATCTTGCTCACCAAGGAGTGCATTTTGAAAATTGCTATGTGATGGGTGGACATCACGGAGCCATTTGCGCTCCAAGCAGAGCTATGTTGCTTAGTGGTAAAAGCTTATTTCATGTCTATGATCAACTTGACGGTGTGCTTACACTTCCAGCTTATTTGGCAGGCTATGGTTATGAAACGTTCGGAACTGGCAAATGGCATAATGGTGCAGCAAGTTTTCAAGCCACCTTTCAGAAAGGAGCTCAAATCATGTTAGGTGGAATGAGTGATCATTTCAAGGTGCCTGTTCGCCAGATGGATGAAAATCGACTTATAGGCAACCCTGTTGAAAAAAGTTTTTCTACTGATCTTTTTGCTGATGCTGCACTAAACTACTTAGATGAATACAGTGCAGGAAGTCAAGAAAACCCCTTCTTTTGCTATGTTGCCTTCACCGCACCTCATGACCCTCGCTCTCCAGCCCCCAAATATGCTGGAGCCTATGGAGAAAAAGAAATTCCTCTGCCACAAAATTTTAAACCCCTACATCCCTTCCGTTTTGACAACTTCAATGTGCGCGACGAAACTCTTGCTCCTTGGCCTCGAACCCCTGAGGTTATCCAATCGTCACTTGCTGAATATTATGCCCTTATACAACATATTGATGATCGAGTAGGTGACTTGATTGCCAGATTAAGAAAACATGCCCTTTTAGAAAATACCTTGATTATTTATGCTGCAGACAATGGCCTAGCGGTTGGAAGTCATGGTCTTCTTGGCAAACAAAATCTATATGAACACAGCATGAAGGTACCCCTAATTATAAGTGGTCCTGGAATTCCAAAAGGGCAAAGCTCTGAAGCCCTAGTTTATCTTTATGATTTATTCCCAACCCTGACACAATATCTAGAAATACCCACCCCAGAAGAAATTGACGGCCTTTCTTTGATGAATTTAATTGATCAAAAACAGCAAAGTGTGAGGTCAAGTCTGTATACAGCATACAGAAATACAATTAGAGCCGTTAGGGATAAGCAATGGAAATTAATTCGCTATCCTCAAATTGATCACACACAACTATATAATCTTAAGGAGGATCCTCAGGAAACCAACAATTTAGCCACTTCAGAAGCCCATCAAACCAAATTAAATGAAATGTTCCAATTGCTTGAGCAACATCATGTAGCCACAGACGATACGATTAATTTATCTCCTTTAAAAATTGTTTTAAAAGAATATGACTATAGAACCTTAAAACAAACACCTGATAAATGGCAACCAGCCTATATCTTGAATAAATATTTTCCTAAACAAAACACCCCTTAGAACCCTATAAGAAATCCTTTTTACCTAATATTTAGTATCCAACAATGAAATCAAAATCCTTTATTTATTATTACTTCACCTTTCTACTTTTTCTTATCTCTTGTTTAAGTTGGGGACAAAAAAATGGAATCTATAATCTCACTGTTGATTATAAAACAAACCCTTTGGGGATTGATAATATTCAGCCGCAATTTGCCTGGAAAATAAAAAGTAACACCTACAATATATCACAATCTCAATACCAACTTTTGATTGGAACGCAAGCAAATTTTAGTGACCAAGAGGTGCTTTGGGATTCAGGGAAGATAGATAGTAATAAAAATGTAAATGTTCTCTATCAAGGCCCTACTTTAGAATCTAACAGAACTTATTTCTGGAAAGTAAAGGTTTGGACAAATGGAGCCAAGAAACCTCTATTAAGTCAAGAAGCTTTTTGGTCAATGGGTCTTTTATACGCAGAGGATTGGAGTGCTCAATGGATTGGACAAAACCGTGAAGACGATCAAACGCGAAGAACCCCCTATTTCCAAACTGATTTTAATTTAAAAAACAAACCCATAGAAAGAGCGTATTTGCATATCACAGCCAAAGGGATGTATGAAGCCTACCTCAATGGCAAACGCGTGGGGGATGCTTTTTTAACCCCTGGATGGACTTCTTATGACTATCGCCTACAATATCAAACTTATGACATAACCCCCCTTCTAAATAAAGAGAATGCCATAGGAGTCAGTTTAGGAAGCGGATGGTATCGTGGCTATTTGGCCTGGGGAGACAAAAAAAATCTTTATGGAGACCAACTTGGTTTGAGAGCGCAACTAATGGTTCACTATCAAGATGGGACGCATCAAACCATTGGTACAGACCAAACTTGGACCTATAGCCATGGTGCCATTATAGATTCTGAAATCTACAATGGTGAAATTTTCAATGCCCTTTTGATTGATCCAAACTGGACCAAGTTTGGATATAGGTCAAAGAAAAGTAAAAAAGCAATTGTGCAAGAAGAAAATGTTCCTCTCATTGCCACAGCAAATGAACTCATAAAAAAACACGAAGTCTTTAAAGTCAAAGAAAAAATTATCACGCCCTCAGGTGATTTGGTCTTAGATTTTGGCCAAAATTTGGTGGGATGGGTGGCTTTTCAACACGCTGGAAGTGCTGGAGATTCTTTGCACATCTATCACGCTGAAATTTTGGATAAAGATGGTGAATTTTACACAGAAAACTTAAGAGCAGCCAAACAAAAAAACACCTACATTCTTAATGGTAATCCGGAGTATATATATGAACCTCACTTCACCTTTCAGGGGTTTAGATATATCAAAATTGAAGGGGACACTTCAATAGATCCCTCCAAATTTAAAGCGATAGCTCTTTATTCTGCCCTTCCCAAAACTGGTTCATTTGAAACATCGAATGCCTTGATTAATCAATTACAACACAATATTGAATGGGGTCAAAAAGGAAATTTTTTAGATGTACCCACAGATTGTCCCCAACGAGACGAAAGACTAGGATGGACAGGTGACGCACAGGCCTTTTACAACACCGCTACGTTTAATAGAAATGTAAAAAGTTTTTTTGACAAATGGTTAATAGATCTCGCACTAGATCAACGAGAGGATGGTTCTGTTCCTCATGTGGTTCCTAATGTGCTCGGAAAAGACGCCATGGGGTCGGCTGGATGGGCTGATGCTGCTACAATAATACCCTGGAATGCATACCTGACTTATGGTGACCTAAACGCATTAAAAATGCAGTATCCTAGTATGAAAAAATGGGTTCGCTATATGGAAAAACAAGCTTCTGATGGGCTGTATAAAGGAGGATTTCATTTCGGTGACTGGCTGTTCTATCGTCCTAATGATGACAATAGCGGACGCGCCGCTGTAACAAGTAAAGAACTTATCGCTCAATCTTTTTTTGTGCACTCTATTAATATTCTATCAAAAGCAGCAAAAGTCTTGGGCTTTGAATCTGATTTTACCCATTTTTCTAAGCTACTCAATACGGTAAAAAAAGCATATCAATATCAATTTATAACATCAAGCGGACGACTGATTTCAGAAACACAAACGGCTTATGTATTGGCATTACAATTTGATTTGTTGCCGGAAGATTTGATTCCAAAGGCTGTTGACCGACTTGTGGCTAATATAAAAAGTTATAATACTCATCTTACTACTGGTTTTTTAGGAACACCCTTTTTATGTCATGTACTCTCTAACAATGGAAGAGATGACATCGCTATTGAATTATTATTGCAAAAGACCTATCCCTCTTGGCTTTATCCTGTCACTCAAGGAGCCACTACTATTTGGGAGCGATGGGATGGTCTAAAACCTGATGGTTCCACCCAAACACCTTCTATGAATTCATATAATCATTATGCATATGGAGCTATTGGAGAATGGATGTACAATAATTTATTGGGCATTAAAAAAGAAGAATCTTCTCCCGGGTTCAAAAAGTTTACACTCAAACCTTTATTTTCAGAGGAATTCTCCTTTGTAAAAGGACATTATGAAAATATGTATGGCCGTATTGTAGTTGAATGGTCTCAGGATGAGAACACTATAACACTTGCATTTGGTATCCCTGCCAACACCCAAGCCAAACTTGATTTATCATTGGCGAAAACATCCAATCTAGTACTCTTTAAAAGCAATAAAAAAAAGGGAACTCCTATCAATGTAATAAGCACCCTCGGGTCTGGTAATTATGAAATAATTTTAACAAAAGAATAGTATGAGATCTCTCCATTTATTATGCATAGCCCTTTTCTTCATTTGCTCTTTGCTCAATGCACAGCAAGTAATTTCTTTATGGCCAAACGGAGTCCCAGATGAAATAATCAACCGTAACTATTCTGAACGGGTTGAGACTAAAGACGAAGCGGGAAATCCCACTCGAATAAGCCGAGTTACTTCTCCTTCCCTTACTATATATCATGCCCCAAAGGAAAATGCCTCCGGAGCTGCTGTTCTTGTTTGCCCTGGAGGAGGGTATGCCATTTTAGCTGTTCAGCATGAGGGGGTTGAAGTTGCTAAATGGCTTAATACTTTAGGCATCACAGCAGCTGTTTTAAAATATAGGTTGCCAAGTAGTGACATTATGAAAGATCAAAAAGTTGGGCCACTGCAAGATGCGCAAAGGGGGATGCGGATTCTAAGAGAAAATGCTGATAAATGGGGATTATTGTCAGATAAAATTGGAGTTTTAGGTTTTTCCGCTGGTGGTCATTTAGCCAGTACCCTCTCTACACATTATGATAATCCCGTTTATAGCATCTCATCTTCTGTCTCTGCTCGTCCAGATTTTTCAATTTTAATATACCCCGTAATCAGCTTCAAGAAATCCCTTTATCATGGAGGATCCAGAAAAAAGCTTCTAGGTACACAGGAAACACCAGACCAAATCTATCGTTTTTCTAATGAAGAGTGGGTAGATCAATTCACCCCTGCTACTTTTTTAGCTCATTCTTTTGATGATCGTGTGGTGCCCATTGAAAATAGCATTGTCTATGCCTCAGCGTTAAAAGAAAATGGGGTTAATGTTGAGCTACATGCCTATGGAAAAGGGGGACACGGGTATGGCCTTGGAACACAAGACACAGAAAAAAATTGGCCAAAAGCCTGTGCTATTTGGTTAAAAAAAGAGATCTTACCGAAAAACAGCCTGGACAAATAGTACCACATTCATATTCTTAAAAATTAGCAAACTTTTAATTTTCAAGTTATTTATTATTTATATTTGTGGTCTTGTAGAAGAAAGAGACCATGATAGAACGTTTAATACACAGGTTAGCCCCGTTCAAACAACAACTTATTGAACACCAATTGTATCAAAACATTGAAACAATTCCAGCTTTGAGGTGTTTTATGGAATCTCATATATATGCCGTTTGGGACTTCATGTCACTGGTTAAAAAACTCCAATTAGACCTGACCACCACCACTATCCCTTGGCAGCCAAAACAAAATAATTCAGCTGGGCGTTTGATCAATGAAATAGTGTGGGGAGAGGAGACAGATGTTGACAAAAATGGTATTCCAATGAGTCATTTTGAAATGTATCTCAATGCCATGGATCAAGTAAATGCCGATTCAAATGGCATCAAAAAGATTATCGCAGAATTAAACAATGGTAATAATATATTTGACATTATTTTAGCGTCCAACTTACCCTCATATATATCTGACTTTTTAAAATTTACTTTTTCCATCATAGAGGAAGGTAAAACTCATAAAATTGCATCTGTTTTTACTTTTGGTAGAGAAGATTTGATCCCTGATATGTTCATTTCGATGATAAAGAAAATGAATCGTAATAATGAGCAAGAAATGGATCAAACTATATACTATTTTGAACGACACATTGAGGTAGATGGAGACAGCCATGGTCCTCTAGCCAATGAAATGATTATGAATCTATGCGGAACAAATCCAGAAAAGTGGAAGGAGGCTACTGAAGCGGCAGAAGCGGCACTCCGTCACCGTATTTCTCTTTGGGACGGCATCAACAGTTCCATTCTTAAAAAAGAGGTACTTTATTTATCTTAAGTAACCTTTAGTTGTTGAATTTCAGAATTACGGTGGCAACATGTAGATTGTCTTTTTAAAAATGCTTCCCTTATTCTGTCATTTTTTTTTTGATATTTAACACTAAATCATATTTCTCTTGAAAAGACACGCTTTTAAAATGAAATTGTTGCCTGGCTTTGCCGAAGAATATAAAAAAAGGCACCAAGCCATCTGGCCTGAATTAAAAATCCTACTTCATGACCTGGGCATAAGAGATTATGCCATTTATTTTGATTCTGAAACCGATAGCTTATTTGCTATTCAAAAACATACCCCTTCAGCCACTCCCCAAAAGATCCATTCGCAGACACTAGTTAAGAAATGGTGGAACTTCATGGCAGATATTATGGAGACCCACCCTAATGATGCCCCTAAAGAATATCCTCTAGAGGAAGTTTTTTATATGGAATAATATCATTTAGATATCATGAATCTGCCCTTTGATCTGCCCAAATAAAAAAACCCTTTTTAGGCACGGTTAAGCAGGTGAGTTTCTTATTTTTATAGAGACATTATCCAGATGAAAAAAACATTCAAACATGTCAATTATTTGTGGGATAAGAAAATAGCCGCTTCATTTAATGACAATCAAGTAGAATTATTTCTTTATCGTTCAAATCTTTTGGGCAGTGACTTAAGAATTACGAACTATGGAGGAGGCAACACCAGTTGTAAAACTATTGAAAAAGACCCCCTGACTAATGAAGATGTGGAGGTGATGTGGATTAAGGGTTCTGGTGGTGATATCGGAACACTCACCCGAAAAGGTATTGCTGGTTTATATACACGTCGCTTACGAAATCTAAAGAAAGTCTATGGTGGGTTAGCTGATGAAGACCGAATGGTTGGCCTTTTTAATCATTGTATTTATGATTTGGAAAGTCGCGCACCTTCAATAGACACCCCACTTCACGGGTTGCTCCCTTTTAAACATATAGATCATTTGCACCCAGATGCCCTCATTGCTGTGGCTGCTGCAGAAAACAATGAAGCCATTACAAAAGCTATTTGGGGAGACGAAATGGGATGGGTGCCTTGGCAACGGCCTGGTTTTGATTTAGGACTACAATTAGAAAAATGCTTGGCAGACAATCCAAAAATTAGGGGTATTGTTTTAGGCAGTCACGGACTTTTCACCTGGGGAGATACTTCTCTTGAATGCTATGTAAATAGCTTGGAAGTGATAGAGAAAGCCTCGAATTATATAGAAGATAAAATAAGTCAAAATAAAGTTGTTTTCGCTGGTCAGAAAGTGAAACCTCTTTCAGACAATCAGCGCCAGCAAAAAGCGTCAGAATTGATGCCTGTTTTAAGAGGCCTTTGTTCTTCTGAGAACCAAATGGTGGGCCATTTTACTGATGATGATAAAGTGCTCTCATTTATCAATTCCTATGATTTAGATCGGCTAGCCCCCATGGGGACTTCTTGTCCAGATCATTTTTTAAGAACAAAAATTCAGCCTTTAATTATCCCTCTAAAACCTGATACTGACGCCACTAATGTTGATTTGTTAAAAAAAGAGTTAAGTCCATCATTTGAAAATTATAGAAGGATTTATAAAGAATATTATGAAGCCTGTACACATCCCAATAGTCCCCCAATGCGAGATCCAAATCCGGTTATTCTATTATATCCAGGTGTAGGCATGTTTAGTTTTGCAAAAAACAAACAAACAGCAAGAGTAGCTGCTGAATTTTATAGCAACGCGATAAACGTGATGCGTGGTGCTGAAGCCATTTCTTCTTACACTGCCCTCAGTAGACAAGAAGCATTTAACATAGAATATTGGCTGTTGGAAGAAGCCAAATTGCAACGCATGCCCAAAGAAAAAGTACTTTCAAGAAAAGTCGCTCTTGTAACTGGAGCAGGTGGAGGAATTGGGAAAGCTATTGCTAATAAGCTTTTAGCAGAAGGAGCTCATGTGGTATTTTCAGATATTTCTTTAGAACGGTTACAAGAAAATACAGCCCATTTAAATACAGATCAGGCTTCTTATGTTGTTTGTGATGTCACACAAGAAACGTCAATTCGGAAAGCCCTAGCACACACCTGTTCTTATTTTGGGGGTGTGGATATTATTGTACACAGTGCTGGTTTAGCCATCTCCAAGCCTCTTGCTGAAACTCAAGAAAAGGATTGGGATTTGTTGCAAGACGTGCTGGTCAAGGGCCAGTTTGAACTTGCCAAACAGACTGTTGAAGTGATGCGAAAACAAAATTTAGGTGGAAACATAGTCATTATTGCCAGTAAAAATGGTTTGGTTTCTGGTCCAAATAATGTGGGTTATGGCACAGCAAAAGCAGCTCAACAACATATGTCTCGTCTTTTAGCTACAGAACTGGCAGGAGATAAGATTAGAGTAAATACAATCAATCCTGATGGAGTAATTATTGGAAGTAAGATTTGGGAAGGTGATTGGGCTGAAGGAAGGGCAAAAGCCTATGGAATCGAAGTTGAAGATTTACCTGCATTTTATGCTAAAAGAAATTTACTCAATGAAGTCATATATCCAGAAGATATCGCCGATGGTGTTTTTGCCTGTGTCGGTATACTCAATAAATCGACAGGAAACATCATCAATGTTGATGGAGGAATGGCCAACGCCTTTGTGCGCTAAAAATAATTTTTTGAGTTAACACTATTTTTATTTGTATAAACGTCCATGATACTAAATCCAGAGATACTAAAAAAAGAAAATGAAAATCTAAATATCAAGCATCAATCTAGCTTTGATTATCTATACAATTCTTTAGAAAATACAGGTATTGATGTGGCTGATTTAATAAAAAAAGTAGAAGCCTTTCAAGTAGCCATTCCCAGTTGGGCTTTGGGTGCTGGTGGAACGCGCTTTGGGCGGTTTACATTTCCAGGAGAGCCGGCCAGCTTAGTACAAAAATTAGATGATGTTGGTCTTCTTCACGCACTAACTGGTTCTGCAGGTGCAATTTCATTACATATTCCTTGGGATATTCCAAAAGATTTTGAAGTAATTAAAAACCAAGCCAATAGCCTTGGTTTAGTATTTGATGCTGTAAATTCTAACACCTTTCAAGACCAAAAGGGAGCTGAAAAGTCATATCAATTTGGTTCCCTGAGCGCCCTTGATCTTGCTGTAAGAGAACAGGCCATTGCACACAACAAAGAGGTTATTTCTATTGGAAAAAAGTTGGGCTCCAAAAGCATCACTATATGGTTAGCCGACGGGTCTAATTTTCCTGGCCAGGCAAATTTTCAGACTGCACTACAAAGAACAGAAGAAAGTCTCAAACAGGTCTATGAAGATTTGCCCTTAGATTGGAACATGTTTATTGAATATAAGCCTTTTGAGCCCCATTTTTATAGCACCGTAATACAAGATTGGGGAACTTCTTTTTTACTGGCCAGTGCATGTGGTGAACGAGCTTATACATTGGTTGATTTAGGGCACCACTTACCAAACACGAACATTGAACAAATTGTGGCCACTTTAATGTCAAAAGGAAAACTTGGAGGATTTCATTTTAATGATAGCAAATATGGAGACGATGATTTAACCGTTGGAAGCGTCAAACCCTATGCTCTCTTTTTAATTTTTAATGAGTTAGTCTATGGCATGAGTCATAATCCACAAAATCCAATACCTGCATGGATGATTGATGCAAGCCACACTATTAAGGATCCACTAGAAGATTTATTGCAATCTTTAGAAGCCATATTAGAGGCTTATGCCAAGGCGCTTTTGATCGATCAAAAGGCGTTAAAAGAAGCACAACAACTTCAAGATGTTGTGGCTTGCCAAGAAATTTTACAAACTGCCTATCGCACAGATGTAAGACCCCTGATTGCGCAGGCCCGTAAAAATGTTGGTGGTAGTCTTAGCCCAATTACAACCTTTAGAAATTTGAAAGTTAGGGCGCAACTCATTCAGGAGCGTGGAAAAAATTCGGTAGCCACAGGGCTCTGACAATTATGAAAAATGTTATTGCCGTTTTTGATGTAGGAAAAACAAATAAAAAGTTTTTTCTTTTCGACTCAACCTTCCAGGTGTGTTATCAAAAACAGGTTGAACTGCCTCTAGAAAAGGATGATGATAATCACCCCTGTGAATCTTTGTCTCTTCTGGAAAATTGGATGAAGACTACATTCAAAGCTGCTCTGGAGTTAAAACAATTCACTATCGAGGCTTTAAATTTTACAGGTTATGGGGCAAGTCTGGTCCATATTGATGCAGAAGGGAAAGCCGTTTGTCCTCTCTATAATTACACCAAGCCTTATCCAAAAAAATTATCTGCTCAATTTTACAAAAAATATGGCCCTGAACTTTCTTTCTCAACCTCAACAGGATCTTTTGAAGCAGGGATGCTCAATTCTGGAATGCAACTCTTTTGGTTAAAACATAAAAAACCGAAACAGTTCACCGCTATAAAATATAGTTTGCATCTTCCTCAATATCTCAGCTATATGTTTTCTAGTTATCCCGTTAGTGATTATACAACTATAGGATGCCACACCGCCTTATGGAATTATGACATAAAAGAATATCATTCATGGGTCAACCAAGAAAGAATGACTTCAAAATTGGCGCCCATCGTTAGCTCTGAAACGGTCATAAATCAGGTTATTGAGAAAAAATTAATTAAAGTCGGCGTCGGTATTCACGACAGTTCAGCTGCCTTGACACCGTACATTAAAAGCAGCTCCTCCCCATTTCTTTTGCTTTCAACAGGCACATGGAGTGTCGTTTTTAATCCCTTTTCAAAAAGCAAATTGAAGGAAGAAGAGGTAAGCAAGGGAGCTCTTTATTACATGCAAGTCGATGGAACCCCTGTGAGAGCTTCACGTCTTTTTCTTGGATATCAACACACGCAATTTGTAAAAGAGGTAGCTCATCGCTACGGCATTACAGAAGGTGTTCTGGACAAAATAAAGTTTAATCCCTCCATCTATAGACGCCTAAGAAACCAAAAAAAACCACAACTAAATTGGATAAAGCTTTCTCAAAAACATAAAATTACAACCGAATTGCCTTTGACCTCCTATGAAGAAGAGTATCATTTTTTGATGATAGCTTTAGTGAATTGGCAAGTGAGTGCCCTAAAATTAGCTCAAGGTGACGCTGACATAGGGCAACTTTTTATAGAGGGAGGGTTTAATAATAATGAAATATTTCTTAAGTTGTTATGCTTATCATTACCAACTATGAAAATCTACTCTTCTCATGTTGCACAAGGCTCTGCTTTAGGGGCTGCACTTATGGTGAGTACTGCCTCTCTTCCTAGAAAGTATTTTAATTCCTTTTATAAAATTTCAAAACAAGAGGCTCCACAGCTCGATTTTTAATTATGTCAAACCTTATAAACCGTTACCCTTCTATATACGATTTAAAAAAAAGAGCTTCTGAAAGAACACCCGCTTTTGCCTTTGAATATTTAGACGGTGGCTGTAATGAAGATGTCAGTTTGCATCGCAATACAAAAGAGATTAGAGACGTTCAGCTTGAACCTCGCTATTTAAGAAATTATGGTGAAAGCAATCCTAAAACAACGCTTTTTGGTCAAAGTTATGATGCTCCTTTTGGGATAGCACCCGTTGGTCTTCAAGGTTTAATGTGGCCCAATTCTCCTGAAATATTAGCTAAAGCCTCGCTACGACACAACATTCCATTTATTCTTAGTACGGTGACTACTATGGATATTGAACGAGCAAGTGAACTCACTGAGGGAAAAGCATGGTTTCAACTTTATAACCCAGTTGAAGAAACAATCCGAACTGATATTATTAAAAGAGCAGCAGCAGCACAATGCCCTGTTCTTGTACTTTTGAGCGATGTGCCCACTTTTGGCTATAGACCCCGAGATTTTAAAAATCACCTCGCTCTACCCCCTAAGATGACCTTGCGTAATATTTTACAGGTCTTTGGAAAGCCTAATTGGGCCCTACAGACACTAAAATATGGTATCCCTTCTTTCAATACGCTCAAACCCTACACTCCAGATGGATTAAATCTAAGACAATTAGGTGCATTTATGGACAGAACATTTTCTGGCAAGTTGAATGCAGAAAAGATCAAACCCATCCGAGATCAATGGAAAGGCAAACTTGTTCTTAAGGGAGTTGCCTCAGAACGAGACACAGAAGATGCTATTGCGATGGGTTTTGATGGCATTATAGTTTCAAACCATGGCGGCAGGCAGTTAGATGCTTCAGCATCTACAATAAAAGTAGTGCAGAATTTACAAGCAAAATATGCTGACAAAATAGAAATCATGATGGATAGTGGACTGCGTTCTGGGCCAGACATTGCCCGAGCAATGGCTAGCGGAGCGAAATTTACGTTTTTGGGACGGGCCTTCATGTATGGCGTAGCAGCTTTAGGAAATAAAGGAGCAGACCATACTATTGATATTCTAAAAACACAATTCAAGCAAGTTATGGATCAACTTTGCTGTGAAAAAGTGAGTGATCTACCTGATCATTTAATTTAATTATGACGAGAACTAATTCTGATTCCCAAACGGAAGGCGAATTTGAGAGAATTCCCATACCCGATTCAAAATTAAAAGGGTGGAAAAGTTTTTTGGGTATGTATGCCGGAGAGCATGCAGCGGGAACAGAATTTGTTATTGGTCCTTTATTTTTAACCACGGGGGTCAGTGCATTTGATTTAATTATTGGCTTGTTTTTTGGAAATCTTATGGCTGTTCTAAGTTGGCGCTTTCTCACAGCACCAATCGGGGTTCGTTATAGACTAACACTCTATTATCAACTCGAAAAGATTTGCGGCAAGAACCTTGTAGTGGTGTATAATCTCGCCAACGGCATTCTTTTTTGTTTCCTAGCGGGTGCCATGATAACGGTTTCTGCCACTGCAGTGGGTATTCCCTTTAATATGCAAATGCCAAAACTTTCTGATACTTTACCCAATGGAATAACTTGGATTATAATTGTATTCGTATTGGGAAGTTTGATTTCATTGATTGCGGCTAAAGGTTTTGCAACTATTTCTAGAGCAGCAAATTGGATGTCACCTCTAATTGTTTTAGGGTTTATTGCTGCTGGCATGGTTTCATTGAGTCAATTAAATGTAGATAGCTTTTCAGATTTTTGGTCAATTTGGGGAACTGGGAGTGAGCCTTTTCCTGGTCAAATAAAATATACATTTTGGCATGTCTTTTTTTGGTCTTGGTTTGCCAATGCGGCCATGCATGTTGGCATGTCTGATCTCACAGTATTTCGCTATGCAAAAAGTACCAATTCTGGCTGGACAACGGCAGCGGGTATGTTTGTCGGTCATTATATGGCTTGGATAGCGGCGGCTCTTTTATATGCTGTTTATCTAAAATCACCTGAGGCACTTCTCATTCTTCAAAACGGAAAAGCACCCGCTGTGGCTCCTGGACCCTTAGCCTATAACGCAATTGGTGTATTTGGTATTTTGGTTGTCATTTTAGCGGGATGGACAACAGCAAACCCTACTATCTATAGGGCTGGGCTGGCTTTTCAGGCGGTGCTCCCTAAATTGAGTACATTTTGGGTAACCATTTTGGCTGGTGGTGTAGCCACAGTAGCTGGGCTGTTTCCTGCCTTTGCTATGAAATTATTAGATTTTGTAGCGCTCTATGGCTTCATTTTAGCTCCCTTTGGAGCGATAATTGTCTTCCAACACTTTTTTCACAAACCCATATCTTTTATTCCAAATTATGCAGAAAAAGCAAACTTAAATTTTAATTACTTCGTGTTTTTAGCTTGGATTCTTTCAGCTGGAACCTTCTATTATTGGTCTAAAAGCCAAAACCTTTTTCTCTCCTTTTTAACACTACCTGCTTGGATTTTGTGCGGATTGCTTTTTATACTTATGAGTAAATTTTTTCAAAAAAGGAGTTTGTAATATTTGTTAGGATGCATTGCTTTTTTTCAAAAATGCACAACTATTTTAGCTTTAACTTTCCTTAATGAAAAAGGCCTTAGCTACTCCAGACTCTAAAGTGCTGACTGAAATGAGTTGCCAGCCTTGTTTGCCTAGACGATTGAAATTTTCTTCTGTTAGCTCTGACTTTCTAAACACTTTGTTACTCAAAATTTTATATTCAAAGGTTTTCATAAAAAAATGATTTTTGTTAAGGTAATCATAAATATATGATACTAAAAGAGTGACACTATCACAATTAAAGAGTCTCACTACATTTTTGTAAATTGGAGTACTAATTTTAACCAACTATAAAAATGAGAAAACTATATTTTACGATTACTTTATTGATCTGTGGTCTCAGTCTACAGGCACAGATTTTCACTCAAATAGAAGAGGTCACTCTCAAGGATGGGGTAGAAAATGACTACGAAGCTTTTGAATCCTTTTGGGGTGTGGTCAAAGACAAGGCTATAGCCGATGGGCATCAAACAGGCTGGTTTGTTTGGAAAGTTGATCCCCAAAGCAACGATAATAAAGCTTGGGCAGATTATCTAATTATTAACGTATTTAAAGACAAAGCTCAAATGGAGGCTTTAAATTCAAAATCACCAGATTGGTGGAGCAATTATATCAAAATGGCCCATAAAGGCAAAACAAAAAATAAAGTTATCAAAGCTTATGTTGCTGAAACAATGAATAATAAGTACAGAAAAAAATCAGTGACCTACACCAATAAAAGAATTTCTGACTATATGATGCCAGGAGTGACTGCCTCAAAAGGTACAGTAGGTTATTATTTAGGCCTTGAACAGCTCAATGAGGATTATGTGCCTTTTGAATTAAATTATTTTAAATCAACTCACGAAGGAAGAAGAGAATGGTGGGAATTAAACTCCATAAACAGTAGAACTGAAAATGCATATAAACCTGTTAGCCATATTATTTTTGAAATTCCAAAAGTAGATGCTCCAGAAATTAAAGAAGAAGACGTTTCTTTTACAGATAAAATGATGAATAAATATGGACAAACTACTCGAAAGCTTCATGGGTGGTTACAAGCCGAGTTGGTTCTTTGGGAAATGTGAATCCTAACTAAAAAAACCCTCCTAAAAAGGAGGGTTTTTTATTCAATATAGGCGGATTAAATTATTTCTACTTACCTGCTAAGTCAAAAACACCTTCATCATTCATATGCCCAATGTGCAAGTAGATTTGATCACTATGATCTCCATCAACCATATTCCAAAATTTACTTCTCGCTTCTGGATTAGCTGTTCCTTGACTGCTGACTACTGATGCGAATTCAGTAATATCTGTATACGCACTGAAAAACTGTGCATCTGCACCTTCCCCTTTGTAGTGCGCACTTGCGCCTCCAGCCAATAGAGAACCTTCTTTTACGCCTGGAATAATTTGCCAGTCCATGTAAGCTTTTCCAAACTCTGCAAGGTTTCCATTAGTATTATAATCTCCAACCACAAAAACATAGGGAATGTCCCAATCGACATTTTCCTTAGAAACAAAATAGTTTTCGTAATTTATTTGTCTCAACTCATCCCAATGGCCTTTGAAAAAAGACCACCATTCTGCAAATGCAGCGTTCATTTCATCTTGTTCTTTCTTTTTTAATTTTTTTAGATTGGTTTCATATGCCTTTCGAAAATCATCATTTACAGCATCTGTAGCCGAATCAAATTGATCATAGATAACAATAGAAGCTCCAGATCCGTACCAGTGTCTATAGACCCAGTGACCTTTGATAGTTCTTCCCTCACCGTGTGAGAAGTCTGCAATTTTTTTGTGCAACTCAAGAAACTTATTGATTTTAACGGCTGGCACATCCAAATACGTTATTTCAATAATTGATTGAGCCGTTAAATGGCTAAAAGCCAGAAGTAACGATACCTGAATAAGTAGTTTTAATTTCATTAGTAATTTAGTTTATGATTAGTGTTGTATAAAAGTAGGCATAATATCCAAAAAAATATGTCTGCAATTAGGTTTAATGGAAAATAATGTGGAGGCCAAACAAACTTATCAATAATAGCCACCCTAAATATTTGTGCGTAGAAGTTGACGCTTCAAATAAGGAAAAAATATTGTTAACACGAGCTCTACTACACACCAATGAAATGAGCAATCCAGATAAAATAACCCAAAAAGCACGTACAAAATAATTCATTTCAGGAAACAAAAGTTCGATAGCAATATTAATTGGTAGTGAAGCAATGAAAGCTACTAAGATCATCTTTCTGTTGGGCTGTATGATTAAAATGGCCGCACAAATTAAAATCACAATTCCGCAATTGATATAATATCTCAAATTATTAAGTGTGTGTGTAAAAGCTGAATTAGGATTATCAAACTTTAGGTATAAAAAAATAAAACCCATAAGAAGTGCAGTGCAAAAACTAAATAGAATCATTTTTCTGCCCGCCTTGATTTTTTGTTCATCAGTCGCCTTTGAATTAATATAAGTACTATAAATATCAGTTGCCCAAAGGGTTCCAAGAGAATTGAATGTAGAATCTAAAGTACTCATGAGTGAGGCAAATAGAGCGCAAAGAATAATGCCCTTAACTCCTACAGGCAAAAGGGTTTTTACCAAATAGGGAAAAGCCAAATCTGGTTCACCTAGGCTATCGCCCAAAATTCCATAAAGTGCAATCCCTGGGATAATAATTATGACTGCCATAAAATATTTAATGACTCCCCCTACCAGCAATCCCGCTTGAGCATGGCCTAGACTTTTAGCAGCCAAAGCACGTTGCATTACAGTTTGATTTGCACACCAATAATTAATATTCAAAAAGAACAGACCCAACATATGTGTCCAGGGCAAGGTTGGATGATCAGTTGGTAAATGCAGATGCATTTTTTGAGGAGTTTTGATATAAAGTTGCTCCCACCCTCCAAGTTCATTAACGGCGGTCCAACAAACTATAATTCCTCCCAAAAGCAAAATACAAAATTGAATTATGTCCGTTTTTACTACTGCGCTAAGCCCTCCAAAATAAGTGTAAACAACTGAGAAAAACCCTAAAATGACAATCAATAAAGCAATTCGAACAATTCTATTTTCATGTAAAAAGCTGAGTTGTTCTGCAAATACCATATCTGTAGCATAGGCTCCCCAAAATAGTGCCGCTCCGAGGGTGACTGTGGCAAATAAAGCAATGTTAGCTAAAGAATAAAATAAAGCGATTCGCTGGCCTAATTTGGTAGCAATGAATTGTGTGATCGTTGTGATTTTTTGCTTAATAAAAAGAGGCACAAACACAAAAGCTGCTATCAAAATACCTTGGACGGCGTTTATTTCTAAATTGGCTTGTGCCAACCCATAGAGATAGGCTGAGCCCATCATCCCTAAAAACTGATACCCTTGTATGTTGGTTGCAATTGTAGAGAAAGCAATTGAATACCATGGCAGATTGCGAGAACTTAAAAAGTATTCATCTGCTGTGCCTTGCCTTCCCAATTTGCCCCTTAGGGCAACTATCATGATGAGGACAAAATAAGTTATGACAATAAAAACATCAAGCATATTTACATTCTAGGGCCACTGCCTAGAGGGCTATTGGGTGTTTCTTTAGGTACCCTTCCCAAAACTTTAGGAAGTGATACTTTTTTCAATCGTGGGAGTACTAGTTTTGCAACTAATTCTGCTTCTTTTTGATGGGGATAGCCTGAAAAAATAAAAGCATGAATCCCCATTGCTATATACTTTTCAATTTTTGCCACCACTTGATCTGGGTTACCAACAATAGCCGCTCCGCAGCCTGATCGTGCCAAACCTATTCCCGTCCAAAGGTTGGGTTCAACATACAACTTATCGTCTGCTTGACCCCGCATTTGAGATTGTCTAGCCACGCCTAAAGAAGCTGCATCTTGCGCCCTGTTTTTCAATTCATTCCCAAGTTTAAGATCTAGTTTTGAAAGTAGGCTGTCAGCATAGTTTCTCGCTTCTTCTTCTGTTTCTCTAACAATAACATGAACTCTCAATCCAAATTGCACTGTTCTACCAAAGGCTGCTGCTTTATTTTTCATTGTGGCCATCAATCCATTCAAATTTTCTTCTGTTTCTGGCCACATTAGATACACATCACAAAATTCTGCGCAAAGGGATATTCCGTCGGGTGAGTACCCTCCAAAATATAATAGTGGGCCTCCATTTTGTTGATAGGGTTTTACTGGCCTGGCCGGTAGTTTAAATTGATAGAACTTCCCACTATGCTCAATATGGTCTTGTGTCCAGGCCTGTTTGAGAATTTCGATCACTTCTCGGGAACGAGCATAGCGCTCTGTAGAAGACAATTGGGTTCCAGGTAAATCAGAAGAAATAATATTTATTGTTAGACGTCCTTCTAGCATGTGATCTAAAGTGGCAATGGTTCTCGCTAACATTGGGGGATGCAATTCTCCACATCGGATGGCTGCTAAAAGGTTTATCTGATTAGTCAGCGGAGCCATACCGGCCACAAAGGACAAAGTATCCTGTCCCACTTGATAGGATGATGGACACAGCACATTGTTAAACCCCAGTTTATCTGCCGTTCTTACGATTGATGAAGTATTGTCCCAAGTGCTTTTAAATTTAGAGTTTCTATGACCCAAAAAATCATCATCTCCATCACATAACGGTGCAAACCATGCAATTTCTGCTCCATCAATTTTCGAAGAACTGGTTTCTTTCATTAGCGTAAATGTAAAAAAAAGGAATAAGTAAACTTGCTATTAGATGCTTTCTCCCAAGCACTTGATCTATTGTTCCAATTTCTTTCTTACGAGTGAATGTAAGAGCTCATAACCTTTGCTATTGAGATGTAAGCCGTCTTGGAGGAGATACTCTTTTTTTATTTCTTTTTTTTCAATAAGATGTTCATAGAATTCAATTTGTTGGAAATAGGAAAGAGAAGTCGAAAGGTTTTGAACCAACGAATTAATAGAACAAATTTTCTCTAATTGTTCTGCACGTTCTATGGAGGGTTTAATTGCAATAGAATAGATTTTTGACTTTGGGAATTTAGCATGGGTTTTTTTTACAAAATCTGCAATAGCTGCCCCTATTTTTTGGGCACTAAGCCCTAGTGTCAAGTCGTTTCCTCCCAAATAGAGAATAATTGATTTTGGATTTAAATCCTCAAATAAGGACTCAAAATAATGATCCATAGAGTGGATAAATGCCCCGCCAAAACCTAAGTTTAATGTGTTCCAATCTGGAAAATCAAGAGCCATATTTTTCCACAATCGTATGGTTGAACTCCCATAGAAGACCACAAGGTCTTTCTTATTTTTCTTTTGTTCTATTTTTTGTTTAAGGATACCTATTTCACGTTCAAAATTGATGTTGTCCTTCTTGAGCTCATTGATCCAGTGCGCATAGTTACGTTGTATTTTTTCAATGGCTTCTTCCATTTTGTCACTAGCTGGTGAATCGACCCCATATTCACTCAAACGAAAGGGGGGCTTTATTTCACATTTAAAGGAGTGTTCAGAGGGGAGTTTGTCGAAATTTACTAATACTATGGGAACAATAAGGGGCTGTTTTTTAAAACTAGCGGCTAACTTAAAAATTCCTTTTCGAAAAGTTCCTGGTGACTCATCAGTATAGTAGGATGAACCCTCAGGACTAAAAACAAGATTGGTGTTATTTTCCAATTCATTAACAGCCTTGTTGTAGAACTCCTCATTGGTAGCTCTAATTTGTTTTTTTGTAAATCCGATTGGGGTAAAATCTTTGGCAAACACACGAATAAAATTGAATTTATTGTAGTAGCGCCTATGTTCTTCCTCTTCAGGAAGTGAAAAGCGCACTACTCTAGTGCCAGGATTTTTATAGTATTTATATAGTATTTTACTGCTGATAAAATGACTGTCTAAAGTTATCTGAAAAGTCTTACCAACAGTAAAATAGGGGTGGTTGTGGAGATGGTTGTATATAAAAATAATCTTTTGATCTTTAGGCAGATGTTCTGACCCTCTTATCTCAACCTTTAGCGGATCAAAAGCCTTTTTTATCAATTTTGCGCTTTTTCTTCTTACCTCAAGAAATCCTGCACCATGAGATATTTTCATGATTTTTTTGTAGCTTTTTTTAAGCGCTTTTAAAAAGGTCTGATCGCGTTTCACAATTGTTTTTGAACACATTTTAGCTCAGTGTTGATGCCTACAAGCAATTGAGCTGTTTATGGCATTTTTTGTAGATTTGTTAGATCATGAATTTTCTAATACTTTCTTGGCTGCAAATTAAGTCAAGTTTTTTTGAATTTATGAAGGATTTAAATTGAATTTAGTAAGTAAGTTTTTATAAGATATTTAAGCTGTTTGGGTTTATGACTACTAGCAATAACATACCCTTTTTAGTTGAAGCAAATCAAAATTAAAAAATGTGAAATATTTTCTTCTTACCTCTTGTATTATTGTTTTGCTTGGTTCTTGTCAGACTAGAGAAAGAGTTGATTTTAGCACGCAAATAAAACCGATAATTAATGAAAAATGTATTTCATGTCACGGCGGTGTAAAAAAGACCGCCGGGTTTAGCTTGTTGTTTGAAAAAGACGCACTGGGTAATACTGATGAAGGATCACCTGCTATTATACCTGGTAATGCAGCAAAAAGCAGAATGATCAAGCGTTTTCATGAAACGGACCCTGAGCTTAGAATGCCTTTTGAAAAGCCACCTCTTAGCAAAGAAGAAATTGATTTATTTACAAAATGGATTGATCAGGGAGCACAATGGGGCACGCATTGGGCCTATGTCTCTCCTCAAGATCAAACCGTGCCAGAGTCTAACATTGATAATAGCAATAATCCTATAGATCATTTTATTGCAGCTCGAATGCAAGAAAGAAAACTAACCCCCAATGTTATGGCTACTCCAGCCATTTTAGCGAGAAGGGTGGCTTTTGATATCACCGGGCTTCCTCCAGAACCTGCCCTATTTACTTTATACATTGAAAATAAAATTTCATATGAAGCCTACATAGATTCTCTTTTTTCTAAGCCAACCTATGGAGAAAAATGGGCTAGTTGGTGGTTAGACCTTGCCAGATATTCTGATACTAAGGGGTATGAAGCTGATAGGGGAAGAAATATATGGCAATATCGAGATTGGGTCATCAATGCTTTAAATGCTGATCTTCCATTTGATGAATTTACGGTCCAACAACTTGCAGGAGATTTGTTGCCTAATCCAAGTTATGAGCAGCTGCTTGCCACAGCATTTCATAGAAATACTATGAACAACGACGAAGGAGGCACTAATGACGAGGAATATAGAGTAGCTGCTGTTATCGACAGGGTCAATACGACTTTTGATGTGTGGCAAAGTACAACTATGGGGTGTGTGCAGTGTCATGATCATCCTTATGATCCCATAAGACAAAAAGAGTATTATCAGCTAATGGCTTTTTTCAATAATACTAGAGATGAAGACCTAATGGACGAGGCTCCTAACTTAAGGTCTTATGATGATGAAATCCAAACAAAAGTTGACAATGTCTTAAATCGTATTGCGAATGGGGGTGATCCACAAACTCTTGACGCCTTTAGTTCTTTTTTTACCTATTTAGAGCCCAAATATCAAGCTCACAACTCCAGAGTGCTTGATGCTGACAAAGGCTTTGTGTCGGGTGTTTCTTTACATCTAAGAAATAGCGGTGTGGCAGTATTTAAGAATATAGATACTCAAGGGCATCAGAATTTATATTTCAAACATGCTGGTGGAAAACCCAATACTAAAATCCTCTTCAGAAAGGATTCTCCAAAAGGGGAAATTTTGGGGTCAATTGTCTATGGGAAAGAAAAAAAAGGGGGAAAGAATCGCTTCAGCATTATTCAGATAAAAAAACAAAAAAAGCCCATCGATCTATATATTGAAGCAAGAAATAGTGGTCTAAAAACAAATAATGTGAAAGGCTATGATTATAAAGATATTGCCACTCAAATTGATTGGATAGCTTTTCTTCCAGATTTTCCTGTGAGCTCAAGTGAGGAACACCAAAAAATCAAATCAGACATTTATGCTATTTTAAACAACCCCAAAAACTTAACCCCCATCATGGTTGAAAACCCAGGTTTCATGCAACGAAAGACGCATCTATTTGATCGTGGCAGTTGGTTAGTCAAAAAAGAGGAAGTTACACCCAATGTACCTGCCACTTTTAATAAGTGGAATTCTGAATGGGAAAAAAACAGACTGGGATTCTCGAAATGGATTATAAGTAAAGAAAATCCTCTTACCTCAAGAACCATGGTGAATCGTGTTTGGTATCAGATTTTTGGCACAGGATTAGTGTCTACTTTGGAAGATTTAGGAACTCAATCTGAACCCCCAAGCCATCCTGCCCTTCTTGATTGGCTTTCTTATAATTTTATGGGAGATATGAAATGGAGCTTAAAAGGGCTTATAAAAAAAATAGTCTTATCAGCCACCTACAAACAAAGCTCAGTGATTGATCAGAAAAAATATGACGTAGATCCAAACAATGTATTTTATTCAAGGGGGCCTAAACTGAGACTTAAAGCAGAAGAAATAAGAGATCAAGCACTTTTTATTTCAGGCCTGTTGAGTGACAAAATGTTTGGTCCTGGGGTGATGCCACCTCAACCAGATGGCATTTGGGAACACGCCTATTTGGGAAATTTATGGAAAGAAAGCAAGGGAGAAGACAAACACAGAAGGGGCATCTACACCTATTTGAAAAGAACCAGCCCCTATCCCTCTTTTATTTCTTTTGACGCAGGAAGCAGAGAAATTTGCTTAGTTAGAAGATTGCCCAGTAACACTCCACTACAAGCCCTGGTGACTTTAAATGATCCTGTCTATCTCGAAGCGGCAATTCATCTTGCAAAAAACCACATTGATTCAACAGTGGAAGAATCGATAAAAAAAATGTATACTGCCGCCACTTACAGGACAATTGATGATGCTATTTTGAGCGAGCTTGTTGCCCTCTATCAAAAAGCAATAGAAGAATTAAAAGAAAATGAGTCTAGCTTGAATGACTTTTTTGAACTAGGAGAAAAGCTTGACCCCAACACAGCTTCTTTATCTATTGTTGCCAACGCAATAATGAATTTGGATGAATTTTTGACACATGGATGATATAAAAAAACTATACGAAGAGCACAATCAGTTCGATGCGAGTTTGAACAGCCGGAGACACTTTCTCAAAGAATGTACTCTCGGTTTAGGGGGAATTGCTTTGGGTTCTCTTTTAGGAGGATGTTCCAACAACAAAACAATATACAACTATCAGGCTAGCAGAGCTTTGAATCCTATGGCCCCTTTGTCTCCTCCATTACGCCCTAAAGTCAAGAGTGTTATTTATTTACATATGGTCGGAGCCCCCTCTCAGCTTGAGCTTTTTGATTATAAACCCGAACTTGAAAAGTTACACAACAAACCTTGTCCAGAATCTTTGATTGAAGGAAAAGAATTTGCCTTTATAGAAGGAGTTCCCAACATGCTTGGCCCTCAAGCCACTTTTTCAAAAGAAGGGCAATCTGGTAATTGGGTGTCTAACCACTTGCCCCATTTCAAAAAAGTTGTTGATGAAGTAACTTTTTTAAAGGCAGTACATACCGATCAATTTAACCATGGGCCTGCACAATTGCTAATGTTTACAGGTAGTCCTCGGTTTGGAAGACCTTCTCTTGGTTCATGGGTTACCTATGGCCTAGGCTCTGAAAACAGCGATTTACCTGGATTTATCGTGCTAACTTCAGGGGGTACCCCTGACGCAGGAAAAAGTCTTTGGGGTAATGGTTTCTTACCTTCCATTTATCAAGGAGTGCAATGCCGCTCTAAAGGTGATCCCGTGCTTTATCTAAAGGATCCAAAAGGAGTCTCCAAAAATTTAAAAAAGAATATTGTTGAATCCATAAACAATATAAATTACAACGAATTTAAGAAGTTTAATGACCCTGAAGTACTCACAAGAATCAGTCAATATGAAATGGCATACAGAATGCAGGCCTCTGTTCCTGGAATCATGAATATTGACGACGAGCCAGAGTATATTAAAGAAATGTATGGCGTAAAGCCTGGTAAAGAATCTTTTGCAAACAACTGTTTGTTAGCAAGAAAAATGGTTGAAAAAGGGGTGCGTTTTGTACAATTATATGATTGGGGATGGGATTCTCACGGAGCCAGTGAAACGGAGTCCTTAAAGAAAGGGTTTATTAAAAAATGTAAAGATTCTGATCGCCCTATAGCTGCGCTCATTCTGGATTTAAAACAAAGAGGGCTTCTTGATGATACTTTAGTGGTATGGGGAGGTGAATTTGGAAGAACACCCATGTGGGAAAACAGAGCTGGTGTTCAAAATTCACTCGTTGGAAGAGACCACCAAGGAGAAGCATTCACAATGTGGATGGCCGGTGGGGGATTGAAAAAAGGCCATGTTCATGGTGCTACCGATGAAATAGGATATAGAGGTATTGATGGCCGGGTTTCGGTTCATGACATACAGGCAACCATTTTACATTTGCTAGGCTTTGATCATGAACAATTCACCTATGAATTTCAAGGAAGACCCTTCCGTTTGACAGACGTTGAAGGGCAACTCATTCATCAAATTTTAGCCTAAGTGTTTGGAAAAAGACAGGTCTTATATTTTTTATTCTTTTGTTATTTAACAATTGGGAATGCACAAAAAGGAGTGCTTTTTTTCCAAACAGATTGGGGGTTTGAAGGTGAAAAAATAGCGTTTATTGAAAAAGCTAAAGCTTCTGGTTATGATGGTATCGAGGTTTGGGCTCCTAGAGATCCATCTCAGCAAAAAGAAATTTCAGCTGCTTTAAAAAAGTATAATATGAAGGTCATTTTCCTTTGTGGATCTAATCCTAATCTTCCCTATGAGGAAAGTTTAAGAGAATATATATCCTATTTAAAAAACACTTTTAAATTGAATCCTTTGGCTGTGAATTCACACACAGGGAGCGACTTTTATAGTTACGAACAAAATAGGGCATTTATTGAACAGGCTAGAAAATTAAGTAATGACTATGGTATCCCTATTTATCACGAAACACATCGGGGTAGGTTTAGTTATTCAATGCCAGAAACCATTAAGTATTTAGAAAAAAATGATGCATTGAATCTCACGTTAGACATAAGCCATTGGATGGTGGTTCATGAGTCCTTATTGGACAATAGAGCAGGTTTGTTGGATAAAGTAATTCATAAAAGCAGGCACATTCATGCAAGAGTCGGATTTGAAGAAGGGCCACAAGTGAATGACCCCACTGCCCCAGAATGGGAAATAGCACTCAAAAGACACTTAGCAATTTGGGAGGCTGTTATTCAAAAAAATTGGGAAGAGAAAAAAACGGTAACCATCACGACAGAGTTTGGCCCTCCCAACTATATGCCTACAGAGCCAATCACACGGCGCCCTTTGAGTAGCCAATGGGAAGCAAATGTTTTTATTATGAAAACCCTTAAGGATAAAATTAAAAACATGAGATAATATGCTTGACGATATTTTGATTTTATTGGGTCGCTTTCATCCCCTAATAATCCATTTGCCTATTGGTTTTATAGTGCTAGGCCTTTTAATTGAATTAAATAAAAAAAAGCTCGGTTGGTCAAAGGAGGGCTTAACGTTTATTTTCTTTTGGGCTAGTTTGAGTGGTCTTTTTGCAGTGGTAAGTGGTTTTCTACAATACCAAAAAGAGGGTTATTTGTGGGATTCCATTCAATGGCATTTCATCGCTGGAATCGCTACAGTTATTTTGTCATTCAGTTTTTATTTGCATCTGAAAGGGAATTCTTTTTTGAAATTGTTAGGGAGACGCTTTTTTACGATTGGTCATGTTTTACTAATTTCTATAACAGGTCACTTAGGAGGCAACATTACTCACGGAGAAGAACATTTGTTGGAACCTATCAATAAGCTGGTCGGGATTAATCCCTCAATTAAGCTAGAAAACATAAAATATTATGATGATTATGTTGAAGAGCCTATTTTTTCATCTTTAATTCAGCCCATTTTAAACGATAAGTGTGTTAAATGTCACAATGATAATAAATCAAAAGGGGGTTTAAAAATGCACACTGCGGAGGCATTAAAAAGGGGAGGCAGAAACGGATCTGTGCTAAATTTTGAAGCTCCTGAGTTGAGCGAAATTTTGATTCGAGTTCATTTGCCATTAGAAGAAAAAAAGCATATGCCACCTCGGTCTGGTAAACAATTAGCACGGGAAGAAATCGAGGTACTTAGTCGATGGATTAATGAAGGTAGTTCATTTAGCCAAAGAGTAAATGAATTTAAACTCGAAAATGAATTAATGAGTTTCTTTTTTAGCATCCAAAAGCCTTTTTATCCTAATATAGAAGTTTCTCCACCCGATCCTAAATACATTGAAAAGATTCGTGCAAACAACTTAGCTATAACACCCATTGAGAAAACCTCTTCTTTTTTTGCTGTTAGTGCCATAAATTTTGAGGAGTTTAGAGATACAGACCTTTCCCTTTTTGAAGCCATAAAACCAAATATTGTTAGTCTTGATTTAACTGGCAGTGCTATTACAGACTCCATTTTTATAGCCCTAAAAAACTTTACGAATTTGACCTCACTCAAATTAAACAATACGCAAATTACTGGACAATAATCATTTCCCCTGGTAGCACTTCAACAGTTTTATCTCGAAACAGCATAATCAGCTTCCCTTTAATTACA